>Ga0208983_1000003_pt1 | contig 14662 bp, 15 predicted proteins | sample MedBloCARef_M2_FD_187841 | JGI IMG/M metagenome (GOLD analysis project Ga0208983, IMG submission 187841) | Forest soil microbial communities from El Dorado National Forest, California, USA - Mediterranean Blodgett CA Ref_M2 (SPAdes) (version 2) | ecosystem: Environmental > Terrestrial > Soil >...
CTCGTCAGCGACACGCGGGGCGGCCCAGCCGCCCCGCGTGTCCGTTGGTGGACTGGCGATCCGCCCATCATGATCGTTTGAAAGAATTATAGACCATCTTGGTGAAATTTCTCGCGGCTTCCTCGTTCGCGGCCCATTTCGCGTCGAGATCCGCCAGCGGTTTGGCCTCGATCACCTCTTGCTCGCTCCTGCCCGCGTTGAAAAGCTTTTCGATGCGGTCGCGCGCCGTCACCAGCATGTCGTGGAACTCGGCGATGTCCGCCTTTTTCGCGAGCGGCCCATGGCCGACCACGACCTTGGTGTCGTCGTTCGCCACCTTGAGGTAGGTCTCGGTCGCCCGGATCATGCCCCTGATGTCGCCGCCGTTGGCGAAGTCGATGGTCTGATAGCGTTTGGTGTTGTTCATGGTATCGCCGGTGCACAGCACGTTGGCATCCGCGAAATACACCCAGGTGTCGCCGTCGGTATGCGCATTGTTGACGTGCGTGAGCTGGGCGGTGCGGCCCCCGACTGTCAGGGTCATCGAGCCGCCGGTGTAGGTCTGCTTGGGCACCGCGCCCGGCGCCACGGGCGGCGTCGCGACGCCGGTGATCCCGTTCTTGGTGCCGGCGGCGAGGCGGACCCTGATATTGTCCTGCGCCACGACGGTGACGCCCTCGGCCTGGAACGGTCCATTGCCGCCGACATGATCGCCGTGGAAATGGGTGTTGATCAGATACTTGATGGGCTGGTCCGACAGCGTCGCAATGGCGGCCTTGAGCTTGTCGTGCATCGGCGCGAACTGGCCGTCCACCATGATGATGCCGTCGCTGCCGACCGCGACCGTGACGTTACCGCCGGCGCCTTCCAGCCGATAGGTCTTGTTGCCGAGGTCACTGATTTTCACCTCGACCTTGGAGAAATCGACTCCTTGCTGCGCGTCAGCGGTCCCCGACATCAAAACGGCCGCTCCTGCGAAGGCGGCCAAGGCGATCAGTTTCATGGTAGTCCTCCCTGCGTGCCGCGGCGCGGCTTCATCCGGTCATCACGACCAGCATAACATCGCCGGCACGCGATAATTGCCGGAAATTTTGCGCAACCTGACCGAAAAAACGCCGGCCTCACCGCAGCATGGCCGCTTCGAGACCGTCCGCCGCCGCGGCGGCTTGTGGTAGAATCATCGGATGAAGAACCAAAGCTTTACGCGCGCTCCAACCGAGCGATCCGGTTCGGCGCCGGCCGGCACGTTGAAGCCGGTCCCGCTTGCCGCGCGCGCGCTCCCGGACGGGCACAAGACTCCGCGCAAGCGGCTTCCCGGCTGCCTGAAGCACCATCCGTGATTCCCTGGTCCCGGCTCGCGACCGCACAGATGCCGGGTGGCGGCGAGCTCCGTCTCATGCGGCGTGGCGCCGAATTCTCGATCAGGTTGGGCCATAATGAACTGATGAACAGTCGTCTCGCCGGATCCGAGGAGGCGCTCGCCACCATCGCCTGCGAGAGAATTCGGACCCGCGAGCGGCCGCGGATCTTGATCGGCGGACTGGGCATGGGCTTCACGCTCCGCGCCGCCCTCGCGGTGCTGGGAAGCAAGGCCCGGATCACGGTCGCCGAGCTGGTGCCGGCCGTCATTGCATGGGCGCGCGACCCGATGGCGGAGATTTTCGGCGAGAGCCTCGGCGATCCGCGTGCGCGCATCGAGGAAGCGGACGTCGGTCACCTGATCCGGGATGGTAATTCCAGCTACGACGCGATCCTGCTCGATGTCGACAACGGCCCCGCCGGACTCACCCGAAAGGCCAATGATGGTCTGTACGATCCGGCAGGGTTGAGCGCCGCCTACGCGGCGTTGCGCCCGGGCGGCGTGCTGGCCGTATGGTCGTCGGGCCCGGATCCGAATTTCACCCGACGACTTCGCAAGGCCGGCTTCGGCGTGGATGAAGTTGCGGTGCGCGCCACCGGAAAGGGAGGCGGCGCCCGCCACGTCATCTGGATCGCGACCCGTGCCGAGCGCGGGCGTCAGCCGGGCAAATCACGACACTGATTCCGGACAGGCTGGCTACTTTCCATGTCCCTATGACTGGGTGGCGGGCCGCGCCAGCTCGCGGCTGATCTGCATGCGCGCCACCACCAGATGGAGCAGCCGAAATCCGAACTCGGGATTCTGGAAGTACAGCTCCTTGAATTGGTCGTAGTCGATCACCGCGGTCTGGACATCGGTCTTGCAGCGCACCGTCATGGTGCGCCTGCCGTCCCGCGTGAACAGCCCGATTTCGCCGAGCAACGTACCCTTGCCGAAGGATTGATCGATCTCGACGATGTCGACTTCGCCTGAGAGAATATAGAAGGCTGCCGTGGCGTAATCGCCCCGCTTCATCAGAATGTGGCCTGCCTTGAAGACTTTCGGGCGCGTGTAGGGCAGCAGCCAGTCGACGTTCAGGTCGCCTTTGGTGGCGGCATCGATCGCGCGGATCAGCTGTACCATCGCGTGCAACCGCCATGCATTCACCGGGAGCAGAATCGCATTGAGCAGGAAGGTGGGATAGGTTCCGTGCATCAGGCTGTAGATCATGGCGAAGATATTCGCCGCGATGGCGGCGGCACGAAGCGGGATGATGGTTTTCGATTGGGCCGCATAGAGACTTGCGGCCGCTGCGGCGACGCCGACCAGTTCGGCGAAGTGAGGTTCCATCGGAGCAACCTCTCGGTGTTGAGCACAACGCGCACTTTGCCCGCGGCCTTTCGCAAGCCGCCCTACTCCGGCGGGCGCTTCACCGCCAATGTCTTGACCAGCCGGTAGAGGAATTCCTTGCCGGCATAGAGCTCCTTGACGCCGATCTGTTCGTTGAGACCGTGCACGCCGTTGCGGCCCGGATCGCTGAACAGGCCTGAAACCCCATAGGCCGGGATCCCGGCGTTGCGCAGCCAGCGGCTATCGGTATAGCCGGCCGACATGGTGGGAATGACCGGCACGCCGGGCCACATCTGCGCGGTCAGACGTTCGACGGCCGTCATCAGTTCGGGGTTGAGCGGCGACGGCGGGCTGAGCACCGCCTGGCCGATCGGGATAACGGCGATCTTGGGATCGTCGATCACCCGCAACAGCGTTCGCTCCACGTCGGCGACGGGCTCGTCTGGCATGATCCGGCAGTTCACCGTGGCGCGCGCGGTTTGCGGCAGCGCGTTCTCGGCATGGCCTGCCTCCAGCAGGGTGGCGACGCAGGTGGTGCGGATCTGCGCATTGTAGGGCGCGCGCTCGGACAACGGCGCGAGGGCCTGCGGATCGCTGCTTCCGGCCAGCAGGCTGCCGATCGCCGCGGCGACATCGCGGTCCTCGGTGGCCGCGGCCTTCTCGAAATAGGCGCGCGTCACCGCATTGAGCCGCACCGGAAAATCATATTTTGCGAGCCGGCCGAGGCCCTGGGCGAGCCGATAGATCGGATTGTCCCGGCGCGGCAGCGAGCTGTGCCCGCCCGGGTCCTTCACCTCGAGCCGGAAACTTTGATAGACCTTCTCGGCCAGCTGGACCGACATGCGCGCGGGACGCCCGTCCTTGAGCGCGCCGCCGCCGCCCTCGTTGACGGCGAGTTCCGCATCGATCAGGTCGCGATGATGCTCGAGCAACCAACGGGCGCCATCATGGGGCGAGTCCGACAGTTCCTCGTCGGTGGTGAGCGCCAGGATGATGTCGCGATCGGGCCTGAACCCCTCGGCGACGTAACGGATCAGGTTGGCGACGAAAATCGACGCCATGGCCTTGTCGTCGATCGTGCCGCGGCCGCGGAAATAACCGTCGACCTCCTGCAACCGGAAGGGATCGAAATCCCAGTCTTCGGGCTTCGCCTCGACGACGTCGATATGGGCGATCAGCAGCAGCGGGCGCAGCGCGCCGGTTCCGCGCAGGCGCGCGACCAGGTTGCCCTTGCGCGGCCCGGACGACAGCACGCGGATATCGGCAGCAGGAAGGCCGCCCGCGCGCAGCCGCGCCGCCATGGCCTCGGCCGCCCGCACCGTATCGCCGGCGGACTCCGTCGTGTTGATCTCCACCAGCTCCTGATAGATCTGCCGAAAGAGCTGCGCGTCAGGAGGCAGCGAATCCTCCGCGCGCGTGGTTGCGACCGCCGCCAAGAGAAATAGGGCCGCGCCGAGCGCGCGGTTTCGACCGGAGGACAGCACGGGATTCCCGCTCCGCTATGAACCACGATGCCTTCAGCATAGCGCAGAAACCGCTGGCGGTCTTGTCGCGGTCTCGTTCCCTGCCCTTGGGCTCGTTTCCGAGACGCTCGGCCTTCGGCCGGGCTGCTCAGGCCGAGGGCGGAGACAATGGCGCGGCCGAAAGTCAGGTGCGGGTGCGATTGCGGATCAGGAAGCTGTCGTAGCTGTATTCGGCGACCTGCCACCACAGGTATTGATCGTTGCGGAAGGCGAGCGTCGATTCCCACGCCTTCTTGAAATCCGCATTGGTGGCCGAGACCTCGTTGTAGAGCTCGAGCGACGCCTTGAGACAGGCGTCCATCACGGCCGGCTTGAACGGCTGCAGCTTGGCGCCCGCGGCGACCAGGCGCTTGAGCGCGGCCGGGTTGGCGGCATCGTATTTCGCCTGCATCCAGCCATTCGCCATCTCGGAACAGGTTCGCACGACCGACTTGTAGGTCGGGGTGAGCGCGTTCCACTTCTCGATGTTGATGAAGTTGTGGAGCATCGCGCCGCCTTCCCACCAGCCCGGATAGTAATAGAACTGCGCGACCTTCTGGAAGCCGAGCTTCTCGTCGTCATAGGGCCCCACCCATTCGGCGGCGTCGATCGTGCCTTTCTCCAACGCCGGATAGATGTCGCCGCCCGCGATCTGCTGCGGCACGCAGCCAAGCTTCTGCAGCACGCGGCCGGCATATCCGCCGATGCGGAATTTCAAGCCGTTGAAGTCGCCCGGCTCGTTGATTTCCTTGCGGAACCAGCCGCCCATCTGGCAGCCGGTGTTGCCGCAGGGAATGCCGTAGATGTTGTACTTCTTGTAGAAGTCGTTCATCAGCTCCATGCCGCCGCCGAAAAATTGCCAGGCGTTCTGCATGCGGCTGTTGAGGCCGAACGGCACCGCGGTCGCGAAGGCGAAGGTCGGGTCCTTGCCCACGTAATAGTATGACGCGGTGTGGGCCATCTCGACGGTGCCGCTGCTGACCGCATCCAGGGCCTGCAGCCCGGGCACGATCTCGCCGCCGGCAAATACCTGGATCTGAAATTTGTTGTCGGTCGCTTCCGCCACTGCCTTGGCGAATATTTCCGCCGCCCCATAGATGGTGTCGAGCGATTTCGGAAAGCTCGACGTGCAGCGCCATTTGAGCTCGGGCATCGACTGCGCGATTGCCGGCTTTGCCACCGCGGCGGCGGCCATGCCGACGCCCGCGGCGCGCAGGAATTCACGACGTTTCATCGGCTACCTCCCTTTGGCGGCGCCGTCGGCGCCGACCCGCACAGAATCAGGATCGCCCGCACCATACGGAGGGGCTTGGCGAAATCCAACCGGGCGCTTCTGCGACCAAAGGCACTGTCCGGACGCCCGCGGCGCGGGCGCACCGCTCGCGGACCAAGCGAGGGGCCGGCCAGCCCCTCCCCGGTTCGACCTCAGGCGCGGGTGCGCATCCGGATCATGAAGCTGTCATAGCTGTATTCCGCGACCTGCCACCACAGGTATTCCTCGTTGCGGAACGCCGCGATGTCGTCCCAGATCTTCTTGAAATCCGGGTTCTTTGCCGTGGTCTCGGCATAGACCTCGTTCGCCGCCTTGTAGCAGGCCTCCATGATGGCCGGGCTGAACGGCCGCAATTGCGTGCCGCCTGCCACCAAGCGCTTGAGAGCCGCGGGGTTGCGCGCGTCGTACTTGGCCTGCTCTTCCGAGTTTGTGTATGCGGCCGCCGCCTCGGCGATCGCCTGATACGATTTCGGCAGCTCGGCCCATTTCTTCATGTTGATCATCAGGTGGTTCGCGGTGCCGCCTTCCCACCAGCCGGGGTAATAGTAGTATTTCGCGATCTTGTAGAAGCCGAGCTTCTCGTCGTCATAGGGGCCGACCCATTCGGCGGCGTCGATCGTGCCCTTCTCCAGGGCCGGATAGATGTCGCCGCCGGCGATCTGCTGCGCCACCACGCCGAGCTTCGCCAGAACTTGCCCTGCGAACCCGCCGATGCGGAATTTGAGCCCGTTGAGATCGGAAACCTCCTTGATCTCGTTGCGGAACCAACCGCCCATCTGGCAGCCGGTATTGCCGGCCAGCAGCGACACGATGTCGAACTTCTTGGTGAAGTCGTTCATCAGCTTGGTGCCGTTGCCGTCGTAGAACCAGGCGTTCTGCTGGCGGGAGTTGAGACCGAACGGCACCGCGCAGAACAAGGCGAAGGTCGGATCCTTGCCGATGTAGTAATAGGTCGCCGTGTGGCATACATCCACCGTCCCGCTGCTCACGGCGTCCATGGCCTGCAGGCCGGGCACGATCTCGCCGGCGGCGAAGACCTGGACCTTGAATTTGTTGTCGGTCGCCTCCGCGCAGTATTTCGCGAAGGTCTCGGCGGCGCCGTAGAGCGTGTCGAGGGATTTCGGGAAGCTCGAGGTGAGCCGCCAGTTGATGGAGGGCATCGACTGGGCGATGGCCGGTTTGGCGACGGCCGCGGCCGCGGCGCCCACGGTGGCTGCCTGAAGGAATTGCCGACGTTTCATGTGGATTCTCCCCTCTCTGACCGGCTCGAGGCCTCTGACTGGATCGCGTCCGCGCCCGGCGCGCGGTTCTAAAAGCCGCGGCCGCCACCATGACTCCGGCGAGTTGCAAAAGCCAGGGGGCGGCCTTGCGTCCCGGCGCGACGAAAAGCCCGGCAAGGTGCGGTATCGCGGTTCGAATGGCACCCATCCCGGGCGCCCATGACCCCCGGACCGCCTGGTTCCGCAACCAGAAATCGTGCCAGGCGGCGGCGAATCGGTCACAATGCGGAACCTCGGCGCCACCGCCGGGACTTGCAGAAACCGCCGACGACGGGCGACCACATCCCCTGAATTTTCGATATCCGGGTCTCGGGTCAATGCGTCGTCGGCCTCAACCGGTGAGGCGCCCAATGACGGGGACCGACACAGACAATCTCGTTGCAGCAATTTTTGCCGCCACCATGTGCGGCACCAAGAAAACGGCCGATCCCGAGGAATTTCTTCAGGTCCAGGAAATGTTCATCGAAATCATCAAGGCCCGCAAGAAAGCGAAAAAGAAGCCGCTGGGCATCACCGCGAAAATGCTCGCCTCCGTGGCGGCCCCGAGGAGACGCCGCTCCTGACGTTCGCCGCCGCCGCGCGGCGAAAATCCGGGCGCGGTTGCGGGCGACGAGCGCGGCGTTTCGATTCAGAAAGGGGCCCCAGGTACCGACGCTGACGGCGCGCGATTGAAAAGCAAAGGTACTGCCCATGACACCGTTGACACAAATTTCGGCTAGTGATTCGGTCGACGTCCATTTTGATTCGTTGGCGCGATTTACCGATGCTTTTCGCATTCGCACCCGATAGGAGGATTGACCATGGCACGCATCCTGGTCGTCGATGACGACGCCAGCGCCCGCCTGGCCATGAAGGCAATTTTGGAGACTCACGGGCATTCTGTCGTGCTGGCGGAGAGCGGGCACCGCGCCGTGGATGCCATCGAGGCCTATGCCTTCGAGGTGGCGATCGTCGACATCTTCATGCCGGGGATGAGCGGCCTCGAGACCATCAAGATATTCCGCCGCAACGCCCCGACGCTGCCGATCCTGGTCATATCCGGGTACGCGCGGCGCAACATCGGCGACCCGGCGCAGGATTTTTTCCGCACGGCGTTGGACCTCGGCGCCGTTTGCTGCCTGGCTAAGCCATTCAAGTCGGCGGAATTTTTGCAAGCGGTGGAAACCTGCCGCGCGGCCGCAGTCCACCAGGTCGCCTGAACGACCTGCAGGCGCTCCCACGCCAGGCGTTACGCCTCGATCACGATCTTGGGCGCCGCCCGGCCGGCCGCGCCTGCGCTCAGGCCATCGCGCACCCTGGTGGCAATGTCGCGATAGATCTTCGCATGCGGCCCGTCGGGCGCGGTGGCCACCACCGGCAGCCCGGCATCCGACTTCTCGCGGATATCGATGTGGAGCGGCACCTCGCCGAGGAAAGGCACGCCCTGGCGCTCGGCCTCGTGGCGGGCGCCGCCATGGCCGAAAATGTCCGAGCGCTCCCCGCATTGGGGGCACAGGAAGTAGCTCATGTTCTCGACGATGCCGAGCACCGGCACGTTGACCCGGTTGAACATCGCGATGCCGCGCCGGGCGTCGATCAAGGCGAGATCCTGCGGGGTCGAGACGATCACGGCGCCCTTGAGCGGCACCTGCTGCGCCATGGTGAGCTGGGCGTCGCCGGTGCCCGGCGGCATGTCGACCACCATCACGTCGAGGGTGCCCCACTCGACCTCGCGCAGCATCTGGGTCAGGGCCGATATCACCATCGGGCCGCGCCAGATCATCGGCGTCTCCTCCTCCACCAGGAAGCCGATCGACATCACTTTCAGCCCGTAACCGTCCATCGGTCTGAGCTTGGTGCCGCCCAGCATCTCGGGCTTGCCCTTGATGGCGAGCAGCTTTGGGACCGAGGGTCCGTAGATGTCGGCATCCAGCATGCCGACCTTGAGCCCGAGATCGCGCAAGCCGAGCGCGAGGTTGACCGCGGTGGTGGATTTGCCGACGCCGCCCTTGCCCGAGGCGACCGCGATGATGGCGCCGACGCCCGGAACGGCCGGCAGGCGCTCGCCCGCATGGGCGGCCGGCCGGCCATGGCCGGCATGCGGCGAGGGCTGGACCTGCGGGCGCGCGCCGCCGGCCGGGCGCTCGCCCGTCAGGGCGACCAGCGCCGAGGCCACGCCCGGAATGGCACGGACCGCCGTTTCGGCGGCCTTGCGGACCGGGTCCCAGCTCTGCACCACCGTGGCGTCGACGGTGATCGAGAAGAACACCTTGCCGTCGGTGACCACGATGTCGGACAGCTTGCCGGTCCTGGGCAGCGGCGTCCCGTCGGGCCCTGGAACGGCTGCAAGGGCCGCCAGGACGTCTTCCTTGCTAACCGCCATGTCAACCGCTCCCTTGGCGAGCCACGCTCCGCGCCCCCACAGGACCCAACATAGGCAGGCTGGCCGGCGGGTCAACGCCGCCTGTCGGCGGGGGCGGTTTGCCGGTTGACGCGGCCCTGCCTCCCGTCGCAATGAGCGGGTAGACAATCGCGGGGGCGCAGGCAGCGCAGACCCGTGGGCAGGAGGACAGGATGGCGAAAGTCGCGTTTCTCGGGCTCGGTGTCATGGGCTATCCGATGGCCGGACATCTCAAGGCCAAAGGCGGCCACGAGGTGACGGTCTTCAACCGCACGGCCGCCAAGGCCGACCAATGGGTCGCCCAGCACGGCGGCAAAAGCGCCAAGACCCCGAAGGAGGCGGCGCAAGGCCAGGATTTTGTGATGGCCTGCGTCGGCAACGACAACGATCTGCGCGAGGTGATGCTGGGACAAAATGGCGCCTTCGACGGCATGAAAAAGGGCGCCATCCTGGTCGACCACACCACCGCTTCCGCCGAGATCGCCCGCGCGCTTCATGCCGAGGCGAAAAAGCGCGGCTTCGACTTCATCGATGCGCCGGTGTCGGGTGGCCAGGCCGGGGCCGAGAATGGCGTGCTCACCGTGATGTGCGGCGGCGACGCCGAGCCGTTCGGGCGCGCCGAGAAGGTGATCGCCGCCTATGCGCGCGCCTGCAACCTCATGGGCTCGCCCGGCTCGGGTCAGCTCGCCAAGATGGTCAACCAGATCTGCATCGCCGGGCTGGTGCAGGGCCTCGCCGAGGGCATCCATTTCGCGAAGAAATCCGGGCTCGACATCGAGAAGCTGATCGCCACGATCTCCAAGGGCGCGGCGCAGTCCTGGCAGATGGAGAACCGCTACAAGACCATGGCGGCCGGCAAATTCGATTTCGGTTTCGCGGTCGATTGGATGCGCAAGGACCTCGACATCTGCCTCTCGGAGGCGCGCCGCAACGGCGCCAACCTGCCCGTCACCGCGCTGGTCGACCAGTTCTATTCCGAAGTGCAGAAGATGGGCGGCAAGCGCTGGGACACATCGAGCCTGATCGCGCGTCTCGATCGCTGAGGAAACGGGCGCGCGGCCTCATGCGCGGTGATCCTAACGTTGCGCCGCAACCGCCGGGCGGGCCGAGACCTCGCGGTGCCAGCGCCCCAGATGGGCGAGCCCGTCGGGCAGCGCGATCCTGGCGGGCTTCATGAAATCGACGGCGACCACCGCCGTGATGTCGGCGACCGAGAAGCGCGCGCCGGCCACATAGGGACGTTCCTTCAGCTCGCCGTCCAGGAATTGCAGGAATTCGAGCGCGCGCGGCTTGTTGGCCTCCCCCCAGGCGGCCACCTGCGGCACCTCCAAGGCCGCCATGGCGGGATGCAGATGGCGGAACGCATGCGACACGACGGTGAGCAGGTGGAATTCCACCCGGCGTTGCCACATCTCGACCAGCGCCTGCTCGCGCGCCCCCTCCCCGAGCAGCGGTGGCGCCGGATGGAGCGCCTCGACGTAACGGCAGATCGCCATGGATTCGGCGATCACGGTGCCGTCGTCGAGCACCAGCGCGGGCAGACGCTGCATCGGATTGATGGCGCGGAAAGCGGGAGCCTTATGGGCCTGGGCGCCGAGGTCGATGGCCTCGCTCGGCAGCGTGATGCCTTTCTCGGCCAGAAAAATCCGGACCCGGCGCGGGTTGGGCGCCCGACCGGCATCGACATAAAGCTTCATCCCGTTTTTCCCCCCGGTTCGTTGTTTTTGGCTCGGACATGCCGCCCAGCAAGCGCTTTTGGTCCGCGGCGCGACATGGCGCCCCGCCGGCAAGCTTTCATTAACCGGTTTTTCCACGCCGATAAGCCCGCCCTTAAGGAATTTGGGCGAAGTTCGTCGTAAGCGCGCGTTGGGCCGGCTGGGCAGCGGATTTGCCGTCCTGGCGCGCGTCGTCAAGGGGGCGCGTTCCTTCCGGCTGATCGGGGCCCCGTTCGGCCCGAAGTCACGTGCGAATTGCGGGTGTGGGTGTGTCTGTCAGCGTAACCCTGTCGCCAAGAGAAGAGCGTGAGGCGGCTTTCGAGAAGCAGGCCGTCCACCGCCGCCGCAAGTCCGTGCAGCAGGTGCGCGAGGCGCGCGACCGGCTGACCTCCACCAGCGGCACCCGGCCGGCCTTCGACGCCGAGCTCCTCCGCCTGTTCGCCCAGAACCGGATGTCGGGCTCGCTCGTCATCCTGATGCTGGTCGGATCGATCGGCATCCTGTCGAGCTTCTGGACCAGCTCGCTCACGGCCGGCGTCTGGACCGCCGCCGTCCTGACGATCCATCTCATCATTCTTCTCAGCTGCCGCCGCTTTCTCGCCGAGACGCCCGACGCCGGCCAGATCCGCGCCTGGCGGCTGCGCTTCATCCTGCTCGACCTGTTCTTCGGCCTCGCCTGGATGTTCAACCTGATCCAGCCGATCGGCGTCAACGAGAGCTCGGGCACCTTCAACCTGTTCGTGCTGCTGTTGCTGGTCGCGGTGTCGAGCATGCTGGCCTCGAGCCTGCCGGTCGCCGTGCTGGCGCTGACCTCGCCGGTCTCGATCGCGGTCGCCCTCAACTTCGTGTTCATGGGCACCGTCCACGGCTACATTCTGGGCGGCATGGCGTTGACGGCCCAGTGCTATTTCGCCCTCCTCGCCTACCGCCTCTACTCCTCGACGCTCGCCACCCTCGAGGCGCGCGCCGAGAAGGATGCGCTGATCGGCGAGCTCGAGCAGGCGCGGATGAAGTCGGACGAGGCCCGCCGCCGCGCCGAGGCCGCCAATATCGCGAAGTCGCGCTTTCTCGCGCAGATGAGCCACGAGCTGCGCACGCCGCTCAACGCCATCCTGGGCTTTTCCGAGGTGATGAAGAACGAGATTTTCGGCACCCATGCGGTGCCGGCCTACAAGGATTATTCCGGCGACATCCACAGTTCCGGCGTCCACCTGCTCGGGCTGATCAACGAGATCCTCGACCTCTCGCGCATCGAGGCGGGCCGCTACGAGCTCAACGAGGAGGCGGTGACGCTGACCGCCACCGTCGAGGAGTGCCATCACCTCCTCAAGCTGCGCGCCAAGAATCGCGGCATCACCATCCACGAGATGTTCGAGCCCGAGATGCCGCGGCTATGGGCCGACGAGCGCGCCATCCGGCAGGTCTGCCTCAATCTGCTGTCGAACGCGATCAAGTTCACGCCGCAAGGCGGCGAGATCTGGCTCAAGGTCGGCTGGACCGCTTCGGGCGGGCAATATCTGAGTGTCCGCGATACCGGGCCGGGCATCCCGGAGGAGGAAATCCCGGTCGTGCTCGATACCTTCGGCCAGGGCACCAACGCGATCAAATCCGCCGAACAGGGCGCCGGCCTTGGGCTGCCGATCGTCAAGCATCTGGTCGACCTGCACGGCGGCACCTTCGTGCTCCGATCGAAGCTGCGGGAGGGCACCGAGGTCGTCGTCACGGTGCCGCCCGAACGGGTGATGTCGGCGCTCGAGCCGATACCGGAGGCTGCGCCGAAAAAGTCCACCGAAAACGACGACATGAACCTGTCGGCGGAAGACCGGGCACAGTTGCGCCGGCGCCCGATGTTCGGGATCGGCGTATGACGACCGCCTTCACGGTTGCGTTCGGGACCGCCGCCATGGTTGCGTTCCTGGCGGCAGTCCCTATGTTCGCGAGCGAAAGCAGCCAACCGGCACGTCCGTGATCAAAAGCCCCTGCAACCGTGTCTGCACGCTCGACCCCGCATCGGGCATCTGCCTGGGGTGCGGGCGCAGCCTCGCCGAGATCACGGGTTGGACACAGATGTCCGACGCCGAGCGCCAACGCCTGATGGCGGATCTCGACCGGCGCCTGCAATCCCGGCGCCCGGCCACCGTATAATTCGAGCGAGAGCCCCGTGCGCCGTCTGTTTCCCTGGATCGTCCTCGCGCTCGCCCTGGCGCTGATCGTGCTGTTCGCGCGCCACAGCGCCGGCGTGACCGGCGCGCTCTCGGCCGACGACATGGCCTCCCTCATTTACAAGGTCGGCCTCGTCGTTCTGGTCGGCGGCGCGGTGCTGACGATCTTCCGCCAGAATTTCATGCAGGCGCTCGCCTCCGCGCTGTTCTGGGTGGTGATCGCGTTCCTGCTGGTGCTCGCCTACACCTACCGCTTCGAGCTCTACGACATCGGCGACCGGGTGCTGGTCGAGCTCGTGCCCGGTCGCGCTTCGACGCGCGGACGCACGGTCGAGCTCGCGCGCGCCAGTTCGGGCGATTTCCAGATCGGCATGGAAGTGAACGGCGCGCATGTTCCGATGATACTCGATACCGGAGCGAGCTCGGTCGTGCTCACCTACGAAGCCGCCAAGGCGGCGGGCCTGCCGCTTGAATTCGTGAAATACACCGTCAACGTCGACACCGCGAACGGCCGCACGCTCGCCGCCCCGGTCTCGCTCGACCGCGTCACGGTCGGCGGCATCACCGAGCGCGCCGTACCCGCTCTCATCGCCCAGCCCGGACAAATGAAGGTGAGCCTCCTCGGCATGAGCTTCCTCAACCGGCTGCAGAGCTGGGAAGTGCGCGGGGCTCGGGTGTTGATGCGGGGCTACCCGTGAGAGGCGCCGAAAGCGATCGATCTGCAACCGGTCAAAAGATTGCCGCCTAACCACGCAGCTTTGTCTTGACCTTTGCCAAGGCGGCCCGCAACACCGACGGATCGAGCGGCTTTGAAATCGTCTCGCAAACGTTCAGCTTGAGCGATTTTCCGATGCTGGACGTCAGTTGAAGTTGCGTCGACGTGGCGCCGCTCACGATGATGATCGGCGTTTTGCAGTGCAGCTTTTCCAACAGGCGCAAACCGTCGGTGATGCCGTGCTCGCCGCCCAACGAGAGATCGAGCGTGATGCAATCGAACGAGCTTTCCTGCAGCTTGGCCGCTGCTTCATCCAGCGAGCGGGAAATGGTCGGAACGAAGCCGGCGGCGCTGCCGATCCGGGATATCAAGCCACGCTGCAGGCTTTCGTCCTCGATGATGAGGAGCCGCGGCGCCTGGTTGCCGCCGTCGCCGGAGCCGGGGGCCGGGCCGCCGCCCTGCTGGACGTTATCGGGGCTCGTCATATTTCACCTCGAATCTGAATGATTTGGCCAATTCCCATGACGATGCGCGCCATCCGCTTTCGTTCTCGCGTATCACGCGGCCGGCGCCGCCTGCTTGGGCAGCCTGTCGCGTGCAATCGCAAAAGCCGGCTCGATGTGATCCAGCGCGGTGCGATATTCGCCGTCCGTCATGCGTTTCGCGTCCCGCTCGAGCGCGCGTGCAAGTGCGGTAAGCTGAACCAGCCCGAACGCGCCCGCGTCGCCTTTGAGGGCATGGGCCGCGCGCACGATCGCCGAGCGATCGAGCTCGCAGGACAGTCGCCGCAGCAGCGCAATACGGCGATCCGTCTCGGCGAGGAACAGCTCGAGCATCTCGCGCGCACTGTCCTCGCCGATTTCCCCTGCCAGCTTGTCGTAGGTTTCGCGCTTGAAGATATCCGGCGACGCGTCGTCCGTCCCGCCTTGCTGTTGCGGCACCTCGGCCGTGGGGCTTCCGGCGGCCG
>Ga0208983_1000005_pt1 | contig 14349 bp, 12 predicted proteins | sample MedBloCARef_M2_FD_187841 | JGI IMG/M metagenome (GOLD analysis project Ga0208983, IMG submission 187841) | Forest soil microbial communities from El Dorado National Forest, California, USA - Mediterranean Blodgett CA Ref_M2 (SPAdes) (version 2) | ecosystem: Environmental > Terrestrial > Soil >...
CAAGAAGCCATGGCTGGAATGTTCGTAATCACCGATTTGCATCACGGTGATGCCCAGGAGAAACGACGTAAGGATTTGTGTTCGCGAGCCGTGCGCAACCGCGAGGTCAGGCTTCTCCCGGATGATGATCGGGATGAGCCGCAACGCGCGAATCAAGGCTCCCCATACCTTCAGGAACTTGTTCTTCCCGTAATGATGGCCGATGATTTTGCAGTCCAGGTGGAACAACTCGATCATTTCCAAAACTTGGTAAGCGTCTCGTCCGGTCAGGAATACGGAGCAGCCGAGCGCTTCCAATTTCGGGAGAATCGGCGCGAAAAATGGAATATGCGGTGAATTGTCAAGGTCAATCCAGATCTTTTTGCCGCGGACTCCTGATTTTTCAGTGGCCCGTGATGGCATATTTTTAACGCCGATCGTCGGAGAACTCAGCATGGTCTTCATAATATAAAGCTCGATTCTGGCGATCGTCCAGATACATACAGAACCGAGTTACACAGAGCGCAAACTTAACGTCTCGGTTGACTCCCGCAGGTTCGCGCTTTGGGACAGGAACTCCAAAATAGTCTGGATGACTCTGGTTTGATCACTGGGCTCGAGTTGGGGATACATCGGCAGTGAGAGAATTTCGGAGGCCGCCTTTTCAGAAACCGGGAAATCCCCCTGCTTGTATCCGAGGTGCGCGTAAGCTTGCTGCAAATGAAGGGCTACGGGATAGTGAATCCCGGTATGAATGTGTGCTTCGGCAAGATACTTCTGAAGGCCTTCGCGGTCCTGCACCCGGATCACATAGAGGTGATATACGGAGCGGGACCACTCGGGCTGGCACGGAGCAATGACCTCTTCAAACGAAGATAGCATGTCGTCGTATCTCCGCGCGGCATCCTGCCGGCGGCGATTCCACTCGGTCAGATGCCGGAGTTTCACGCTCAAGATACCTGCTTGGATGGCATCGAGCCGGCCGTTGTAGCCTTCGATTTCATGGTGGTACTTCCGGGACTGCCCATGATCGCGTAACATTTTGGAGGCTCGCGCAACCTTTTCGTCATTGGTTGTGATCGCGCCGCCTTCGCCGCAGGCGCCCAGATTCTTGCCAGGGTAAAAGCTGAATGCGGCCGCGTGTCCCATCGAGCCAGCCTTGCGCCAGCGATTCTCTTTCTTCGAGAAATACTCGGCGCCATGCGCTTGGCAGGCGTCTTCAATCACGACGAGACCAAAGCGGTCCGCCAGTTCAAGGATTGGATCCATGTCCGCGGTCTGCCCGTACAGGTGAACGGGGATCACCGCGGTCACAGGCTTGCCGAGCGTGCGGTGGACATAGCGGCCCGTGCGGCTGTCGAGCTCGCACTTCGTTTCCATGTACTGGCGCAATTTCAACGGATCCATCGTATACGTGCGAGCGTCCACATCCACGAAATCCGGACGTGCTCCTGCTTGGGAAATCGCCTCTGTGGTCGCGATAAATGTGTGGGGAACCGTAAGGACTATGTCGCCCGGCTGGACACCGGCGCCCGTGAGGGCAAATCGCAACGCGTCCGTGCCGCTGCTGACGCCAACACAATGTTGGGCGCCGCAATACTCGGCAAATTCACGTTCAAATCCTTCCACGGCGGGACCGCCAATGAACGCGGCCGTCCGGATGGCTGTCTTGAATGCAGCTACGAGCTCGTCCTGAAGTTCAATGTGCGGTGTCACCAGATCTACAAACGGAATAGGCCGGTTCTCAGTCATTTTTGCGTCCTCGCTTCGGATGGGATTGATCGCAGTATTTTTGCGGGATTTCCGGCAACAATGACGTTGGGAGGCACGTCACGCGTCACCACGCTTCCGGCTCCCACGATGGAGTTTTCTCCAACGACCACTTTGGAAAGGACCGTAGCCCCGGATCCAATGGACGCTCCCCGCTTGATGATGGTCGCCTCGACGCGCCAATCGCTCTCGGTTTGCAATCCGCCTTCCGCCGTGGTCGCACGCGGATAGGAATCGTTGATGAAGGTTACGCCGTGGCCGATGAAAACGTTGTCCTCAATCTCCACGCCTTCGCAGATGAATGTGTGACTCGAAATTTTGCAGCGCCGCCCCACTTTGGCATTTTTCTGGATTTCGACGAACGCTCCGACCTTCGTTTCGTCGCCGATCTCGCAGCCATACAGGTTGATGAATTTGGAGAGCCGGACTCCCTTTCCCAGCTTTACGTCCGGCGCGATTGCGCAGAATTCGTTCATAGGCGCACCAACTCTCCCCTTTTCTTGATGGAAACGTCGGCCGCTTCCAGCATCCGCACCACGCGCAAGCCGGCTTCGCCGTCATTGAACGGCGTCTTGTCGTTCATAATGCAATCGGCGAAATAATCGCTTTCGATACGCAGGGCCTCTAATTGTTCGATCTGCGGCGCCCACATATCCCCTGACCGGTAATTGACCAGAAGTTCGCGGACTTTATCACCCGAGGAAATTTTGACTCCCTTGTCGTACACGCGGATCTTTTCATCAGCCACCAAGTCATTCCAGACCAGCATTTTTTTCTCGCCGCCAATGAGCGTCGTCCGGATCTTGACGGGAGAAAGCCAATTGACGTTGATGTGCGCAATCACGTTGTTCGGGTAATAAATCGTCATGAAAGCCACGTCTTCGACGCCATTCAGGTGGTTTTGTCCCGTGGCGACGATGGCTTCCGGGTCGCCCTTGATCAAATGGTCCATGATGGAAAGATCGTGAGGAGCCAGGTCCCAAATGACGCTGACGTCATGCTGAAAAAGACCCAGGTTCACCCGCCACGAATCGTAGTAGTACAAATCACCCAGAGCTCCGTTGTCATTCAGCTCGCGGATTTTTCGAACCGCACCCGTGAACAAAAATGTGTGGTCCACCATGATTTTCAGGTTCTTACGCGCGGCCAATTCGATGAGTTCTGACGCCTGCGCGGAAGTGGAGGTGAACGGTTTTTCCACGAATACATGTTTCCCATGCTCGAGAGCGGCCTTAGCCAGTTCGTAATGAGTCCACACGGGCGTAATCACCGCTATGGCGTCGACGTTGGGCGATTTGAGAATCGCGCAAGGATCGGTTGTTACTTCGATCGAAGGATAGCTGCGTTTGGCCCGCGCGAGGGCATCCATGTTTTTGTCACATAGCATTTCGACGCGAGTGTTTTCCTGCCCGTGAAAATTCCGGACGATGTTGGGACCCCAATATCCGTATCCGATGACTCCGACTCTTATCATTAAGTCTCCCGCAATGAACCTATGGATTTTTGGTTAAGAACATAAAAAGACTGCGCACTGCCTGTGCCCATTGTGTGGACCACCGTTTCTGACCCTTTCGGTTCAAGGGAACCTTCCTGCCTGCGGGAAAAATTTTCAGGAAGATTCAAAAGCGTTCCACAAATAGTCCGCCCATCACTCATGCACTTACCTCGTGCCGCACGCCCTCAGAAACAGAACCCGCAAAAACTTCGCATAGGGGTTGGATTGGAATGACACAAGACCTATGAATTTCCAATGCGACCGACCTGCGAAGCAGGGTCACCGACACTACGATTCGGTGGTTTCCCTTGTGCCCAACCAGAATTCCCTCGATACCCTGCAAAGCATGATCGGCAATCTGGACTCTCTGTCCGCATTCCAGGTAAGGCCAAGGTTCAGCAGGCACTCCCGAGGAAACCAGGCTCTGGATGGCGTGTATCTCCGAAAATGGAACAGGGATAGGTACTCGGCCTTGTCCAACGACTCCCACTACTCCCGGGGTCACTAGAATGGGCAGCCTCTTCTGCACGTCGAAGCGGCAAAACAGATACCCGGGGAACAAAGCCGGCCTGACTTCCTCGTTCTGGCGGTCGCGCCGTTGCTCCCATGACTGCACAGGAAGAAAAATTTCGTACCCCTTCCCACTTAACAAAGTGGCGGTGGATTGGTCCCGGCGTGTCCTGGTCTGGACGGCGTACCACGCCGTTGAATTCCGTTCAGGAGTCATTGATTTGTTCCCATTTCGCGCAAAGTCTTGAGGTCTGGCTAGGCTACCGCCGTTAATGCGTTCACACTCACTATCCTGAGGTAGCAATCAGTCTGCCAAAGGCCTTAGGGAACTTGACACCTGTACGAACTCGCCTACCTGTAACTTACTCAATAAAGACTGGTTATTCGCACTTGTGGGTATTTCCATTTCCAATAGACCTCATACTGAATGAAATCTCCGGTCGATAGAGAAAACGGCTTCCATGATATGCGACAAAGTTTCCAGAATATCCCCTAGCTGGCCCTGCACTGGGCGCCGAATCGTTTGCCCTCTCTCAATGTTACGCATTGATGCTAAAAGACTTAAAATACTGCAATAGACGGATCGTTGGGTTAAATCGGGCTGAGGTCACAAACTTGAGCGGCTTGAAGCTGTAAACATTCAACACTCAATCGAATGGGCGGAAGGTTGAGTCTGACTTTTTTTGTTAGTTCATGCCAGATCTTGTCAATTCTTGCTTTTGGCTCACCCCGTCACCCATCGATAGGGGTTCACTTCTGGGAATTAGAGGATTGACCCAAATCGTAGCCAGAATACTTGTAATACGAACCAGATCCGACAGAGTCTTCCGCACTGTTCAACACCACCCCAACAATATTTGCATCTTGCAATTCCTGGCAGGCCTTTTGCGAGACTGCGGCAGGCGTAATCCCCGCACGGACCACGAATAGCACTCCATGACACATTGTGGCCAAAACTGCCGCATCCGAGACGGGAAGGATTGGCGGGGAGTCCACTATGATCCAATCGAAAAGACCCGAGACGCGGTCTAGAAGTTGTTTGAGCCGCCCGTTCGAGATCAATTCTGACGGATGGGTGACATGTTGTCCCGCTTGAACAAAGTAAAGATCGTCCTCTTGGCCTTTTTGTAGAATGTCCAATTCACCAATTCCACCCTGCAGATACTCCGCAAGGCCAGGTCCGGGAGGAGCCCCCAAGAGTTGGTGCAGCTTTGGGGCGCGCATATCGGCATCGATCAACAAGACCCGGCAGCCGCGTTGGCGGACCAAAACCTCTGCCAGATTCGCGGAGACGAATGTTTTGCCTTCCGCAGGAGTGGCACTGGAGACCAGGAGAATACTTAAGGGTTTACTCTCGCGGATACGGTAGAGCCGGGAACGCAAGGTGCGGAACTGCTCGGCTCCCTTGTGAAACTCCTTCGAGCTGGAGAACACCAGGAAATTGGGATCGGGATTCCAGACGGTTTTGACACATTTGGCCCGCAGCTCGTCGAGCTGGAGTATCTTGGAATCTTTCGCTGTACTCGAATCCGGCAGCACGGCTGGAGCAAGAACTGTCTTGGCCTCAGAGCCGATCTTGACGGCCTGACGGGACCCAAGCGGTTCGGCCGGCTCCTCTGCCTTCCGGTCCACCAGGCTTGCCGATCTCTCTTGTTCCGCCTTTTTCAGTGCTTCGTGAATCCGACTCATGAAATTCCTTTTGTCATGGAACGATTTGACCCATGTTGGGACTTAAGCTCCTGCTCTCGTACTCGCGGCTGGTGTCCCCGGTTTCAAACTGGATGAATGTTTCTTCGCCGCCTTCGCGTCATATTCAATCACCGGAATTGAGACCAGAACCGGCAAACGGAGAGCTAGTTCGACATCCCGTTCGGACCGCATAGACGTATCCTGCATTTCCAACAACAGAGCAAGACCAAGCCCCAGAGCCAGTCCTCCAGCAAACCCACCCCCCAAAAAGGGGGGCACTTTCGGGAAGGAAGGTTGGTCGGGAAAATTCGCCGGATCCAGAACCCGGAAGTGCTCGGCCTGCTCGCTTTCTTCGAGACCTTGGGACATCGACGATTGATCGTGTTTCTTGAGCAAGTCATTGTAAAAACCAAGCGCAGTCTGATGATCGCGGGTTAACAGTTTGTATTCCTGCTCCACGGCTGGGCTGGATTGCACCCGGGTTTGATACAATTTGATCTGCTTTTGAATATCATCCTGCTGCTGCGTCCGTTCCTTAATGACCTGATCGTATTGGTGGATTTGCGCGCGCAACTGCTGGATCTGGGCCGGCTCGGCCGCCGCCCGGATGGTCTTTTCCGGCGGTGCATTTTTTTGTTGTTGGTCGCTTTCGGCCATCTTCTGCTTCAGCGCGGCGATATCGCTCTTCGCTTTAATTACGTCGGGATGATCGTTGGTGTATTTGGATTGAAGCGCAACCAGTTGTGCTTGCAGGGCGGCCAGTTGCTGGTCGAACGTTTCGGGATTTGCGCCTGACTGAGTTGCCTGCCAAGCGGACATTTGCTGCGACAAAACGGATTCGGCGAAACTCTTATCCTGTTGGGCGCGGCTCAAGGCTTGCGTGGAAGCTTCGAGCTGCGACGTCAGGCCCGTCAGAAGATTCAAATTCGTTTGATTCTGGTCCGGAAGCGATCCGAGATACCGGCGCTGGAACGCGGCCAGTTTTGCATCCTGCTCGTCGAGTTTTCCTTTGGCTTCTTCGAGCTGCTTTCCCAGAAATTCGGTGGTGTTGGTCACCTCGCCCTTGCGAAGTTGAATGTTTTCCGCCAAAAACATGGAAGTAATTTTGGCGCAAATTTGCTGCGTGGTATGGGGATCGTCAAATACAACACTGATCGTAAATCCCGGAAGATTCTGCGCTCTGGTTTCCGCCATGGGCTGGATCGGCGTGATGGTGATCGTGCGCCGAAGCTGTTCTACCAGATCTTCCATCGGTAAACGGTTGATATCCTTGTGATACAGACCCAACTCCTGAATTACCGGCTCAAGGCGCGATCTGCTCAGAATTTGCTGCTGCATCGCAGCTAATCGCTGGTTGACGTTATCCGAAATGAGGGTCGGTACAAGATCCGGCGATACAGCCGGTTGCTGGACCAGAACTAAAGTCTGTGACGTAAAGCGTTTCGGCAAGACGCGCGACAGGACGTATCCCGAAACTCCGCCGAACAGGGTAAGCAGCATGATGAGTATCCATCTCCGCCGGAGGATGGCAACTCCATCGCTTACGCTGATGTCTTGGCGCAACATTTCTTGCTCTCTTTCTATCTATAATTCTGGTGGGCTCTACGCTCTGATCCGATCGGGGCGTTCAGTGTAAAAGTAGAGCCCGCACCCGTTGACTGGCCCGAGGTACTTGAAAACGCTACGATAATACATTCACAACGGGAGCAGTTTCCCAACGCGTGAAAACCGATGATACCCACAAGTAATCACCCATAGTACACCTCAATTTAGCGGCTAAGGAGCGTGCAATTCGGAGACGGTCAAAATATGTATATATGAAGTCTGTCATTATGTGTCGAATGCGAGAGCCTCTGAGAATGCTGGCCGAAAACTGTCCCCACGAGGCTCCAACTAAACTTCCATGGCCAGGGAGCGCGGCACTCGTGCCGGCTAGGCACAGACGGGAAGAACTTCAATATGCGCCATCGCCACCAAAGACGGCGCGAGGCGTCGAAATGAGAATTTTCAGATCGAGCCACAAGGACCAGGTTTGGCAATAGCGGAGATCCAGGCGCACCATGTCGTCAAATCGTGTCCGGCTTCGACCGCTCACTTGCCACAATCCGGTAACGCCCGGCTTAATGTCCAAGACTCTCCGCCGGTGCCAGATATCGTAAATTTCAAATTCGTAGGGAACCGGAGGCCGCGGTCCGACGAGGGACATTTCGCCGCGCAAAACATTCCAAAACTGAGGTAGCTCGTCCAGGCTGGTTTTCCTGAGGAATGCGCCGATAGGAGTCACTCGAGGATCGTTTATGATCTTGTATACCGCCTGTTGAGATTCATTCTCTTTACCGCATTCTTCCTTGCCGGAAATGAATTGCTGAATGAATTCCTGGTGAATCTTCGGATCGTTATTCGTAAACATCGTCCGGAACTTCAGACATTTAAAGCGGGCGCCGAACCGGCCCAGGCGCTCCTGCTCGAAAATCACGGGACCCTTTGACGTCAGCTTGATAATCGCAGCGATGGCCGCAAGCAAGGGTGACAGCACCAGCAAAAGGGCAGCGCTACCGGCGACGTCCATCACGCGCTTGATCACAAGAGGCATCCGTTTTCGAGAGTTCCCTCGATTAAGGTCTGGATAGAGCTTGGCGTCCGCCACCCAGTCGGAATCGTTTCGGTCCCAAATTTCCGGGAAAACATGAAGGGAAATAGCGATTTTGGCTGCTTTCTCCCTCCCGAGATCCTTGGCAAGAGCCGTTTCAAATTTGGTTCGGAGAATTTCAGTGAGAGGGCGTTCCCCTTCGATGGAGACTTCCGTGAAGATGACCCCAAGAATGTCGCTTTTTTTATACCAGCCGGCCAGGTCGGTCTCCCGCTTGGTGGCCATAATGACTTCGGCCGCCTCTTCCAGAATCACCGCCGCCGAACCATATTCCAGATTCGCGTCGAGCAGCATCAAGACGAACGGCTTGCCGGAACGCTCCGCACGCCTGCGCTCGAGTGTCAACATGGAGTGAAATACGTTTTCCTGGAGCGCAGTTTCAGTATGCGCGGAAGCTTGGTCAAAACTACGATAGCTTTTCGCGTCCGCGGTAGTGATCCGCCCACGTTCTTGCAAGGGCGCTACTTTTGAATAGCCATCTGTCATCATGCACTCCTGCTAGATTCACGTGCCAGGTCGGGGGCCTCGAAGATCCGCCATCTCGGGATCAAGCACGCTGCGGGCATGCCACTGAGGAGACTGGAAGTAAGAAGCGATATTTAAGAAGCAATCGTGGGGCCAGAATATCCCCGCCCGAACGAAATAATCGTCGTGCAATTTTGCTGTACCTTGCTGAGCGCAAGACTCTTGGCGGAAAAGTCTAGCCTGACAGAATATGGCTCGATTGGGGGTATGTTGCCCCGGGACATGGATGGGAAAACAATTGCCCGATAGTTCTCATGATGTTCTATGGGAGTTCCCATATTCAGGCGAAATTGCCCAGTTTCTCTAAGCAATTTCAGTACGGAACAACCTTAGCTTTCTCACAGACTCTGAGGCACTTAGGTTGGATTGGTCCTTCGTACAAACAATACCTATAAATATCTCAATCAGGGGAATGCCGCGATTACTCAGTTTTTAAATCGATGGACCAAATGTTTGCGCAATGCCACTTCGCTAGCGGTCTTTTGCCTGATGCCCAAAGAGTAAACATTCGATGTGAAGCAGAGCCCGTACCCGATTTTTTGGATTTGCTGACCTCGCATGAGCCCGATGATCCGGTTCCAAGCCGGCATAAAAATGTCTTGAGGAATTTCTTGGCGCGCTTCTATGGAATCACCACTCGATAGATTCTTAGACAGGGAGGTCGTGAGCTCAATCCGAAAAGGCTGCGAATCTCAAACTGCGGTGCTACCGGAAATCATTCCAACGCGGCTGCGGATCTGTTCTCACGGCATATTATAATTCACCCCGCGGAGGTTCTCGAATAATGGGTATCGAAAGCCCGGCGCCATCTGAACAGGAGCGCCAAATGCTTCGCCACACCCTCGCCACGCTCGCCTATCGTGGCGGCAAGACACTTCGCGGAGCGCCCGAAGGATTTTCCGGATTTCGTGCGTCGGCATCCACGCGAACTCCGGGCCAGGTTCTTGCTCACATCGGAGACCTGCTCGATTGGGCGCTATCGATTGCACAGGGAAAACAGGAGTGGCACAACTCCCAGCTGCAGTCCTGGGAAATGGATTCGCAAAGGTTCTTCACCGCGCTTGCGGCCTTCGATGCGTACCTGGCTTCGGGCGAACCGCTCGGGGCCCCGGTGGAAAAACTCTTTCAGGGCCCGATCGCCGATGCTCTGACGCACGTGGGCCAAATCGCCATTCTGCGCAGGATGGCCGACGCTCCTGTCCGCGCCGAAAATTATTTTCGCGCGGAAATTGTTGCCGGCCGGGTTGGGCCCGATCAGGCCGCGCCGAAACGCGAATTCGACTAACTAAGAAATTTATCGGTCACGCGCGTGATTCACAACTTCATCCCTGATCTCGCCGCAGGGTAAGGCCACCATCGGCTAGAAGCACCTGCCCGGTCACGTATCCGTCCGGCTCGAGGAAAAATCGCACCGCGCGCGCGATGTCCTCGGGACGGCCAAACCTCGGAATGGCGCCACTCGATACGTACGCGTCATATTTCCCGCTGCTGACGCTCGCTTCGGCCATGCCCGCCACGGTCGCGCCGGGCGCGACGACGTTCACGCGAACGCCGCGGAATTGTTTTGCCAGAATTCGCGCCGCGTGAACTAGTGCCGCCTTCGGTGCGGCGTAATTCAAGCTCGAAGAGAACGGCGCCAGCGCCTGCATGGTTGCTAACAGCACCAGACTCCCGCCACGGCCATTCTGCTCCATGGCTACAGCAAGATCTTTCGCCAGAAGCATCGGGCCGACGAAATTCGCGTCCCACGAACTCCGCAGCGCCACAGCATCCAACGATTCCCAGCTCACGCGAGCCGGATCGCCGGGAAAGATGGCGCCACCCTCAAGCGGTCCAAGGCTCGCCGCAGCCTCCAGGTACGCGTGGCGCACATCGGGAAGAACAACATCGCCCTCGACTAGAGAAATCATTTGGCCACACTGGCCGGCCACGGCGGCACGAAGCGCCTCAGCTCGCGAGCGATTTGAACGGAACCCCACAACGAGCTTCGCGCCTTCCTGCGCGAGCAACATTGTGGCCGCGGCGCCGAGCCCACCCGTTCCTCCCGCGAGGATAACGACGCGCCCCGCGAGTGGACGGTCCGCAAAACTGTATTGGAAGGCGCGGTACCGTGTCGCGAGTGCCTCATCCCAATAGGGTGACGCCATGAATTCCTCCCGGCCGCGAAAAACTTAGCACAGGCGCGAGCCTCAACCCATTTGGACGGCTACCTCATCGAAGAAAACATATGGAAGCGTAGAATCGGAAGTGGAGTCATGAAAAACCAAAGCCCCGGAGGATTGGGGCCCGAGCGAAAAATATAGCGGCGAATCCGCCTCACCGGATGCGGGCTCTGTTGGAAGCCCGTCGAAATTGAAGTGTGGACCCCGCCGAAATTAATGTTGAAGCGATGCCGGGTAAATCGCCGGCGCCTGCCAAGAATCCTACAGCCGCGTGAGCGGTTTTCGAACCACGGCGATACACCCGGCCCGCTTTGTATTTAGAGAAGCTCTTTTTGCGAAAAGACGCCTAGCTGCCGAGAATGGCGTCTTTGAACGCTTTTGCCGCGCGGAGGCGCACAACAGTCTTCGCCTTGATCTTGATCGGTTCACCAGTCTGTGGATTGCGGCCCATGCGCGCCTTCCGGTGCGCCTTCACCGCGCGTCCGATGTTCGGAATGACGAATTTGCCCGCGCCGCCCTTGGCTTCCTTGACCGCCAGCTTAAACAGTTCATCGAAGAACTGCGCCGCGATTTTCTTTGGCGTGCCGATCTTGTCGGCCATGTGCGAAACAATCTTGGACTTGCTCATTGGTTTTCCCATCTAGTTTCGTTCTCCTCCTCAGATTTGAGACTGCAGGCGCGTCGGCCAGCCTCAAAGAGTACGAGCCGCGCACGGCGAGCACTATAAGGGCAGAGTCCGCGCAACGCAAGAAAAAACATACAAATAACCAGAATTGACGCGGCTTCCAGCAGTCCCCCTTCCCGGAACCGTTACGAACCCAAGAGAAGAATGCTCCACACGGCACATAAGCAGGCAGTGTGCCATTCTTCCTGTTCATTTTTAGGAGGGGCGCACATGGCAAATTGGAAGGAACTCGAAAAACAATTCGTGGCCCGGCTGTCGATGAGCCGCCGGCCCGTGGCCGTCACATTCCTGGATACGCAACCCGAGGGAATTGAGAAGTTTTCAGGCACCGAGCCTGCCGGTTGCAGCTTTTGGCGGCTGGCCGCCGCGGGACGCGCGTTTTACACCGTCCCAGCCGATCACTTCAATCGCGCCGTGGGCGCCTATACGCACAATGTGCACCTGCCGCCCGAGCGCGTCCAGGAGACCGAGACGATGCTGGGGATGATGTTCAATCTCGGTTATGTCCGCCCAGAAGAGGTGCCAGGCATCCCGCGCCTGCCCCAGGAGCCCGCTGCGATCGTCTTTGCGCCGCTCGGGGACGCGCCGGTTGCGCCCAGCGTCGTGCTCTTCACATGCCGTAGCGACTCGGCGATGCTCCTCAACGAAGCCGCCAGTCGCGCCGGGGCGGGCAGCACGCTGCCGCTGCTCGGACGGCCCTCGTGTATGGCCCTTCCGGCGGCGTTGCTGCACGGCACGGTCACCAGCCTGGGCTGCATCGGGAATCGGATCTACACCGGCCTCGGGGATGGCGAACTCTACGTCGTTGTACCGGGAGCAAAACTCGAAGCCGTTTCCCAGGCCTTGGGCGTCATTGCAACGGCCAACACTACGCTCGAAGAATTCGCTCGCGGACGTCAGGCGGCGCTTTCCACAGTCTAACCAGGTTTTTTCGTCAGACGGGGAACGGCGAATGAAAAATCCACGCTACAGCTGGGGTTTGTAGGCTTTAGAATTCGCTACAAGCTACCCAAACCCTCATAGAACTGTGCGACGGCCTTAATCCCGCCAAAATAATTTTCGAGCGCGATGTGCTCGTCTGGAGCGTGCGCGTTTTCGTCGGGCAAGCCGAAACCAAGCAAGATGCACGGCACCTTGAACGTGTCGTACATCTGCGTGACGAAAGGAATCGACCCGCCCTCGCGGATAAATACCGCGCGCTTTCCGAATCCCTTCTCGAGCGCCCGGTGCGCCACCTCGAAAAACGGATGCGTGTACGGCGCGACCCATGCTTTCCCCGTGCTGTGCACATCCAGCTTGAACTGCACCGACTTTGGCAGCAGCTTGCGGATGTGACGTTCAAGCGAACGGGTGATCTTATCCGGATTCTGATTTGGCACCAGGCGCGTCGAAAATTTCGCATAGGCTTTGGACGGAATCACGGTCTTCGAGCCCTCACCCGTGTAGCCGCCCCAGATTCCATTGAGCTCGAGCGTCGGCCGGGTCCACAGCTGCTCGACGATGGAAAATCCCTTTTCCCCCATGAGACCCGACGCGCCCACAGTCTTGCGGAATTCTTTCACTTTCCAGGGCAAAGCATTGAGCGCCTTGCGTTCGGCCTTCGATAACTTTGCGATGTCGTCATAAAACCCGGGCACGGTTACACGGAAATTATGGTCATGCAATTTTGCGAACAGCTCGCACAAAATTGTGATCGGATTCGGCACCGCGCCGCCGAATATTCCGGAGTGCAAATCCTGCGCCGGTCCGGTGACTTCGATTTGGTAATAATTGAGGCCGCGCAGCCCGTACGTGATCGACGGCACGCCGGCCGCCAGCATCCCCGTATCAGAGACAACCAGGGCGTCGGCCTTGAGCCGGGCCTTGTTCGAATTCACGAAGTCCCAGAGGCTTACGCTGCCGACTTCCTCTTCCCCTTCAATCATTACTTTAAGATTGATGGGCAGCTTACCGGCCGTTTTATGGATCGCGTCAAGCGCGCGAATATGAATGTGCACCTGGCCTTTGTCGTCGGCTGTGCCGCGGCCGTACAGGTTGCCGCCGCGGATCGTTGGTTCGAACGCCGGCGAAGTCCACAAGTTCAGCGGCTCGGCCGGCTGCACGTCGTAGTGTCCGTAGAACAGCACGGTCGGCTTGCCGGGCGCGTGCAGCGATTCGGCATAAACCAACGGATGCATTTTCGTCGGAACGATTTCGATATTCTCGAGGCCCGCCGCGCCCAGCCGGCCGGCCACCCATTTAGCGGCGCGCTCGATGTCCGGCTTGTGTTCAGATTGAGCACTGACGCTCGGAATCCTCAAAAATTCGAACAGCTCGTTCAGCTGTTCGTCGCGCTTTGATTCGATGTATTCGTTCAAGTTCATGAGCCCCCCTCGTTTGGCACATTCGTCGTTGGATGACTTGCGGAATCATAACGCGTAACGCCGCCTCAAGCACATGCAAACACGGTTCCCATCGAGAAGTAGCATCCCCGCTCCCAGGTTGCAGAGCGGGAACAGCCCTTTGATAGTCTCGTTGACGGGGGAATAGATGTGACGCAGCATGGAGCTATCATGCCTGCAACGGATACCGACAAGGCTCGACGCAGTACCAGGGTTTTTATGCGTGTGCGAGTGGTCGTCGCGGGGAAAAACGCCGACGGCCGCCGTTTCCGCGAGGCCTGCGAAACCGTCGTGATCAATGCGCACGGCGGCCTGATGTATCTGAACCAGCCGCTGAACATGGACGCGATCCTCGTCGTCACCAACCCGTTCACACAGGAAGAGCAGGAATGCCGCATCGTGTTTCTGGGTGACGCGACAGACAAAGGGCAGCGTGTAGGACTCGAGTTCCTTACCCCGGCGCCGCATTTCTGGGGCGTCGATTTCGTCCCCGCTGATTGGCC
>Ga0208983_1000006_pt1 | contig 14319 bp, 13 predicted proteins | sample MedBloCARef_M2_FD_187841 | JGI IMG/M metagenome (GOLD analysis project Ga0208983, IMG submission 187841) | Forest soil microbial communities from El Dorado National Forest, California, USA - Mediterranean Blodgett CA Ref_M2 (SPAdes) (version 2) | ecosystem: Environmental > Terrestrial > Soil >...
CCTCCGGTTACGGCACTCGCGGTTGGGCTACCCGCGCAGCGGGCTATCGCGCAGCGATTTCGTGCTTTGGCACCTTTGAGACATGCCAACAGGCTCAGAAATTGTCCGCTTGTCGGGGAAGACCGGAAGTAATCAGCGCACGATCAAAACGGCGCTTTTGACCCATCTCGGAAAATGGCTCTTTTCCCCTTCGTCCCCGTCCGGCCAATTGATTACCGCGTTACGCAATGTGTTCCGCTCAGGATCTTTCGCTCCGGACCGAAACCTAAACGCCGTAGAAATAGGGTGGCCATTTCGGCAGGGCCTTGAGGGCTGCATCGTCGATCGCAGCCAGGACATCGGTTGGCAGTCCATCCGAAAGGACATCGCGCCCTTTGCCGTGACGTGGACATACATCCCGTCGCGGTCGGTCACTTTGTAGTCTTTTTCCTTTGGTTTCAGCGCTCTACACGGTGGGTGTCGAGCCGCCATCGATGCGGAAAGTCGTGCCGGTCATGAAGTCGGTTAGCGGGCTGGCTAGGAAGCAAACCGCGGCTGCAATATCCATAGGCTGCCCAAGCCTACTGACGGTCTGGTGCACGATGTTCTTGAGAACATACTGCTTGCCAAACTCAGGGTCGTCACTCCCTTGCCTTTGCGCGGTCTCGATGAAAAACTTGTCCAGTTGCGGTGTGTAGATCAGGCCGGGCATGATCCCGTTAGATGTGACGCCAGTTCCAGCCAGCTCCTTAGACAGGCTGAGGGTCACGTTGTTGAGCGCGGCCTTCGCGGCGCCGTAGGTCGGTAAATTCGCGTGTGGCGAGATAGCGTTTCGAGACGAGACTTGGATCAAACGCCCCCAGCCGCGCTCTTTCATCGCCGGAGTAAAGGCATGGACCAGTCGAACCGCGGCGATCGTGTTCTGATGGTAGTCGTCGATCCATTCCTGAAAGGGGGCGTCGAACCACGAGTCGTGGGACTCTTGAGTGGGATTGCCGACGTTATTCACGAGGATATCGATGCCGTCGAAAGCCGATTTAGCCCCCTCAATAACAGCATTCGATCCATCCTCGGTCGTTACATCGCCAAGAACAAATTTCGCCTCGCCGCCAACCTTACGGATTTCCTCCGTAACGGCTGCTGCCCGATCCGCACTCCTGCCGTTGATGACGACGCTGACACCTTCACCGGCCAGGACACGCGCGCATTGTGCACCAATCCCGGAAGTGCTCCCTGTGATAAGCGCACGCTTTCCTTTTAACAACATATCCATGTTTACTACCCTTTAGAAATGACGATTGGATCAGGGGATCGAACGATTCAGGCCGCCATCGACGCGGATCATTGCACCGCTGACGTAGTCCGCCGAAGGAGCGCACGCCTTGGCGTGGCTCACTTCGCTGCAGGACCGAAACCTAAACCCCCGAGAAATAGGGTGGCCATTTCGGCTGGGCCTTTAGAGCTGCGTCGTCGATCGCAGCCAGGACCTCGGTGGGCAACGGACCTTCGGTCACGGCCGTGAGATTGTGCCGGAGATGCTCCAACGACGAGGCGCCGATGATAATGCCATCATTGCGCTCGGCGTTTAGCTGGGAGTGATGAATCAGCCAGCGCAGCGCCACGGAGATAGCGTCAAGACCATGGCCTTCACACGATCGGTGAATTTCCGCCAAGGCATCGAGATAGGCGTCGTTCATATAGCGATCGCGATACAGTTTGCCTTGAGCAGTTGAGCTGTCGAAACGCGAGCCGGCAGCTACCGCAGCGCTATCGGCAAAATTCCTGCTGAAAGCACCGCCGGCCAGCGGATTGTAAGCATGGAAGCGGATGCCATAGTTGCCGAGGCATTTGAACAGTTCCGGTTCAACCGCACGCGTGATCGCGTTGTACAGTCCCTGGTAGACGCTCGGCCTTATCCATCCATGGCGCGCGGCTATTTCCGATGCCTCCGCCACTTGCCACGCGCTGAAATTGCTGACGCCGAACTCCTCAAACAGGCCTTCGTCATGAAGTTCCTGGACGGCCGACAGCGTCGATTCGATCGGCGTGGCGCTGTCAGGCGTCACCAAATAGAAGATCTTGACCTTATCGGTCTTCAGGCGCGCCAGGGACTCCTTGAAGACTCGCTTCAGGTTCTCAGGTTCGTGGCCGCGAGTGTTTAGCGCAGCAGATCCGGGTGGCGATCCGGAATGAATCCGCGTGGCGATGCCGAACCGTTCGGCGGCGCGGAGATCACCCAACATCTGTTCGCAGGTTCCATCGCCATAGACAGAGCACGTGTCGAGCTGGTCGTGGCCAAATTCCAAGACGGCGCCAAGCATTGCGTCTGCGGTCGCAGCGTCATGAACCCGGGCTCCGTATCCGCGGTAGCCGAGCGTCATGGTGCCGAAGGTGATGTTGGTGATAGGGGCTTTGGGCATTCCAACCGCCTTGCTTCATTGAGTATCGCTGCACCGTAACGGACTTTGATCGTCGCGATAATTGAGATAAACTGCGATGTCGTATCTAGAGAATCGTGACAATGTACAAAAGTGGGCTGATGGAACTCGAGGCCGTGGTCGCCATCGCCAGGCTCGGAAGCTTCCGTGCGGCGGCCATCGATCTGGATGTGTCGCCGACAGCGATTGGCAATGCCGTTTCCAGTCTCGAGAACAGGCTGGGCGTTCGCCTCTTCAACCGCACGACGCGCAACGTCGCCCTGACGAGTGCTGGCCGCGAATACGTCGAGGCAATCGCGCCGGCGCTGTCGGACATCCGTAACGCCGCCCGGGCCGTCGCCGATCACAGCCGCAAGCCGACAGGCACGCTACGGTTCAGTTGCTCGCTCGGCGGGGGACGCCAGCTACTGATGCCCTTCGTCTTCGAGTATCTTCGTCGCTATGACCGGATGAAGGTCGAAATCGTAACCGAAGGGCGGCTGATCGACATCATCAAGGATGGGTTTGACGCCGGGGTGCGCCTGGCTGAAGCGGTTCCGCAGGACATGATCGCGGTGCCGCTTGGTCCAGATACGCGACATGTTGTGGTCGGTGCGCCAAGCTATTTCGCAAACAAGTCCCGGCCCACCGCCCCGGCCGACCTGATGGATCATGAGTGCATCCGCGCTCGCTATTCAAGCGGCGCTCTCTACCGCTGGGAGTTTGAACGTCACGGCGAAGCGATGAGGATCGATGTGCCGGGGTCCCTCACACTCGATGAGCCCGACATGATGGCGCAGGCGAGCAGGGCCGGTCTCGGCCTTGCCTATGTCGGTGAGTGGATGGTGGCTGATGACATCGCCTCAGGCAGGCTGGTTGAAGTTCTAAGCGAGTGGACACCCTCCTATCCCGGATATTGCCTCTATTATCCAGGACGCCGCCACATGGCCGCGAGCTTGCGCGCCTTCGTCGATCTGGCCAAGGAGATGGTCTTTCGAAATCGCGCGGCGTCTTGAGGGACACCGGACCGGTGGTCCGATTCGCGGCACGTGCGCAGCAACCGGCCACGCTGAACGAGGTGATTGAAGCGACGACTTCCGAGTTTGGCGCAAAGCGGACAAAACCGTAGTCGCTTCAATTCGGCTCGCCGGCGGGTGTGAAGGTTCGCACGACTTCGTAGACGCCGGGTTCAAACTTGGCGATCGTGAGCGCTTCCTGAAGAAACGGAAGCGGGGCAGGATCCTGACGCATCGCCTGATAATCATCGATGCTCCGCCATTGTGCATACATCGTGACCTTGGTCCCGTCAGTGCTGCGATGGAGGCTGGCAGAAACAAAGCCCGGCGCCCGACGCACTGAAACCTCCGTGGCTTCGGTTAGAAGTTCAACGAGCCGTCGCTGGTTTGCCGGTTCAACCGTGAACATGTTGATCAGGGTCATTACATCGCTTTTCGCAGAAATCGTGGTCATAGTGTCGCTTCCTTCAGAGAGGGGTCGAGATAAGGCCGGAGCTACGCTGCTGGTGGGTGACCGGACAGCATATCGAGGCTTCCCGTCTTGTGGCCTGAGCTGAAGCTCCGTGCGAAACCAGCCTCGGTCGCCGGATGGGCGGCCCGTCGGCGTGCTTCGTTCACATTCAAGTAGCTGCCTTGGGTGGGTTGCGGAATCCGATGGCCAGCCGGTTATAGGCATTCATCAGCCCGATCGCGATCGTCAGGTCGGCCAGTTCCTTTTCAGAGAACGCCGCCGACGCAGACTCGAATTCGCCATCCGGTATAGCGGTGTCGGCGACGCGCGTGACTGTTTCAGCCCAAGCCAGAGCCGCACGTTCGCGTGAGTCGAACAGGGAGCCTGCCTCGCGCCAGGCAGGGACGAGCACCAGCTTTTCGACGGCCAAGCCGCCCTTAAGCAGGTCGCGAGAATGCATGTCGATGCAATAGGCACAGCCGTTGATCTGCGAGACGCGCAGATAGACCTGATTGACGAGCTGAGCGGGCAAATTCGATTGCGCGATATAGGCGTAAACGCCGCCAAGGGCCTTTACGCCGACCGGAGCAATGGTGGTGTAGTTCAAACGTTGGGTCATGGGACATTCCTCAAGGTCGGGTTAGATAACGCCAGCGTTTAGGCCGGACCAACCGGTTCTGGCGGGCGGATGACTGGGCGGATTCACCACACAACCGATCTCCCGAGAGTTCGACGAGGCTGGTGTGAAACGCGACCGGCGCTGGTCAGAAGAGTTACGCGAACGCGAGCACGTCCGAAATCGGCCGACGCGGCTTCTGCGGCCAATTCGCCTCCGTCGGATAGCCGACGGCAACGAGGAGTGCCGGGACCTCATTATCGCTGAGACTAAACTCACGTGACACGCCGACCGGATCAAACCCGATCATCGGCGTAGTGCCCAGACCCATCGCCTGCGCGGCGTGAATCAGTCCGCTTGCGCCAAAGGTCGCCGATCGAATTGCCTCATCGCGCTGGGTCTGAGGCTTCTCGAAGTAAAGCGATTTTGCTGCGGCTTCCCAGCCCGGCACCATCTCGACAGGCATGAAACCTGCCGCAACCGAGCCCGCCAGTCGATCAGCCATCACGTCAGCCACGGCCAGTTCACCGACCATGATGAAAGTGACGGCAGCTTCGGTAACCTTGGGCTGATCAGCCGCAACCGCCCGCAGCCTTGCTTTGGCTTCCGGCGACCGCACCGCTATAAAGCGCCAATTCTGCAGGTGGAACGCGGTCGGGGAGAATGTCGCCAGGCGCACCAGCTCACGAATTTCATCGTCGGGAATGCTTTTCGACGCATCGTAAAGGTTGGTGGTTTTCTGGCGCTCGATCGCTTCAATCACAGAGGTATTCATCGCAATATTCCTTTAGTTGAGCATTGTTTCGTGGATCGGGGCCGCGGGCGTCTTCGGACGTTGCAGCGCATGAAATTTGATCAAGGGAGATCGGCGGCCGTCACACGCAGCACTGCCGCGCCGGTGGTTCGGCGCTCTTCGAGATCATGGTGAGCTTCGATTAGCTGGCTAAACGGATAAAGATTGCTCGGATCGACCTTGAGAATTCCCGTCGCGATTGCGTCGAATAGGTCGGCTGCGGCGATCGCCAGATCTTCTGCAGTGGACGTATAGTGAGGGAGAATGGGCCACGTCAGATAAAGCGCGCGTGGTGCCAACTCGAATGGGTCCACCGGTTCCGGGAACCCAGACGCCTTCCCGAATTGCACAAGCGTTCCGCGCGGCCTGAGAACTGCCAGCGACCCACGGAACGTGTCCGCCCCGACGGAGTCGAAAACAGCTGCCACGCCATTGCCTGCGGTGAACGCGAGCGCTTCGGCGACGAAGTCTTCGGAGGAATAATTGATGACGTGGTCGCAGCCGGCATGACGTGCAAGCTTCGCCTTAGCGTCGCTGGACACTGTGCCGATCACCTTTAGGCCAAGTGCTTTCGCCCATTGAACGAAAATCTGGCCTACACCGCCCGCTGCTGCATGATACAGAACGGTGTCACCGGGTCGGAGCTCGAGCACCTCTTTGAGCAGATAGCGAGCGGTGAGCCCCTTTAGAAAGGCACTAGCTGCCTGGTCGTCAGAAACACCTGCCGGAATGCGGACAAGCCGGTCTGCGGGATGCAAGCGGGCCGTAGCGTAGGCGCCAAATGCGATATCGCCATAGACGACGCGGTCACCCACGCTGACGTTCTTGACGTTTTTGCCAACGGCTTCGACTACCCCGGCGGCCTCGTCGCCGATGATCGCTGGAAAGGCAGGGACCGGAAGAGAACCTCTACGATAATAAACGTCGACGAAGTTGAGACCTATGACGGTGTTGCGGATCAATGCTTCATCGTCGCCCGGCTCACCCACGACGATGTCCTCGAACCTCAGGACTTCGGGAGGACCATATTCGTGAATACGGGCGACTCTCGCGGTGGTTGGCATGACATTTCGCCTTCAAAGCGCCAGCGATCATCGTTCGCCTGGCAGTTGGTGGAGGATGGTCGCGGCCGGTGTGATTTGCCCCAAGGCGGAGGACCGGCCGCGGCAGCGTCTAAAGCTTGATGCGATGTCCGCTGGCTGACGAGACCGCTGCCTGTTCAAGCAGCCGCTGCATGAAGAGGGCGTCCTCGAAGCTGGGCACGGTTCGCGAGCCGCTTGCGAGATCGCGGGCATGAACCTCGAAGAGATCGGCGAGCTCCAGCACGCCGCTAGGAAGATCAGAGGGTGGCAACCAGTTGTACGATGCGGGCACTGCGAGTGGCGCCATCTTGGTGTCCGCTACGCGGGCACCGAATAGATTATATTCTTCGCCCACGTCCCCGAACGCCGAGGTGTTGGTGATCTGCAAGTCACCATCATCACCCGTGATATCGATCTGAACGCCGGTGCCATGATGCTTCCCGCCCTCGATATGAACGGCGAACACGGCTCCGCTTGCGAGGATGCCTTGCAGCAGCAATTGATCCGGAACCTTCGTGCTGATCTCCTCGCCCGTTTCGACGATTGTGATTTCCGGCCACTGGTTGACAGAAACGGCCGAGATCTCAGTCGGACGGCCTACGATCGAGAAGAGCGGGTCCATCAAGTGCGCGCCGAAAATTGAGGTAACGCCCATGAAATTTTCGGGGAAGGCGCTCCAACGAAGCGCCTTGCTGCGATTTTTGCCGAAACCGCTCACCGTCACATGCATCCTGACCGAGCGCACACGACCGACGTAGCCATCGCCGAGAAGATCCTTCAGATAGCGCAGCCCTGGCGCGAACCGGCGTTGGGTGCCGAGAATGGTTTGCACACCAGCTTTTGCCGCAAGGTCGACCAGTTCAGCCGAGGTCTTCGAGTCCGGCGTCAAGGGCCACTCGCAGTACACGGTCTTCCCCGCAGCGATCGCTGCGCGTACCGCTTCCTCGTGCTGCGGACCTGTCGTGAGCACGAGGACGATGTCGACGTCTGGATGGCGAACCAATTCATCGATCGATCCGACGACATGCCTGATACCGAAGGTGTCCGCAGCAGACTGCGCGGCGTCGCGACGCTGGCTGTAGACAGCCGCCATTTCATATTGCGGCATAAGGCTGAGCACGCGAACGGGGCCGTTCAAAGCCCAGTTTCCGACGCCGATCAGGCCAACACGGATGATCGTGTGGTTGGCAGAGGGGGCACGGCTGTCGGCTATCGTCGATGAGGTGGACATGGGCTTCTCCTGCTTGTTGAAGCCAATATCGATTGCTTTTGTCTCGTTGATAATTAGGCTATTCTCGATTGGACCTTTCGGGATTTGCGAGAAATGGACACCCTGGAAGCCCTCCGCCTGTACGTAACGATAGCTGAGACCGGCAGCTTTTCAGCCGCCGCCCGCCAAGTGTCTGTTTCGACCTCAACGGTGACGGTCGCGCTTCAGCAGTTGGAAGAGCAGGCGCGTGTTAGTCTGATCACGCGATCGACCCGCAGATTGAGCTTCACGTTCGAAGGGCGACGTTTTCTCGCCGATGCCAGAAAGCTCTTGGCAGACTGGGACGCATCCATCGCCGGGGTTCAGGATGGGCCCTTGCGCGGCCCAATCCGGATGACGGCCACGCAAGATTTTGGCCGGACCGAAGTAGCGCCGCTGATCGATCGCTTCCTCGACTTACACCCCGCCGTACAAATTGCGCTGCACTTGTCCGATGGTGTCGTCGATCTCGTGGAGCAGGACATTGACCTAGCACTCCGCAATGGCCCCTTGGCGGATTCGGCTCTCAAGGCTCGACTGATGCTTCGAGGGCGCCGCGTGGTGTGCGCCGCGCCATCCTATTGGGCAAACCATGCTGCACCCAATCACCCAGATGACCTGGCCGCGCACAATTGCCTCGTCCACCCGCGCCCTGGATCGACCTTTTCTTCGTGGTCTTTCACCGTTGAGGGACGACCGGTTACGGTTCGTGTTGCGGGCAATCGCGTTGCCAACGATGGCGGCGTTCTTCGCCAATGGGCGCTCGACGGCCACGGCGTCGTCATGCGAAACGATTTGGATATCCGCAAGGAGCTTGCCTCTGGCGCACTTGTCACCGCTCTCGACACGTTCGTGACTTCCAACGCCAATCTGTACGCTGTCACCGCAGGCAGCGTCTCCAGTCAGCGTGTGCGAACGTTCATCGATTTCCTGGCGAAGAATCTGGTCGCGGACTGACCTTTCCGGTGCCGCTTTAACGACATTGCTCGCAAATCCCGAAAAGTCCTGTCGACATTCATCCGATTATCATCGTCTCGACAATGCGCGATATCCCACGTGCACCAGAAACGACGGGCGGAGCCGCTGCCTTCGGTCTGGTCTGCTCACGGCTGTGAGCGTGAATCGAGATGAAGGACGCCCGTGATGAAGAAGATCCCCGTCTATGTGAACCCGTACGATAAGGTCCATTTTGGACCGTCGACTGTCATGACTCTGCACCGCTTCGGCATTTTCGATCCCGACGTCGCGCGCAGGGTCCCGACGCTGTCGCCTTTTTCTGCGAAGCTGACAGCTCATCTTCGTTTCCAAGGAATCCCCTTCGAACCCGTCGCCGAGCAGGGCGTTGGCAATGCGCCGCGTGGAAAGGTGCCTTTCATCACGGTCGATGGCGTGAAAGTCGCCGATTCCGACCTGGTCATCGGCTTTCTGAAGACCGCCTTTCCAGATCCCGACGCCGGTTTGAGCGACCATCAGCGCGCTGTCGGCCACCTCGTCCAGCGTACGCTGGAGGACCACCTCTATTGGATCGCGCTGATCTACGAGTTCTATGATCAAGAAGGTTCGGACTGGTTCTTCGAGCATGCCTTCGGCGGAATGGGCCCCGGCCTTCAGGGGCTGCGGGACGACATGGAAGACCGCACCTACAAGCAGGGCATCGCGCGTTATACGCCCGACGAAATCGTGGACAAGGCGTCCAAGGACCTCGCGGCCGTCGCCGAAATTCTGGGCGAAAATCGGTATCTTCTCGGGACCGACCGGCCGACGTCTTTTGACGCGGTCGTCTTCGGAATGACCATCCTGGTCTATCAGCTCCGCGAGATGCATCCCAGGCTGACCGACTACGCCCGAAGCCTCCCGAACCTCACACAGTACATCGGCAATTTGCTTACCGAGTTCTTCCCCGACCTCGATCGCGACTTCTAGGTCTATTGCCTAGAGTTTGCGGAGTCCTGGCTTTTATTTGAAGGAAACACGCTCATGGTCCAGCAATCCGTTCCGGCTGACTCCGTGTCAGCGCTTCGCGAGAGTGCTCTCGCCGCCGCCGGCGTCCGCGGCATTTTTACAAACCTGATCGACGGAAAGAGTGTCGGTGCTCGCAACACCCTGGATGTTCTTGATCCCGCCACCGGCGAGCTGCTCGCCAAAGTGCCCGACATTGAGCGCGACGGAATGGATGCAGCGTTCGCGGCCGCCCGCCGAGCCTTTTCCTCGTGGAGCAAACTGACCTGGGAGGCGCGACGATCGATCCTCGAGAAGGCGTTCGAGAATGTCAAAGCGCATCGTGAAGAGCTCGTCACCCTCCTCATGGCCGAGGGGGGGCGCCCGAGAAGCCTGGCCTTGTGGGAAGTCGCGGCTGTTTTGGATGACTTCGCGCCGGGCGTTCTCGCGCAAAGCCTTCCCGACGTGGAAACCACCCAACCGGGCGTTGGCCGGGTCACCCGGCACTATGCGCCCCTCGGCGTCGTCGCGGCCATCAGTCCCTGGAATCTCCCGTTACTTCTGTCGTACGACAAGGTCGTTCCCGCCCTGATCGCGGGCAACACAGTCGTCCTGAAGCCGTCTTTCTACACACCGCTGACCGTGTTGCGCGTCGCGGAACTGGTGCGGGACATTCTCCCCGCCGGCATCCTGAACGTGGTGACTGGAGGCGACAATGTCGGCCCCTGGATGACGTCCCACCCCGAAGCCGACAAGATCTCGTTCACGGGCTCCACTCAGACCGGCCGGCGGGTTTTCGAGTCCGCCTCCCAGACGCTGAAGCACCTGACCCTCGAGTTGGGCGGCAATGACGCCGGGATTGTGCTGCCGGACGTCGACGTTGATGCGGCGATCGCTCCCATTTTCTGGGGGATGTTCTTGGTAAACGGTCAGGGTTGCATCACGATCAAGCGGCTGTTGGTGCATGAAAGCCGCTACGACGAAGTGGCCGCGGCGCTCTCGAAATTTGCCGCCGAGCAAGTCCTGGGCGATGGATTCGATCCCGCCACCACGATCGGGCCCATCCAAAACCGGGCGCAACTTCTGCGGCTGCAGGCGACCTGGGCGGCCATTCAAAAAGATGGCGTCGCCGTTCTTTACCGCGGCGATGAGATCGAAGGGAAAGGCAACTTCTTTCCAGTCACGATCCTCGACAACCCGTCCCCCCACGCCGACTACGTGAAGCTCGAAAACTTCGGTCCTCTGAGGTCGCTGATCAAGTACGGCACCATCGACGAGGCGATCGAGATCGCCAATTCCACAGACTACGGGCTTGGGGGATCGGTTTGGGGCCGCGACCCGGCCGAGCTGGACGCGGTCGCTCATCGGATGGAGGCCGGGACCGTTTGGATCAACCAGCACTTGGTCGTAAATCCGAACGTGCCGTTCGGCGGTAACAAGGACTCGGGCTTTGGCGTGCAGTATGGCGCCGAAGGCCTGAAGGAATATTGTTACTTGCGCGTGATTTCAGCCAAGACCTGAGGTCCATATCTGCGATTTGGCGTGAACTGCAACCGTCCTATCGGTTCACGCCAACGCCAAATCCCGCCCTATTTCAGCCGTCCCTCGCGCCAGCAATTGAAGCGGCCGGGAGATCGACCAGGAGAAAACCAAATGACCTCAGTGTCCGATACCTTCGACTACATCGTAGTGGGAGCAGGCAGCGCCGGCTGCGTCGTGGCCAGCCGCTTGGTCAAAGACCATGGGGCGACGGTGTTGCTTTTGGAGGCCGGGCCGCTCGACGACAATATGCTGATCCACATGCCCGCTGGCGCCGTCAAAATCGTGTTCGGCAAATCGCCCTACATCAAGCGCTACACTTCGACGCCCCAGCCCGCGCTCGAGGGGCGAGCCGTCGACATCATGCAAGGGAACGTCGTTGGCGGGGGAAGCTCGGTCAACGCCATGACCTACGCTCGCGGCTCCAAGGACGACTATGACCGTTGGAACACGTTATCCGGCGATGCGGGCTGGGGCTGGGACGACCTGGTCCCCTACTTCCGCAAGCAGGAGGGCAACGTCAGGCTGGAGAACGCCGCGCACAGTGGAGACGGGCCTCTCAAGGTTTCCGACCCGGCCTACATCTCCGAGGCCGCCAACATCTTCGTCCGGACGCTGCAAAAACTGAAAGTCCCTTTCACCGACGATTTCACGGGCGGTCAGCTGCACGGCGTGGGGTACGAACAATCGACGACCTTTCGAGGAAAACGCCGCAGCTCGGCGGACTCGTTCTTGAGGCCGGTGATCGGCGACGAGCGGTTGACCCTGGTTACCGAAGCGAGGGCCAACCGGGTGCTGTTCGACGGTCAGCGGGCGATCGGGATCGAATACGTCAAAGACGGGAAGGTCCATCAGGCGAAGGCGACGCATGAAGTCGTCTTGACGGCCGGGGCGTTCGCCACGCCCAAGCTCCTGATGCTTTCAGGGATCGGACCCGCCGATCACCTGGCCCAGTTCGACATCCCAGTCGTCGCCGACCTGCCCGGCGTCGGCCAGAATCTGCAAGATCACAACGAAGTCTTTCTGTCGCTTTCGACGAAGGGCCCGTTTGGTTATTTCGGCGAGGACGCAGGGATCAAGCTGATCCGGAACGTCATTCAGTATTACGCTTTTGGCACAGGCCCTATCGCTTCCACGGGATCCGAGACGATGGCGTTCGTCAATTTGGACGATCCCGCCGGGCCGCCCGATATCCAAATCTATTGCATTGGTCTGATGTGGCCGACACTGACGGTCAAGCCACGCAACGCCGTTACGCTTCTGGCCAATTTGGTTCGCCCGCTTTCCTACGGGTCCGTCCGCTTGAAGTCGGCGCTTCCAGAGGATGACGCTGAGGTCGATCCGAATTGGATGAGCGATCCGGAGGACACGCGACGCCTATTGAAGGCGCTAAAGTATCTCCGGACGATCGTCGCAACAGCACCGTTCATTGACATCGTGGAAGAAGAGCTGTCGCCGGGACAGGCAATAACGGACGACGCGGAGCTCGTCGAATACATGAAAGCGACGACGCAGAGCAACTTTCACCCGGTCGGCACCTGCCGAATGGGCAGGGCGGAAGACCCCACGACCGTGGTCACGCCCGACTTGCGGGTCAAGGGGATAGACGGCCTTCGGGTCATGGACGCCTCCATTATGCCCAGGATCATCAGCGCCAACACGAACGCCACCGTCATGGCGGTCGCCGACAAGGGCGTCGATCTTCTGACTGGGACCTACACAGGGCGCGTTGCCGCCGCGCAGTAACCGGACGCCTTAGCCCTAGAAGCTCGCGGCAATTTCGGTCGAGGCGATGGCCTGTTTGGTATGGCTGATCATCGAAAGGTGGCCAGACAAGCGCCGGTGGCCATCGATCCTCGATTTAATGCCGATCCACCAGTTTCATCTATCGCGGGAGCGCGAGGCAGAGCTTCTAGCGGTATTCGTTGTCGACACTACCGACACCGCCCTTACGACCCCTGATAGGTGAGGCAAGACCATGTCTGATCGCTTGAACTATAACACACTCGCTCCAGCAGCCATGAAGGCACTCGGGGGCGTTCACGTCTACCTTCATAGCCAGGCCGACCTTCCCAAAAATCTGATCGATCTCGCTTACTTGCGCACATCGCAGATCAATGGCTGTGCCTATTGTATCGATATGCATTCCCACGATCTGATCGCGCAGGGTGTGCCGGTCAGCAAGCTCTTGCTGGTCTCAGCATGGCATGAAGCAGGCGACATCTTCGATATGCGTGAACGTGGCGTGCTATTTACGATGGACTTCAATTCCGCCAGAGATCATCTGTTGAACCGTTGGGTTCGCGAGAATTGCATGCGGGAAGCCCATTTCGACACGGCTTATGTCGTCGAGCCGCTTGATTTGATCAGGGCTGAGATGTGTATTCAAAGAGCCTAAGTTATTTTCCAGTTGCTCAAGTTTGCTCGCGCCCAAGAGGACGGATGTCACTGTCGACTTGGAGAGAAGCCAGGCAAGCGCTACTTCGGCAGGAGACTTTTGAACTTCAGAGGCCACTTTCTTTACTTCATCTACGATCTGCATGTTTCGTTGAGTAAATTTGCCTAGAGTTTCAATGGCATTTTTTCTAGAACCCTGGAACCCGGTCGATCCGGATTTATTCAGGAAGTCTTCTCTAGAGTACTTTCCAGACAGAAGTCCGCTTGCAAGCGGAGACCATGGGACTACCCCCAGTCCCATTTCATTTGCCATGGGAATCAGTTCTCGCTCCGTGGTTCGCTCGATGAGATTGTATTCTATTTGAAGCGCTACAAGCGGAGACCATCCGCGAAGATCGGCGATGGCTTGCATTCTTGAGATTTGCCACGCAGGAGTATCCGAAATTCCCACGTAGAGAACCTTTCCCGCGCGAACAAGGTCATCCATCGCTCGCAAAATTTCTTCGACAGGTGTCGTACCATCCCAGATGTGCAAGTAGAGCAGGTCGATGTAATCAGTCTTGAGTCTTTGAAGACTTGTTTCAACTGAACGAACCATACTCTTACGATGATTGCCGCCGCCATTAAGGTCGCCAGGATGAGTGTTCATTGTGTATTTGGTAGAAAGAACGATTTGCTGGCGTTTCTCTCCAAGACATTCGCCCAGTATCTTTTCGGATGAACCATTGGTGTAGACGTTTGCCGTATCAACAAAGTTTCCGCCGTTATCGATATAAAGATCGAGCATCCTGCGGGCTTCGTTCTTTTCAGTTCCCCAGCCCCACTCCGTACCAAAGGACATT
>Ga0208983_1000007_pt1 | contig 13440 bp, 11 predicted proteins | sample MedBloCARef_M2_FD_187841 | JGI IMG/M metagenome (GOLD analysis project Ga0208983, IMG submission 187841) | Forest soil microbial communities from El Dorado National Forest, California, USA - Mediterranean Blodgett CA Ref_M2 (SPAdes) (version 2) | ecosystem: Environmental > Terrestrial > Soil >...
AATGGCTTGAAACGTGGTCCGCTCATGAGTCTCCCTCGCTGTGAACCGCAAACACAAGATCGCGCCATCCAACAATGCCCTTGTGGCGCGCGCAAGATGCTGAAAACATCGCGGCCCTCGCAGGGACATCCGTCATGCGCCGCACGCGCCGGGCCGTTCACTTCGACAGGCCGCCGAGCTGCGCGAGCGCGTGCTCGCCTCGGGATCCGAGAGGCTTATCGAGAGGTCGGCGATGCCGGTGATGAAAATCGCCGACGGCGAAATCTACTACGAGGAGTTCGGCCGCGGCTTTCCGGTGCTGTGCTTCGCACCGGGCTCGCTGCGTTCGCAGATCGATTATTGGCATCGAAGTCCGCGCGACCCTTCCAAGCCCTCGGCCGCCATGGACCCGACCGCCGAACTGGCGGCCCATTTCCGCGTCATCGCGATGGACCAGCGCAACGCCGGGCGCTCGCGCGCTCCGGTCGGCGCGAGCGACGGCTGGGACACCTATGCGGGCGACCACATCGCGCTCCTCGACCATCTCGGCATCGGCCAGTTCCACACGATCGGGGCCTGCATCGGGGCGAGCTTCTGTCTCAAGCTCGCCGAGATGGTCCCGCACCGCATCGCGAGCGCCGTGCTGATGCAGCCGATCGGCCGGGTGCCCGAGAACGTCGCCTATACGAAGCGGGAGACGGCGGAGAATTGGGGCCCCGGCCTGTGCAAGAACAACCCGGCCCTCGACCTCGCCGACGTGATCGCGCTCGGCGAGCGCATGTTCTCGTCCGAATTCGTGCACAGCGTGTCGCGCGACTTCGTGGCCGGCTGCCGCACCCCCATGCTGCTCATGCCGGGCGACGACACCGCGCATCCGGCCGCCATCTCGGACGAGGTGCTGCGGCTGGCGCCGAACATCGAGTATCTCAAGGTATGGAAGGGCGAAGGCCGGGCCTATTCGGCGCTGTGCAGCCGGGATTTTCTGCTGCGGAATACACCCGGATAAATCGTCGGGTGGGCAAGCCCCTCACAATGTCGATTTCAACCGCAGGTGATCCAGCCTGTTCATCGACGTCACGTCGAAGTGCTGGCGCTGGTCATTGCGTTGCACGTCGAGCCCGATGGTGACGCCGGCCGCGCCCTGGGCGTAGAGCTTGCGGTAGAAGTCGGCCATGTCCTTGGGGGCCGCGCCGCCGACTCCCACGATGACGTCGCCGCGCTGCAGGCCGGCCCTCTGGGCCGGACCGCCCGGCGTCACGGCGGCGACCATCAGGCTGCCGTGCGCTTCCTGGGTGGTCACGCCGATCCAGGGCCGCCCCGGGCCCGAGATGCGCCCGTCCGCGATCAGATCGGCGAGAATCGGCGCCAGCATGTCGATCGGCACGAACATGTTGCCCGCGACGCCGTCGCCGCGGCCGCTGGCATCGCCGACGACGAGCGAGCCGACCCCGACCAGCTTGCCGGCATGGCTGATCAGCGCCGCGCCGCTCCAGTCGCCAAAGGGTGGCGAGGTGAAGATCGCCTCGTCGAGGAGATATTCCCAGCTGCCGGCGAATTCGCGCTTGGCGACCACGACGGCCGGCGCGACCCGCCCGGCGCCCCCATAGGCGGCGATCGCGACCGCCTCCTGCTCCTTGAGGTCGGCGGAACGTCCCAGGGCGAGCGGCTGCACCTTGAGCGGGACGATCGCGCGCAACAGCCCGATGCCGCTCTGATGATCGTAGCCGACCACATTGGCCGGCACCGCGCGGCCCTCATTGGTGATGACCTCGGCGGCCTGGGCCTCGACCATGAGATAACCGATCGTCAGGATCAGACCGTCATCGTCGATGACGATGCCCGACCCTTCGCGGCTGCGGCCGAGCGACGCGACGGTGCGGCCGTCGGGATGGATGACGGTCTTGATCTGCACGACCGCGGACAGGAGCTGGTCGAGCGCCAGCGTGTCGGCGCCCTTGGCGGCGGGCACCGCGAGCGCGGCGATCAGGAAAAGCCCCAGCCACCCGCGGACCAGAATGGCGCCAAACAGAGGGACGTTGCGCATGGCGCTACTGCGCCGCCACGCGCAGCGGCGCCGGCGGCCGCCGGACCGGGGCCTCGCTGAGCAGATGCTCGGCCGGGATCTCCAGCGTCCAGCAGAAGCCCTCCGGCAGGAACAGGCTCTCCACCCGGCCGCCGAAGGTCACCGCCACGAAGCGCTCGATCACCATGGCGCCAAACCCCTTGCGCAACGGCTGGGCGACCGGCGGCCCGCCGCTTTCCCGCCAGCTGAAGCGGACATATTTGCGCTCGCCGCTCTCGATCAGCTCCCAGCGGATCGTCACCTTGCCGGCCGGCGCCGCCAAGGCGCCGTATTTCACCGCGTTGGTGCCGAGCTCGAACAGCGCAAAGCCGAGATTCTGCACCGCGTCCGGGCGCAGCCTCAGGCTCTCGCCGTCCATGTCGATGCTGGTGCCGTCCTCGCGCACGAAGGGCGCGAGCTGCGCGCCGACAAGGTCGCCGATGGTCGCGCCGGTCCAGTCCTGCCGCACCAGCACGTCGTGCGAGCGCGCGAGCCCGTGCAGCCGGCCCATGAAGCGGCCTTCGAAATCCTCGTAGCCGGCGCTGTGCTGCATGGTCTGGCGCGCCATCGCCTGGACCACCGCCAGCAGGTTTTTCGAGCGGTGCGAGAGCTCGCGCATGACGAAGTTGAGATGGCTCTCGTGCTCGACCTGCGCCGTAATGTCGGTATTGGTGCCGAACCAGCGCGCCACCCGGCCCTGGCTGTCGCGCAGCGGCATCACGCGGGTGAGGAACGGGCGGAATTCGCCGTCGGCGCCCCTGAGCGGGAACGTCATGTCGAACGGCTCGCCGGTGCGCACCGACTCCTGCCAGCGCGCCGTCACGTCCGGCAGCACGGCGGGATCGTGCACGCGCTGCCAGCCGTCGCCTTCCATCTGGTCCGGCGTCGTGCCCGTGTATTCGTACCAGCGATCGTTGTACCAGACGATCCAGCCGTCCGAATTGGCCATCCAGACCAGCTGCGGGATCGAGTTGGCGAGCGTGCGGAACTGCGCCTCGCGTTCCTGCAGCGCCGCGTCGGCGCGCCGGCGCTCCGAGATGTCGCGCGTGATCTTGCAGATGCCGATCACGGTGCCGTCGGTGGTGCGGATCGGGGCGGCGTCGACCGACACCTCGACGAGCGAGCCGTCGCGGCGGCGGCGCTCGGTCTCGAGCCAGAGATTCTCTCCGGCGCGCACGGCCGCGACGGTGCGCGGGATTTCATACATCCGCTCCGGCGGAACGATCAGGTCGATCGGCTGACCGATCGCCTCTTCGGCCGCGTACCCATAGAGCTTCTCGGCCGCCCGGTTCCACGTCAGGACGGTGCCGTCGAGGGACAGGCTCTCGATCGCATCGGCCGAGGAGGCGACCACCGCGGCCAGGTGGGCGTTCGCCATCTCGGCCTGCTTGCGTTCGTCGATATCGAGGACGAGGCCGATGGCGTATTGCGGCACGCCGGCGGAATTGCGGACCGCGACGCTGCTCACCTGGACCCACACGACCCGGCCGTCGCGGCGGATGAATCGCTTCTCGATCGTATAGCTCGTGCCGGAGCTCATCATGGCGGCGAGCAATGCGAGATTCTTCGGCCGGTCGTCCGGATGGGTGATGTCGATCAGGGTCTTGGTGCGGAGCTCGGCCACCGAATAGCCGGTGATCTCGCAGTGGCGCGGGTTGGCGAGCCGGAAGTGGCCGTCGAGATCGACGATCGAAATGCCCGCGGTGTTCTGGTCGACGATGGCGCGGAAGCGCGTATCGCTCTCGCGCATGGCCGCCTCGGCGCGCTGGCGGTCGCGCGAAGCGCGGCTCAGCGCCTCTCCCAGATCATTCACCTCGCGCAGATTGGTCGCCACCGGCACGGCGAACTCGCCGCTGCCGATCGTCCGCGCCGCCGCGGTGAGCTGCGCGATCGAGCGCGCGATCCATTCGCCGCCGGCGGCGGCGCCGACGATGGCGAGCGTGGCGAAGAAGACCAGGTTCAAGAGAACCTGCCGCTCCCAGGCCCGCATCGGCAGGGTGAAAACCTCGCGCGGCACCTGGATCGCCAGAGTCCAGCCATTGGCGAGATGCGTGAAGGCCGCAAAGCTGCCGACGTCCGCAAGCGTCGTCAGGGCCATCGATCCTTCGCGCGCCGCCGCGATATGCTGGCGCAGCTCCGGGCTCGCGAGCTTGCCGACATAGGCCTCCGGCGTCTGGCTGCGCGCGATGGTGGCGCCTTCGCGGTCGAGCAGGGTGGCGATGCGGTCGGCCGGGATCGCCGTGCGCAGGACCTCGCTGAGATGATCGACCGGCAAGGCGCCGCTCAACACCAGGTCGCCATATCCTACGGGATGGAAGACCGTGATGATGAAGTGCTTGCTGTTGCGACTGACGAACACATCGGATTCTTCTGATTGGCCGGTGCGCAATACCCGTTGCAACACGTCGGTCTGGCGCCCCGCGTCGATCGGCGTCCCGGCCGGCACGAGGGTGTTGATGATCTGCGTGCCGTCGCCGCGCAGCAGCGCGACCCAGCCCTGGCTCTCCTTCAGCGCGGTCGCGGCTTGCGCGTGGAACGTCATGTAATCGCCGTCGCGGAGCGCCTGCGAGGTCGCGAGCGCGGCGAGCTGGGCACGCTTGATCGCAATCTCGCGTCCGACGTCGGCCGCCACGCTGCGCGCCAAGTCGATGCCTTCGCGTTCGACCTCCTGTTGCTTCTCGACCAGGACGTTGCGGTATTGCAGGCCGAAGAAAAGGACGGCCGGAAGGACGAGGCTGAGCGCGAACAGGCCGAGCGCGGTCCGCAGCGGCCAGGGCTTTTGCCAGAAACGCCGCGGCCGCGGATCGGAAGATAGTTGCTTGATCGCGGAGGAACTGGACACCACCCGACCCGACACCTTTCCTCACACGAGACTCGCCATGACGCCGCGAACATGACGCCGCGAACTTTGTCGTGAGCGAACTCTACGTGGGCACCGCCAGGGGTGCAATCGCGCCCGTACCGCAGCGCAACACGATCCTAGCGCCGCCCTCGGACCGACCTCGATCACAAAAAGTTGTCTTAAATCAGACCCCCTGCCATGCGGTTACGGAATGGGCGGCCATGGCGCGCAGCGGAACGCGCCGATCGCCGTCAGCTCTCCAGCCCGGTCGGAACGCTCTTGTTCTCGCTGGCGAGCTTCATGCCGGCGGCGAGCGCCATGGTCTCCATCAGCGCCGCGAAGTCCTTCTGCAGGTATTCCTCCGGGTTCTTCTGCAGCGTGGCGGCGCCGAAATGGCCCTGCAGCACCTCGCGCGTCGCCGCCGTCACCGGCATCGGTACGTCCATCTCGCGCGCGAGCGCCAGGCCGAGGTCGAGATCCTTGCGCAGAAGCTCGGGCGTGAAGGTCGTGGTCCAGTCGAGATTGACCAGCGCCGGCGACTTGTAGGCCGTGAACATCGAGCCCATCACGCCGTTGTTGAGGAACGACAGGAAGGCGTGGCGCGGCACGCCCATCTTGTTGGTGAGCAGCGTGATCTCGATCAGGTTCTCGATCACGACGCCGAGCATGACGTTGTGCGCGATCTTGCACACGCGCGCGAGCTCGCCCTCGCCCACATAGGACACGCCGCGCGGCGCGAAGGCCTTGATCATGGGCTCGACCGCGCGAAAGGCCGCCTCCGGCCCGGAGGCGACGGAGGAGAGCTTGCCGGATTTGATCACCTTGGCGTTGCCGCTCACCGGCGCGCAGATGAAATCGCTGCCGCGCTCCTTGAGACGGGCGCGCACCGCGACCGATTCCTCGACCGCGATGGTGGAGCAGTCGACGAAAATCTTCGGCAGCTTGTTGCCGCCGGTGGTCACGACGCCGGACTTGCCGAAATAGACCTCATCGAGGTCGGGCCCGGCCGAGACGATCGAGAACAGGACGTCGACGCCGGCAAGGTCCGACAGCTTGTCGACGATCTTGGCGCCGCTCTTGGCCAGCGGCTCGGCCTTCGATTTCGTCCGGTTCCAGACCGAAAGGTCGTAGCCGGCCTTGACCAGCCGCTCCGCCATGGAAAATCCCATGCGGCCCATGCCGATCCAGCCGATCTTCTGATTGTTCTGCGCCATTCCGGTCTCCTCAAAGCCCACGGGAAAGTCGAACTGATTGACGGCGCGACCTATCACGGCGTGCCGGACGCTTCAACCGCGCCTTCTTCGCCTCCCCCGCTTGCCGGGAGGTCGGCGCGCGAAGCCCGTCGGGAGGGGGAACGCCGCAAAATCAGAATGGGCGGCCGCCCCCTCCCCGCCCTCCCCCGCACGCGGGGCCGGGGGGCGCGCGCCATTCGGATAAGATCGTGTCAGAGACGGTCCATGAGACGGTCGAACAGCTTGAACAACGGCACCACCAGCCCCATCACCATGATGATGCGGACGGTGTGGAAGCCGCTGATCAGCGCCGCATCGAGCCCGAGCACCTTGCCGGTCAGCGTCATCTCGGCCATGCCGGCCGGCGCGAAGGCGAGCGCGAGCGCGGCGACCGGCAACGTGAACGCATAGGCGCAGCCGATGGCGGCCGCCGCCATGACGATCAGGACCAGCACGATCGAGACCGCCGAGGCGAGCACCATCCGGAACAGCTTGGTGACGAACTCGCGGCGGAACTGCGCGCCGAGCGAGCAGCCGATCACCACCTGCGAGATATTGACCAGAATGTCGGGCACGCGGCCCTCCAGGAGGCCGAGGATGCCCACCACCGCGCCGGCCATGAGCGGACCCATGAACCAGCCGTTGGGATAGGGCGTGCGCGAGATCAGGAAACCGCCGACCGCCGCGCAGATCGCCAGCACACAAAGCCCCGGCCACGCCATCACGGCCGCCTGCGCGACCTGGTGGAACTGGCCGTCATTGGCGAAATGGATCACCAGGAACGGCGCCGCCATGACGGTCAGCACCACCCGCATGGTCTGCGCCACCATGATGGGCTCCGGCTCCCCGCCGTAGCGCGCCGCGATATTGGCCATCTCGGCGGCGCCGGCCGGCGCGGTCGCGAAGAAAGCGGTCTTGCGGTCGAGCCCCGTCGCGAGGATCAGGAACACCGAGGCGGCGGCGCAGACCGCCATCGATAGGAGCGCCGCGCCGACGATCAGCGGCAGCAGCTTGACGAGGGTGAGCACCACCGCGCGGGTGAATTGAATGCCGATAGCCGAGCCGATGACGAATTGCGCGCCCGGACGCAGCCGCCGCACGCCGACGACGGGAAATCCCGCAAGCCCGAGGGCGGCGGTGGCGACGAGCGGGCCGAGCACGAAGGGCAGCGGCATGCGAACGAAACGCGCGCTCCAGCCCACCACCGCGCCGAGCGCCAGGACGCCGATCAGGCGGGCGAGCGCCCGCACGGTGCCCTCGCCGGCGACGCCGAACACCTCGTCGAAGCCGCGCCGGTGTGGCGAAGCGTCGCGCGAGGCCTTGGCGGTGGCGGGCGGATCGGGATCAGGATGAGACATGCGCTTGTCGGATTGCGGGATAGAGCATTATCCTCGGCCGCGAGAGGCATCAATCCGGAATCGCACGCCGCGATGACCGCGATGGTGGACAAAACGACGATGCGGGAGGAATTCATGCGCGACGCACCGCCAAGGCCACGCCGGCCGGCGCGGCTTGACTGACCAGCCCGCCATGTATGACGCCGTTCCGGCCTCCCCGGCCTCCGCTACCATCTCGGCAATACCCGGCGCGACCGAAGATGCGCGCTGGCGCGTCATCGCGCGGACCGCCTTTCCGTTCGTGGTGGTGGGCGGCGCCTGGGAGATCGTGGCGCATCTCGGCATCTTCCCGCCGCGGCTGTTTCCCCCGTTGGAAGCGGTGGGCTCCGCCTTCCTGCGTCTCACGATCGCCGGCATCCTGCCGCATCACGCCCTCGACACGGTGGTCCGGCTGCTCGCCGGTTTCACCCTCGCGGCGTTCGCCGGCGTGGCGATCGGCATCGCCATGGGGCGGTCGCGTCGCGCCGAGGACATCTTCCTTCCGCTCGTGAGCATCGGGGCGCCGATTCCGGGCATCGCCTATGCGCCGCTGTTCCTGCTGTGGTTCGGGCTGGGAAATTTCTCCACGGTCCTGCTGGTCGGCTTCGTCTCCGCCTTCCCGATCATCTTCAACACCTGGACCGGCGTGAAGGCCGTCAAGGAGATCTGGGTGCGCTCCGCCCAGGCGATGGGCGCCGATCAGCGGCGGCTGTTCGTCAAGGTGATCCTGCCGGGTGCGCTGCCCTACATCCTCACCGGCCTGCGGTTGGGCCTGGCGCAGGCCTGGCGCATCCTGGTCGGCGTCGAAATGCTGGCCGCGGTCCCGTGGGGACTGGGCTGGCTGATTTTCGGCGCGCGCGAGTTTCTCAATACCGACGTGATGCTGGCCGGCATCGCGGTGATCGCGGTGATCGGGCTGGCGCTCGAGAAGCTGGTTTTCCAGCGGCTGGAGCAGTTCACGGTGGTGCGCTGGGGGATGATGACATGACGGCCTCCTCCGAACGCGCCCACACGATCCTGCGCGGCGCCCTCACGTTGCTGGCGGCCGCCGCCATCTACGAGGGTTTCGCGCGCAGCGGGATCTTTCCGGCCGTGCTGCTGCCGACGCTGCCGACCGTCGCGCGCACGCTCGCCGGCGTGCTGGCCGACGGCACCATGCTGTTGCATGCCTTCTATACGTTGGAGCGCGTGCTGATCGGGTGCGGGCTCGCGGTCCTCCTTGGCCTGCCGCTCGGCATCCTGATGGCGCGCTTCCGCCCGGTGGAGAACTTCGTGTTGCCGCTCGCCAGCGCCCTGATGCCGATCCCCTCGCTCGCCTGGGTGCCGGTGTTCATTCTCTGGTTCGGCCTCGGCGGCACGGTCACGATCCTGATCGTGTTCTACGCCGCCCTGTTTCCGATGCTGCTCAATACCTGGTCGGGCGTGCGCTCGGTCAATCCGCTGTGGCTGCGGGCGGCGAGCGCCATGGGGGCCGACGAGCACGCGCTGTTCTGGAAGGTGATCATTCCGGGCGCCTCGCCCTTCATCATCACCGGGTTGCGCCAAGCCTTCCTGCGCTCCTGGATCGCCGTGGTGGGAGCCGAGATGCTGGCGGCATCGGACTGGGGCCTCGGCTGGGTGATCTTCGACGCCAAGGAATTTCTCAACGCCGACGTGATGCTGGCCGCCCTGGTGGTGATCGGCGCCATCGGGTTTGCGTTCGAGCGGCTGGTCTTCGGCTCGCTCGAGCGCGCCACCGTGCTGCGCTGGGGCATGGTGCGGGCGGCCAAGAGCTGACGGAGGCTGTCGCCCGCAAATGCGATAGGCTCGAATCTGGTCGCATTTTCTCCCGCGAACCGTTATCCATCCCGGCTCGCGTCCGCGCTGTCGCCGGCGTGGGTGAACGTATTACAAGTGGCCGCATGTCCCATATCGAAATCCGCGACGTCTCGCTCGTCTACGACACCCCCTCGGGCCGCGTGCCTGCCGTCGATACGGTGAGCTTCGATATCGCGACGTCCGAATTCGTCTGCATCGTCGGACCGAGCGGCTGCGGCAAGTCGACGCTTCTCAACATCATCGCGGGATTCATCAACCCGACGGGCGGCCAGATCCGCATCGGCGGCAAGGCGGTCACCGGCCACGGCATGGACCGCGGCGTCGTGTTCCAGGATTTCGCCCAGCTGTTTCCGTGGCGCACCGCGCTCGGCAACGTGGCCTTCGGCCTCGAGATGAAAGGCGTCCCCAAGCAGGAGCGCGACACCATCGCGCTCGAGCAACTGGCGCTGGTCAAGCTCGACAAATTCGCGCGCTCCTATCCGCACCATCTGTCGGGGGGCATGCAGCAGCGGGTCGCCATCGCGCGCGCGCTCGCCTACAATCCGGCCGTGCTGCTGATGGACGAGCCCTTCGCGGCGCTCGACGCGCTCACCCGCGACGACATGCAGCGGCTGCTGGCGGACGTCTGGCGCGAGACCGGCAAGACCGTGATCTACGTGACCCACAACGTCGCCGAGGCGGTCTACCTGGCGGACCGGGTGGTGGTCATGACGCCGCATCCCGGCAAGCTGAAATCCGAGATAGAAATCAGGTTGCCGAGGCCGCGCGACCCGTTGAGCGTGGAGTTTCTCGACTACCAGAAGCAGCTTCTGCACCAGCTCGGCCAGCGCGCTTCATAAAGAATTCAGGGAGGATCGACCGATGAAGACTCCGCAACACGGATTGACCCGCCGGCATTATCTGGCGGCGAGCGGCGCCGCCGCGCTGACCGCCGGGCTGTCGCGTCCCGCCTGGGCGCTGGAGACGGTCCGGCAAGGCTATCAGACCAACATCTGGGGCATGCCGACCTATTACCTGATGCGCTCGGGCCTGCTCGAAAAGCACGGCGTGAAATTCGAGGAATTCGCGGTGCCGTCGGGCAACCTCACCATGCAGCAGATGGTGGCGCGCCAGGTCGACGTCGGCACCTATGCGGGCCAGTCCCTGATCCTGGGCAACGCCAAGGGCGGCCTGTCGGCGATCGCGCTGATCGAATATGTCGGCAAGACCGGCCGCGTGGTGGCGCGCAAGGATCTCGGCATCACCAAGCTCGAGCAGCTCAAGGGCATGAAGATCGCGAACCAGGTCGGGTCGTCGATCGCCAGCGTGTTCACCGACACCATCGGGCCGCAGCACGGCTTGAAGAAGGGCGACTACCAGGAAGTCCGCATGGACGTGAACAACATGATCGCGGCGCTCGCGGCCAAGACCGTCGACGCCATGGTCAATGTCGAGCCCTACAACGTGATCGCGGAGGCGGACGGTATCGGCGTCGACCTCATCGATTTCTCGAGCGTCGACCGGATGCCGGTCTTCATGGCGGCGACGCCGGACTTCATCGAGAAGAGCCCGGAGACCGTCGTGGCCTATCTGAGGGCCTGGCTCGACGTGGCGCGCGACTTCAAGGAGAATCCCAAGAAGGTCGCCGACGTCATCTACTCCTTCTACACCGACAAGGGCTACAAGATGTCGATCGACTCCTTCAAGAAGGCGCTGTCGCGCGTCGAGGTCGACCCCGGATTCCCGTCCGATCTCAAGCCCTACATGCAGGAGCAGGCCGAGATCCTGCTGCGCGAGAAGAAGATCAACGCCATCCCCGATTGGAGCAAGGCGCTGCGGCCGGACTTCATGGAAAAGGCGCGCGCCGCGACCTGACGCGGGTAAAATCTGCATCGCAGCGTCTGCCCGGCGATCCCATGGATGCCCCATTGGAAAGCGACCCGGGCCGTGGCACCTTAGGGCGCATGATAAAGGATGACATCATCGCAAAGCTGCGCGCGCACGAACCGGAGCTGAGAGCTGCCGGCGTGGCCAGCCTCTCCTTGATCGGGTCGGTTGCCCGCGGCGACGCCCGGGACAATTCCGACGTGGATGTCGTCGTACGACTGACGGAAGATGTCGCCGGATTCGCCTATTTCGGACGCCTTGACCAGCTCGGGCGCCGTCTCGAAACCATCCTGGGTCGTCCCGTCGATGTCGTAGCCGAGCCGGTGCGTAAGGATCGTCTGAAGCGCGGGATCGAGAAGGATCTGACCGTTGCCTTCTGATAATCCGATTCTCCGCCTTGAGGACATTCTTGAGAATATCGACCGGATCGAACGCTACACGAAAGACTATAGTTTCGATCGCTTCGCGCTGGACCAGCAATGTCTGGACGCGGTCGAACGCTGTCTGCTGAGAATTTCAGAAGCTGCAAGGAAGCTGGAAGGCACGGCCGAGGCCCTCGCGCCCGGTCAGCCATGGGCGGACATTCGCGCCGTTGGCAACGTGCTCCGGCATGAGTATGACAACGTAAATCCGTCAGTGATTTGGCAGATCGTCGCGCATGATCTTCGATCATTGAGGCAAGCGGTCGAAGCGGCTCTGCGCAGGCTACGAAACGAAACGTGAAATGCATTGAGACCGGGACCGCAGGTGCGAACGCGCCGCCGCACCCGACCCTCGAGATTCATCCAACCGAACCAAGACGGAGACTGGAATGGCTAAAAAATCTCTCAAAAAGTCCGCCCGCAAGTCCGCCAAGAAGCCGCCCCGCAAGCCCGCCAAGAAGTCGGCAAAGCGGCCGGCACGGAAAACCGCCGCCAAGCCGGTGTCGCGGCCTTCCGCGCCGCCCAAGGCCGGCACCGCCAGCTGGAATTTCAAGCTGCTGGCGCATGACACGCTGGCGGGCTTCGGCGGCATGGGCGAAGGCATGGCGATCCAGGTCGCCAAGGACGGCCGCCGCATCCTGTGGCTCGCGCACGAGAGCGCGCCGAAGAATTTTACCGCCGTCGACGTTTCCGATCCGCGCAAGCCGAAGGTGATCGTGCAGACCGACCTGCCGCAGAGCCACATGCGCTCGAACTCGCTCGAGCTCACCGGCGACATCATGGCGGTCGCCTACCAGACCCAGAAGACGGGGCAGCAGCCGGCCGGATTCGAGCTGTTCGACATCTCGACGCCCGAGAAGCCGAAGTCGATCGCCTTCGTGGACGCCTCCGGGCCGCATTCGCGCGGCGTCCACCAGCTGTGGTTCTGCGACGGCGAATACGTCCATCTCGCGGCCGGCGCCCCCGACTTCAAGCCGACGCACGAGCTCGACGACCAGTTCTACCGCATCTTCGACGTGCGCAATATCAGCAAGCCGGTCGAGGTCGGCCGCTGGTGGCTGCCCGGCACGCGCGAAGGCGACAACGCGCCGCCGCCGGTGCGCCATCGCAAGCCGCAGCTCGACAAGGGCTTTCGCGCCCACAACACCAACGTCTATCCGGAGCGCCCGGACCGCTGCTATCTGGGTTACATCGACGCCGGCATGTTCGTGATGGACATCTCCGACAAGGCGCATCCCAAGCCGATCTGCCGCTGGGACAACTCGCCGCCCTATACGGGCTTCACCCACACGGTGCTGCCGCTGTTCGAGCGCAACCTGCTGGTCGTCACCGACGAGTCGACCAACAACAACGCCGAAGACTGGCCCAAGCTCGTCTGGCTGCTCGACATCCGCGACGAGAAGCACCCGGTTCCGATCTCGACCTGCCCGATGCCGCCGGTCGACGCCTTCTCGAGCCGCGGCGGGCGCTTCGGGGCGCACAATATCCACGAGAACACGCCGTCGCCCTATTGCTGGCATTCCGACCAGATCGTCATCGGGACCTTCTTCAACGGCGGCTTGCGCGCCTACGACATCTCCAACGCGTTCCAGCCCAAGGAAGTCGCCGCCTTCGTGCCGCCGGCGCCCGCGCTCTCGCCGGTCGGCGCCATCCAGCTCAACGACGTCTTCGTCGACGAGCGCGAGATCGTCTACACGGTCGATCGCTTCACCGGCGGGCTGTATATTTTGGAGATGGATTTCTGATTGTCTTTTCTGATTGGTCATCGCCGGCCTTGACACCCAAGTCGGACTTGTCCGACTTGGGCTTCAAGAAAGCACAACTCGGGTATACCCGAGCTGTG
>Ga0208983_1000010_pt1 | contig 12341 bp, 8 predicted proteins | sample MedBloCARef_M2_FD_187841 | JGI IMG/M metagenome (GOLD analysis project Ga0208983, IMG submission 187841) | Forest soil microbial communities from El Dorado National Forest, California, USA - Mediterranean Blodgett CA Ref_M2 (SPAdes) (version 2) | ecosystem: Environmental > Terrestrial > Soil >...
TGTGAAAAAAGGGCTGCTGACACAAGAAAGAAGTCCGGAGAATTCCAATCTGGAGGAGGACGTAAGATCGGTTATCCGAGCAAACATACGCCGAAGCCGGCAGAAAAGACTAGCCGGGATATCTCACAAGTGCGTGACAAATCTGTTCTGCGATATCAGCTTGCTGCGCCGAATCGCGTTGCGTGGTCGCCTCGAGTAGCACAGGCTTCAGCCTGTGTACCGTCAATGAACCGCAACTCAAACCCCACAGGCTGAAGCCTGTGCTACCGGACCGCTCCGGACCCGCGCTGTCGCTGCTCGCGGACTAGCACATTTCTCGCATAATTCATGCGCCAAATCAGGACTAGTGCATGGCGGGCTGCTCGCCTGGCGCCTGCTTGCTTCTTCTCATGATGAGAATGAAGGGGATCAAGCAAAGCACGATCAAAGCGAGAATGGAGATTACCTGGACGTAGGCCATCGTCGTCGCCTGCCTTTGAATCATGTTGGAAACAAGGCCGTGCGCCTGTTGGGTAGCCCACGTGGTGCTGTCGCCCCGGTTCTTCAATACTTGTGTCAAGCCCCCCACCAGATTTTCATACGCAGGGCTTCCGGGCGTCGTATTTTTCATGAGCGAATTCTGGCGCTGCTGCGCGATCCGCGAAATTGAAGTCGTGATGAGAGCGATCCCGATGCTTCCGCCGATGTTTCGCACAAAGCTGTTCATGGAAGAAATCTGATTGTTCTTCTCTCGAGGAACGCCCACATAGGCCAAAACGTTCTGAGGAACGAAGATGAACGCCAGTCCGACCATCTGGTAGGTACGCATCATGAAAGCGGTGCGGAAATCCATGGTGAGGTTGAATTGTCTGGACATATAAAAGAGCGCCGCGGAAATGGAAATGAATCCAAACGCCATCAGCCCGCGCGGATCGACCCGGGAAACTATTACTCCGACGAACGGCAGCAAGCAAATCATTATGATCCCGCCGCCGGCCAGCGCCTCTCCTGCCTTCACCGCCGGATAGCCCAGTTGTACCTGCAGAAACTGCGGAATCATGACCGTCGTGCTGTATAGGGCGAGTCCCAGCGTAAAGCTGAAGAACATCGCCGTCGCGAAATTGCGCTTCTTGAATAAATGGATGTCCACGACAGGGTTCGGATGGTGCCACTCCCAAACGATCCAGACCATGAAGGCATAGGCGGCCACGATGAGAAGACCCGTGATCCACGGAGACGAAAACCAATCTGACTCCTGCCCCTTATCCAGAGCAATCTGTAAACTGGCAATCGCGAGAGTGATCAACCCGAGGCCGACATAGTCCGCGCGAATACTCCTTCTTCTCTCCTGTTCGCGTTTCAAGAAAGGCGGGTCTTCAACCAGCCGGTTCGTCAAAAATAAAGAGATTAACCCGATCGGCACATTGATATAGAAGATCCAGCGCCACGTGAAATTATCTGTAATCCATCCACCCAGCGTAGGGCCGATGGCGGGCGCCACGACGACTGCCATGCCGTACACCGCAAATGCCATGCCGCGCTTGGAAGCCGGAAAGGTATCGGCCAGGATCGCCTGTTCGCTGGGCTGCAACCCGCCTCCACCGATCCCCTGCAGGACTCGAAAGAAAATCAGCATTCCCAGGCTGGGCGCCAGACCGCACAGGAAACTGCTGCACGTGAACAGGGCGACGCATGTCATATAAAAACGCTTTCGCCCGATGATGGTCGAAAGCCACGCGCTGATCGGCAGGATGATGGCGTTCGATACCAGATAGCTGGTCAGGACCCAGGTAGACTCTTCCTGGCTGGCGGAAAGGCTCCCGGCAATGTGCGGCAAGGAAACGTTGGCAATGGCGGTGTCGAGGATCTCCATGAACGTGGCCAACGTAACCGTCAATGCGATGAGCCACGGATTGAATCTCGGCTTCCAGTAGGTTTCCTGAATGTCCGTCACGGCGGAGTCCTCTACTTCAACCAAACCTTTGGGACGACGGACATGCCTGGGCGGAGGCGTTCGAGACCTTGCTGTCCAGCCTTAAACCGGATGCGGACCGGCAGGCGCTGGACGACCTTGACGTAATTCCCGGTTGCGTTCTCCGGCGGCAAAAGACTCGTTATAGAGCCGGTGGATCCGGGCATGGCTTCTACATAGCCATCAAAATCCTGGTTGAAGGCATCCACGGAAATTGTGACCGATTGTTGGGCGTGCATATTTCTTAACTGGTTTTCCTTGAAGTTGGCCGTCACCCAGAGATCGCCGAGGTCGGCAAGGGTGATAAGCCTCTGCCCTTTGCTGACGTGTTCGCCCACGTTCACGGTGCGCTTGCTTACGACTCCCGCGACAGGAGAAATAATCTGGCCATAACTGAGGTCGAGCTGCGCACGGTCCACTTGCGCCTTCATGGCTTGCACGTCGGCCTGGTGTGATTGCAGGTTGGCCCTGGTAATGGCGACCTGATTGGGAGCATTCACGTTAGCCAACGCAAGCCGGCTGTGTGCCTGGTCAAGCTGCGCCCGGCGCTGCTCCACAACTTTCTGCGCGGACTCGGCCGAAGAGCGCGCCGAATCCACAGCCGCGGCGAGCGCTTTCGCCGTCGCGACCACCTGGTCATATTGAGAGCGCGAAACTTCTTCCTTCTCCACCAGCGATTTATATCGCCCGACGTCACTCTGGGCTTTGGCATTATTCGCTTCGGTCTCCTGCAAACGAGAGAGCGCCGCCGATTGTTCCCGTTCGGCGGCCGCGACGCCGGCCTCGGCGTTCAACACTTCGGACTGACTCGTCGAGATGCTCGTCTGCGAGGAGCTCTGCGTGATCGGGATGTTCGGATTCTCGGCCCTCAGATCCGCCTGTGCCTTCAGGAGCTGCGCTTGCGCCTGCTCCAGAGCGACTTCGTAGTCGCGGGAATCCATTTCCGCAACGAGTTGTCCCGCCTGAATCGATTGATTCTCTTCTACGTGAACGGCCTTGATCACACCATCGATTCGCGCCGTGATTCCATTCAGGTGTCCGTCCACCTGGGCATCATCGGTCGATTCATAAGTCCGGGAGTACAACCAAAATGCAATGACGCCAGCAAGGACCACGATACCCAGTATGGATGCGAAAAGGAGGGTTTTTCGGCGCCCCTGGCCGTTGTCGTCTGGTGTCCCCGGGTCGTTTGGTTTTTCCACCCGGAGCTCGGCGGGCCGCGAAATCGTTGATTCCCGCAGTTCGTCTACAGCCATGTTTATCGACTCCTCAAAAGGTCGCGCGTGATCTTTTCCGCTTGGCCAGCTGCACGGGCGACGCCTGCCTTCGCGAGATTGTGCGCGTTCAGACTGGCGATATAATCCTGCTCAGCGCTGGAGACCACTTCTTGCGCCTGTACGACCTCGACCGTGTCTGCTACGCCGGAGGCAAAGCGATCCCTGGCCTGTTGAAGCTCGTCCTGCGCGAGGGCGCGCCGGCTTTGCGCGACACGAACCAGTTCCGCCGCCGCGTTCAGATCGAGGAACGCCGTACGCACATCCGCCTCGACTCGGGCGCGCAAATCATCATACTCCGCGCGGCGTTGCTGAAGCCGGGCATCCGCCGCCTCGATATCTCCCCGGGATTGCCCCCCCGCCCAGATGGGAAAATGGAGCTGCCCCTCGACGGAAAATGTTCCGTGCGAAGTGGCCGGGTTGATTCCGATCACTCCGTAATCCGCGGCAAAATCGAGTGTGGGAAACCGTTCCGCAACGGCCGCCTTGCGAGAAAACTCCGCGGCGTGCACTTGCGCTTCTGCCGCCTTCAGATCAGACCGGTTGTGCGACGCGAGGTCGATGGCTTGCTCGAGTGTGAGGTTTTCGAGCGGCGCATAAGGCAATGCGTCGGTCAAAATAAATTCCTGGCCGGGGGATAGCCCGATCAGTCGGGCGAGCGCGATCTTCTGCTTGGCGTAGGCTGCCTGCTCCGAGGTCAACCGCTGTTGCTGCGTTTGAAGCTCCACTTGGCTCCGCGTCATGTCGATCCGCGCGCTCAGACCCGACGTGAAGCGATCGAGCGCCTGCTGGTAAATTGCCTGTGCGCTCTCCACTTGCACCTTGGCGGAATCCACGCGCGCCGATTCAGCGATCACTTGCAAATATCCGGCGGTCACGACGTACACAACGAACTCGCGCGAGTCCTGGACGGAGAAATCAGCGGCTCGCCGCGCCTCGCGCGAAGATTGATACGTCCGCAGGGCCTGAACGTCAGCCAGTTTTTGCGTCAGGTTGCCGCGCAAGTCGAAATAGTTGAATGGGCCGACGATCGTCGGTATGGAGAACCCGGAGCCCGGCGGAGTCTTGAACTTGAAACCGAACGCAGCCAAGTCAATCTGCTGATCCACTTCGAGAAGATTGGCGCTCAGGTTTGGCAACAATGGGCTGAGCGCAACAATGCTCTCTCCTTGCGCCTGGCGGAGGCTTTGCTGCGAATTGATCGCCCCCAGGTTATAACGAAGTCCTCTTTTCACTGCCTCATCGAGAGACAGGGAAAGCGGCCCGCTGGTAGGAGCGCCCGAAGGGACACTCCCCTGGAACGCGCCCGGCGCTTGCGTAGGGCCGCCCGTTGGAGTGACCGCGAGCGAACCCGTCTGCGCAAATGCGGAAACGGCCACGAGGAATGGGCTCAACGCCATGAGGGAGGAACGAAGCCATTGATATCGCATGCAGATCCACCCGATTCTTTTGAACTTGCCGGCGGCGCCTGCCGTTTCCGGATCGAGACAGCGAGCCGGATCGCGAAACGGGAGGGGGTTCCCCGGAATTGCAAAAAAGACTTGCGCGGCCGGGCACACCCCAGTTAAGATACATGCACGTATGTATGATGTCAAGCGGAGCGATCCGGCTACAGGGCGGGAACTCTATTTGGAGCCAGCCTGAATTATGAGAGGATTCTCATTGGCCGCGAAGCACGAGAGCAAGGCCCGGATCGGCATCGCGCGGGGGCCGCGGGTACGCTCCCGGCAGGCGGAGAGGACGGAAGCGACCCGGCAAAAGCTGCTGGCCGCCGCTGAGCGCATCTTTGCCCGTGACGGTTTCGAAGCCGCCCGCCTCGAAGACATCGCCGCCGGGGCCGGCTACACGCGCGGCGCCTTCTATGCCAATTATGGGGGCAAGGAAGAAATATTCTTCGCACTGCTGGAACAGTGGGTCCGGCAACGAATCGATTCCGTCACGGCGGTTCTCCGCAGGCAAAAAAGCCCTCAGCAGAAGCTGGCCGCTTTGCGAAAGCATTACGCAGAAATCGCCAAGGACCGGCGCCTCGTCCTGATCTCCCTGGAGTTCAAACTTTTCGCTCTGCGGCATCCTGAAGCACATGCCAGGTTGCGAGACCGGCACCGGCGCATGCGCGCAACCTGGGGAAAGCTTTTCGCTGAATTGCTGCAGGCGCTTGGCCGTACGCTCCCCATTTCGAATCCCGCTGCCTCAGCCTGCTGCCTCGCTCTTGCCCAGGGATTGCTGCTCGAACAATTGGTTGACCCAAAAACGCTTTCGGAAGAGGACGTTCGCCACATGCTGGGCGTCTTTTTCGATTCTATTTTCAGAGGAAATTCAATGCAATCCGCGCAGATTCGAGAGCATTTGTAACGAAATAGTGGGCCGTGGCATCCAACTGAAATGCATAGGGAGCCAGAGCACAATTCCGCAGGACTGACAAGAATCGGTATCCGTTCAGATTTCCTCAACCTAGGAACCGGGTGCGGGCTCTACGCGCCGTCGCCTATGCGCGGGTTTTCATTTTCACGGGCTTCATCCGAAATAAACTAGCGTGGGCGGATTTCAAAAGTTGCTTGCGGATTGGTGTTGACGAATTGGCCGGCGTCGGGAGGCGCCAGGAGTAACCCATGTGGATCGTCCGGCTAGCCCTGAGGAGGCCTTACACCTTTGTGGTGATGGCCCTGCTGATCCTGATCCTCGGGCCGCTGGTCATCTACAACACACCCACTGACGTTTTTCCGGACATCAATATTCCCGTCATCAGCGTCGTCTGGTCCTACACCGGCCTCTCCGCGGATGAGATGGCTTCCCGAATCGTGGTGAGTTACGAACGCGGGCTGACGGCAACGGTAAACGATATCGAGCACATCGAGTCGCAGTCCCTCAATGGACTCGGTGTGGTGAAGATTTATTTTCATCCAAACGTGCGCCTGGAGATGGCGCTGGCGCAAGTCACAGCCATCTCCCAAGCTGCGGTCCGAACCGACCCGCCGGGAACCACTCCCCCGTTCATCATCACCTACGACGCGTCCTCGGTGCCCATCCTCCAATTGGCGCTGTCTGGGAAAAATCTCTCCGAGCAACAGTTGAATGACCTGGGAGCAAACTTTATCCGGTCGCAACTGGCAACCGTGCAGGGTGCTGTCCTTCCAAATCCCTATGGAGGCAAGCAACGTCAAGTTCAAGTGGACCTCGATATCGCGGCTCTCCAGGCGAAAGGTCTCTCCCCGAATGACGTCGTGAGTGCGATCGGTTCCCAGAACCTGATTCTGCCTTCAGGGACGGTAAAAATCGGCGCTTTTGAAAATGACGTGGAACTCAACAGTAGTCCAAGGACGGTCAAGGAATTGAACGATTTGCCGATTAAGACCGTCGGCACCAATACGATCTACATCCGGGATGTTGCGCATGTCCGCGACGGGAGTCCCCCGCAAACAAATATCGTTCACGTGGATGGACAACGCGCTGCCCTGATGACTGTTCTGAAATCGGGCAATGCGTCGACGCTCGACGTCATCGCGAAAATCAAGGAAGCCATGCCCCGGGCGCTTGCCAGTCTTCCCCCGGAACTGCAAGTCCGGCCCATCGCGGACCAGTCTCTGTTTGTGCGGGCCGCCGTCAATGGCGTGGCCCGGGAAGCCGTCATCGCCGCATGCCTGACGGGGCTGTTGATCCTCATTTTCCTGGGAAGCTGGCGCAGCACATTGATCATTGCGGTTTCGATTCCTTTGTCGATCCTGACTTCACTGATCGTGTTGAGCGCGATCGGCCAAACCATTAACATCATGACACTCGGCGGTCTTGCGCTCGCTGTAGGTATTCTGGTGGATGACGCGACCGTAGCGGTCGAGAATATCAACCGCAACCTCGCCATGGGCAAGGAAACCATTCAGGCGATTTTGGATGGCTCGCAGGAGATTGCCGTCCCGGCTTTTGTGTCCACCCTCTCGATTTGTATCGTCTTTGTGCCGATGTTCTTGCTCACTGGCGTGGCGCGCTATCTATTCGTGCCGCTCGCTGAGGCGGTGATTTTTGCCATGCTGGCGTCGTACTTGCTTTCACGGACTCTAGTGCCCACCATGGCTCGGTTCCTGCTGCAAGCTCACGAGGAAGAGTCGACGCAAAAATCCCTTGCAAGCCGAAATCCTCTGGTGCGGTTGCAGGGGAATTTCGAACAATGGTTCGAAAACCTCCGGGCCGGGTATCGGGAGGTTCTTCAAAAATGTCTTGCGCACCGGGTGCTTTTCCCACTCGTCTTTCTGGCTCTTTGCGTTAGTTCCTTCGCGCTGCTTCCCTGGCTCGGCGAAGACTTTTTTCCCGCGGCCGACGCCGGACAAATTAAATTGCACCTGCGCGCACCGACGGCGACACGGATTGAAGAGACCGCCGCACTGTGCGATGAGGTCGAACGCTCGATCCGCTCGCAAATTCCCGCGCAGGAAATTGCAAGCTTGATTGATAACATCGGGCTGCCCTACAGCGCCTACAACTATACGTACAGCACTTCCGCGCCGATTGGCCCGGAAGATGCCGACATCATGATTTCCCTGGCGGAGAAACACCGGCCCACGGATGAGTACATTCACGACTTGCGTTTGAATCTGGCGAAGGAATTTCCCGGCGTGCTGTTTTACTTTCCGCCGGCTGACATCGTCAGCCAGATCCTGAACTTCGGCCTGCCCGCCCCGATCGACATCCAGATTGTAGGGCGCGATGTCGACGCGAATCACCAGTTTGCCAACACGCTGATGCAGCAGCTGAGTTCCGTCACAGGGATTGCCGATCTGCGCATCCAGCAGCCCTTCAACCAGCCCAAACTGCGCATCGATGTGGACCGCACCAAGGCCCTGCAGGCTGGCTTCACACAGCGCGAGGTGGCCGGAAATCTCCTGGTTTCCTTGAGCGGAAGCTTTCAGACATCGCCCTCTTTCTGGCTGGACCCGGAGTCGGGGGTCAGTTACATCGTCGCGACGCAATCCCCTCAATACAACTTCGAATCCCTGCAAGACATTGAAAAAATCCCTGTCAATGGCACCAGCCGCGCGCCGTGGCAGATGCTTGCGAACCTGGGCAATATCACCAGGGGTGTGGGAATGGCGACCGTGTCTCACTACAACGCTCAGACGGTGCTCGACATTTTTGGGTCCACGCAGGGACGTGACTTGGGCGGAGTAGCCCGCGACCTCCAGGCCATTGTGGATCGGAATCGTAGCCAGCTCCCCAGGGGATCGCAAATCATCGTGCGCGGCCAGATCGCCACAATGCAGTCGTCGTTCGTGGGCCTATTGGCCGGCCTGGCGTTTGCTATTTTTCTGATCTATCTGCTGATTGTGGTGAATTTTCAGTCGTGGCTCGATCCATTTATCATCATCTCGGCGCTGCCCGCGGCCTTGGCGGGCATTGTTTGGATTCTGTTCATCACGCATACCACGATAAGCGTGCCTGCTTTAACCGGCTCCATCATGTGCATGGGCGTGGCCACGGCGAATAGCATTCTTGTGGTGAGCTTCGCGAAAGAGCGGATGGCGGAGGGACTGGATCCGGCTCGTGCGGCGGAAGAAGCTGGATTTACCCGTTTTCGTCCTGTGATCATGACGGCCATGGCCATGATTATTGGCATGGTGCCGTTGGCTCTCGGCCTCGGTGAAGGCGGCGAGCAGAATGCGCCTCTCGGACGCGCCGTCATCGGTGGATTATTTCTTGCGACGGTCGCTACGCTTTTCTTCGTTCCGGCGGTATATAGCCTGATACACGGTTCCCGCAAGAATCCTGGTAAGTCCGTTGTTATGGAGCTTCCGGGCGATTGAGTTTCGTCCGATTTTTTCGGAGGGGTTTGATGGTAGGAATTTCAATTCGGAAGGGCAGATCAGAGCTCTCCGCCAGGAAGCACCCAGAACGCGTTCGTATGGCTTCCTCAGGCAGCGCGGCCACGCGGACGATCCTATTCCTTTTGACGGTGGTGGTCGTCGCCCTCATTGTGATTTTGGGGATTTCCAGCCGGCGCAAAGCGAACGCCCAACTTTCCCAGGAGACTCGCGAACTCGCGATTCCCGCGGTGACAGTAATTCATCCCAAGCGTGGAGCGCCGCAACAGGAGATCGTTCTTCCCGGTGACATGCAGCCCTACACGGACGCGCCGATCTACGCGCGCACCACTGGGTACCTGAAGAGCTGGAATGCCGATATCGGCGCTCGTGTGAAGGCCGGCCAATTACTGGCGGAGATTGATACTCCCGAGGTGGACCAGCAGCTTCAGCAAGCGCGCTCCGACCTGGAAACTGCGGAGGCCAATCTGCACCTGGCCGGGATCACGGCCACTCGTTATAAGGATTTAATGAAGACAGATTCGGTCGCGCAGCAGGAAGTTGACAATGCCACCGGGAACTTCGAAGCGCGCAGAACTGCCGTCGAATCGGCAAAGTCTAACGTGAAGCGGTTGGAAGACCTGCAATCTTTCAAGAAGATTTACGCTCCTTTCGACGGTTTGATCACGGCGCGCAACACGGATATTGGAGCATTGATCGATTCCGGCAGCAGCGGCGGCGCCGCTCACGAATTGTTTCATATCGCCGCCGTCAACCGGCTGCGCGTTTACGTGAATGTTCCGCAGGTGTATTCGCCGCATATAAAGCCCGGATTGCGCGCGGAGCTGTCGCTCGCCGAATTTCCAGGCCGCCACTTCAATGGGATGATCGTCCGGGACTCCGGAGCAATCGACAACGCCACTCGCACCTTGCTCACGGAAATCGACGTCAACAATCCGTCGGGCGAACTCAAACCGGGCGGATATGTGGAGGTGCATCTCCAACTGCCCTCGGCTGTCGCAACGTTCTCGCTGCCTGTCAACACCATCATCTTCAAATCGGCGGGCATGCAGGTCGCCACGGTGAAAGACGGAAAAACCATCGATTTGGTCGCCATTACGCCCGGGCGTGACTTTGGGACGGAGATCGAAGTCCTTGCAGGACTCCGAGGAGACGAGTCCGTTGTCATCAACCCTGCCGACTCGCTTACGAATGGTGAATCTGTCAGGGTTGCCCAGACTCAGCCTGCCGCGGGAGGAAATCGTTGACGCCTGCCGTTCGCATCTGGAAGCCGGCCGATGCAGGTCAAAAATCGGTTTCCTGGAACATCTTCGCTATCCTCTGCATTGGACTCGTCCTGACCGAGGGATGCTCGGTCGGCCCGAAGTATGTGAAGCCCGCGGCGCAAATCCCGGCTTCGTACAAAGAAATGGGAAACTGGAAGACCGCGGAGCCGAGCGACGCGGCACGTAAGGACAAGTGGTGGGAAGTCTTCAGGGACCCGGAACTCAACGCACTAGAAGACAAATTGACAGTTTCAAATCAGACGCTCCGTGCCGCCCAGGACCGTTTTCTGGAAGCCCGCGCAGCGTTGAAATTTTCGCGCGCCGGCGAATTTCCGCAAGTCACCGCGGGCGGCCTCGCTTCCCGCCAGCGCTCATCTTCAAACCGCCCTCTACGCGGCCCGACCTCCCCGAGTAATTATTCCGACTTTGTTCTTTCAGGGGACATTTCGTACGAGGCCGATGTATGGGGCCGGGTCCGCAAGACCGTCGAATCGAGCCGCGCCGAGGCCCAGGCCAGCGCCGCTGACTTGGAAACCGTTCGCTTGAGTCTCCATGCTGAACTCGCCTTGGATTACTTCACGCTTCGCGGCTTGGATGCACAGAAGGATTTGTTTGATTCGACTGTCGCAGCATTCGAAAGGGCCCTGGAACTGACTCAAACCCGGTTTCAAGGCGGGCTTGCCTCGAAGGAAGACGTCGAGCAGGCGACGACACTCCTCGAGCAGACGCGCGCGCAGGACATCGACATTACCGCGGCACGCGACCAATTCGAACATGCTGTCGCGGTCTTGATCGGGGAACCTGCCTCCACATTCTCATTGCCTCCCGCCGCGTTGGCGGTACTTCCCCCCGCGATCCCGCCCGGCCAGCCTTCCGAACTAATCGAGCGGCGTCCCGATATCGCCGCCACGGAAAGGCGCGTCGAAGAAGCCAACGCTCAAATCGGCTTGGCCAAGATTGCATACTTCCCCTTGATCACACTCAATGCGGTCGATGGATTCGAAAGCGGTCAATTCACTTCGTGGCTGGCGGGACCGAGCGCGCTTTGGTCGGTGGGCGGATCCGCTTTGGAGACCGTGTTCGACGCGGGACGCCGGCGAGCGATTTCCGATCGGGCCAAGGCCGCGTACGACGGTACAGTTGCGTCCTACCAGCAGGCCGTCCTGACGGCTTTCCAGGAAGTAGAAGACTCCCTCTCCGACCTTCGTGTTTTGGACCAGGAAGCCAAGACGCAAGATGCTGCGGTCGCGGCTGCACAGCGCTCGCTCGATCAATCCGTCAATCGCTACAAGGGCGGACTCGATAGCTATCTGACCGTCATCACGGCGCAAAGCCTGGCACTGGAAAACCAAAGAACCGCCGTAAATCTTCTCACGCGCCGCATGACGTCCAGCGTTCTCCTGGTGAAAGCTCTGGGTGGCGGCTGGGATGTTTCCAAACTTTCCACTGTCGACTAGATTCAGCAGAATGGGATCGAGAAAGGGTGCACGAAGCAAGGAAGCAGGATTGGCTCGTCGCATCTCCTTGCTTCTGTGCCTCCTTGCTTCACTTACTCGATCAGGGCAATGCGTCTGGCGTGGCGTCCACCTGCAAACGGCGTGACCAACCATATTTTTACTATTTCAATAGCTAGTTCTTCAGGCATCATTCGCTGGCCCAGTGAAAGCACATTGCTGTCATTGTGTTCGCGCGCCAGCCGCGCGGTGTCGAGATTCCAGCACAGCGCGCAGCGAATGCCGCGGACTTTATTCGCGACGATTGCTTCGCCGTTGCCTGAACCTCCCAGCACAATACCGCGCTCGCATTCACCGCGCGCTACCGCTTCGGCCGTGGGGCGAATGAACAAGGGATAATCGACAGGCTGCGCGCTGAACGTGCCGAAGTCCCGGACGTCGTGGCCGAGTCCAGTCAGCAGAATTTTGATTTTTTCCTTGTACTCGAAGCCGGCATGGTCGGAACCGATGGCGATCTTCACGGGCGCAAGGATAGGGCGCGCCAATTCCGGCTGTCAAGGGAGTGCCGGTCGATTCTTCTCACTTACTTT
>Ga0208983_1000011_pt1 | contig 12135 bp, 11 predicted proteins | sample MedBloCARef_M2_FD_187841 | JGI IMG/M metagenome (GOLD analysis project Ga0208983, IMG submission 187841) | Forest soil microbial communities from El Dorado National Forest, California, USA - Mediterranean Blodgett CA Ref_M2 (SPAdes) (version 2) | ecosystem: Environmental > Terrestrial > Soil >...
GGGAATTGCGGGGATGCGAGGCGTCGCGGTCACATCGGAAGCGGCGAGAGATCCTTGCTGAGAATAAGGACCAGACCGTTGGGCCGGTGGCCGAGCTCGTATTTTTCGCCGGCGATCGTCTCGATGCGCTGCCGGTGGCGCACGAAGGTATCCGGCAGGCTCACACCGTCGCCGTCGCGGGCGCTGCGATCCCGCAACGCCTCGTGGCTGACCTTGCAGAGGATCTGGGCGGTGCCGTCCTTCATCCAGAAATAGACGCCCTCATGGCGCTCGAACTTGAAGTCTTCCTGGTCCCTGAGCAGCGGCATGAGATCCCTGACGTATGTTGCGGCGTCCCGGCGGCAACACGGACGAGGATGGGATCATATCATCCAAGTTGCGGCGCAGCGAGACATAACGATGCTCCAAGTTGCGGGCGACGTTTGGTTCTGATGCCGCATGGCTCACATAGTTCTCGACATCCAGCGCGATAAGGTGCAGGCTCAGAACAAGCCGTCATGCGCGTAGCGCGCGGCCCCAAAGCACGGAAGCCGGTCATTGATCCCCGCAGGATGCGCCCGGCCGGGGCGAGTCATGAGTATTCGTAACGCCAAGTCGGCAAGCGGATTTCAACGCGCCACCCAGCGTGTGGTCGCGCGCAAGAAAGCGCGCGATGCGAAACGCCCCTCCACGACGCTGGCCGAGCTGAAGGCCGCGCTTGCGCGCGAAGCAAAATTGCTGCGTGAGAAACGCGAGCTGTTGCAGCGCCAAGACCTGCTGTCTCAGGAGTTCGAGCACCGGCTCGTCAACGGCCTGCAGATGGTCGTGAGCCTGCTGTCGATGCAAGGCCGCACGGCGACGACGCCCGAGGTCGCGGCGCAATTGAAGACGGCGGCCGGCCGCGTTGCCGCGTTCGGGCGCGTGCATCGGCAATTGCATCTCCTGGACAGCCAGAAGAGCGTGGCGCTCAAGCAATATCTCCAAGGTCTGTGCGACGATCTTGCGGGATTGCTGTTCCGGGACGGGGCGGCGCGCGCCGTCGTGGTGACCGGAGCGGATGTGAGGGTGCCGACCGCGCTCGGCATCCCGCTCGGCTTCATCGTCAACGAGCTGATCACCAATTCCGCCAAATTCGCGCGCGGCGACATCACGGTTCGTGTGGAGGCGTCGTCCGGGGCTCTTTCGCTTTCGGTCGCGGATGACGGGCCGGGCCTGCCGGCGCAGTTCGATCCGGCGAGCAGCAAGGGGCTTGGGATGAAGATCATTCAATCCCTGGCGAGGCAGAATGGCGGCGCGGTGCGATTCTCCGCTGGCGACGGCGGCCACGGAACCCGGACGACCGTGGCATTCGCGCAGTCGCCGTGACCTGAACCCGGAATACGGACTTCGACTGCCGGACCCGATCCCGCGCAACAGCGGTCGACGAAGTATGCGCCGCAGCCTAGTCTAGGCGGCAGGACGCCGGGCGAGTTGCCGACACAAAAGCCGGCGCGATCACGCCAGCGCGGGGGAGGGTGGTGATGCAAACGAATCTCAAGGCGATGATTTTTGCCGTCATGGCGGCGCTGGGGGCGCTCCCGGCCATGTCGGCCGCGGCCCAGGATTATCCCGCCCGCCAGGTCAACCTGGTGATCCCGTTCCCGCCCGGCGGCAACACCGACCTGATGGCGCGCGCGCTGCAGCCCGAGCTCGCCAAGGCGCTCGGCCAGGCCGTGATCGTGATCAACAAGGGCGGCGCCGGCGGCACGCTCGGCAATATCGAGGTCGGGGCGGCGCGGCCGGACGGCTATACGATCGGCCTGTCGCCCAACAATCCGCTCACCGCGCAGCCGCATATCCAGAAGCTGCCCTATGACATGAACAGCTTCCGCTATGTGTGCCTGACCTACGACGTTCCCTATGTGCTGATCGCTTCGCCCAAGGCGCCGTTCAAGACCTTCGCGGAGTTCATGGGTTTCACCAAGGCGAAGCCGGACAACCTGATCTATGCGTCGCCGGGTCCCGGCACCCAGCCGCATCTCGGCATCCTGGCGGTGCTCAACGCGATCCGTGCGCAAGGCGTGCACGTGCCGTTCACGGGCGCCGGCCCGATGTCGCAGGCGCTGTTGTCCGGCACCGTGATGGCCATGGCGGAATCTCCCGCGGTCGCCAAGGCGAGCAATCTCGTGGTGCTCGCCGCGCTCGCGAAGACGCGCATCGCGGCGCTGCCGGATGTTCCCACCATGGTGGAGCTCGGCTTTCCGGTGGAGGCTTTCACGGCCGGCGGCATCATCGTGCCCGCCAAGACGCCGGACGCCGTGGTGGCCCGGCTCGAGAAGGCCTGCGCCGCCGCGGTCGCGAGCGACGGCTACAAGAACGCGGCCGACAAGCTCAATGCCGTTGCGCGCTATCTTGGTGAAAAGGAATTCCGCGCGATGTTCGAGCAGGATTCGGTACGCAATGCCGAGGCCGTGACAAAGGCCGGAATCGTCCAGGCGAATTGAGGCGGATCGGACTTAAACTCATGGCCGATGAGGGGGCGACCGCAACCGTCGGCAGGCGCTGGCGCCTGCTCGGCTACGGGCTGCTGACGGCGGCCGGCGTCTATGCGCTCGGTGAGGCATGGCGGCTCGGCCTGTGGCGGCAAGGTTCGCCGGGCGAGGGGCTGTTTCCCTTCCTGACCGCGATCGGCATGACGGGTTTCGCGGCGCTCTGCCTCGGTGCCGCGCTGCGCGAGCCGGAGGCCGCGGCGCAGGCGCGGCCCCGCGCGGAGCTGCGCGCCATGCTGCTGCGCATCGGCGCCTATCTGGCGGCCCTGCTGTTCTATGCGGTCGCCTTCGATCCGCTCGGCTTCGTCATCTCGACCATCGCGACCGTGGTGTTCATCCTGCGTTTCGCCGAGCGCTACGCCTGGACGACGACGATCGCACTCGCGGTCGGCACCGCGGCCGGATGTCATCTACTGTTCGTGTACTGGCTGCAGGCGATCCTGCCGACCGGCTACCTGTGGGACAATCTTCTGTATTGAGCCTGGGGCCGGAGCTCCGCATGGACGTCTTTGACGCGATCGGCATCGGCTTTGCGACCGCGCTCACGCTCAAGAACATCATCTATTGCTTCGTCGGCGCCTTCGTGGGGACCGTGGTCGGCGTCTTGCCGGGTCTCGGGCCGGTCGCCACGATCTCGCTGCTGCTGCCGTTCAGCTTCACGATGGACATCACGTCCGCCATCATCCTGATGGCCGGCATATTCTATGGGGCGCAATACGGCGGCTCGATCACCGCGATCCTGGTGCGAATCCCGGGCGAGGCGTCCGCGGTGGTCACCTGTCTCGACGGTTACGCGATGGCGCGCAAGGGGCGCGCCGGCGCCGCGCTCGGCATCGCGGCATTCGGCTCCTTCATCGCCGGAATCCTGGTGACGATCGCGCTGTTCCTGGTCGGGCCGGCGATGTCGGGCGTCGCGCTCGCTTTCGGCCCGGCCGAATACACCGCGCTGGTGCTGCTCGGGCTCCTCCTGGTGACGCAGCTCTCCTCGGGCTCGCAGACCAAGGCCCTGCTGATGGTCTCGTTCGGGCTGCTGCTCTCGACCGTCGGGCGCGATCCGATCTACGGGGCGGAGCGCTTCACCTTCGGCATTTTCAGCATCTATGACGGCCTCAACATGGCGCTGCTCGCGATGGGCCTGTTCGGCGTGGCGGAATTGCTGGTCATGGCGGAAGGCGGCGCGCAGAACGCCATCCCGGTCGCCCAGCCCACGCGGCTGTCCGACCTGCTGCCCAACGCCGCGGATTGGCGCCAGAGCATCGGGCCGATCCTGCGCGGCACCGGGCTGGGCTTTTTCCTCGGCCTGTTGCCGGGCGGCGGCGCCACGCTGGCGTCGTTCTCCGCCTATGTGGTGGAACGGCGGCTTGCCAAGGAGCCGCAGCGCTTCGGGGAAGGCGCCATCGAGGGCGTGGCGGGACCCGAATCCGCCAACAACGCGGCGGCGCAATCCTCCTTCGTGCCGCTGCTCTCGCTCGGCATTCCGGCCAATGCCGTGATGGCGGTGATCCTGGGCGCGCTGCTGGTGCAGGGCATCACGCCCGGCCCGGGTTTGATCGCGAACCGGCCCGACCTGTTCTTCGGGGTCATCGCCAGCATGCTGATCGGCAACATGATGCTGGTCGTGCTCAACGTGCCGCTGATATCGGTCTTCGTCCTGCTGCTGCGCGTGCCGGGCTCGATCCTGGCGCCGCTCATCATCGTGTTCTGCGTGGTCGGCGCCTATACGCTCTCGAACAGCGTCGCCGAGGTCGTGATCATGATCGGCTTCGGCATCGCGGGCTATCTGATGCGCAAGATCGATCTCGATCCGGCGCCGCTCGTGCTCGCCTTCGTGCTCGGCAATATCCTGGAGACCAATTTCCGCCAGGCGCTGCTGGTCGGCAAGGGCACGCTGTCGCTGTTCTATACCCGCCCGATCGCGGCCTTCCTGATCGCGGTGAGCCTTGCGCTGGTCGGGCTCCAGCTCGCCAGGGCGTTCGCGCCAGCCAGGAGCCCGGTGAGCCGATGACGCAAGGCGCTCGGCATGATGGCGCGCGTCGCGCCCTTACGTCGCGCCCAGCCGCTCCGCCATCCAGTCCGCCGACTGCGGGCGCCAGCGGTAGCCGCGGTTGTTGGCGACGTGGCCGCCGTCCTCGATCACCAGCAACTCGCACGGGCCCTTGACCTCGCGCGCGAGCCGTTCGGCGTCGCGCCAGGGCACCACGCGGTCGAGCTTGCCGGTGACGATGAACATCGGGCAGGCGATGCGGCTCGCCACGCCTTCGAGCGTCAGCGTCGCGGCGTTGCGCTTGGCGTCGGCCTGCGTGGCGCAATGGCTGCGCACCCGGAAGGCTTCGCGCGTGAGCTCCGGCAATCCGTCCCAGGCCGCGCCGAAATCAAAGGGACCCGACAGCGCGATGCAGGCTTTCACCCGCGGCTCGAAGGCGGCGGCGCGCGGCGCGTAATAGCCGCCCAGGCTCACGCCCCACAGGCCGATGCGCGATGAATCGACGTCCGGCCGCGCCGCGATGAAATCGACCACCGCCTTGACGGCGGTCTCGTAGTTGCCGCGGATCGGAAAATCATCTTCCGCCTCGCCCTGGCCCGGCCCGTCGAAGGCCAGCGTCGCGATGCCGCGCGCCAGGAAGGGCGCCTCGTAGGCGTCGGTCTCTTCCTTGCAGGAGTCGAGGCCGCACACCATCGCCATGATGGGCGGCGTCGCGATCCCCGCGGGCTTGCGCAGAATGCCGTAAATCGTCTTGCCCTCGAATGGGATCGCGACCCGCTCGCCCGGCGGATCGAGATAGGGCAGGGCGGCCTGGCGGCACGCGACCGCCTTTTTATGGGCGGCCGTCATCTGCGCGGCGTCGTGCACGAACAGGAACTTGGCGAAGTGGTAATACACGCCCGCGCGTTGCAGGTGTTCGCCGGCGCTGCGAAGTTTTCCGCGCGCCAAGGCGTCGCGCCCGATCTGCTCGTGGGTCGCGGCGCGCGCCGACCACGCGCGGCACCAGTCGTCCCAGGACGTCAGCGACGCGGTGACTTCCTCGAAGTCGGTGAGCACGACGCCGTTGGCGACGAGACGCGGCGCCCAATGCGCAACGGCGGATTTGATGCGTGCATCGATCATACGCTCGGTTCCGGTGTTCTGGCGATTTGCGAAGATGTTCGAGGCTTGGCAGGAGCCGTGTCCTGCGCCCGCTACGAGCAGATCGAAGCCGCAAGCGGCAGGCCGACGAAGGCCATGCCGGCCTGCGCGAGTTGCGGGGAGGAAACCAGTGCGCCGACCGCCTTGCAGAACGCGGCGATCGGCGCGGCAGCTATCGATTCCTACTCCGCGGCCTGCGACGGCACGGCTTTCGTGTGCACCCAGTAGTTCGGGTCCGACTTGGAGCGCTTGAGCGCGTCCTCGGTCTCGAAGCCGGGCGCCATCGAGGCGTCCGTCCCGGCCAGCACCTGGTGGTGCTCGATGTCGAGCGTGCGCAGCCAGCGTTGCTGGCCCATGGTCAGGGCGACGAAATAGCCGATCTCGACCAGCTCCGGCTCGCTGAAATGTTTGTGCAGGCGGGCCCAAAACTTATCATCTGTCGGCAAGTCCCAAGTGATGGCTTCCGCGTAGGAGAGGGCCGCCTTCTGCTTGTCGTCATAGCGTGTGGCGGTCTCGAAATTGATCAGATCGCGGTAGTCGTCCTCCACGATGCCGGCCTTGGCGGCCTTCATCGACCGCTGATTGCCGCAAAACTCGCACAGCACCGAGCGCGACACGTAGATGCGGCACAGCTCCTTGATGCTGTGGTCGGCGACTCCGCGGTGGAAGACATCGCGCCAGCTGTTCGCGAAGGACCAGAACACCGCCGGCACATGAGCGCGGACCGCCTGGCTCTCGGGGCGAGGCGTGCCCTCACGGCGGCAGCGGTCGAGCTCGGCAAGCATGTCGGCGTCGTGGATGGCGGCCGGGTCGACGTAGCTGATGCGAGGTTTCTTCATGCGTGTTTCCTCCAGAACTGCGATCAAACGCACAAGTCTTCTTAACTTACGCGTCGCACTTCGTTAATGCGATGTCACCGGATCATCAATAGCCGATCTTGGCGACCTTTGGCGGCGCGAAGTGTCCCACTTTGCCCACCCGCCCACGGTCTTGCCGGGCCTGCGCGGCCTCGGAACAGCGTTTGGGTTCGGAATGGTAAATCCACTTCAAGGTTACGCTTAAGTTTATTCGACTTTGCACATTTCGTAAACAATACGCCTTCAGTCAAACTTCAGCATAGCGCCAGAACACGGCAGCCGTTCACCGATTCAATACTGTCGGGGCTCCTATATTGGCCGCGACCGATCTGCGAAATCGCAGAAACAACATCAGGAACGTAGCCCCGTGCGCAGCAGCACCATCATCATGATCGCCGCGGCGGCCGTCTTCGGCCTCCTCGCGGTGTTCGTGGCGCAGTCGTGGCTCAATTCCCAGGCCGAGGCGCGCCTGCGGAGCCTCGAGGCCCAGAAGGTGCAGCCGGTGTCGGCGCAGACCATCGTGGTCGCGAGCCGGCAACTGCGCTTCGGCAACGAATTGTCGGCGTCGGTGCTGCGCGAGATGCCCTGGCCGGCGGACGCGGTGCCGCAGGGCGCGTTCCGGTCGATCCCGGAAGTGCTGACCGCCGGCAAGCGCGTCGTGCTCACCGCGATCGAAGCCAACGAGCCGGTGCTCGCCTCCAAGATCACCGGGCTGGGCCAGCGCGCGACGCTGTCGGCGACGATCGGCGAGGGCCACAAGGCCGTGACCATCCGGGTCAACGACGTCGACGGCGTTGCCGGCTTCGTTCTGCCGGGCGACCGGGTCGACGTCATGCTGAGCCGGCAGCTCGAGAAGAATTCGGCGATCAACGACGTGGTGCTCAAGAACACGCGCGTGCTCGCGGTCGACCAGCTCGCCGACGAGCGTTCCGACAAGCCGTCGGTCGCCAAGGCGGTCACGCTCGAGGTCGATATCGCGGGCGCCCAGAAACTTTCGCTGGCCAGTCAGGTCGGCACCTTGGCGCTGGCGCTGCGCAAGGCCGGCGACCAGGACTCGACCGCGTCGCGGCCGATCACGCTCGCCGATCTCATGAACTCGCGGTCCTCCGATGATCCGGACGACCACGGCAAGTTCGCCACCATCTCGGTGACGAGGGCTATGAACAAAACCATCTACAGCGTGCTGAAGGACGGCGGCAGTCGCGCCACCGTGCTCCTGGGGCAGGAGCCGGCGCGCTGAGGGACTATCCGGGCGAATGGGGATTTGCCGGAGACTTGAAGCAGATCACAAGGCGGGGAGGCCGATGTGAAGAACCATAAACACCACGATGCCGCGGTGCCGCGCACCCGGCAGCAGGACAGGACCTCGGCCGAGCGGATCGGCAGGCGCCTCGATTGGCGCTCGCTCCTCCTCTCCTTCGTCGCGGCTCTCGCGCTTTCGGCGTCGCCCGGGCTGCCGGGCTTCGCCCGCGACGCCATGGCCCAAAAGGTCATCCAGATCGGCGGCAAGCGGACCCTCTCGATCGTGGTCCCGGTCGGCAAATCGGAAGACGTGCGCACCGATTCGAGCTTCGTCGACATCATGATCGGCGATCCCGACATCGCCGACGTCAACGCCCTGACCGACCGGACGCTCTCCATCCTCGGCAAGAAGCTCGGCACCACGCGGGTGTCGATCTATGGCGAGGGCAAGAAGCTGATCGGCGTGTTCGACGTCGAGGTGTCCTACGATACCTCGGCGCTCGCCGCCGAGCTGAGCCGGCGGTTCCCGACCAACAAGCTGCGCGTCTCCTCCGTCAACGGCCGCATCCTGTTGACCGGCACCGTGAGCGACGGCGTCGTGCTCGATCGCATCCTGACGGTGGCCCGCCAGTTCGGACCGGAGGTCATCAATTCGGTTCAGGTGGCGCAGCCGCAGCAGGTGATGCTCGAGGTGCGCTTCGTCGAGGCCTCGCGCCAGGCCGGACGCGAGCTCGGAGTCCAGTGGAACGTGCTGCCGACGCCCGGCCATCGGCAGAGCTTCGTGGCCAATGTCGGCGATCACCTGCCGGCGGGCGCTCTTCCGACCGCGGTGGCCGGCGCCGCCGGCGTGCTCGGCGGGGGTTCGCCCTTCGGCTTCCTGGCCGGCAACATGATCGCCAAGGGGCTTCAGATCGACGTCATGCTCAATGCGCTGGAAACGCGCGGGCTGGCGCGCCGTCTCGCCGAGCCCAACCTGGTGGCGCTCTCGGGCGACACCGCGAACTTCCTGGCCGGCGGCGAGTATCCGATCCCGGTGCCGGGGTCCTTCGCGGGCCAGATCTCGGTCGATTACAAGAAATACGGCGTCAGCCTGGCGTTCACGCCGACGGTCCTGCAGGACAGCCTGATCAACCTGAAGATCGAGCCGGAAGTGAGCGCGCTCGATCCGAGCCACAACGTCACGGTCGGCAACGGCATCGTGGTGCCGGCGCTCACCGTGCGGCGCGCCTCGTCGACGATCGAGCTGCGGGACGGCCAGAGCTTCGTGCTCGCCGGGCTGTTGCAGAGCGATCTGGCGACCGCGCAGGAGCAGTTGCCATGGCTCGGCGACGTGCCGGTGCTGGGTGCGCTGTTCTCGAGCAAGTCCTACCAGAAGAACGAGACCGACCTCATCATCATCGTGACGCCGCGCATCGTGCATCCGACCCGGCCGGGCGACGTCGTGCGCACGCCGTTCGACAACACGCTGCCGGCCAACGACGCCGACTTCTTCCTGAAAAACAAGAACGAGGTGCTGCGCACCGAGGTGCGCGGCGGCGCGGCCGCCGTCGAACGCGGACCGATCGGCCACATGCTCGAGCTGCCAAAGGGAGGCGTCAATGCCGTGCTACAGTCAAAAAGCTAGGACCGTCGCGGCTGCCGTGCTGCTGGGGTCGTTTCTCGCGGGTTGCTCGGACCTCTATTACGACCGGCGTGAGACCGTGACCTTCGCCGCCAGCGATGCGTTGGCGAGCGCGCAAGCGACGCAGACCATCGATCCGTGGCCGCCCGCCAGCGCCAACCGCAATATCGACAGCAACGGCGCCCGCGTCGCCGGCGCGATCGAGCGCTACCGCACCGGCCAGATCATCCAGCCCAGGGGCATGAGCACCTCGGTCGGCTACACCGCCCAACAGCAGACCCAGCAGGGCGGCGGCGGCCCGTCGGCCTCCGCCGCCTCGTCGTCGGCGAAATGACCCGCAGCGGCGGACGCCAACGCCCGCCCTGCACTTCAGATACGAGCCCGTGATGCGCAACAATCGATCGCAAGCCGCTTCCAACCGGACGAACGTGCTGGTGCTCACGGCCGATGCCGATTTCGAGCAGCTGGTGCGCGCGACCTTTACGGCTGCGGCCCAGATCGACCTTTCGGTGCTGACCGGCACGCTTGCCGCCAACGAGGAAAACATCACCGGCGAGGACGCGACCGTCATCGTGATCGATCTCGACACCCGGCGCGACCAGGATCTGGCGGCGCTGACCCGCCTGATGGCCCGGCTCAACGGCTGGCCACCGGTGGTCGTGGTCACGGCGGCCTTCGACCGCGAGACGGCGCGCCAGCTCCTGCAAATGCGGGTGGCCGATTTCCTGGTGAAGCCGGTGCCGCCGGTCGAGCTGGTGCGGACCTGCGCGCGCGTCGTCCAGGCGCCGCCCGTTTCGGAGCCGAGCGAGGCGAATATCTTCACCTATCTGCCGGCGGTCGGCGGCGCGGGCGTCACCACGCTCGCGATCCAGACCGCACTTCTGTTGCTCAACAGCGGCGGCCAGAAGGCGCGTCCCGCGACCTGCCTGGTCGATCTCAATTTCCAGCACGGTACCTGTGCCGACTATCTCGATCTCGAGCCGCGGCTCGACCTCAAGGAAATCGAGCCGCGCCCGGAGCGCCTCGACCGCCAGCTGCTCGAGGTGATGACCGCCTATCACGCCTCCGGGCTCGCCGTGATCGCGGCGCCCAATCGTCCGGCGGAAATGCGCACCTTCGATCCGGATATCGTGACGCGGTTGCTCGATCTCGTGTCGTCGCACTTCAACTATGTCGTGATCGACATGCCGCGGACCTGGTTCTCCTGGACGGACAGCGTGCTGCTCGGCTCGAACCGTCTGTTCATCGTGAGCGAGATGACCGTGCCCGGCCTCAAGCACGCCAAGCAGCTCGTCGCCGCGATCAGCGAGCGCCTCGGCGAAGACCGCCGGCCGCAGGTGATCGTCAACCGCTTCCATCAGCGCATGTTCGGCGCGGGCTTGCGCCGGAGCGACATCGAGCAGGCGCTCGGCGCGGATTTCGTCGCCGGCATCCCGAACGACTATGCGTTGGTGCGCGAAGCGATCGACCGCGGCGTGCCGCTCGACGACGTCCAGCCCGGCAACAAGATCACGACGGCGCTCAAGAAGCTGGTCGCGCCGCCCGACAAGCCGGGCGCGGCCGCGGCCCCGCAAAAGAAGCTTTCGTTGTCCTGGGCGCGGTCCTAGTGGCCGGGTCGATGACGGCGCACCGGTGAGCTGAGGCAAAAACAATGGCTGGTCGTTTCAGCGCGCGCCGCGTCGGGCCGGATCTTCCGCCGGTCGAGCCCGTGCCCGTCGCTCCGCCGGTGGCGGCCGAGGCGGAGCCGCCCGTCGACGCCGTCGCATGGACGATCTTTCCGGAGGCGTTGTCCGAGCCCAACCCCATCGTGCCGATGCGGCTGGCGCCCGAACCGGTTCCCGCGGCGGCCGGCACCCCGGCTACCCCCAATCCGTTGCTGACCGACAAGCTGCTCGACGCCAAGGTGCGGCTGCACCGCAAGCTGATCGAGGAGATCAATCTTTCGGCGCTCGAAAAGCTGCCCGAGGATGAAATCCGCAAGCACGTCCAGCAACTCGTCTCGCAATACATCCTGGTCGAGCGCCTCGCGCTGAACGCCGAGGAGCTGGCGGGATTCGTCACCGAGATCCTCGACGAAATGACGGGCCTCGGCCCGATCGAGCCGCTGCTCAAGGACGCCAGCGTCAGCGACATTCTCATCAACGGCCACGAATGCGTCTATGTCGAGCGCGGCGGCATTCTCGAGCCCACCGCGGTGCGCTTCAAGGACGAGGCGCATCTCCTGCGCATCGTGAACAAGATCGTCTCGGCGGTCGGCCGCCGCGTCGATGAATCGCATCCGCTGTGCGACGCGCGCCTGCTCGACGGCTCACGCGTCAACGTCGCGGTCCGCCCGGTCGCGGTCGACGGCCCGCTGCTCTCGATCCGCAAATTCTCCAAACGGCCGTTCAACCTCAACAAGCTCGTCGAGATCGGCGCGCTGCGTCCGCAGATGGCCGAGCTGCTCGGCGCCGCCGTCAAGGCCCGCGTGACGACCATCATCTCGGGCGGCACCGGTTCGGGTAAGACGACGATGCTCAACGCGCTGTCGGCCTTCATCTCCGACAAGGAGCGCCTCGTCACCATCGAAGACGCGGCCGAGCTTCAGCTGCAGCAGCCGCATGTCGGGCGCATGGAGACGCGGCCGCCCAATCTCGAAGGCAAAGGCGAAATCCGCCAGCGCGAGCTGGTCAAGAACGCGCTGCGCATGCGGCCCGACCGCATCATCCTCGGCGAGTGCCGCGGCGAGGAAGCCTTCGACATGTTGCAAGCCATGAACACCGGCCACGAAGGCTCGATGGCGAC
>Ga0208983_1000013_pt1 | contig 11784 bp, 7 predicted proteins | sample MedBloCARef_M2_FD_187841 | JGI IMG/M metagenome (GOLD analysis project Ga0208983, IMG submission 187841) | Forest soil microbial communities from El Dorado National Forest, California, USA - Mediterranean Blodgett CA Ref_M2 (SPAdes) (version 2) | ecosystem: Environmental > Terrestrial > Soil >...
CGCCGGTCGTGACGGTAATGGGCCACGTCGATCACGGCAAAACGAGTTTGCTCGACGCCATTCGCGAAGCGGATGTTGCCGCGGGAGAAGCGGGCGGCATCACGCAGCACATCGGCGCTTACAAGGTGGTCGTCAATGATCGCGCCGTGGTGTTCGTCGATACGCCAGGTCACGAAGCGTTTACGCGCATGCGCGCACGGGGCGCGAAGGTTACCGATATCGTGGTGCTGGTCGTGGCCGCCGATGACGGCGTCATGCCGCAAACGAAAGAAGCGATCGACCACGCCAGAGCCGCGAAGGTGCCCATCATCGTGGCGATCAACAAGATCGACAAGCCGGAAGCGCAACTGGAGCGCGTGAAGCGGCAACTCACGGAAGCCGGCCTGATGCCCGCGGAATGGGGCGGCGACACGGAATTCGTGGAAGTATCCGCGAAAAAGAAAATAGGCATTGAGAAGCTGCTGGAAACGATTTTGCTGGTCGCCGATTTGCGGGAGCTCAAGGCCAATCCCGACGCGCCGGCGACGGGCACGGTGCTCGAATCGCGTGTGGATAAGGGTCGCGGCCCGGTGGCAACAATTTTGATACAAAATGGCACGCTGAACTCCGGCGACTTCTTCATCTGCGGGTCGGTTTTCGGCAAAGTCCGCGCGATGTTTGATGATCGCGGCCGGGTCGTCAAAGACGCGCCGCCCTCCACGCCCGTCGAAGTGCTCGGTTTGCAGGGAGTGCCGGATGCGGGCGACCTCTTTCAGGTCACCGACGAAGCCAAAGCGCGGCACATCGTTGATTACCGCCAGGGCAAGCAGCGCGACGCGGCGATGGCGCGCATCAGCGGCTCGCGCATTACGCTCGATCAGCTTCACGAGCAACTGAAGGCCGGCGACGTCAAGGAATTGGGAATTGTGATCAAGGGTGACGTGCAGGGCTCCGTCGAAGTGCTCAGCGAAATGCTGCCGAAGCTTTCGACCGACCAGGTGAAGCTGAAGATCATCGGTTCGGGCGTTGGCGCCGTGACGGAAAACGACGTGCTGCTCGCTTCCGCATCCGGCGCGATCGTGATTGCGTTCGGCGTGCGTCCGGACCGCAAGGCGCTGGACCTGGCGCAGCAGGAGCATGTGGACATCCGCACGCACACGATCATCTACGAGGTATCCGACGAGCTGAAGAAGGCCATGGAAGGCCTGCTCGAGCCGGTGGTCACGGAAACGTTCCTGGGCCGGGCGGAAGTGCGCAACACGTTCCGCGTCAAGGGCGCAGGGACGATTGCGGGCTGCTACGTTGTCGAAGGCATCCTGAAGCGCGACGCGCAGGTCCGCGTGCTGCGCGATGGGGCGGTCATCTACACGTCGAAGCTCAACTCACTGAAACGATTCAAGGATGATGCCAGCGAAGTCCGCACTGGTTTTGAGTGCGGCGCGGGCGTGGCCAATTTCAACGACGTGAAGGTCGGCGATATCCTGGAATGCTTCAGCGTTACCAAGATGAGCGCCGCGGAAGCCGCCGGACAGGGCGGCGGGTCCGCCGGTAAGAAATAATCCGCCAAGCTGTCCCCCGGAGCCGCTCATGCCGGTCGGTCTGCTCACCCTCGAGCTGCACATCCCGGACGCGCAATCGCTGAAGGACAAGCGGCAGGTTCTGCGCAGCTTGAAGGATAAGCTGCGGCGGGATTTTAATGTTGCGGTGGCGGAGCTGGAGCATCACGACACGTGGCAGAGATCGGTCGTGGGGATCGTCACGATTTCGAATGAAGAGAAGCACTTGAGGGAAGTGCTGCAGAAGGTTTTGGACGAGGCGGACCGCATCCTCGGCTCATTTTTGATCAATCAAGCGGTCGAGATTGTTTAGAGAGTGTTTCAGGGACGCCGATGAGTCCAGCGAATCACCGACACGAACGCGTGGGCGAGGAGATCGCGCACGAAATCAACGCCATGCTGGCGGGGGAACTGAAAGATCCGCGGCTGGAAGTAAGCGTGGTCGCCAGCGAGGTGCGCGTCCAGCCCGACATGAAGCACGCGCGGGTGTTCATTAGCGTAAAGGGAACGAACAAGGAGCAGGCCGACGCGATCAAGGCGCTCGAACATGCTTCCGGGTACATTCGGCGGGAGCTGGTCGAGCGGCTGCTACTTCGCCGCGTGCCGGAATTGCATTTTACGCTGGATCTTTCCCAGGAGCACGTCGAACGTATCGAGCGGCTCTTGAAGGAAATGAAGAAGGACAATCCGCCTACACCACAGCAGTGATCAGTTTTTAGTTCTTAGTCATAAGTGAAAGAAATTTGCGGGATGGGTTGCGTTGCCTCTATGGCTTTCGTCTGAATCGTAGGCGTGAAGCGTGAAGCGTGAAGCGTGAAGCGTGAAGCGTGAAGCGTGAAGCGTGAAGACAACACCTTGGTGGCGAATGGCTTCGTTCTTTATTGTTGGCCCAGCGGGGGTTGTTTTGGAGGAGATACCTTAGCGGAGAGGCGACCACGGGACTCTCGTTCTGGATTTTGTACTAAGAACTTAAAACTAATTACTGATAACTTCGAGAATGCCACGACAACCACAGCCGGCGCCGATCGACGGCGCGCTCGTCATCAACAAGCCGAAAGGGAAAACGTCGCACGACGTGGTCGATGCGGTGCGCCATTTGGCGGGCTTCCGGCAGATCGGGCATCTGGGCACGCTCGATCCGCTGGCGACGGGTGTTCTAGTGCTGCTGCTCGGCCGGGCCACGCGCCTGGTGCAGTTCTATGCCGGGCGCCGCAAGCGATATGAGGCGGGCTTTCGGTTCGGTTTCGCGACGGATACGTACGATTCCGACGGCGAAGCGCAGGGGCCGGACGCCCCGTCGGCGCTGGATGCGGCGACCGTCGAAAAGCTTGCCGCGGAGCGCGTTGGGCGATTCGAACAGATGCCGCCGTCGTTTTCCGCGAAGAAAGTGAAAGGGCGCCCGGCGTACGAGCTGGCGCGCAAAAAACAGGCCGTCGAGCTGAAGGCTGTTGAAGTCGAAATCTACGAATACAAGCTCAGGGACATTGAGGGCAGCATCGCGCGCTTTTTCATCGAATGCTCCTCCGGCACATATATCCGTTCGCTGGCGCATGAAATGGGGCAGAAGATCGGGTGCGGTGCGCACCTGGCGGAAATCACGCGCACGGCGGTCGGAGAATTTTCGCTGGAGCAAGCGATCACGCTCGAGGAACTTGCGGAAGCCAAGCTGGCCGGCAAATTCGCGGACCGCCTGATCCCCCTCGAAAACTTGCTGGCTAATTTTCCGCGGGTTAACGTTTTACCGGTGGTCGAAAGGCGCGTGCGACATGGCACGAAGTTCAATATTACGCTCGCGCAACTTCAGCCGGGCCGCGTCGAGCCGCCTCCCGGGGCGACGACGCAGCTCGATGGCGGTGAACCGAAGCCGCCGCGGCTCCGTGTGTTCAGCCAGCAGGATAAACTCATCGCCATTGCCGAAGCCGTGGTGCCACGCACTTACCAGCCAATCGTAGTGTTCGAAGCTCTGCCGTAGCTCATCCACGCCAAACCGCAAATTCGTTTCCGCACAGAATTCAGATTGCCAGAGCGAAAGGCCTTGGGACTCTGTCATTGACCAACTTAGGGCTGAGGTTGTGCTCCAGGTGATTGTAAAGTTCCTGGACCGGGAGTTCCGCGGCTTCCGGTATCGCCGCGACCGGCGAAAATCGTCCGCGTGAGATGATCCGCCAGGCGCAGTTTTCGCGGGGTGACGAGAATCAGGAGTTCCGTATCCTGAAGCGAATTCCTTCGACTCCCGAACGCGTATCCCGCGATTGGGAGTTCAGCGAAGCCCGGCAGGCCGGTGATGGAACGTGTTTCTTCCGCATCGGTGAGACCGCCAATCAGCGTCGGTTCGTCCTGTTTGACGCGAACGGTTTGCGTCAGCGTTCGATTGGAGATGACGGGAATCCCGTTGACGCTGGAGCCGGCTAACGAGCGGATTTCGAACTCGAGCAGCAGAGTCACTTCGTTATTGGGATGAAGCGTGGGTGTGGCTTTTATCTTCACGCCGAGATCGATATATTCCGAGGCGGGATAGGGCGTCTGCGCCACGCCGGCGGCCGCGCTGTTGGCGAAATTCGAGGAATCCTGAATCACCGTCACCGCGCCCTGAGCAGCGGCCGGATCCTGGGACACCAAAGCGATATCGGGAAGTCCGCTGGTCGTCAATATGGACGCGATGAGCGCGGTCGGCCCCACGGGAGTATTGAGTTCGATGCGCGAGGCAAAGGTCCCCTTTCCTAGACCGAGATAAACGCCGAGCGTGTTGGAGCCCTTGTTCGTCACCGCAATGTCCGGCACGGCGCCGTTCGCAAAATTGGCGATCACGATTCCGGCAGGAGTCGTCGCGGTTGGCAGCGGAGATCCCTGGGCCTGGTTAAACGTGCCGTCCAAATTGCTGCTTCCCAGCAAGACCGTGACAGTACTGTCGCCCTGGTTCACGACGGCAAGGTCCGGTACGCCGTCGGCATTCAAGTCTCCCGTGGCGATCGCCACGGGCGTGGTTCCAACGGAAAAAGGGGAATTTGGAGCCTCCGCAAGAGTGACGTTGCCAGCCTGGTCGACCGAGCTCAGTAAGATCGAGACGCTATTCGAATTCTTGTTTACAACGGCGAGGTCCACTTCCGGGGCGCCACTGTTCGTATTGGTTGTAAAGGTCTTAATCCGAAAATTTGCGCTGACCATCGCAACCGGGTTTGACTCCTTGATCGTGCCGGTATTCGGCAGCTTGAAGGGCGAGCCAGGAAATTCCGTAAACGTTCCATCTCCATTTCCCCGGAAAAGAGATATGGAATTGTCACTTTGATTGGCGACGGCGAGGTCCAGAAAACCGTCACCGTTGAAGTCCGCGACGATCATCGAGCTTGGATTCGTGCCTACTCGAATGGGTAAACCGAGCTCGGTAAAGGTACCGTCGGCCTTGCCTGTACTGTCGGCATGGCCGAGCAAAACAGAAATATTGTTCGACGTGGAATTTACTAGGACCACATCCGGGGGCTGGGTGGTGGAAAACTTTTTACTGTCGTTGCGGAAAACACCTGTGCCAATGGCGACTTGGCCAGTTTCATTGGCGCGCAGCGTGATCGGCGATGGTGTTACCTGAACGAAGTTTCCATTGTCTTGATTCTTCAGGATTGCAAATGTGTTGGCCTTCGGATCGTCAAAAACGACTGCCAGATCGGGGAGAGTGCCGCCGGTGAAGCTATTTGCAACCAGCGCGGATGGATTGGCGCCAACGGTGAAGCTAGTCTCCGGGAAAACTGTGGAGCTCGGCAATCCCGTCAAAGCGCCGTTCCCCACACTTCCGGAGAGCAAAGACAGGGTAATGGGATAGCGATCGCCGACGAAAAAGCTGGCCGGCTTTCCATTTTGCGCGCGCAGCAGCACCTGGCGCCCGCTCTGAACCAGCGAGAGAGAATCGGAGAAATTGATAGTGCTGCTAGGAAGGGTGAGCAGAAAAGTAGAGAGTCCTCCGCCGATGGGTACAACGGCCGGTATGCTGGAGAATCCTTTTCCCGCGAAGACTTGCTGAATGTTGGTGAGGAGATTCGTCAGATTTGTCGACGATTTGAGCTTATTCAGGTCGTTGGTATTCAGACCGATGAGCTGCTCTGAAGCCGGAGGAGTAATTCCAAGATCGCGCGCTTTGTTGCGGTCGACTTCGAGGATCTCGATCTCCAGCATGACTTCGCCGCGGGCCCTTTCGAGTTGCTGGATGAGCTCGCCGGCAAGGGCGAGATGTTCGGGCGTGTCGCGCATGGTGATGGTGCGGCTGCGAGTATCCAGATCGATGTGCGTTGCTCCGGTAATGTCGCGCAGGATGCGGAGCATTTCGGTCACGTCCTCCGGACCGGCAGCTGCGGAGAGCGGAAAGGTCTGCTCCGCCTCCAGGCCGTACTGCCGCCGCTTCTCCGGCGTGTCTGGAGCGACAAACATCAACGAAGGATTCAAAGGGCGCCAAAAGGTGCCCGTTTGCGAACCGAGGAGATTCATGGCAGTGGAGAAATCCACAACGTCAACGTGCAGGCGCACGTTCCTGACAGTGACGTCCGGATCAAATTCAGCCTTGACGCCGAAGAGGTCCGCTACCTGTTCGTAGACCGTCTTGGTATCGCCGCGCAGGTTCAGGTTGCGCGTTCCGGCTTGCGGTTGCAGCCGAGGAAGGCCGGAGATGGCGGTCGCGGGCCCTGCACGGGGCTCGTCGTCCATGGCCTTGAGTTGAACAAGACGCTCCTCGACGATTGTGTTTCCGGGGTCGACCCGGAGCGCCGCTCCCAATTCCTCGGTGGCCTGGGTCAGGCGCCCCGCCAAGGCATCACGTTCTGCAGCCTCGACTTGGGCGCGAACCAGCCTGGAGCGCAGAGAGACACCTTGTTCGACGATGGAGGCATCCTGCGGGGCGTAACGGGCGGCTTCTTCGTAGGCCGCCAGCGCCTCCTCGAAGCGCCCTGCCGCTTCCGCTTTGCCGCCCCTCTCAGCAGCCTTGTGGGCACGTTTGGGATCGGGAAGCACCGCGGTGGCTTGGGGCTCCGATGGTGAGGGTGCCTGCGCGGGAACCTGCGCGCAAAGCAGTAACGACAAGAGCAAAGAGGTGCTTAGGCGGATGGTGCGCATGAGCATCAAACAGGATAACCTAAGCTGGGAAAGCAAATAGGACCAAGCTGGTCCGGTTGACGGAAGTCTACCGGTGCGGTAGACTTAAATTGTAGTTGCAAATGACTTACAACTGGAGTTTTTGTGCTATCGGCATTTCTTATCGCACTTCGTGAAGGTGTTGAAGCGTCTCTCGTCGTCGGCATTATCCTCGTCTATCTTTCCCGCACGGGCCGCGGACACCTGGCACGTTTCGTCTGGTACGGCGTAGCGGCGGCGGCCGCGCTCAGCCTGGGAGTGGCAGTGGCGCTGGAGCGCTGGCGCATCAGCGAAGACGGTTTTGAGGGGCTCATGCTCCTCATCGCTTCGGTCTTCGTTATTACGATGATCGTATGGATGAATCGCGTTGCGCGCCACCTGAAAAAAGAAATCGAGCAAAAAGTGGAGGCTTATGCCGAGCGCGCCGGGAGCGCGGCGGGCTGGGGCATCTTCCTTTTCGTTTTCCTGATGGTCCTGCGCGAGGGGGCGGAGCTGGCGCTGATTCTGCGGGCTGTGGAGCTTTCCAGCGAGGGCTTGCAGACCTGGATCGGAACGATCGTGGGCATCGCGGCGGCCGTCGCGGTGGGGCTCTTCTTCTTCAAGGGCACTTTGCGCGTGCCGCTGCATCGGTTCTTTGCGGCGACGAGCGTGATTCTGATGCTCGTGGCGTTTCAGCTGGCGCTCACGGGTTTGCATGAGTTGAGCGAAGCGCGCTGGCTGCCTTCGAGCAAGGCGGAGATGGCGCTTATCGGGCCAATTGTTCGCAACGAGCTTTTCTTCTTTGTGTTTATTTTTGGCGCGGCCACTCTGTTGATCCTGCGCGAATGGCAGTCGGCCTCGCATGCGGCAGCCGCGAAGGAAATCACTGGTGAGGCGGAGAAGAGATTGCACGAGTCGCAGAATCGCCGCCAGCGGCGCTGGATGATCGCGGCGGCTGGCGCGTGCCTGGTGGTAATCCTGGTGCTGACCGCGGACTTTATTTATGCGCGTGCGAACTCCGCGCCGCCCTCTGCGCGGGCGGTTATTGCCGTGGGCAACGAAGTGCGCATTCCGTTGAGTGAAGTACAGGACGGAAGCCTGCACCTTTACACCATCACCGCCGGCAATCAGTCGCTGCGGTTCCTGATCATCAAGAAGCCGAATGGCTATGGAACGGCTTTGGACGCTTGCCGGATTTGCGGCGCAGAAGGCTATCGCCAGGACGGGCAGAATGTCGTCTGCCGGCACTGCGGCTCAGCGATCTATGTGCCGTCGGTCGGGGATCAGGGCGGGTGCAATCCCATCGGCGTGCCATCGCGCACCGATGGTGGCGATCTCGTGATGGATGTTTCCGCCCTTGTTGCGGCCACGAAGGAGATTCCTCAATAGGATCTGGCGCGCGGCTGGGGGACCGGAACAGCCTCCAAGAAGCGAAAAGTTCTCAGTTGTCAGCGGTCAGTTTTCAGTGCGGAGAAAAAAACAAGAAACAGTCAGCAAAATCCTTCACTGAGAACTGAGTACCGAGCACGGAAAAACAGAAGATTTTCGCACAATTATGTTCTTGAGACTCGTTGCCGATTCCTTTGGACGCCGTCCGCGCCACAAGCTCCTGACCGGGGCGGCGCTGGCTCTCGGCATGGCTGTAGCCACCGCCGCGCTGAGTGTGGCGCTCGATGTCGGCGACCGCTTGGCGAAAGAATTCCGGAGTTTGGGCGCGAATCTCCTCGTGACGCCGCAAGCCGATTCGTTACCACTCGAGATTGGCGGCGTGGACTACCGCCCCGTCAATTCCGGCGCTTACCTGCCCGAGGCCGACCTCGGCAAGCTCAAGACCATTTTCTGGCACAACAATATCGTGGGATTTGCGCCGGTGCTTGAGGTTCCGGTTGGCTTTGCGCCGCTTGAAGCTCCCGCAGATACACAGACAGGGTTATTCCATACTCCGGCAACGCGGGTTGTCATCGGCAGAACCACTCTGATCGGAACCTGGGCAAATCATCTCGTTTCTGTGCCGGACGGCAGCCGTTTCCTTACAGGCGCGGATAAAACAAATGGGTGGTGGAAGGTGGACGGGCGCTGGTTCACGGATGGCGCGAAGGAGTGCATCCTAGGCAGATCCTTTGCGCGCAGCGCGGGCTTAAAGCTTGGAGACACTCTTCAGATTGAATCGCCTAAACCCGGCATTTTGCTGACAGTGACGGGAATTTTGACGAGCGGAGGCGCTGAAGACAATGCGATCGTCGCACCTTTGGCCGTGGCCCAAAAGCTCGCCGACAAGCCGGGTGTTTATCGCCAGCTGTCCGTCAGTGCATTGACGAAGCCAGAAGACGCGTTTGCGAAACGTGATCCGCAGAGAATGTCCGCTGCCGAGTTCGAGCGTTGGTCCTGCAGCCCATATGTGTCCTCGATTGCGTACTCCATCAAACAGGTGCTGCCTGGCGCAGACGTGCGTGTGATTCGCCGCGTGGCGGAAGGCGAAGGGCAAATTCTTACGCGCGTGCGCATGCTGCTGTGGCTAGTCACGGGAGCGGCGCTGCTTGCCGCCGCATTAGCCGTAGGGGCCTCCTCGGCGGCTTCGGTGATTGAGCGGCGCATGGAGATCGGATTGATGAAAGCACTCGGCGCGGGCTCCGGCACAGTGGGCTTCCTGCTCGCGGCAGAACAACTTTTGCTCGCGTTCGTAGGCGGGGGAGCCGGTTACGCGCTCGGGATTATTCTGGCGCGCCTGCTTGGAGAAGGAATCTTTGGCGCTGCTCCTGAGCCGTCCCTTATCGTTTTTCTGGTAGTTATCGCGCTCGCCACTGGCGTCACGCTTCTTGGCAGCGCCATCCCGCTGCGCCGCGCTTCGCGATATAAACCGGCGCCCATCTTGCGAGGCGAGTGATGGCCGCTCATCGCACAAGTAATCGAGCCATGTTCTGGCGCATCATCAGACGCCTGTTCGGCGCCAATCCCGGCCGCCTTTTCGTTATGTTGCTCGCCCTTGGCGCAGGTGCCGCCGTCACCGCCGCTCTCCTCAATCTCGAAGTTGACGCCAAGCGCCGTCTCACCACCGAATTCCGTGCTTTTGGCGCGAATATTGTTGTTGCTCCTGTGGGATCAACTAGTCTTGGAGATAATTCGACAACGCTTCAAGAACAAGTCGTGGCGCGCACCATTCGAGATGTAGGAAATCCCTCGACCGTTGCCGCTCCGTTTCTCTTTTTCGTCACCGGCCTTCAGAGGGGCGCAGACAGTTTGATTCCTGAACGACGAAAACAAGTTCAAGTAGTCGGCGCCGGAACAGAGCTAGGTGCCGCACTACATCTTCTCATTCCAGGTTGGGGAGCATCCCAATTGGGCATCTGGGACGAGGACATTCCGGCTAAGGGCTACTGTTTCGTGGGGGCAAAAGTTGCAGAACAACTGCAGATCCACGATGGTGATGTCGTCGAGTTGATCTACGGTGCCCACGTTGAGCGGCTCAAGAACATCCGAAACATCTCGACGGGCGGAGATGAGGACAGTCAAGTCTTCATCGAGTTGCGGACCGCTCAGCAGCTTACCAACATGAATGGCCGAGCGAGCCTCACGGAGATCAGCTATACGGGCACGCCGCAAGAAATTATGAGATTTCGTTCCGAGCTCGCGGCAAAGCTTCCCGACGCCGAGGTTCGCCCGATTCGGCAATTCACAGAAGGCGAGGCAAAGATTTACAACCGCATCAGTGGGTTGTTGACGGCGACAGTGGCGATCGTGCTGGTGCTCACGGGGCTGTGCGTGATGGCGGCGATGACCAACGTGGCGATGGAGCGGAAGAACGACGTGGGCTTGATGAAGGCGATCGGCGGTTCGGTGCGCCGCGTGCTACGGCTTTTCCTTGCGGAGGCCGCGTTGCTTGGCCTGGCAGGAGGAATGATTGGCGGGGCGGCGGGGATTTTTCTGTCGATCGGATTAGGCAAAGCGGTTTTTGGCGTGGCGGCGCGGCCGCGGCTCATTGTGTATCCTATAGCCGTGGCGCTAACGATCATCGTTGCCATCTTGAGCGCGTATCCGCTGCGGCGGCTGGCCAGCATCCGCCCGGCATCGGTTTTCAGGGGTGAAGCGTGAGTACCCTCGCTCCAGCGCCGCCGCTAATCGCGGCGAAGCAAGTGGTCATCGAAGATTTGATCAAGCAATACGGCACGCTGCGCGCGCTCGGCGGCGTCAGCTTCGGCGTGAACACCGGCGAATGGGTCGCGCTCATGGGCCCCTCCGGCTCTGGGAAAACCACGCTCATCAACATTCTCGGCGGCCTGGACACGCTCACCTCCGGCCATGTGGTCGTTGACGGCGTCGATCTTTCGAAACTCAGCGAAAACCAGTTGGTGCGTTACCGCGCGGAAAAAGTCGGCTTCGTCTTCCAGCAATTTCATCTGGTGCCGTATCTCACGGCGCTTGAAAATGTAATGCTGGCGCAGTATTTCCATAGCGTCACCGACGAAAAGCAAGCCGAAGAAGCGCTGAAGCGCGTGGGCCTGGGCGACCGCCTGACGCATCTCCCCGCGCAGCTCTCCGGCGGCGAGCAGCAGCGCGTTGCGATTGCGCGCGCGCTGATCAATCAGCCGAAGATCATTCTCGCCGACGAGCCCACCGGCAATCTCGACGAAGCCAACGAAACCATGGTCATCCAGATTTTCCGCGAACTGCACAACGCCGGCCACACCATCCTGATGGTGACGCACGACCCGGACATCGCGCGTCAGGCTGACCGCCGCATCGAGCTTGCTCACGGCCATCTGCACTTTGACACGGCGCAGCATGGTCCGGGCCATCCGCTAGCCTGTCCTCTCGCCGACACGGCGGACTGCTGCACACCCATTTCCGGCGACGACGAAATCCGTTTCGACCATCTCCTCGAGCAGATTTGGATCTGCGGCGAGGAAGGGAAGCCGGCTCAAGCGGAGCGCCTCCATGCCACTGGTCCATCGGGGCGACTGCCGGTAGTAACCGACGAACCCGCCGCGCGGGTTCTTTCGCGCATGTCCGATCTGCGCTTAGTGCAAATGCAGAACGGGGAAGTGCAACTCACTTCCGTGGGCAGCCAGCGCGCGCGCGACATTGTCCGGCGTCACCGCTTGGCCGAGCGCCTCTTCAAGGACACTTTTTCCATCGACGATTCCGAGGCGCGCACGCAAGC
>Ga0208983_1000014_pt1 | contig 11748 bp, 7 predicted proteins | sample MedBloCARef_M2_FD_187841 | JGI IMG/M metagenome (GOLD analysis project Ga0208983, IMG submission 187841) | Forest soil microbial communities from El Dorado National Forest, California, USA - Mediterranean Blodgett CA Ref_M2 (SPAdes) (version 2) | ecosystem: Environmental > Terrestrial > Soil >...
TAAACTGTATCTGCACAGTTATTCCAATTTCACTGAGCCAATCATTGAGACAGCTGTTGTATCGTTAAATCATTCATGCAAGACCGCATTTAACGGCCAAGGTATTTCGCTACCTTAGGACCCTCATAGGTAAGGCCGCCATTGATCGGGGGTTCCTTCAAAGCCAAACTTAGTCAGTTTAGCAAATCCGTTAACCAGCCGACATTGGGCAGAAATCACACTCAATACTTTGATTTATTATCTTACTGCAAAGTGCTTTGTTTTAATTAAACAGTCGTACAACACTATTCCATGCCTCCTCTTCTTTACCTGATATTAATCAGGAGGAATGGCTCTCCTTATCCCGAAGTTACGGTAGCCAATTTGCCGAGTTCCTTAATGATTGTTCACTCAAACGCCTTCGTATTCTCTACTAGCTTACTTGAGATAGTTTCTAGGTACGGTTTTTCATTCTATTACTTTTTAACTTATTAGTTTAAAGTAATATTATTACTGTTTTTCCAGAACCCTCTTCACTTTAAAGAAGGTTGTTACTTTGTAATAAAGATTTACTCATCATTTAATCCTTTAGGATTATAAATTTAGAGGCCGTTACTTTAATAAAACCATAAGCTTTAGGCGAGGGTAAATTACCCTTTTTCGTTACTCATGTCAGCATTATCACTTGGGTTATCTATTATTATTCTTATAAAGAATTAGTCTAAGATTTACCCAACGTTCCACTACCCCATCAGATAGAATAATATATATTATTCGTAAATATGGACAAGGTTTCGGTATACTGTTTAGATCCGTTAAATTTTCGGTGCAACTATCAATTATAAATTAATTTTACTAAACCAGTGCTCTGTTACGAGATCTTTAAAAAATGACCGCTTCTAAGCCTATTTCCTAGTTGTATTAGATAGTAACTTCCTTAATTTCACTTAACATTAATTTTGGAACCTTAACTCTTGTTCTGGGCTGTTTCCCTTTAGACATACAACCTTATCGTACTATGTCTGACAATTCAATATTTATCTTTGCCCTTCCGAGTGCGAATACTCACCGATAAAACCTTCACGGTTGCCCGATATATGCAAATCCATTTTTTTTTATAATTATAATAATATATGGTAATTGCCTGAGATCACAGTTCTGTACCTGCTAAGATATAACTTAAATTACCTACTTATATAGGTTTCGCAGAAAACCAGCTATCCTAGTCAGTTTTGTCTTTCACTTACTTACCACAATTCTTCGGATATCTTTACAACGATAAACCGTTCGGACTTTTATAATCCTGACTGTAGTAAGATCACTAGGCTTCGGGTCTAATTTTAGATACTAACTCATTATATTATAATTGGTTTATCTGGGCAAATGTTTTACATATGCTCGCATCTATTATTAACTTGCTGACCCATTATGCAAAAGGTACGCTTTCATTTGTTTCTTAAACTTAACTCAAGCTGCTTATAAAACTACTAATTCATACCAATTCCTTCACAGTACTGATTCACTATCGCTTATATATTATATTTAGCCTTAGAGGAAGGTTCCCCTTTTTTCAAACAGGTTTTACCCATTTTACTTAATTAAATTATTAGTAGATCTAAATTATTATTTTTTAATCTAATAATTATATGTTATGTTATTTTTATTTATCTTACTACTATCCGAATAGTAGCTCTCTTTTATAATTTATTTATAACAATATGTACTTTCTAATAATACATAGGCTTCTCTACTTTCATTCTCACTAATCATAGAATCTCGTTTGATTTCTTTTCCTAAAGTTACTAAGATATTTCAGTTCACTTTGTTTATTATTGAATTTCTCTAAGAGTACATGCGTAAAAAATTATAACACAAGTTAAAGTATCTCCTCTCTTTAATATATAGCTAGGTATTCCTAATAGTTTCTTTATATACTTTTTTATATTATCATTATATATAATATAAAATAATTATTTTGATATCAATCACATTACTAATAAATATATACATATATATATTTAGAATTTGAAAATTCTTATGACTAGAACATAACAATTCTTAATCAGGTTACTTAGACTCGAACTAAGAAGATCTCCCACCCAAAGGGAGCGCTTTAACCAATTTAGCTATAACCTGTAAAAATATATAATAGAAAAATATTTTATTCAGAAAGTATGGGATTCGAACCCATGAAATATTTCTATTTAATTAGTTTCAAGCTAATCGCCTTAAACCAAACTCGACCAACTCTCTTTATGATTCCTTAAGGACTTGAACCTTAAGTAGCATCCTTATCAAAAATGTGCTTTACCAATTAAGCTAAGGAATCTCTAATTTATATATTCTATTACAAGAGTAATCAGATTTGAACTGATAATGAGAAATTTGAAGTTTCCGAGTTTACCGTTAGCCTATACTCTTTAAGAATGTTAATCGGAAAAGAAGAGACTCGAACTCTCAGGTCTATAAGACACCCTTTAGCAAAGGGCTCGCTTTACCAATAGCAACCTTTCCTATGATTTGATATTTAATACTATTAAATAGAATAAATCGAGTCGAAACGGGCTCGAACCGATATAAACTCCCTTGACAAAGGAGTTCCTTACCAATTAGGATACCGACCCTTATTATATGTATAAATACATAATAATTTTAAATAAAAGTATGAATGATAAAACTTATCTTCTGTTTGATCATCATTTTGGATCAGAACCTTTTCAAGGTTCTTGAGGGAATATTGGTTTTGGTTCAAGAACTGGCAACCGACCTGGACTATCAGGACCTTCCCATGGACGAGCAGTACCACTACCTGTACCTGTACCTGTACCAGTACCACTACCTGCACCACCACTACCTGTACCACCACTACCTGTACCATTACCACTACCACTACCATTTGTACCTATATTTGAAGAACCTTCTCCATCCATCATATTTACCAAGAGATTTTTAGATTTTGTAGCGGGTTCTATTTTTAACTCATATACAGAATCTAGATCTAACTCGGGTCCATATACTAATATTACATCTTTAATGAAAGGAAATAAACCGAAAAATTCAACATATATTATAACGCAAAGAAATAAAAAGATGAAAGACATAATTATTTTTGAGTAAAAATTAGCAAAATGACGTTGAAAAAGACTTTTATTTGATTGTTTCATTTATTCGAACATATTATTCATTTTAATTTAATGATAGTGTTATTAAATAAAATAATTTTATTACCTTTTCTATATTAACACTATTTTGTATAATAACACTATTTTATATAATAACACCATTTTTTTCATACATTGTATTTAATTAGCCAAATCTTCTATAATAATACTTATATAGAAGGATCTTATGTAAAAATATTTTATAAAAAAAGGTTATATAAAAAGATTTTATATAAAAAGGATATTTCATAATAGATTTCATATAAAAAGATTTTACATAACAGATTTTATATAAAAAGGATATTTCATAATAGATTTTATATAAAAAGATTTTTTTATAGAAATATTTTTTATAAGAATACGTTTTCCGATTTACAGCTAAAGGGACTCGAACCCTTAACATTCGTTTGGAAGACGATAATTTTACCATTAAACTACAGCTGTTGAATTTATTATTATTATTAAATATTTCCATTACTAATATATATTAATGAATATACTTGTATATTCATTAAACTAGAGGTTTTATTATCCTTATAGAATTAATACCTTTTATCTCTTTATTTTCATTAATATATTGTATTAAAGTAGTATTGCTGATACCAATACCTTTAGCAGCACGCAAAGAATCCTACTTTCTTTCATTATTCTTATCATTTATAACAATTGTTATATGAGCAATTACTAAATTACGATTTTTAAATATTAATAAAGTTTTTGAAGGATGTTTAAATCCTAACATTGAACCAGCTTTTTTACATATATTATATTCTGGCATGAATATATCTATATAATATTGTTCCTTATTAATCAAAGATTCTTTATTACAATATTCTAGTATTACCATGTAAAAATCAGAATATCCCCTTAATTTAACAAAGCTTTATATATACGGTTATTATATATAATAATTATACTTTCAAGATAATTTACACAATAATATTTTCTTAATCTCTTAGTAATATTTGTAGAACTTCCTACATAACTTTCATTCCTTATTTTATTTACTCATCTATAAACACCTATTTTATTTTTATTTTCTCTTAATACATTAGCTTTACTTAATAATGAATATTCATATAATATATAAGGACTATAATTAATTTTATTTAAATTCATTCTTTATTAATAAAAAATAATAAAAAGAGGCATTATCCTCTAAACTAAGATCTATGAGAGTCGAACTCATATAACAAAGATTAAAAGTCTCGTATTTTACCATTAAACTAAGATCTCTTATATATATAAATGTATAAGTCTATTTTAAAAATTTTTAAAATAAGGAATTACAACATTAAAAATATAATCAGTATTTATACATACGTATCTAATATGTGGTTGATCTTTTTAGGAAAATATGCTCCACAGTACCCTCAACTTGATATAAATCATTTATAAATTGATGAAAATCATCCTTATTTAAAGTCATTTTATGCTTTAAATTTATATTATAAAATTCTTTTTTTATTGCCTCCATATAAATTTTATTTATTAATATTTAAAAGAAAAAAAATTTTCTAATTTAACGTCTATTAAGAACCTCAATAGTAAACCGATATGAATAAGAATAGTCACACAATATCAACAAAATGTCAGTATAATATAGACGCCTCTAATCCAAGGTGATGGTTTTCAGTTAAATGATAGGCATAAGTACGTCACAATCCAACTGCTATGAAAGCTGTACCAATCAATACATGTACAAAAATTTATTTCAATAATTTTCATTATTGTTTAGACTATGTCATCATATTCATTTTTATAAACTAAAAATTTAATTTATATAATATGTAGAGTTTAGTGCCATTCTTTTACTTTTAAAGTAACATAATATTTATTAGCTAGTCGTTGAACCTCTATATATGTCAGAAACAGTATATAATTGGCAGCAAATTATCTTTAAATAAGACTTTTTTGCTATTTACTCTATTTTCAAAAATATTTATATATTTTTAACTTAAAACAAAACTATACCCCTTATAGGTTTGACCTGTATTTAAACAATGTTTAATCTTAGCTCTTCCTATGCGAAGACTTTTAGCACAATCACTAAAACTATTATAAATAGTTTTATTGTTATTACTATCCAAAACTACTATACTTGCAGATTCACTTACCAATTTATTAGTGTTTCTATAATAACGTAAAGAATCTTTAATTTCATAGGGGCTATCTAATAAATAAAGTTTACATAATAAACTTTCTATTTCTACTATAGAAATACGATTTACATTTTCAAGAAGATAAGAATTAGTTGTTAATCTATATTTATTAAGATGTAACTTAATTGCATCAAAAAGATATTTACCTTCTGTACTAGTATGATACCCTAAATAATATATATTAATTAATATTATTCATAATGAAAAATCTTTAGACTTCAATGATTTTAATAATACATTATGATTATTATCTTGCATTAATGGTATTATTATTTCTCTAAGTATTTTAATTTGATTTATTTCTAATACTATAGTAGGATTACTATTAACTCTATTAACTCTAGAAGCTATAAGAGTATTACCTACACCAATAAATTCTTTGATTTTATTATATAATTCTAATTCTTTATAATGATTTTCTAATCTAAATCTAGGTACATACTTATTATAAGAAAATGATCCTTCCCCATCTATAAACCCTATTAATCAATTTTTAGTTACTTTAATTTCATTATATCTAGGTTCTGGTAACCATTTATTAGACATATTCTGCATTTCTTTTTGACAATCAATTATAATGGATTTACCCTCATCAGATAAATGATTTTTACTATCTGTTAAAGAAACTGCCTTCTTAAACAATTCAAAGTGATAATATTTTGAGCTATTTAAATTAACATTAGTAAAAATTGGTATTATTACATTTAGTAAAGAATTTATATCATTTACAAAGAAATTTATTTTGTCTTTTGATTTAGATATGTGTCCACATTTTATAGTATTCATAATATAATATAGTATTTCTTCTTCATCCTTATGTAAACCTATTTGAAATGTAAACTGAGCATTTTTATAAGTATTATTTGTTAATCCAGTAATTTTAATATTAAAATTACCTTCTGCATCAGTAAACCCAACGAATCATTCTAGAAAATCTTTTTTTAATATAAAAGATTTTGATTTCATATCTTTATAAGCGGGTAAAGCAATAAATAATTCATTAATATTTTTGCTATTCATTAAAGTATAATTTTGTTGTTTTGTTAAAGTATAGTTTTGTATTATTTTAAGTATATAATATATAAATATAAAAGGGGCTACATTGATAATTAACCCATGGAAACCGGTACCAAAATAGAATACTGTACCAAAAGCACCATCACTTATAGTAAATGAAGAAACAGTATATTCTACACCTTGAAAAGCAGTGAATACAAGAGCTAAAATTACTGTGGCTATTAGACCGTAAAGTGCTCCACTTCTATTACCCTGTATTAATGAATGATGAGCATAAGTTACAGTTGCTCCAGAAGATAGCAATATAACTGTATTAAGTAAAGGTAATTCAAAAGGATTAACAGCTTCTATACCCATAGGAGGTCATTGAGCACCTAATTCAACAGTTGGTGCCAATGCACTATGGAAAAAGGCTCAGAATATAGCTAAGAAAAATAATCCTTCTGAAACTATAAATAAAATAACACCCATGTTAAGTCCTTTTTGCACAGCTAATGTATGATTTCCTAAATAAGTACCTTCTGAAATTACATCACGTCATCAGAAAGACATAGAACTAACTAAAGCTATAAAAGCTGCTATTAAAAAATAATGTGCCTCTTCAAAACCGTGCATAGTTAATACCCCACTAGTTGTAAGACTTAATAAACTAATACTAGTATAAATAGGTCATGGTGATGGTGATACTAAATGAAAAGGATGGCCTTGAAATAGACTTCTATTTGAATGCTTCATTTATAAAAAAAAATTATCCATTTTAATTTAATGATTAGTGTTATTAAATATAATAATTTTATTATATTTTTTATAATAATACTATTTTTTACATACGTTGTATATAATTAGGTAAATCTTCTATAATACTTATATAGAAAAATAGAAAAAATTTATCTTAGAGTATTATATCCTTATATAAGTATAAAGTTTTCTTTTATATTCTTATATAAATATATAATATTCTTAAATTTTCTTATTTAAGAGATAAGTGATTTGAACACTCAACCTACCGCGTGTAAAACGGTTGCTCTACCGTTAAGCTAATCTCTTTGAATTTATATTAAATAATAAAGATTTATATAATCCTTGTAAGATTTAATTTCTTTGTTTTATTGTAATTACAATAGCACCCACCATAGCTAATAGTAATATTATAGAAGTTATTATTAATCATATGCTATAACTAGTATACATTATATTACCTATACTTGTAATATGACTAGTTTCAGATAAATTTCCATCTCATATTTTACTTGTTACGAAATATATTTCACCTTTATCTAATTCTAAAGTATTTAATTTAAATACTTTGTTTAAATAATCACTATAATTATTAGATCAAATATCATTTAGTGTATTATTTAAACTTACAGTGTAACTATTAAAAGTAGCAATACTATAAGGTAACATTTGATATATAGGATAATTAAATGATATAGTTATAAGGATAGCTAAAGGTATACTATTGCTAGTATAACTTAACAATTCACTAACTCTTATATTAATTAACATTAATATAAAAAGAAATAAGATAGATACAGCACCAACATACACTAATAAATAAGATAAACCAACAAAACTTAAACCTAATATAATTAAATAACTAGATATACTTAAAAATAATCCTATTAAAAATAATACTGATACTATAGGATTTTTACTTATAATAACAAGTATTCCAGATAATATAGCTAATAATGAAAGAATATCCAATACTTCTGCTCTATAACCGTTAGTGTAACTTTCACTTAATATAAATAAACTATTAATATTTAACACTTATAAAAAACCTCACTATCTTTTATTCTAAAAGACAAATAAATAAATTAATTTATTTATACTACTTTTTAAAAATTAAAAAGCAGATTGATCAATATAAAAATTTTTTTAATTTTTTTTAAGAGGATATAGTAATATAAAGCAAATTTAGAAGAAACGTGTATAGGATTCGAACCTATATAATAGTGGCCGAAACACTTAACATTACCATTATGCGAACACGCTTTTTATGGCCTTATAAAACTAGCCCTTAACATGAATCGAACATATATCAGAATATTAACAGTATTCTGCTCTACCATTGAGCTATAAAGGCTAATCAAATTAATGTATGTATGTATATATATTTACATTAATTTATATATTACTAGGAAGAAAAGGAATTGAACCTTCGACAGCATAATGCTACTGAGTTTACAGCTCAACCCGCCAAACCAACAAACGGAACCTTCCTTTATATATTTATAAAAAAATATATATATTTATATTGTTAAGATTAATGATTCCCGTGCAATTTCCACTACACGAACCGTATTACGACTTAACACCCATTGAAGTCACGCATACGAAGATTTCTTATTTATGAAACTTAAGTTAATTCTTTAGAGTAACTAAAAATAAGAAACCAAACTTATTGCACACACTACTTTCGGTGCCTGACGAGTAGTAAGTACCAATCTGAGATTAAATCCACCGTGACGTGGTGATTCACGATTACTAGTAATTCCTTATTGATGTAGTCGAATTTCAGACTACAATCCATGTTTTACCCTACTTTAATTAGATTAGCTAAAATTCACATTTTCGCATCATTTTGTATAGGGACATGCGGCACGTCTATCGCCCACAATATTAAGGCCATGATGACTTGTCTTGGTCCCTGTTATCATATCCAATATATTGGTGAACTGCTTTATTTTTCTTAAAGAAATAAATAAAGCAAGGGCTTCCGTTAATTTAAAGGAGTTAACCATTATCTCACGACATTAACTGCAGACAGCCGTGCAACACTTGTAATATTTTGTTAATTAAAATATAATTAAGTAAAATAATATTCAAATTGTGGTAAGGTTTTTCGCGTAGCTACGAATTAAATAACATACATCACTACTGGTTTCAGAAACGGTCTAATGATTTCAGTTTCTGTGTTGCCACATTACTCTTGAGGTGAAATGCTTGCACTTTCATTTATAGGTCAAAGAATCTAACCTATGGCATTCATAATTTTCTGCCTGGACTACTAGGGTACCTAATCCTGTTCGTTACCCAAGCCTTCGTCCCTCAACGTCAGTTATTACATAAAAGGTAGCTTTCGCCTTTGCCAGTCCTTAAGGTATCACAAAATTTCAACTCTCCTCCTTAAATACTCCCCTCATCACATAAAACTCTAGCAAAATAGTACCTTCTTTGGCTAATTTTACCGTCTAGGTACCCTTTATACCTAATAAAGATGAATAACACTAGTCTTCTACGTATTACCGCGACTGCTGGCACGTAATTTGGTCAAGACATATGAATATTAAATTGTCATTATCAGTTTAATATTCAGAACTTTATTCGACAAAATCGATACTATACTTTCTGCCTAAATAAATCTAGTTCAATGTTTTTTTATATAAAAAAAAACATTTACAGTTAATTTATTGATTAATTATAATTGAATATAATTAATCAATAAAACAAATATAGCTAGCCGAAGCTATACATTCTTCCAAGTTGCTGGTTCAGCCGTTAGGCCATTGACCAATATTCCCCACTGCTGTACTATACGTATTGGGGTTTTTTCAGACCCAATGTGATCGATCGACCTCTCAGCCCCGATTACGGAAATCTTAAGCTAGTTAAACCATTACTTTAACTACTACCTATCCGTTATATTTATTGTCCTCTTAAAGCGGAATTACTATTCCTTTATATAATTTATAAGGTATTTACCCCTTACTTTAAGGCAGCTAAAATATATACTCACCTGTACACCACTTCTAATAAAATTAATGATTTTATTCATATATTAAATTAGACGTACGATTAGCATGTGTCAAGCATTTGGACAGCGTTCACTCAGAGCCATCATCAAACTCAGTGTAATAAAAATGGTATAAAATAATCTTGTTATTTATACCATTACTAATTAATATTAAACTTTATACATGATTTTTATAATTATGTACTATTTTTTTATCATATTATTTATTATAATAATTGGACACTTATAAGCCGGGTCCTGTGATAGTTATTAGTCTATATTAAAACTTATTTAAAGGCTTGTATGTTCATAAATCATATTTTACTATACAATAATAATTTACTATACAATATGATTGATATTTTCTCTTAAATACCTAAGATTTTACTATGTACTTACTTTTATGTACTGAATTTCTATAAGCTCTGGACTTTCCTATATTGTATATATACAATATTTGTGCTATTAGTGTCACATTTATAACAATAAACCTGAACAAATTAACATTATATTAAATAAGACTTGAACTTGTTTTAATATGTAAACTGTAAAAAATATATAAAAGGGAAATATATTTGTCCTTTTTCAGGGTTTATTTGATTTGTAACCATACTATGTATAGTCTAGCTAGTGTAAATCTAAACCATCTTTAATATAACTACTTGTTAATACTACAAACACTTGTGCTTGTATAAAAGCAATTCCTAATTCTAAACCAGAAAAAGCTATAATGAAAGCTAAAGGTATTAATCCTAAGAAAAAGAATATAAATCCTGATGTCATAATATTATAAGTAAATCCTGCTAATATAGCTAATAACATATGACCACTTAATATGTTAGCACCTAATCTAAGTCCTAAAGAAATATTTCTAGATAAATAAGATATAAATTCTATTAAAACTAATAAAGGTAATAAAGCTAAAGGACAACCAGCTGGAACAAGTAAAGAAAAAAATTCTAAACCATGTTTTTGGAATCCAAGTATAGTTGCACCTAAAACAACAGTAAAACTAAGTGAAAATGTTAATATAAAATGACTTGTAGATGCAAAACTATAAGGAACCATACCTATTAAATTATTAACTAAAATAAATATAAATAAAGTATATATAAAAGGGAAATATATTTGTCCTTTTCCAGGGTTTATTTGATTTGTTACTATACTATGTATAGTAGCATATAAAGATTCTTGACCCATAGATCAACTGTTACTTATTACTTTATTATAATTTGTTGCTAATAAATTTAAACCTAATATAAATATAGTACCTATAGTTAAATATAGTCCTATGTTTGTTAAAGATATATGTAAATTACCTAATATAGGAGCATCTAAGCTTAATAAATTTCTTATTTCAAATTGATCTAAAGGAGTTGTAATGTGAGTGTACATGTTATTAGTCATTTCCTTTTATTTTTTTTTTATTATTTTTATTGATAGATTTACATTAGTATTTATTAAATAGAATTTAATAATTTTTTATAATAATTAACTACAGTGTTTAATTAAATATATTATAATTTGAAATAATATTTAAATTGTCATAAATTTAAGTAAGAATTATTTATAATAATAACTAAATTTATAACTAAAGGATAGAACTACTATTATTTGTAACATTATAATAGAAAATTATAATTTACTTATAAACATACGAGATACAAATAGACGTACAAATCTAGGT
>Ga0208983_1000015_pt1 | contig 11725 bp, 8 predicted proteins | sample MedBloCARef_M2_FD_187841 | JGI IMG/M metagenome (GOLD analysis project Ga0208983, IMG submission 187841) | Forest soil microbial communities from El Dorado National Forest, California, USA - Mediterranean Blodgett CA Ref_M2 (SPAdes) (version 2) | ecosystem: Environmental > Terrestrial > Soil >...
CCGCCGTAAAAGAAGCAGGGCGATGACCGCGCAGCAGGCGTTGTGGACGGGAGGGCCGATCCTGCTCATCGAAGATGAGCCGTCGGTAATCGCCTTTCTGCGCGCGGCGCTGGAGCGGAAGGGATACGCGGTGGTGAATGCTTCGTCGGGAGCGGAAGGATTGCAGCGGCTTTCGAATGGACGATACGCGGGTGTGATTTCCGATATTCGAATGCCGGGAGCGGTGAATGGAGCGGAAGTGCACGGGTGGATTCAGAAGAACTGCCCTGAACTGAAGACGCGCATCATCCTGATCAGCGGCGACACGGCAAACAGCGATACGCAGGCATTCCTGGCGCAAAGCGGAACACCGTGCATCGAGAAACCTTTTCGGGTGCAGCAATTGATATCAATGGTGGAGAAGACATTCGGGAAACCATGAGCGACGACATGAAAACACGGCTACTGGTGGTGGATGACGAACAGAGCATCCGCCGCCTGTGCATGACAATCGGAAACACTCTGGGATATGTCTGCGCTGAAGCGGAAAGCGCAGAGGCAGCCCTGGCGCGACTGGAGTCCGATACTCCGGATCTGCTTCTCACCGACCTGAAATTGCCTAATATGTCCGGAGTCGAGTTGCTGAAGCAAACGAGAGCGCTCCTCCCTCACACCGAAGTCGCCATCATGACCGGCCACGGTTCGATCGAATCCGCCGTGGATGCGATGAAACTGGGGGCGTACGACTACATCGAAAAGCCGTTTCGCGTGGAGAAGATGCGGCTGTTGCTGCAGCGCATGGCCGAAAAAGTGCGTCTGGTCACGGAAAATGAGTATTTGCACGAGCGTGTGACAACGGAAGAAAACCTTGATGGCATCATTGGCAGCTCCGCGAATATCCAAGACGTCCTGCGCATGATTTCCCGGCTGAAAGATACGCGGACGCCGGTACTGATCTCCGGCGAAAGCGGCACGGGAAAAGAGCTGGCGGCCCGCGCGATTCACTTCCGCGGATCCATGGCAAAAACGCCTTTCGTAGCCGTCGATTGCGGCTCGCTGGTGCCGACGCTGATGGAGAGCGAACTCTTCGGATACGAGAAGGGCGCTTTCACCGGCGCGACGAAATCAAAGGCCGGTCTGTTCCAGTCTGCGGATGGAGGGACGATTTTCCTGGACGAGATCGGGGAACTGCCGCAGGAGATGCAGGCGAAATTACTACGCGTATTGCAGGAAAAGGAAGTGCGCCCGGTAGGCAGCAACGAGAAGATAAGCGTCGATGTTCGCGTGATCGCGGCGACGAATCGCGATCTGGAGGCCTCTTATCGCGCCGGAACCTTTCGAAAGGACCTGTATTTTCGACTGAACGTGGTGACCGTGCACCTCCCTCCCCTGCGCGAACGCCGGTCGGACGTTCCGGTCCTGGTTCATCATTTCCTGGATCGCTACGCCAAGGGTTCGCAGATTCAGGTCACGTCCGCGGCGATGAAGAGCCTGCTGCACTATGACTGGCCGGGAAACGTCCGCGAACTGGAGAATTGCATCGCGCGCGCAGTGACACTGGGCGACGGGAAAATCATTGACGTTGCCGATCTGCCGCCGGCCATTCGGAGTGAGCAGGCAGATTCGGGGATGGTAACGCCTCAAGACGCTGCGACGCAGTCCACCACGGCTCTGGCAGAGATGGAACGGATGACGATTCTGCGCGTATTTGAACAGGCGAACGGCGACAAGGCCCTGGCGGGAAGGATGCTGGGGATCAGCCGCGCGACGCTGTATCGAAAATTGAAGCGCTACAACATTGCCTTAAAGGTGGATTCAACAAGTGGCGAGGCCGACTCTCAAGTGGCGCCCCAGTAAGAAGAGAAACGTCTCAAGCCAAATATTCCGGGACCTGGGATACCCCACGCATTGAGACGAAAACGTTTCACGGTGAGACGGGTGAGCCGACAAAACGCGCCGAGAAAATCTTAAACCTCACCATTTCTGCAACTTGCAACAGCCGCGCCTTTCCAGTCCTTTGGCGTCCAGCGTGCATCTCTGTCATCGGAAGTCTGCGTCTCTTGCGGTGAGTAGTGTGTCTCGCCACGAGAGCAGGTGTGGATCCTGACCGGCAGGGCGAGGGGCGACGTGGGAAAATCCGACGGCCTGGCACTCACAGCGAACGAACAAGACTGCGCAGAGCAGTTGGCACGATTTTTTCCGCAGGCAAGACCCGTTCGAATTCCAGTGCGAGTGACCGCCGCGCGCGGAGGAAGAACCAGTCTTCGCGAGGCCGCTGTTGTGGAATTTGGGGGCCCAGAGCACGCTATTTTTCTTTCGACCTTGCCGCTGGAGTTCGACGATCGGGTGCGGATTGAGGCAACTGGGGAAGGACAACCGGCGGAGGCAACCGTCGTCGGCGTGCAGTATCACGAAGGACGCAAAGCGGTGGCCGTCCGATTCTTGCAAGGCCCCTGCGACTGGGTGGTGACACAGCCGTGAACAAGACGACAACAACGCTGAATATCCCCGCTCCAGCTCGATCGGAAAGCCCGCAGCAAGCGCAATGGAAAGAAGCGCGCTCTGTGTTCCCGATCTATCTGGCGCTCGCGAAGCAACTGCAAATCGAAATCCCTTTCACACAAGCAAAACGCAGCCTGCCCGAGAAACCGGATCTGGAGATCTTTAGCCAAGCGCACGAGTGGCTGGATTCAATGGACGAGCGCGTCCTGGTGCATCAACTTCGTCACCTCCTCCAGATGACCACTCTCAACGACAGCGAGAGCGGGCTTCGCGCTTTAATCGCCCGGCATTTGCGCAAATCCAAGAAGAGTAACGTAGACCGGGACAAGATCGACTTCATGCTCGCTCAATATTTTGCTCTCGAGGTTCCACCGAAGATCTACCACAAACAGATCGAGCTTCCGGATGTTGCGCAGGTGATGCAGCCGGTGCTCGGAGATGTGGATCCCGCCCCGATCGACTGGTGCGCGCCACTGGAACAAATGATCCAAGATCTGCGGGGCTTCCGCAGCTTGCGGGAGATCCTGAAGACGAATTTCATCGAACAGGGCCGTAAGGTGAAGGAAACGGCCGGCGGGATGTTTTACGATCCCGCGGCGCTGTTGGCGTTCATCCGGTTTAATTTTCTGATGCGCCGGACGCTAATCGAGTTAATGCATGCAGACTTGATCGCCATCCGAGCCGGACTCGGCCAGCTGCAAACCGCCGGTGCGCGCATCATCGACTGCCACCATTTCGGACTGTCGGCTACCGAACCACTTACAAAAATTTGCGCCATGGCCGACGAATGGAAACAACCCTTCCAGAAGGAATACACAGAACGGTCGGTCAGCCAGGCTTTCGACAAGTTACTTGGTCTACGCACGGACGTGGAGCAAGCCATCGAGAAGGCGCTCGGAAAAGCGGGCGAAAGCGCTCCCCAGCCGGCAGCAGCACAGGCAGCAAAGTCTCTCCTAGCGACGAAGAAGCCCGCGGCGGAATCCACGGCTCCCAATGCCAGCGCGAAAGCGAAGGAGCGTTCTTCGGCACCTGCTGCGGCGGCGCCGGATGCCGTTGGAGTGCTGGATTTTGAAAACTGCATGGAGCAGATCTGGGAGCAACTGATCGCGACGCCCCCTTCGCGGGGAAGGTCGATGACCACAGTCAAGATCGGTGGAGCGCGAATTCTGATGTCTTCCTGGGAGGTAACGGCATTCGTCAGCGAAGACGGGCCGTCCGCGGAAGATTTGCGGCGAGCCGTCGTAGCCCGGGCGCTGGTCACCGCGGCAATGGAATCCGCCAAGGAAACGGGGAATGCCACGTCGCTCGACCAAGCGATGAACATGGCGCGAGTGGAAGTCACTCGATTGCAGGAGCGCGTGGATGTAGCCAAGGAAGCGAAGGATACGGAAGCAGCGGTAAACCTCGGGATCAGCACGAAACGTCTGCTCTCGGCGCTGGACGAATCAGAAAAGTTGTAGCCGACAACGAATTTGTCCGGCGACCCCGGACGGAAACTTCAGGGAGCTGGTTTTCATTGCGACACGCCAACGTAGTCATCCTGACCGATGAAACCGAATTTGCCCGGCTGTTGACGGCCTGCTGGCAGGCCGAACGCCAGGCCCCGAACATTACCGTCCTCAATAGCGATTCGTGGCGCGAACAAGATGCACCCGCTCACGACCTGGTCGTGGTGGGACCTGTGCGCGAAGGAAAAATTACCAGCTTGCTGCGGTCCCTTGAGCCGGCAACCGCGGTCATTCTCTGTGTTCCGGCAGATTCCCAGGAGTTCGGGCAATTGCGCACCAAGTATCCGCGTCTGGTGCATATCCCGCTCCGCGAAGATTGGGCGCAAACGCTTTTGCTCGTCGCAGGAGAATCGTTGCGCCGAGCTAAAGCTTTGCAGATCGCACGGCAGGCGGAACGAAACGCCGCCAGGAACGAAAACCACGCCACACTAGGGCGGTACATGCTGGACATGAAGCACAGCATGAACAATGCACTGACTTCGATGCTGGGAAATGCCGAATTGCTGTTGCTGGAACCTGGGCAGCTTTCCGCTCAGTCGCTGGCGCAGATCAAGACCATGCATAGTATGGCGCTGCGAATCAATGAGGTGATGCAGCGTTTCTCATCGCTTGCGAGCGAGATGCAGGACGCTGAGAATGCATCTCAAGCTGAGACAGAAGAGACCACGGCGCCAACCTCGCGACGCCGCTGAGGTTCCACCCAGCTGCTGCAACCTGCACATTTATAAACGGTTAGTCTAAAACGACACAAGAGCACGCGGAACGCAAAAGCTGGCTGCTGACGTGCACCTTTGCTCTGTGGACAAGTATGGAGAAAGCACGGCTGTGCATAAAAAAGTCCTGATCGTCGATGACTCGCCCGCTGAGGTCAGGCTGATGCAAGGCCTGTTGGAGAAGGAAGGCTATTGGCCGATTGCGTTGCACGACCCCAAGCGGGTCGAGGAAATCATAGCGAACGAGCGACCCTGCGTGATCCTGCTCGATGTGGTGATGCCGGACCGCAACGGATTTCAGATTTGCCGCGACCTAAAGGGGAACGCCGAGTTCAACATGATTCCGGTGATCCTGGTGACTTCGAAGGACACGGCGAGCGATAAGTATTGGGGTCAGCAGCAAGGCGCTGACGGATACGTGACGAAGCCATTCACACGGGAAGATCTGCTACGCGCAGTGCGGCGGTTCGCATAATAGTTTCTGAGCCAGAGCAAAGGCGATGAGCGAAGACTTCCATCTCGAACCCCTTCCGGCGGACGCCGATACCGGCGATCTGCTCGAAGCTCTTGGGCCGATCGAAGAGCGGCCGCCGGAGTCGCAGTATTGCGTCTTCCGCAGCGGACGCGAGCGGTTCTGCCTGCCGGTTCTGGATGTCGAGGAAGTACTGGATTGGCCGTTGCTGACAAAGCTCCCCCTTGGCCCGGCATACCTGGTCGGAATATTCAATTTGCGGGGCGCCATTGTGCCGCTGATAGACATTGCGATTACCGAAGGACGCCGGCCAGGATTGCTGCCCAAGCACGTGGTGGTCGCTTCCCTGCGAATTGAGAACCATCACGAGGACCTTCGGATCGGCATTGCCGCCGACGAAGTCATCGGAACCTATTCGGTGAACACCGAGGATTTGCTCGAGCAAGCGCCGGAAAACGTGCCGCATTGCATCGGAATGTTGCGGCATGACGACCGCCTGGCGCTGGTGATCGATTTGCGCCGGCTGCTTGAGGTTTTTCCGGGCCCGAGCATTTGAGATTTGTGGAGACAACGCTGATGCATGGCGAGGGCTCCGCGGAAGAGATTTGGAGGGTGGCATGAAATCGCGACTGAGTTCCACAATCTGGACGCTGGTCCTGCTGAACGGAGTGGTCGGCTTCGTCGTTCTCGGACTCGCCTTCAGCGCCGGGAAGAAGGCCGGCGATGCGTCCTTGTTCGACTTCGGCTCGCCAGCCGGGGGAACGGTACTCATCGCCATCGTACTTGCGCTGGCGACGGCGGTGATCCTCGCGTGGCGGTTCGGCGCGATGCTGGGGCCGGTGCAGGCTCTCGCGGAATTCTCCGAACGGATGGCCGCCGGAGATCCGCGCGCGCGCGCAGAAGTCACTTCGAACGATGAACTGGGCTACATTGCGGAAAACCTGAATCGGGCGGTCGCCAAGGTGTCCAAGGCCACGAGCAACCAGGACGCCAACGACGCGCTGCAGCGCAGCATTACGGAATTGCTGAGCGTCATCAACCAGGTCGCGCGAGGTGATTTGTCGCAGCGCGGCAAGGTGACCAACGACGCGCTCGGAAACGTAACGGATTCGATTAACTACATGCTCGACAACTTCACCAAGGTTCTCGAGCGCGTCCGAAAGGCGGCCATGGAAGTGACCGCCTGCTCCAACAACATTCTCGTGGCCGCTGATGAAATGCAGGCGGGCGCCACGCAGCAAGACCAGGAAATTACCAATACGTCGAGCGCCGTCGAAGAACTGACGGTTTCCATGAAACAGGTTTCGAACAACGCCGAAGCGAGCGCCGAAGCGGCGCGCCGCGCGCTGGATGCCGCCGAACAGGGCAACCGCGCGGTCCGCGACACGCTCGAGGGCATGCAGCGAATCCGCGCATCGGTGCAGGCGACCGCCAAGAAAATCAAATCTCTCGGCGACCGCTCACTGGAAATTTCGGAAATCATCAACGTTATTAACGACATCACCGAGCAGACGAACCTGCTGGCATTGAACGCGGCCATCGAGGCAGCCCGCGCAGGCGAGGCGGGCCGAGGCTTTGCGGTCGTCGCCGACGAGGTTCGCAAGCTGGCCGAACACAGCCGCAGCGCGACGAAGGATATCGCGGCGCTCATCAAGGCGATTCAGGCGGAGACAAACGAAGCGGTGGTGGTGATGGAAGAAGGCACGAAGGAAGTGGAAGGCGGCGCACAACTTGCCGATCAGGCAGGCCGCGCGCTGGACGCCATCTCCAACGTGGTGCGCCAATCGGCGGAACTCGTACAGGAAATCTCGCTGGCGTCAAAACAGCAAGTGCGCGGAACAGAAGGAGTAGCGCACGCCATGCAAATCATTTCGAGCATTACGCGGCAGACGTCGCAAGGAACGCGCGGCACGGTGGCCACGGTAAGCCAGCTCGTCAAGCTGTCGGATCAATTGAACGAAGCGCTGGCGCAATTCCGCGCGTCATCCAAAACGGCGGCGGCCCATGAAGATTCCGAGCGGCCCGTCCCGGCAGGCGCTCTTCGTTAGGCAGAGACGCTCTTCTTCCCCAAACAGGGGAGGCGAGAGTGAGGCTCAGAAAACGGGAGCACGATGAGCGAACGCCAGGGACAGGTGCAAGGGCTGAGCGAACACGAGCTGAGCGAGATTCGCATGTTGATCGAAGAGCGGACGGGAATTTGCTTCGATGAATCGCGCGAGCGCTTCTTTTCCACGCGTGTGCGGGAACACCTGCGCGAAAAAGGAATGGAGCGGGGCACGGAACTGCTGCGCGCCATGCGCAAATCCAACGTCGAATATGAGGGGCTGCTCGAGCGATTGCTGACGCAGGAAACGAGCTTCTTTCGGTATCCGGGTGTGTATGAAGCATTCGAGAAGCGCGTGCTGCCCGAGTTGCACACGAAGAAGTTCTGGAAGAATCCGCGCACGCTGAGGATTTGGAGCGCCGGCTGCTCAACGGGTGAAGAGCCCTATTCGATCGGCGTCACGATTGCGGATTCGCTGTCATTCGCGGAAGCCTGGGACGTGGAAATACTTGCAACCGACGTCGGGCGGCACGCCCTGAAGCACGCCGAGCGCGGGATCTACAAAGGCCGCAGCATCGCCAGCGTGAGCGAAAGACAGCTGGCGAACCACTTTACGGAGGTCAGCGGCGGGCATCAGGTAAAGCCGCGGCTGCGCAAGATGGTTTCGTTTGCGCAGATGAACCTCGCCTCGGCGGTATACGTCGGCCGCATGGACATGATTTTTTGCATGAACGTGTTGATTTACTTCTCGGAAGAGCGCCGGCGCTCCCTGGTCCAACGGTTCTACGACACGCTGGAACCTGGCGGCTATCTGTTCCTCGGTCACTCGGAGTCGATCTCCAAGATGCCGGTGAAGTTTCAGGCCATTGTTTTGAACGATTGCATTCTCTACCGGAAACCGACGGCGGATGAATTGCAGAAACCGGAACTCGTGACGGAGGGACGAGCGTGAGCACGCTGGACCGCGAAGCCGTCGAGTTGTTCCTCCAGGAAGCCTCGGAGAACCTGCAGTATTTGCGGGAATACGTGAGCGTGCTTCAGGACGTGGAACCGCGCCGAGAAGACCTGGAACGGCTGTACATTTCGGCCCACACGCTGAGCGGTACTTCGGCGAGCTATGGATTTCCGCGATTCTCTGAAGTTGCCGGCAAACTCGCGCACGTCTTTCAATACGCGCTGAACGCGCCTCTCGGCAACGATCTGCACGGTCCGTTGACGGAATTTCTTTCGGATGGAATTTCGCTGCTCGAAACCGATCTCCTGGAAATCAGTGACACGGGCAAAGAGAGCGTCGATGATATCGCCGTTTTTAAGGAGCGCTATCGCTTCGCGTTTCCGACGGAACCGCCGCCGCTGAATCTTTCCCAGCCGGAATCACGTGAGCGATTCGCCGCGGAGGAGCTCCATGAGCCCATTGTCGCTGCAGCGACGGGTTCTTACTTTGACGCGCTGCCACTGGACGACGAGGTGCCGGACGAGATCCTCGAGTTTTTCCAACCGGAAGCGGAGGAGCATCTCCAGGTTGTCAGCGATTGCCTTATTTCGCTGGAAGGCAACAACAATCCGGAAGAGATCAACAAACTGTTTCGCGCCATTCACACGGTAAAAGGTTCGGCGGCGCAAGTCGGGCTGAAGAGGCTGGGAGCGATTGCTCACCGCGTCGAGGATTTGATCGGCGGCTTGCGTGATGGACTGATTGAACCGTCGCCGGCTGTGGTGGATTTGTGTCTTGAGTCAGTGGACGCTCTGAAGAAGACGCTCCATCGGCAGTGGGCCGACGAAGTCGCCATGCGGACGGGCGTCGATTCCCTGCTGGGCCGCATCGCGGAGTTTGCTCCGCTCGACCCGGAAGAGGCGGAGGCTTCGGCCGCATCGGCCGGGGCAGCGGAACTTCGACATACCAGCGAAATAGAAGCCCCAGCAAAAATCGGTACACCGGCGAAAAAGACTGCGAAGCAATCTGCTGGCGGCACTTCGACGGTTAAGTCGGTTCGAATTGCGCTGGCCCGGCTCGACCGCATGATGAATACGGTCGGTGAACTGGTCATCAACCGCACGCGTATGGTGGGCCGCGTGGCTGAACTCGAAAAGCTCGTCGATACGCTGAGCTTCTCGAAAGAGCGGCTGCAGGGCAAAGTCGCCGAGTTCCAGGAAAAGTACGAATTTAACCGCATTAGTAACAGCCGCGCCGCCCAGGGACCGTGGAACCCCGAGCGAACGCCAAAGATGCTTACGAGCGCGGCTGCGGGCGATACGTCGTTCTGGTCCGAATTCAGCGAATTGGAAATGGACCGCTACGACGATTTCAATATATTGTCGCGGTCGATGGCCGAGATTTCAGCGGACGTCAACGAGGTGCTCTCGCAACTACAAGGGTTTATCGGGCGCGTCGAAGGCGATATTGACGAATTCACGAAGCTGGCGCATCACCTGCAAGACGAGATTACGGCCGCGCGAATGGTCCCGATTGGCACGCTCTACTCGCGATTGTCGCGGGCCGTTCGCGACGCGGCAAACTCTACCGGCAAACACGTCGAGCTGGATCTCTCCGGAAGTGAAACCGAGCTCGACAACAATATCATTCAGCAGATCTCTGATCCGCTCGTGCACCTGGTTCGCAACTCCGTGGCACACGGCATCGAGCAAAGCGCCGACCGCACCGCCGCAGGCAAGTCGTCCACCGGGAATATCATGTTGCGCGCCTATCATCGCGGCAACCATATTTACATCGAAGTCGAAGATGACGGCGGTGGAATCAATTACGAGCGCGTGAAGCAAAGCGCGATCGAACGCGGCCTAGTTTCCGAGGAAACCGCCGACCGGCTCACGGAACGCGATCTTCGGGAGATGCTTTTCCATCCGGGGTTCTCCACTGCTCCTGTAAAAACGGAACTGGCTGGGCGTGGAGTCGGGCTCGATGTGGTGCGCGCAAATCTGAATGCACTCAACGGCGAAATCGATATCCAGAGCACGAGCGGCAAGGGCACGAAGTTTACGCTCAAAGTGCCCCTCACCTTGATCATTTCTCCGGCCCTGTTCGTGCGCTGCGGCGCGACGAATTTCGCTCTGCCTTTGGCGGTCGTCGAGGAAATCCGCCGGCTGCGCTCCGATGAAATCGAGGACGTGGGCGGAAAACTGCTGACCAAGGTACGCGACGTGGTTACCGAGGTCGTACGATTGGACACCTATCTGGGGTTGCCGCCTCTCGAGCCGATCAATGGATACTTCCGCATGGTAGTGGCAAATGCCGGGAGCCGGAAGATCGGCCTCGTCGTGGAAGAAGTTCTTGGCAAAGACGAAATTGTTATCAAGAACCTGGGCGAATACCTGCGCCGGGTGAAACTCTTCCCGGGTACGACGATTGCGCCCGACGGCAGCCTCATTCTGCTGATCGACTTGAACCGCATGGTGGCGACAGAACCGAGCGAGCGCCGGCCGATTCAGGCCAGCGCCAGCGCCGCACGAATCTTTGCGCCGGGCTCGACGGCGATTGCGCGCGGAAGCATTCCTTCCGAAGCCATCGACCGCGTCGAACAAGAGCGCGTAATCGTCGTGGCGGACGACTCCATCAGCGTGCGCAAATTCGTTGGCCGCATGCTCGAGAAGAACGGGTACCGCGTGAAACTGGCGGCGGATGGACTCGAAGCAGCCGAACTGGTAACGCAGCACGGCTGTCATCTGGTCATTACCGACCTCGAAATGCCGCGCATGACGGGTTACGAATTGATGGTGCAACTGCGCCAGAGCCCCTCGACGCGGCGAATTCCCGTGATGGTAGTTACGTCGCGCGCGGGGGCAAAACATCGCGATCGCGCGATGAAGGAAGGCGCCACCGCGTTCCTGACCAAGCCGGTGCAGGAGGATCAATTGATCGCGGCGGTTGAACAACTCATCGGAACGGAGGCGCCGCGCTCCGTCGCGCCGGTAGCGTAAACGAACAATGGCGACCCCCAACAAAAAGTTTCGCGTGCTCGTCGTGGATGATTCCTCATTCATGCGGAAGGTCCTTGAGGGGATTTTCAACGCTGACGAACACCTGCAGGTCGTGGGCAACGCCAAGGACGGCCGTGAGGCCGTTGCGCTGGCGGAATCTCTGAAACCCGATGTCATCACCATGGACATCAATATGCCTCACGTGGACGGACTAGAAGCCACCGCGGAAATCATGACCACGAATCCGCGGCCGATCGTCATCGTCAGTTCTGACTCGCGCGAAGGCGCCGCAAGCACGCTTCGAGCGCTGGAGCTAGGCGCGATTGAATTTGTCGCCAAACCATCGAGCGCCATCGACCTCGATATGCAGAGTGTGAAGGAAGACCTTCTGCGCAAGGTGCGGATGGCAGCCAAAGTGCGTGTCGTGCGCACGGCGTCACGCCTGGCCTTGACGATTAAGAATGCCAGCGGCTCCAAGACTCCGCCGCCCGCGCCAGTAAGCAATCGCCCCGCGCCTACTTCCGGACTCGATCAGCGCTTCCCGGTAGTCGTGCTGGCAGCGTCCACAGGCGGG
>Ga0208983_1000019_pt1 | contig 10653 bp, 8 predicted proteins | sample MedBloCARef_M2_FD_187841 | JGI IMG/M metagenome (GOLD analysis project Ga0208983, IMG submission 187841) | Forest soil microbial communities from El Dorado National Forest, California, USA - Mediterranean Blodgett CA Ref_M2 (SPAdes) (version 2) | ecosystem: Environmental > Terrestrial > Soil >...
GCCTTGTTGGACACTGGCGGAGTTCTTTCTCCGGGAGGGCTGATTGCCAGGCGTAACGGTGGCAGAGCTGCGCTCCGATGTGGTGGTCGAGATCGGCGGCCTGCCCATACGGCTGCGTTCGGACGACCCGGCGTTCATCCGCATGATTCAAGATCGTTACGCCGGGTATGTGAGTTCCTCTGACGACGCCAGCTTCGAGTTTGACGTCGAGCTGGCCCCGCCAGGCACCGAATCTGGCGATGAAGACCTTCGCGTCACCTGGGATTCGGGCCGCTGGTTGATGGAGCGCGGGGATTTTCGCGCCGAGTGGAATCCCTCCACGGCGCGCGGACGTATCGAGCAGACCATCAATCCCTATTCGCTCGATTCCGTCCTGCGTATCGTGCACACGCTACTCCTGGCCCGGAAGGGCGGCTTCCTGGTGCACGCGTCCAGCGCCATCAGGAATGGACGCGCATTCTTGTTTTCCGGCGTCTCCGGGGCCGGAAAGACTACAATGGCAAGGTTGGCTCCTCCCGACGCCGCGCTGCTTACCGACGAAATTTCTTATGTAACCCTGCAGGATGGGCGATATACCGCGGTGGGCACGCCGTTTTACGGCGAGCTGGCCCGCGTCGGCGAGAACTTGCGCGCGCCCGTCGAGTGTGTGTACCTTCTGGCAAAGGGCCCCGAGAACAAGATTGAGCCCATTGACGGAGCCGACGCCGTGCGCGGTTTAATGGAGAACATACTGTTCTTTGCCCGGGACCCTGAATTTGTGAAACTGGTCTTCGATGCGGCCTTGGATTTTGTCAGCCGAGTGCCCATTCGCCGGCTGACGTTCGTGCCCGATGCCCGCGTCTGGGAGCTAATCGTATGAACAACAACCGCTATGTGGCTCGAAGCACCGCGATAGCCGCGCGAGTGCTGGGCGATGAAACCATGGTGATGTCCGCCACAAATTCCACCCTGTTTACGCTGGACGAAATCGCGACGGTCATCTGGGAATCGGCGGACGGCGCGACACCGCTTGAGGAGATCGTTTCGAAAAAGATTTGCACGCAATATGACATCACGCCGGAAATCGCCTTGAAGGATGCGGAAGGGCTCGTGGAGGAACTGGCCGAACATGGCCTCGTGCTGCTTTCTGACAAGCCGATTGCCCGGTCCGCGACTTCGCCCGGGGAGACCAAATGAGCGCTTTAGTCGCGGAAATGTCCAACAAGGCGCTCAAGATGAATATTCCTCTGAGCGTCCAGCTGGATCTGACGTATCGGTGCAACGAAAGGTGCATTCACTGTTACCTCGACCACCACGATCACGGTGAAATGACCACCGCGGAAATTAAGGATCTTCTCGATCAAATGGCGGAGGCCGGTGTTTTTTATTTGACGATCAGCGGCGGCGAAATTCTAATGCGGCGGGATTTCTTCGAAATTCTGGAGCACGCCCGGCTGCGGACGTTCTGCATCAAACTGAAGACCAACGGGATTTTGATACGGACGAAAGAAGCGGACCGCATCAAAACCCTGGGTGTGGAAACGGTGCAGATCAGTATTTACTCGCACATCCCCGAGGTTCATGACGCCATTACCAAGCTGCCAGGCTCGCTCAAGCAGTCGATCGAAGCCATACGCCGGCTACGGGCTCACGGCATTCATGTCATCATGGCTAATGTGCTGATGGTCCAGAACGTTCACGATTATGCGGGCGTAAGGGCCTTGGCCGCCGAACTGGACGCGCAGTTTTTGATGGACCCTACGATCACCCCGATGATGGATGGAGATCGGTCCATTCTTAATTTGAATGTTGATGAGGCCGCGTTACGAGAGGTTTTCCGGAACGAGTCGCTGGTCGGCGGAAACATCGAGGAGTTTTGCGCTCCTCCGCTCGCCCCCGGCGAAGACGATATGGATCAGTTGCCGTGCAGCGCCGGACACACGGCCTGCTATGTTTCTCCTTACGGAGACGTTTACCCCTGCGTGCAGTTTCCTCTCCCCAGCGGCAATGTGCGGCGAATGAAGTTCGTGGATATCTGGCGCGATTCCCCCCAGCTCAATGAAGTCCGTTCGATCAAGTTGCGTGACATGCCATCCTGCTCCGTGTGCACGCACGGCGGAACCTGCACGCGCTGCCCGGGATTGGCTTATCTCGAAGGGAACATGCGCGGACCTTCTTACCAGGACTGCGAGAAATCCTATGCGCGAACCGGGATTCCGTCCGAGAATCTAAAAGCACGGAAAGCGTCTTCCCAACCTTACCATTCATTGCGATTGATTCAGATTCAGGGTTTGCGACCCGCTGCGCAGTCTTTGGCTACCAGGGTCACTGAACACGGCGTGATGAACGCCTGATCGGCCTCCCGGTTTAGGCAAAGCCCTTTCCCAAGAGATTGCGATAATTCCGTCCCCATTCCCACGTGCGGGACCCCACTCGCGCCCGTGCTTAACCAAACGACGCCAGCAGAGTTAAGCACGCGGGTTGATTTTTCCTGATCTGAAAATCCGGAATCCTGCCAAAATGAGCCTCGCGATGAGCCTGGATCCCAATCGGGCCTATAAATTACGCCCTGAACTGGAATTGATTTTATCCTGCGCGCGTACACGTCTGGATGAAGCGGCCGCCGGACGCGTCCGCGCGCTTCTCCGAAGCGGATTGAACTGGGCCGACGTCGTAGCTACTGCCTTCCAACACCACGTCGCGTCGTTTCTTTACGAAAACCTGAGGCTCACAGCGGAAGAACTCGTTCCAACTGTCTGGCTGGACAGTATGCGGCAATACACGCGGGAGTCATCGGGGCTGGCTCTACTGCTCCTCTCCGAGCTTTTACGCATCCACGAAATTTTTGAGGCGGAGCAATTGCCGTTGATCCCCTACAAAGGGCCAGTCCTGAGTTGGCTCGCCTACCGGAGCTTGACGGGCCGAACGTTCATCGATCTGGATTTTGTCACGAAACAGGAAAACATTCCCCGCGCAACCTCCCTGCTCAAAGGCGCTGGTTTTAGCGCTCAATTTGGACCGCAAGAAGAACTGGCGGGCCGAAGTGGTCATGCGCCCGGTCAATACGCCTTTTTTCGCGAATCCTCTCGAGCCCAAGTGGAACTGCATACGGAACAGACGCTTCGGTATTTTCCCGTCCCTCTGGATTTCGACAACATGAGCCGGCGGTTCATCACTGTAGAAATCGCAGGACGGAAAATACGCACGTTTTCCGTCGAAGATACGCTGGTCATGTTGTGCGTTCACGGGACTAAACATTTCTGGGATCGCCTGGCGTGGATTGTGGATGTGGCGGAACTCATCACGGCGCAGCCGGTGGACTGGGAACAGTCCCTGCAGATTGCCGCCGGGATGAAATCCACGCGCGTGCTTTTGTTGGGACTCTATCTGGCGCACGAATGGTTGGGGGCGGCGTTGCCGCAGCCCGTTCTGGAAAGAGCTCAACGGGACGCCGCTGTTCGTTGGCTTGCGGAAAAGGTGCGGGCTCAGTTCGAGGGGAACGCTGACGCGAGCCCCGGCGTGGTACCCCGCTCCTTATTCCGGCTGCGGTCGCGGGATGGTATCGGAGAAGGAATTCGGCACACGCTGCGGCTCACTATGAGCCCGACCGAGCGTGATCGCCAGACTATATGCTTGCCTCGATTCCTTGCTCCTCTTTACATGCTGACGCGGCCTTGGAGGCTCCTGCGGGAGTACGGATTAGGTTTTCAGCGGCGGCTGAACTTGGACCTTGCCATCTATGATCCAACGCCTCAAGAAGTCGTCGACGAAATGCTGCGCCTGGCAAGCGTCAGGCCGGGTGATGTGCTTTACGATCTGGGCTGCGGTGACGGAAGGATTGTTGTGGCGGCGGCGGAAAAATATGGAATCCGTGCGGTGGGAGTGGACATTAGCCCGCAGCGCATCGCCGAAGCTCATGCGAATGCCCGCCGTCATGGAGTGGAACCCCTGGTGCGGTTTCTGCAAGAGGACGCCAAGAAGGTGGAAATTTCCGAAGCAACCGTCGTCATGATCTATCTGGGCGCAGACGCAAATTTGAGACTCGTGGAGCGGTTGCGCTCCGAGCTTTCTCCCGGGGCGCGAATCGTTTCGCGAAATTTCCAAATCTATGGCTGGACTCCGGACCGCTTGGAAAAACACGTCTTGGCCAATGGAATCGAAAGTTCTCTCTACCTTTGGAGGATCGGGGAGCTTCCAACGAAAGGTTCGGCCGCGGAATGCGCGATGAATTCCGCCGAACCGTCGAAGAAGAATGGATCCTAAAGCTTGAGGAGTTCATCTTGCCCTGCCACATCTACTCTTTATCAGGGTGCGGGCTCTACTATTACGCTGAACGCCCCGGCTTGATTGGGACGTGGAACCCGCCAGGAATTTGTTGCCGGATGCGCGACCAGCGGCGTTTTCCCTGCATTTTCAGTTGCACAATGGCATCCATCCGTAGCAGATTATCGCCGGATGAGTGAACCACCGGCCAATCCCACCCGGCGCTGGATTGCGATTGTAATTGCGGTCGCAGTAGTGGCCTGGCTTTCCTATGGAGGTGTGATCCACGCGCTGGCGAGCCACTATGGCGCCTCTACAAATCCCGGCGATTGGCCCCGCGCCTCGAAGATCGAACCGGCCAACGCCGAAAATTGGTACCGCCTGGGGCGCTACCGCCACCTTGATTTCGAACACTCCGATCTCCCGCTGGCTATTTCTAACTACCGGCGCGCTGTCCAGCTCGACCCCCATTCTGCATTCTACAAACTCGATCTGGCGGGCGCACTGGAGATGGCCGGCAACAACGCAGAGGCGGACAATTATTTTCGAGCAGCGAAAGAGAATTATCCGATTTCGGCGGAGGTGTCCTGGCGATACGGAAATTTCCTTCTCCGCCAGCAGCGGTTGCCGGAAGCCTATGCGGAAATTCATCGGGCTGTGGCGGTGGATTCAAAACTGCTCCCGCTTGCCGTTTCGCGTGCCTGGCACAGCGATCCCGATGTGCGCGTACTGCTCGACCAAGTTTTGCCGAATACAGCCGAAGCGGATTGGGAGGCGCTCTCCTACCTCGTGCAGGCGCAGGAAGGCACGGCAGCCTTGGCCGTATGGGATCACTTGATCGGGCTCAAGCCTTCCATCGACAGGAAAAATCTATTTGCCTTGACTGACTTACTGGTAAGTCAGGACCGCTTCGAACAGGCCGGTTCTGTTTGGCGCCAGGCGACGGCAGCAGACGGGACGTTCCCACCAGCTTCGCCGGACGGCTCGCTCGTTCTTGATGGAGGATTCGAACGCGATCCGCTAAATGGCGGCTTCGGCTGGCGCCAAGAGAACGTCCCAGGTGCGGACTTCGATTTCGACAACGAGGAGAAACATTCGGGTTCGCGCTCGGCTCGGGTCTTCTTCGATCGCTCGCAGAATCTTTCCTATGCGAATCTTTCTCAATGGGTCCTCGTTGCGCCGGGCACGCGCTATCGCTTTCACGGGTTTCTCCGTACGGATCACATTTCGACCGATAGCGGCATGAGGTTTGAGATCACCGATCCGCGCCGGCCGAAGGTTCTGGACGTCCTTACCCCAAACGAAACGGGCACTCAGCCGTGGACGATGGAAGAGGCCGATTTTACGACCGGGCCGCAGACGCATCTAATTCATATCCTCCTTCGGCGGGTACCCAGCGTTCGCTTTGACAACAAGATCAGCGGCACCGTGTGGGTGGATGACGTTGCTCTTCTTCCTGCCGGTGCGCGACGATGAGGGCCATACGCGTCGGTATCTGTGCGCTGGTCACTTTTGCCGTTCTCGCGCATGGCGCAGTTGAGCCCTGGTCGGAGGCGGTATTGGAAATAGGCGCCGCCGTATTGCTTTTGTTATGGGCGTGGGAAGTGTCCGTTGGCGGCGAATACAAAGTGGTTTGGAATCCGCTCTTGTGGCCGCTCCTCGGTCTGTGGGGAGTGGCGGCCCTGCAATTGGCGGCCGGCATCACCGTCTATCCGTTTCAGACTCGCATAGAACTGCTCAAGTACACCGCGCTGCTGGCGTTGTTTTTTCTCTGCGCGCAATCGTATCGAAAACTGGAACACTGGCATGGCTTCGTCTGGTTCTTGCTGATTCTTGGATTTGCCGTGTCGGTCTTCGCCATTCTGCAACATTTTACTTTCAATGGAAAACTGTATTGGGTGCGCGAGATTCAATTCGGCGGGATTCCTTTCGGACCGTACGTCAATCGAAACCACTTTGCGGGCCTGGTGGAATTGTTGATTCCGCCGGGCCTGGCCATCCTGATTCTGAGAGCCGAGCGCCGCGACCAATTGCCGTTGGTTGCTTTATTCACATTGTTCCCCATCGGAGCGCTGTTTTTGTCGGCTTCCCGGGGCGGCATCATCAGCTTCCTCGGTGAAATCGGATTACTTGCCTTCTTGATCCTTTTCCGCCGGAGGGAAGGAAGGGAATTGGTGGCAGCCGGCTTGGTTGTGGTTCTGGCAATCGCCTTCGTGTCTTGGCTCGGGATAGGACGTGCACTCGAGCGGTTTGCAAGCTACAAAACCTTGGAAGTGAGTGAGGGCCGCCGGATTGAAATGCTGCAAGGAACCTGGCGGATTTTTCTCGATCATCCCATCGCCGGTACTGGTTTGGGCACGTTGCGGAAAGTGTTCCCTCTCTATGAAACCATTTATGACGGACTCATCGTAAATCATAGCCACAACGATTACGCGGAGGTTCTCGCGGAGACAGGCGTGATTGGCGGCCTCTGCGGATTGGCATTTCTGGTCTTGTTGGCTTGGACCGGCTGGAAGAATATCGTCGCGGAGAAAGAAGTGATGAATCTTGCCTATCACGCCGGCGCTTTGGTTGCCTGTTTCGGCCTGCTCGTCCACGCGACCGTGGATTTTAATTTTCATATTCCTTCCAATGCACTTATTTTTCTCTTGCAGGCAGCTCTCGCAACATCTCCGGCTTTGCGTCTTCACCTTAGACCTTGAATCCGCTGCTGGCGTGCCGGCAATTGATGCGACAGAACTGGCGGTCTTAGGGCACTTGGGTTCGACGCCCCGCCATTACTTGGAGCGCTTCGAACGGATCGCGCTCCCGATGTCTGGACACGCTGTTTCAGCACGGTGTACCGATGCGAAACATTTTGTTTTTCCCGGACAAATCGCCTTGACACGCGGAAAGTGACTGTATAATGGCACTTGCGTGGGGGAATCTAACTTGATGACTCTTCGAAGCCCGGGTGTACTTTGCCCACCGGTCCGTCTTTATAGCCGGCTTGCATTAATTATTCTGCTGGCCGCCCCGGCGGTCCTGTCTCAACAACAGAAGTCTGTGCCGCCAACCCAGAAAACGCTGCCGTCCGGGCAACTGGACACCAAGGCAGAAGTCAACGAACGCATCGCGCAGCTCGCGGCCGCCTCTTCCGTAAAACAAGGCGACTACGTGATCGGAAGTGGCGATCTTTTGGCAGTGGAAGTCTTCGATGTCCCTGAACTCTCTCGAGATGTTCGTGTCAACGAATCCGGTCTGATTCCGCTGCCTCTGATTCCAGTGAAGGTGCACGCCGCCGGACTGACGACCTTCCAACTGCAGGACAAACTTGCGGAATTATTGCAAAGCAATGGCTTGGTATCGACACCGCAAGTCACCGTATCTTTGAAGGAGCAGCATAGCCAGCCGATCACGGTAATTGGGGCAGTCAAGAGCCCGATGGTGATTCAGGCGATCCGCCAAACGACGCTGCTTCAAGTGCTTTCCCAAGCAGGCGGCATTTCCGATGATGCCGGTAACACGGTTATCGTCACGCGCCCGCCTTCGGTACCCCCGGGATCTGAGGACTCCGACGCGACGAAGGTTCCCAGCGAACCCCAGACGTTCATGATCAGTGTGAGCGACCTGCTCGACTCGGGCAATTCAAGTTTCAATATTACGGTCCTGGGGGGTGACGTAGTTTCCGTGCCACGCGCTGGAATCATTTACGTCGTTGGTGCGGTAAATCGCCCGGGTGGCTTCGTGATGCAAAACGACCGGGATCGTATGACCACACTTAAGATTCTTTCTTTGGCTGGCGGAACGACATCAACCGCGAAGGAAAGGCAAGCGGTGATCCTGCGCAAGAATCTGGAGTCGGGCAAGAGGCTTGAGGTGCGGGTAGACTTGAAAAAGGTAATGCAGCTGAAGACCGAGGACGTACTGTTGCAGCCCAGCGACATTCTGTTCGTCCCGGACAGTTCGGGGAAGAGGGCGTTGCACCGCGCCGGAGATACGGCGTTGGCTCTCACGACGGGCGTTGCACTTGTTTCCGCGACAAAATTTTAACCGCCGCGGGCCGCGCGAATCGGGTTTGACACCTTGGAGCGCACAAAGATCCTATGGATGAAACAAACAATCTAGCGCCGCGTGAAAGGCCGGCGGGCGGGGCCGCGGATTCTCTCCAAAACCGGTCGCCGTTCTTGGCTCTGGACCTGATGCCGCGCGAGCCTCACTTGCTCGATTATCTGATCCTTCTCCGCAAACATCAGTGGCTGATCCTGTTTTTCCTGCTGGCGATCGTTTCGATTGTCACCATCGCCACGTTCCGCATGCAGCCGGTATACCAAGCGACCGCGAGAGTGGAAATCGATCGCGAGAACACGAATGCGATTCATTTCGCTGATTCGGATTCGTACGAAATGTACGAGGATTTGGAAGACTACATCACCACGCAATCGAAGATCCTCCAAAGCGAAACTCTGGCGATGCTCACCGTCAGGTCCATGGGTCTGGACAATATGACGGAGTTCGGCGGGAACCCGGCCAAACCGGTGAAACCTTCCGCGCCGGGGAGTGAGGCCAGCCTGCACCGGCCACCGGCCCTCGGCGCATTTCTCGGCCGCATGACCATCAAACGGGTGCCGACCAGCCGTTTGCTGGATGTAACCTTTGAATCAACCGATCCCGCCTTGGCCGCGCGGGTCGTGAATGCGCATCTGAACAACTTCATCGAGGAGAATTTCCGGAGCCGTTACGAAGCCGCGACGCAAGCTTCGACTTGGCTGGCCGGACAGCTCAACGAGATGAAGATCAAGGTGGAAAACGCCGAGGATGCACGCCTCGCCTATGAGCGCCGAAATCAGATCTGGACGATCGACGAGAAGAGCGACATCAGTTCGCAAAAACTCGCGGACCTTAACAAGCAACTGACGGACGCGCAAGCGGACCGAATCAATAAAGAAGCCGTCTATCAACTCGCGCAAGCAGGGAATTATGACGCGATCTCCGCCGTTCGCGAGAGCCCCGTCATTCAGGATATTCTGAAACAAGAGAGTACGATGAGCGCTCAGTACACCGACGCGCTCAATCAGTATGGCCCCAAGTTTCCTAAGGTTGTCCGATTGCAGGCGCAGTTGAAGGACCTCGATCAGCTCGTTGGTCGTGAAAAGACAAATATCGCCAACCAGATGGAGGCGGAGTATCACGGTTCGCGGCAGCGGGAACTTCTGCTGAAAAATGCGCTGGACGAGCAGAAGACCCAAACGAACCAAATGGCCGAGAAGCTGGTCCAGTACAGCATCCTGAAGCGAGAGGCGGATACCAACAAGCAGTTGTACGACGGGATGCTTCAGAAATTGAAGGAAGCGGGAATCACCGCTGGTTTGAGGTCCTCGAATATTCGGGTTGTAGACCCAGCCCTGATCCCTGGCGGCCCTTCCCGTCCGAACAAGACGCGAAACGTCATGCTGAGCATCCTGGTGGGACTGATCGGCGGAATCGGCCTGGCTCTTCTGCGTGAATATCTGGATAACACGGTGAAAACGCCGGACGACATCGAAACACTGGCCCGGCTGCCATCCCTGGCGGTCGTTCCCGCCCTTTCCAATTCCAATGGAAAGCGCACCGGGCGTTTTGCGAAATTGTTGAAGGCCCCGGTGATCGTCGGTAAAGAAGGCCGGGCGGAACTTGTCTCGCATAACATGCCGCAGTCGCAAATGTCGGAAGCATTTCGCGCGCTGCGGACATCGTTGCTGCTGTCCCAGGCCGATCATCCCCCCCAGGTCATCTTGATGACCAGCGCGCTGCCGCGTGAAGGCAAGACGACCGCGGCGGTAAATCTGGCGGTCACGCTTGCGCAGCTCGGTGATAAGACGCTCCTCGTCGACGCCGATTTGCGCAAACCCGGAATTAATCGCGCATTGAGCCTCGTCGATGGCAAACACGCCGGTTTGAGTTCCTATCTGGCCGGCGTGTCTTCACTCGATTTGATCACCGTGCTGCATCCGGCAATTACGAACCTGGCAGCGATTCCGACGGGGCCCATTCCGCCAAATCCGGCCGATTTATTGTCGTCACGCAGGTTGACCGAACTCATCGCCGAGCTCCGTACGCGGTACAAATTCGTGGTCATCGATTCCCCGCCGATTATGGCCGCGACCGACGCGGTGATTCTCTCGGTTCTCGTCGATGGCGTGTTGCTGGTCGTGCGCAGCGGTGAGACCCCCAAGGAAGCATTTACGCGCACGCGCGACCTTTTGGCCGGTGTGAAATGCCGCATGCTCGGTGTGGTGCTGAACGCGGTGGACGCCAGTTCCCCGGACTACTACTACTCGTATCGCTACTATCCCTATTCCTACGGTGGCTATGGCCGCGAAGAAGAGGGCAAGAAGTCCCGCAAGTCCCGCCGGGCCGAAAGTTCGGATTCTCAATTGGGCCAGGATTAAA
>Ga0208983_1000021_pt1 | contig 10580 bp, 9 predicted proteins | sample MedBloCARef_M2_FD_187841 | JGI IMG/M metagenome (GOLD analysis project Ga0208983, IMG submission 187841) | Forest soil microbial communities from El Dorado National Forest, California, USA - Mediterranean Blodgett CA Ref_M2 (SPAdes) (version 2) | ecosystem: Environmental > Terrestrial > Soil >...
AGTGGTTCCTTACTCGCTATTCGCTATTCGCCATTCATGCGCTTCGCATCAATGCGCCGACGCGCCCGCCAATGTCCGCTCCAGCGCCCTGAAATTCTCGAGCTTCTCGACCTCGCGGTCGCGCGCCGCGCTCGGCGCCATCTCGTCGCAGATCGACGCAAGCTCCTCGATGCGCGCCGCGATCAAGGTGCGGTCGATCTCGTCGATCGAGCCCGCGTCGTCGGCGAGCACGGTGAGCTCGGTGGGCGAGACTTCAGCGAATCCGCCGAGCACGACGAAACGCTTCGGGGCGCCGGCGCCGAACACCGTCAGAATGCCGGGCTTGAGCGTCGCGACCGCGGGCGCGTGTCCGGCCAGCACGCCGAAATCGCCCTCGACGCCGGATACGTCGACCTGGGTGACGTCGCCCGAGAAGACGAGCTTCGTGGGCGACACGAGGTCGAAGTGAAACGTGGCCATGGAAAACCCTACGCCGCTTCCGCCGCGAGGCGCTTGCCCTTCTCGACCGCCTCCTCGATGGCGCCCACCATGTAGAAGGCGGATTCCGGCAGATGGTCGTATTTGCCTTCCACCAGGTCCTTGAAGCCGCGGATCGTGTCCTTCAGGTCGACGAGCTTGCCGGGCGAGCCGGTGAACACCTCGGCGACGTGGAAGGGCTGCGACAGGAAGCGCTCGATCTTGCGCGCGCGCGCGACCGCGATCTTGTCGTCCTCCGACAGCTCGTCCATCCCCAGGATCGCGATGATGTCCTGCAGCGCCTTGTAGCGTTGCAGGACCTGCTGGACCTGACGCGCCACCAGGTAATGCTCCTCGCCCACCACCAGCGGGCTCAGCATGCGCGAGGTCGAGTCGAGCGGGTCGACCGCCGGGTAGATGCCCTTGGCGGCGATGTCGCGCGACAGCACCGTGGTGGCGTCGAGATGGGCGAAGGAGGTGGCGGGCGCCGGGTCGGTCAGGTCGTCGGCCGGCACGTAGATCGCCTGCACCGAGGTCACCGAGCCCTTGGTGGTGGTGGTGATGCGCTCCTGCAGCGCGCCCATGTCGGTCGCCAGCGTCGGCTGATAGCCCACCGCCGAGGGGATGCGGCCGAGCAGCGCGGAGACCTCCGAGCCGGCCTGCGTGAAGCGGAAGATGTTGTCGACGAAGAACAGCACGTCCTGGCCCTGGTCGCGGAAATGCTCGGCGACCGTGAGGCCGCTCAGGCCGACGCGGGCGCGCGCGCCCGGCGGCTCGTTCATCTGGCCGTAGACCAGCGAGCATTTCGAGCCGGCGGTGGAGCCGTTGTTCTTCTTGGGGTCCTTGTTGACGTTCGATTCGATCATCTCGTGATAGAGATCGTTGCCTTCGCGCGTGCGCTCGCCCACGCCGGCGAAGACCGAATAGCCGCCATGCGCCTTCGCGACGTTGTTGATCAGCTCCATGATCAGCACGGTCTTGCCCACGCCGGCGCCGCCGAACAGGCCGATCTTGCCGCCCTTGGCATAAGGCGCCAGCAGGTCGACGACCTTGATGCCGGTGACCAGGATCTCGGCCTCGGTCGACTGCTCGGTATAGGCCGGCGCCGGCTGATGGATGGCGCGCCGCTGCTTGGTCTTGACCGGACCCGCCTCGTCGACCGGATCGCCGACCACGTTGATGATGCGTCCGAGCGTCTCCTCGCCGACCGGCACCGAGATGGGCTCGCCGGTGTCGGTGACCTCCTGGCCGCGCACCAGCCCTTCGGTGGTGTCCATCGAGATGGTCCGCACGGTCGATTCGCCGAGATGCTGCGCGACCTCGAGCACGAGGCGCTTGCCGCCATTCTGCGTCTCGAGCGCGTTCAGGATCGCGGGCAGGTCGCCCTTGAACTGCACGTCGACGACCGCGCCGATGACCTGGGTGATGCGTCCGGTTTGGATTGCCATGATGTCCTCTTCACGAAACTCTGTCTTCTTGTCTTGGCGCATGATCCCGAAAAGTCTGTCGACTTTTCGGGATCATGCGTTAGAGCGCCTCGGCCCCGGAGATGATCTCGATCAGTTCCTTGGTGATCATCGCCTGGCGGGTGCGGTTGTAGGTCAGCGTCTGCTTGCGGATCATCTCGCCGGCATTGCGCGTGGCATTGTCCATCGCGCTCATGCGGGCGCCCTGCTCGGACGCGGCGTTTTCCAGCAGCGCGCGGAAGACCTGCGTGGCGACATAGCGCGGCAGGAGCTCGGACAGGATGTCCTCCTCGTCCGGCTCGTATTCATAGGCCGCGCGCGGGCCGCTTTCGGTCTGCTCCGGGACGACGGCGGGGATGATCTGCTGCGCGGTCGGGATCTGCGCGATCACCGACCTGAAACGCGAGAAGAACAGGGTGCAGACGTCGAATTCGCCGGCCTCGAACAGCGCGACGATCTTGTGGGCGATCGCCTCGGCATTCGTGAAGCCGAGCGTGCGCACCGAGCGCAGCTCGATCGTCTCGACGATCTGCCGCTCATAGATGCGTTTGAGCTGGTCGTAGCCCTTGCGGCCGACGCACAGGATCTTGACCTGCTTGCCCTCGCCGGTCAGCCTGACGATATGCTCGCGCGCGAGCCGGACGATCGACGAATTGAACGCGCCGCACAGGCCGCGCTCGGCGGTGCACACCACCAGGAGATTGACGTTGGAAGAGCCGGTGCCGGCGAGCAGGCGCGGCGCCGAATCGCTGCCCGCGACGGCGGTCGCGATGTTGCGCAGCATCTTGTCCATGCGCTCCGCATAGGGACGCGCGACCTCGGCGGCCGCCTGCGCGCGGCGCAGCTTGGAAGCCGCGACCATCTGCATGGCCTTGGTGATCTTCTGCGTCGCCTTGGTGGAGGCGATGCGCACCCGCATGTCTTTGAGGCTGGCCATTTCGAACCGATCAGCGTCCCAACGTCACGTCTACAGTCTCTGGCTCTGTCTCCCTCCCCCGCAAGCGGGGAAGGGGAAGAAGGATCAAGCGAATGTCCTGGCGTAGTCGTCGACCACGCTCTTGAGCTTCCCCGCGGTCGCGTCCGTGAGGTCGCGCGTATCGCGGATGTCGTTGAGGATGTCGACATGCTTGGAGCGCAGCAGATGGAGGAGCCCGTCCTCGAAGCCGCGAACCCGGTTGACCGGCATCGGATCGAGATAACCGTTGACGCCCGCATAGATCACGCAGACCTGCTCCTCCATCTTGAGGGGCGAGAACTGCGGCTGTTTCAGGAGCTCGGTCAGCCGCGCGCCGCGGTTGAGCATGCGCTGGGTGGTGGCGTCGAGGTCGGAGCCGAACTGGGCGAAGGCGGCCATCTCGCGATACTGCGCGAGCTCGCCCTTGATCTTGCCGGCGACCTTCTTCATCGCCTTGGTCTGCGCCGCCGAGCCGACGCGCGAGACCGAGAGACCGACATTCACCGCCGGCCGGATGCCCTGGTAGAACAGGTCGGTCTCCAGGAAGATCTGGCCGTCGGTGATCGAGATCACGTTGGTCGGAATATAGGCCGACACGTCGTTCGCCTGGGTCTCGATGATCGGCAGCGCGGTGAGCGAGCCCGCCTTGTAGTCGTCGTTGAGCTTGGCGGCGCGCTCGAGCAGGCGGGAATGCAGGTAGAACACGTCGCCCGGATAGGCCTCGCGTCCCGGCGGGCGGCGCAGCAGCAGCGACATCTGGCGGTAGGCGACGGCCTGCTTGGAAAGGTCGTCATAGATGATCACCGCATGCATGCCGTTGTCGCGGAAATATTCCCCCATGGTGCAGCCGGAGAACGGCGCCAGGTACTGCATCGGCGCGGGATCGGAAGCGGTAGCGGCGACGATGATCGAATAGTCGAGCGCGCCCTGCTCCTCCAGCACCTTGACGAACTGGGCGACGGTCGAGCGCTTCTGGCCGATGGCGACATAGACGCAGTAGAGCTTGATGGTCTCGTCGCTCGAGGCGTTGAGCGGCTTCTGGTTGAGGATGGTGTCGAGCGCGATCGCGGTCTTGCCGGTCTGGCGGTCGCCGATGATCAGCTCGCGCTGGCCGCGGCCGATCGGGATCAGCGCGTCGACCGCCTTGAGGCCGGTCGCCATCGGCTCGTGCACCGATTTGCGCGGGATGATGCCGGGCGCCTTGACGTCGACGCGGGCGCGCTTCTCCGCCTTGATCGGGCCCTTGCCGTCGATCGGATTGCCGAGCGCGTCGACCACCCGGCCGAGCAGGCCCTTGCCGATCGGCACGTCCACGATCGAGCGGGTGCGCTTGACGGTCTGGCCTTCCTTGATCTCGCGGTCGTCGCCGAAGATCACGATGCCGACATTGTCGGTCTCGAGGTTGAGCGCCATGCCGCGCGTGCCGTTCTCGAACTCGACCATCTCGCCGGCCTGCACGTTGTCGAGGCCGTAGACGCGGGCGATGCCGTCGCCGACCGACAGCACCTGGCCGACTTCCGAAACCTCGGCCTCCTGGCCGAAATTCTTGATCTGCTCCTTGAGGATCGCGGAGATTTCTGCGGCGCGGATATCCATCAGCCGACCTCTTTCATCGCATGCTTGATCGAGTTGAGTTTGGTCCGGAGCGAGGAATCGACCATCCGGCTGCCGAGCTTGACCACGAGCCCGCCGATGATGGCCGGATCGACCTTCACGTCGAGGCCGACGTCCTTGCCGGTGACCGCGTCGAGCGTCTCCTTGATGGCGGCGCGGTGCGGTTCGCTGAGCGGCTCGGCGACCGTGACCTGGGCCGTGACCTCGCCATGGTGGCGCGCCACCATGGCGCGGTAGGCTCTCACCATGTCGCGCACCGCGAACAATCGCCGGTTCGACGCCACCACCTTGAGGAATTGCGCCGTCAGGCCCCCGATTCCGATTTTCTCCAGCACGGCGGCGAGCGCGCTGGCCTGCTGCTCGGCGGAAAATACCGGGCTGCGGACCAGCCGCGCCAAATCCGGGTTTTCGGCGATCAGACGGTCGAACGTCTCGAGATCGGCCTTGACGGCGTCCACGGCCTTGTTGTCGAGCGCGAGCTCGAACAAGGCGGTCGCGTAACGGCCAGCCATTCCGGAAATAATCGGCTCTTCGCCTGCCACGTTGCGCCTGCTCGTAAGGGCTTGTTATTTCGCGCGCCAGGCGCCGCGCGAGAGCGACGCCAAGCCACTGGAATTCTTGGAGGAATTCCGCTTTCGGAGGGCTTCGCGGAGAGGCCCGAGCCCCGCAAAAATCGCGTGGTAGCTAACATATAGATGGGGGCGGTGCAACATTGCCGAGTCCCGGCGATCCGAGGCGTCCCCTGAAGGGAGTCACGCGCCCTCCTGGTATTGCCGGATCACCGCCAGAAACTCCTGTCCGTAGCGCGCCAGCTTGGCCTCGCCGACGCCATGCACCTGCGCCATCTCGCTCAGCGTCGCCGGTTTGCGGTGGACCATGTCGATCAGGCTGCGGTCGGGCAGCACCACATAGGCGGGCACCGCCTGCGCCTTGGCGAGCGCGGAGCGGCGCACCCGCAGCGCCCGGAAGAGGTCCTTGTCGTCCTCCGAATCGCCGAGCGCGGACGCCGCCGCGGCTTTTCGGGCCGCCTTCTTGCCGGCCGTCACCATGTCCTGGCGCAACTGGATCGTGGCCTTGCCCTTGAGCACGGCGCGGCCCTCGTCGGTGACGCTCCAGCGCCCGAAATCCGCGATGTCGACCGACACGATGCCGGCGGCATAGAGCTGGCGAAAGATCGAGCGCCATTGGGCGCGGCTGTGCTCCTTGCCGACCCCGAAGGTCGGCAGCCGCGCATGGCCGAATTTGCGGATCTGCTCGGTCTCCTCGCCGATCAGCAGGCTGATCAGATGCTCGGCGCCGAAGCGCTCGCCGGTGCGCAGGATCGCCGACATGGCCTTCTGGGCCGCGAGCGTGCCGTCGATCACCGCGACGCCGCCCGCGCACATGTCGCAATTGCCGCACGGCGCGGTGGTCTCGCCGAAATAGCCGAGCAGGGTCTGGCGCCGGCAGCGCGGCGACTCGCACAGCGAGACCAGCGCATTGAGCCGCATCCGGTCGATGCGCTTCTGCTCGTCGGACGAGGTGCTCTCCTCGATCTGGCGGCGGCGCAGCGCGATGTCGCCGACGCTGTAGAGCGTGAGCGTGTTGGCCGGCAGGCCGTCGCGCCCGGCGCGGCCGATCTCCTGATAGTAGCTCTCGATGTTGCTCGGCAGGTTGGCGTGGCAGACGAAACGCACGTCCGGCTTGTCGATGCCCATGCCGAACGCGATGGTCGCCACCATGACGACGCCGTCCTCCTGCAGGAAGACGTCCTGGTTGCGCGAGCGCTCGGTCGCCTCCATGCCGGCATGATAGGCCAGCGCCTTGACGCCCTCCTGGCGCAGGGTGTCGGCGATCTCCTCGGTGCGGCGGCGCGAGCTGCAATAGATGATGCCGCTGTCGCCGCGATGCGCGTCGACCAGTTGCAGGATCTGCCGGCTGCCGGCGCGCGCGCTCATGGCGAGGCGCAGGTTGGGCCGGTCGAAGCCGTGGACGAAGATCCTCGGCTCCTGCCCGAACAGCCGTCCCACGATGTCGGCGCGCGTCGCCGCGTCGGCGGTGGCCGTGAAGGCGATGATCTGCACGCCGCCGAGCTCGCGGTGCAGCGCCCCCAGGCTCATGTATTCGGGCCGGAAATCATGGCCCCATTGCGAGATGCAATGGGCCTCGTCGACCGCCAGCAGGCCGACCTTGGCGCGCCGGAGCAGCGCGACGGTGTCGGGCTTGGCGAGCCGTTCGGGCGCGATATAGGCGAGGCGCAACGCGCCGCGCTCGATCTGGTCGAGAATGCGCCGGTTTTCGCTGGAATCGTTGCTCGAGTTCAGGCTCGCCGCCGCGACGCCGTAGTCGCGCAGTTGCGCCACCTGGTTGCGCATCAGCGCGATCAGCGGCGACACCACGACGGTGAGGCCGTCGCGCAACAAGGCCGGGAGCTGGTAGCACAGCGACTTGCCGCTGCCGGTCGGCATGACGGCGAGCACGTCGCGGCCGGCCAGGATCGTCTCGATGATCTCGGCCTGGCCGGTCCGGAAGGAGCCGAATCCGAACACGCTGCGCAGCAGGTTTTGTGCGGCCACGAGATCGGCCATGGGCGATTCGGCTTTCGGTTGGGTGCAACGGTTCAGCTTAGCAAACGAAAGTCCCACGCCGGCATGGAAGTATCCATGCACGTATCCATGCTGAAAACGCATGGCAATGGTTTCATCCGGCCGCCGATTCGCCTATGCGTCGTGGCCGTTCACCCGCGAGCCGCCGGATGCCGCCCCCGCCTTCTCCCGACCCGTCGCCGGCCGGCTTGCTCCGGCCGTTGTGCCTGCTGTGGCTCGTCGGCATGGCGGCGCGGGTTGCGATCCTGGCGGTGCCGCCCGTCATTCCGCTGATCCACGACGACCTCCATTTGTCGGAAACCCAGGTCGGGCTGCTGATCGGGCTGCCGCTCGGCCTGTTCGCCGCGGCCGCGGTTCCGGGCTCGCTGCTGGTGGCGCGCATCGGGATGCGCCGCACGATGCTGATCGGCCTGGCGCTCACGGCGCTCGCGTCCGCCGGCCGGAGCGCGAGCCTCAATGTCTGGATGCTCTATGGCACCACCGCCCTGATGGGGTTCGGGGTCGCGATCATGCAGCCCGCGCTGCCGGCGCTGGTGCGCGCATGGGTGCCGACGCATGTCGGGTTGGGCACCGCGGTCTCGACCAACGGCATGGTGATCGGCGCAACGCTCGGCTCGGCGCTGTCCATTCCCTTCGTGCTGCCCTGGGTGGGCGAGAGCTGGCGGCTCGACCTCGTCCTGTGGTCGGCGCTCACCGGGGCCATCGCGATCGTCTTCGCGGCGGTCAGCCCGCGTGCGGTATCGGCCGACCCGGACCTCATGTCGGCAGCCAAACGCTGGTGGCCTGACTGGAAAAGCCCGCTGACCTGGCTGCTCGGCCTGGCGTTCGGCGCCACCAACGCCCTCTATTACGGCGCCAACGCGTTCCTGCCCGACCATCTGGTCGCGCATGGACGTCCCGACCTCGTCGGTGCGGCGCTCGCCTGGCTCAACGGATCGCAGCTCATCGCCTCCTGCATCCTTCTCGTCGCCGCCGACTGGCTGCACCGGCGCACATGGCCTTACCTCGTGTTCGGACCGCTGACCGTCGCGGGACTGCTGGTGATGGTCCTGGCCGATGGCGGCTGGATCGTGCTGGCGGCCGCGGTCGTCGGCTTCGCGGCGGCGGTCCCGTTCGTGCTGCTGCTCGCGCTGCCGCCGGCCTTGAGCGCGCCCGGCGAGGTCCATCGCACGGCCGCCGGCATGTTCACCATCAGCTATACGTGCGCCGTCATCGTCCCGGTCCTGAGTGGCGCCATCTGGGACGTCAGCGGCGCCGCATGGACCGCCTTCGTGCCGCTCGGCCTCTGCGCCATCGCTTACACGGTGCTCGGCGTCGCGCTCAACCGCTATCGCGCGCCCGCGGCCTGATCGGCATGACCACGCCCGCCCCGCACCGGTCCGAGGACATGACGGCACGGCTCATGCTCGTGGCGCTCAGCCTCGGCTGGGGCGTCACCTGGTCCACCATGCGGATCTCCCTGATGGAGATTCCGCCCTTCAGCATGCGGGTCGCCACCATGTTCATCGGCGCCGCCACGCTGTGGCTGCTCACAAGGCTGCGGCGCCGCAGCTTCGCGCTCCGCAACCCGACCGTGGTGGCGCATGTCGTCGCCGCGTCCTTCTTCAACGTCGTGGCGTTCAGCCTGTTCACGCCCTTCGCGCAGCTCTATGCGGCGACCTCGCGGGTGACCATCCTGGTCTACACCATGCCGATCTGGGCGAGCCTGCTGGCGCGCCTGGTGCTGGGCGAGCGTCTGAATGCGACCCGCGCGGTCGCGCTCGCGCTGTGCGTCGCCGGAATGGCGGTGCTGATCTGGCCGCTCGCCGCCACCGGCATCCCGGCCGGCATCCTGCTGGCGCTCGGCGCCGCGGTGAGCTGGGCGGCCGGCACCGTCTACCTGAAATGGGCGCGCATCGACGCCGACCCGATGGCGGTGACCTTCTGGCAGCTCGTCGTCGCATTCGTGGCGATCAGCGCCTGCCTGCCGGTATTCGAAGGATCGCTGCAACTGTGGCCGGTGCAGACCAAGACCATGGTGGCGCTCGTGTTCAGCGGGCTGGTCGGGTCCGGGATCGCCTATTTCCTCTGGTTCGACATCGTGCGGCGGCTGCCGGCGATGACGGCCTCGCTCGGCGTCTTGAGCGTGCCGGCGGTCGGGATCGTGGCGTCGGTCGTGATGCTGGGCGAGCGCCCGACCGTGCCCGACATCGTCGGCTTCGCGCTGATCTTCGCGGCCGCCGCCTTCGTGCTGCTGGCGCCGAGCGGCGCGCCCGCGCCGGCGGAGCCGGGTTGATCGCGGGGTGGGGGCGGCTTCGCCGGCAACCCACCCCACGACATCAGCGCAGCGCGATCGGTGAAACCGTCGATCCCGTGGCGCCCTTGATCTTCAGCGGCGTCATGATGAAGGCGAACTCCTGGACATTCTTCGCCGTCAGCTCATCCAGCTTGAGGTTTTCCAGCAGATGCACGCCGTTCACCACCAGCGCGACCTGGTGCACCGGCAGCGACAATTGCGGATCGGGATTGGGCGCAACCTCCACCGGCCAGTTGTCGGAGCCGAGCAGGACCGGGCTCTGCCCAATCAGCCATTCCGCCGCCTTCACGCCGATGCCGGGGCATGACTTCACGAAGCGCGCATTGTCCTTGCCGTAGAGCTTGCCCCAGCCGGTATGGATGATGACCGCGTCGCCCGCTCTCAGGCTCAGGTTCTGCTTTTTCAACGCGCCCTGCAGGTCGTCGACCGTGATCTCGTAGGTATCGCCGAGCATGTCCACGCCCTTGTAGGCCGCGACGTCGATCAGCACGCCGCGTGTGATGAAGGCAGGAGCATTCTCGATGCCGAGCTTGGTGAAGCCCGAGCGCGACGAGATCTCGTCGGTCTTGAAGCAATTGTAGTGGCTGTTGCGGTGGCTCTGATGGCCGAACCCGTCGAACTGCGTGCCGACCTGGCCGATCTCGGAGAGCACCATTTCCTCGTTGCTGCCGCGCTCGTTGGAGCCGGTATTCATGAAGGTGCGCTTGAGGTGCATGTCGAAACGCCGCGGACCGAAGAACGGCATGGTGCCGCCCAGCACGTGGGCGAGGTCGATCACCTCACCGGTCTTGATGAGCTTGACGGCATCGAGCACGAGCTGCGGCGTCATCAAGTTGCCGGAGCCGCGCTCGTCGCCGGCCCCCCATTTCGACGGGCAGCGCGCGCTTTCCGCCGGCACTGTCCACGACGGCGCTTGCGCCAGGGCCGCGGTCGCCGTCAGCGTGGCGAGCGTAACGGCCGCAAATGCGATGCATTTCATGGCTTCCTCCCATCTTCGTTGTCCCGAACCACCGGTCGGCCCGGTCAGCTTGCGCCCGGCCGAAGCGCTCCGCAACGTGCGCGTGCGGGCACCGACCTCTATGGAAGCCGGCAATTACAAAAAACTCTGCGGATCGATATCTACCTCGAGCCGCACGTCGCCCTTCGGTCTGGGCGCCGCGCCGAGCCAGTCGCGCAGATAGGCCGAGAGATCGAAGGCGCGCGCCGTC
>Ga0208983_1000025_pt1 | contig 10193 bp, 8 predicted proteins | sample MedBloCARef_M2_FD_187841 | JGI IMG/M metagenome (GOLD analysis project Ga0208983, IMG submission 187841) | Forest soil microbial communities from El Dorado National Forest, California, USA - Mediterranean Blodgett CA Ref_M2 (SPAdes) (version 2) | ecosystem: Environmental > Terrestrial > Soil >...
AGTTGACTGGCACGCACATAGGATGCGATACGACCTATTGCGGCGCCTGCACGGTGCTGATGAACGGCGCCGCAGTGAAATCTTGCACGGTCTTCGCGGTGCAGGCCGACGGGGCTGAAATTACCACGGTCGAGGGACTGGAGAAAGACGGCGAACTCCATCCTATTCAAAAAGCGTTTGGCGACTGCTACGGTCTCCAATGCGGCTACTGCACGCCCGGGCTCATGCTTTCTGCGCTGCAACTCCTGAAGGACAATTCGAACCCGAACCAGAAGCAGATTCGGAAAGCGATAGCGGGAAATACCTGCCGATGCACCGGCTATCAGAATATTTTCAAAGCGATTGACACCGCCGCGGCGGCGATGAGGAGTTCCGGTCGTGGCGATTAAATTTGGCGGAGACTTCGAGGTAGCGCGCTCTCCGGAAGACGTGTACGACTTCCTGACGGATCCGCATAAGTTCGCGCCCTTGCTCCCGGACTTTCAAGGTATGGAGGTGCAGGACGAGCGCCATTTTGCGGTGAAGGTGAACGTCGGCATCTCCTATATCAAGGGGACTGCGAATGTGAAGATGGAGCTTGCCGAAGCCATCCGCCCCAACCGCGCCCAATATAAGGGGCAAGGTAGTGTCGCGGGCGGGAATGTGTCGCTGACGGCCGGCTTCGATCTTGTTCCGGCGGGCGGCGGTACGAGAGTCGCTTGGCAAGGCGAGGCGCAGATTTTCGGACGCTTGACTTCCATGGCAGGCGGTTTGCTGGAGCCGCTCGGAAAGAAAAATGTGCAGAAGCTGATTGATGGTTTGCAGGCGGCGTTGCGTTGAGGCGATATTCGCTGCATCGGGAAGAAGGGCGACTTGACCGCGCGAACGAATAACGGGAGCTGGGTCGGCAAAGCACTGCCGAGGAAGGAAGATAACCGTCTCCTGCGCGGGCGCGGCAAGTTCGTTGACGACATCAAGCTGCGTGACATGCTGTATCTGAAGTTTGTCCGCTCTCCGTATGCCCACGCAAAAGTGACCAACCTCGACACCTCCGCGGCGGAGGCAGTTTCCGGTGTGGTCTGCACGCTGACGGGCGCTGAAATCGCGAAACAGACGAATCCCTTCATTGAGATCGGTCCGGACCCGTTCGCGCGAATCAAAGATTATCCGCTGGCGGTTGCCAAAGTACGCTATCAGGGAGAACCGGTGGCCGCTGTGGTTGCTACCTCGCCGCAGATTGCCGACGATGCTTCAGAACTGGTGCAAGTCGAGTACGAATATCAAGAGGTCGTGACCGACGGCGAAGAAGCCTTGCAGGATGCCGTTGTGCTTCATGAAGATGCGGGAACGAATCGGGTGTGGCGCGGAGTTTTCGAATACGGTGACATTGAAAAAGCTTTTCGCGAAGCGGCGCACATTGTGCGGATCGACAAGATGCATTTTCACCGGTTTTCCAGTACGCCACTGGAGAACAACGCGGTGATCGGTCAGTGGGACCGGAGCGATGAGCACATCTATTATTGGTGCAACAATTCCTTCCCTTCCTTCGCGATGCAGTTCATTGCGGCGCACCTCGGCGTCCCCATCGACAGGATTCGCGTTCAGACTTTCGATATCGGCGGCAGTTTTGGCATCAAGATCACCAATTATCCGCAGATGTCGGTTTGTGCCCTCGCGTCAAAAAAGGCCGGCGGCCGCCCTGTCAAGTGGATAGAGACGCGTTCCGAGCACAACATCTCGAGTGCGCACGGCAACGAGCGGACCTTCCGCGACACACGAGTGGCACTGGATAAGGATGGCGTCATCACCGCGATCGACTCGCGCCACATTGATGATTGCGGTGCCTATCCGCGCTATGAACCCCTCGGTTGCGTGATCTGGGCACAGGTTTTTCCGGGCGTTTACCGCTTCCGGAATGCGCGCATCGATTTCAGCCAGGCTGTAACCAACAAATGCCCCGTGGGACCGAACCGCGGCTACTCGCGGATGCAGCATCTGTGGTTCCTGGAGCGTGTCGTCGATATTTGCGCGCACCAATTGGGCATTGCTCCGGACGAGATGAGGCTGCGCAACTACATTCGTCCGGAAGAATTTCCCTACACAACGCCAAATGGCTGCGTGTACGATTCCGGCAACTATCCCAAGATGCTGCAGGTGGCGAAGGAGCGGATTGGCTGGGAGGATTGGAAGAAGAAGCAGGCCGCAGCGCGAGCGGAAGGACGCTGGTTGGGGATCGGAATCGGTACCACGCTGGATTCCGGCACGAACAATTTTGGTCAGTCGCAAATCGTGAATCCCAATGCGCCATTTTCCGGGAATTCTCAGGGCGCAAACTGCAAGCTGGATATCTATGGCGAGGTTGTCGTCGCTGTCGGCTCTTGTCCGCAAGGCCAGGGTCACGAAACCACCGCAGCGCAAGTTGTCGCCGATGTCCTCAACATCCACCCGGACCTCGTTACCGTGCGCACGGGATTCGACACCGAACGAAACGTTCATACCGGGGCTTCGGGCACGTATGCGAGTCAATTTGCGGTCTCGGGTCTGTCCGCCGTACACGGCGCGGCACAGAAACTGAAGACCGAGATGAAGCGTCTGGCAGCTTTCCTCCTTGAATCAAAGGAAGAAAGCCTTGAATTCGGCGTCGGGGAGCAGGGGCCGCAGATTCTCGCGAAAGACAGCGGAAAGTCCGTAAACTATTGGCGATTGGCAAACATCGTCAACGTGAACTCTGCCGTTCTTCCCGCCGAACTCTACGAACTGACATTGAATTGCCGTTACATCTGGCGCGCCCCGTTCAAGGTTCCAGACACGGCAAAAAAATACGGCAGCTTGACACTGACTTACGCGTCACAGCTTCACATTGCCGTTGTGGAAATTGACCGGGACACATTCATCCCGCGGATTCTGGACTACGTGGCGGTCGACGATTGCGGAAAAGTCATCAATCCCCCGATCGTCGAGGGTCAAGTGTACGGCGCAACAGCGCACGGGATCGGCGCCGCATTGATGGAGAGCTGCGTCTACGACGCGGTTGGCAACATGCTTACGGCGACGTTCAGCGACTACACTCCGATCACTTCCATGAACATGCCCAACGTGAAATACGCTCATATCGAGACGCCGTCTCCGCACAGTTACAGTGGCGCAAAGGGAATGGGAGAAGGCGGTGCCGCGCCCCTTCATGCGATTTCCGCTGCGTTGCAAGATGCTCTCTTTTCCAGCGGGATTGTCGTAAGCGATTCCTTCAACAACGCAGATACCTTGTACCGCGCGATTGTGGCGAAGGAAATCTATCAGGCGGATAAACTGGTCAAGGTAGAGAAAGGGGTGTAACGCCGCACGAATATGAAGCGAGTTTGCATCGTCGGATGTGGCGCCATCGGCTCGCTTTACGCCGTGCATCTTGCGCGCGTCGTTGAGGTCTGGGCCTTTGTTCGCCGGGAAGAGCACGCGCTCGCTCTCAAGCGCGATGGATTACGTGTGAGCGGCAAGCACGAATTTCACGTCTCTCTTAAAGCCACGTCGCGTCCGGAAGAAATTCCTGACTGTGACCTCGCGATCGTTGCGACAAAGGCAAGGCAAGTCGAGGAATCCGTTGCACCGGTCGGACATCACTTCAATCACGGAGCCGTGCTTTCCGCACAAAATGGCCTAGGCAGTGAGGAACTCATCGCCGAGCATACGCGCGGCCAGATTATTCGCGGCACAACCTTTATGAGCGGCACACGCCACAGTGACACGCATGTGCAATATGAATTGGACACGGCCACTTGGATGGGCCCGTTTGAGCCGCGGCACACGCCAGTCACGGTAGTCAAGGAAACCGCCGAATTGATCATAGCTGGCGGGTTGAAGGCCGAAGCACTTCCGGATGCCCGGCCCGCCCAGTGGTCCAAACTGATATTCAACGCTTCTGTCAACGGCGTCTCCGCTCTTACCGGCCTCCCGCACTCACCGCATTTTGCCGATGAAACCCGGCCTGAGAGCTTGGGACACTTGCTCCACGATTTGATCGATGAAGGGAAGCGCGTGGCTGAAGCTGCAGGAGTAAGGCTGCACGAAGATCCCTGGGCCATGAACAAAATCGGCGCGATGACCAACCATCCGCCATCCATGCTGTATGATGCGCGCCATCAGTTGCTCACCGAAGTGGATTTTTTGAGCGGAGCGATCGCCCGCGAGGCACGGCGCGCGGGAGTCTCTGCTCCGCTGCACACGGCCGTCTACCAGTTGATTAAGGGTAAGGAAGCCTCCTGGACCTACAAAGAAGAGAATAAAGACGCGGTGGTCGAAAATGGCATGGCCCACTGACATTGCAAAACTCAGCCGCGTTCGCGCGCTGATGAAGGAGCAGGATCTGGATGCGCTCGTCGTCCGCGCGCCTGATAACGTCGTCTATCTATCGAACTATTGGTGCATGAAGGGCTATGACGCCCTTGTTTTCCCGCGCGAAGGGGAATCCACACTGATCGCCCTCGAACCGCAACTCGCCGATGCCCAGCGCAACTCCTGGACCAAAGACATCCGCTTGTTCAAAGGATACGACGAGAAGGATCCCCGGCCGCCGCAGTACCGTTCGCTTGAATCGGCGATCGATGTCTTGAAAGAGCGTAGCTTGACGAGAAAGATCGGTATTGAACTCAATATGGGTACGCAGTCTGCCGATCGCATGGTAGGCGAACCGACTACGCCCACGCAGATTTTCTTCGATTCCTTCCGCAAAGTGGCCGGCGAGGTGCTCGATGCAACGCCGCTGCTGAACGAAGCGCGCGCTATCAAAACTTTGCAGGAAATCGAGCGCATGAGCTTAGCGAATGAACTGGCAGCCCTCGCCATGGAGCATGTCCACGACCACATCCGACCGGGAATGAAGGAAAGCGAAGTCGGCGCGATGTATGAAGGATTTGTTCATGGCCTGGGTGTCGGCTACAAGGGGAAAGTGGAAATGGCTCGCGCCTTCACACTTGTCTGGTCGGGAAAGGGAATTGCGACCTTTACGGCTACCGGTGACCGCCCTGTTCAGGAGCACGAGCCCACGTTGCTGGAAATCTGGGTATGTGTGGATGGTTATTGGACGGACCTAACCAAGAATGTTTGTCCCGGCGACCTAACAGCTGAGTATCACCGCCTGCTCGATCTCTTGCTGAAGGTTTTCAACGAAGCGGTTTCTTATGCGAAAGATGGCGCGAGCTTTCCGGAACTGGATCGCTTGACGCGATCGCGGATTGCCGAGGGCGGTTATCCCGGTCAGCCGTCGCATCCGATCTGTCACGGCGTTGGAGCTCGCGCCCACGAACCGCCATACGCGCATCAGGCCGGCACGGGAACGATTCGAAAGGGAATGGTTCTGGCGATTGAGCCGGGGATTTACTGGCCGGGCGGCGGCGGCTTGCGGCTGGAGGACAATTTTTGGATCACGGAAGCGGGGAATCAAAAACTCTGCTCGTATCCTGATGATTTTCGGCTGGTGCGTGCCGCCGGCCAGGCGAGATGAACTCGTGACGACACCGGCAAGAAACGTGAATCCGGCATCAGGCCTCGATCCCAAGCTGGTCGAAAGCATTCTCGCTGCCGTACGCGAAGAGGAAATTGTCGCGATGGCCTGCGACGTTATTAACATTCCAAGTCCTACGGGCGAAGAGCTGCAAATGGCTGAATACATGCGTGGCGCGTTCCGGCAGTTGGGCTTGACTGTGACCTGGCAGGAAGTGGAAGAAGGACGTGCCAACGTCGTTGGCCGGTGGCTCGGCTCCGGCGGTGGAAAAAACCTGATGTTCAACGGCCACATGGACACGTCGAACACGGGTCGCGAGGAATTTCTTGCCGGCATCGGTTACAAGCCTCACGCGATCGTCAAGGACGGCGTCATTTACGGTCTCGGCATCTACAACATGAAAGGCGCACTCGTTTGCTACACGCATGCGGTCAAGGCGTTGCACCGCGCTGGCGTGAAGCTCAAAGGCGACGTGATCTTAGCGGCCGTCGCCGGCGAAATCGAGAAAACGCAGTGGGGCGAGTACCAGGGCAAGGAATATCGTGGCTACGGCTATGGCACCCACTACTTAGTGAATCACGGCGTGCTCCCGGACATGTGCATCCTCGGCGAGCCTACAGACATGCGCGTCGTGCTGGAGCACTTCGGTTCCATGTGGGTGCGCATTTCGTGCACCGGCATTTACGTCCACACGGCATTCTGCGAAGGCCGCGAAGAAATGAACTCCATCCGCCGCATGCATGAACTGATGGAGCCGATTATGCAGTGGACGGCCAGCTGGGAGAAAAAGGCGGCCCACGGCGGAAAGAAGGCCATCGTCAATCTGGGCGGGATTCGTGGCGGCCACCCCTGGCGAGCCAGCCGCACACCGGAAAAAACCGATCTGTTTCTCGACGTGCGCGTCCCGCCGACGATTCCCATGAGCGAGGCACGCCGGGACATTCAAGCGGTTTTCTTCGATCTCGAACGGAGGCATCCGGACTGGGGTCTCGAATTCGAGACCTACGTGTCCGTTCCTGGCGCCCGCATCAGGGAGGACCATCCCATGATTGCCGCCATTGACGCGAATCACGAGCGAGTAATGGGCAATCGTCCAGAGCGTGAAATTGTCACGTGGTGTTCCGACGCCAGCGTTCTCAGCCGCTATGGCATTGAAACCGTGAACTACGGACCTTCCAGTGGGCCGCGCGATGCGGAAGGAGAAAAGGTTCGCATCAAGACGCTGGTGGATATCACCAAGATCTACGCGCTGACCGCCGCGGAGCTTTGCGGCGTGCAGTGATTTGCTGCTCGGAGGAAGCCATTGCCAAGTCAACCGGAAATCAATCGGCGTTTCAAGAACATTCGCGAAGCGATGGACCGCGAACACCTGGACGCTCTCATCGTCTGCGGGAACCAGTACGCCGGATTCGAAGGCGCAGTCTTCTATGTATCAGGCTTTGAGATCGTTCACCGTTACGTCTACGTCCTGATTCCCCTCGAAGGCGAACCGACTCTTGTTTTTCCCCGTGAGGCGCGTTGGATTGGCGACAAGGCCAAACCGTGGATCAAGGATCAGGTCTGGCCGGACCTTCCCGGTCAATGGCTCGCCGAGCGAGGCCGCGAAAAGGGTTGGGAGCGCATCGGCGTCTACGGCATGAATTTCGTGATGGCCGTTCGAGACTACCGTGAACTTGCCAAAGCGTCTTTCGAGCTGGTTCCCTTCGATACCGCGTTCGACATGGCGCGCGCGGTGAAGAGTGAAGAGGAGCTTGCCGAAGTGCGCGACGCGATGGACATCATCCTGGACGGCTTCTGGGCGCTGGTCTCCGCGTACGAGCCAGGCAAGACGGAAGCAGAAATCATGGCGCCTGCCGTGGAACGCTTCTTCGCGCGCGGTGCGGGTCCACGTATGATGAACATTCTTCTCTCCGGCACCCATGGCGAAGCCGAAGCCGCGTTTAAGATCCCCGGAAATCGCGTCGTTGCAGTAGACGACCTTCTTCTCTATTCGCTCGAAGTCACCGGCTCGGGCTGCTATTGGGTGGAGTTTTCGCGGCCCATCATTCGCGGAAAAATCAGTCCGCGTACGCGGGCGATGGCGGATGCTTACCCCGAAGCGCTGGAAGCGGCGCGAAGATTAATGCGCGCGGGCGAGCTCGCCAGCAATGTTCATCGCACCGTCGCGGACAAATTTGCCAAACACGGTTTCGCGCTCGGTCACCTCTCTGGTCACAGTATCGGCGCAACGATGCTCGAATATCCCGCCATCGGTGCAAAGAGTGACGTCGTCCTCCAGGAGAACATGATCTTTTCATTGCATCCTCAGGTGGTCGATCAGGACGGCAAAGTTTGCTTGTACACGCAGGACACCTACCGCATCGGCAAGAGTGCAGGTGAATGCCTTGCCGATGTCCCTTGGAAATTCTTCACCGGTGCGGAAACGCGGCAGCGGGTGGCTTCTTAGAAGGTTGCTAAGTCACGGGCCTTTCCTCCTGAGGGTGCCCTTGAGAGTGTTCGAGGGGGTACCACCCTAATTCTCGTGACACGGGCTGAGTTTGGAGTGAAATCGAAATGAAGATTGCTGTCGTCGGATGCGGTGCCGTTGGAAGCCTTTTCGCCGCGCATTTGGCCAAAGCCGGCGAAGTGGAAGTTTGGGCTTACGACGTTTGGAAAGAGCACATCGATGCGATCCGCGGCAGCGGCTTGCGAATCTCGGGCGCTTCCGAATTCACAGTTCGTCTGAATGCCACCAGCGATCCAAAGTCCTTGCCGCGCTGCGATTACGGCATCGTCGCCACGAAAGCCATTCATACCCGAGTGGCAATTGCTCAAGTGGCTCACGCGTTTGATGAAGACAGCGCCGTTTGCTCCGTCCAGAACGGCGTTGGCAATGAAGAAATTCTCGCCGAACATGTGAAGTGCATCATCCGGGGCACGACTTTCCCTGCGGGCCATCCCATTGGACCCGGCCACATCGGTTTCGACATCAAAGGCGATACCTGGATTGGGCCCTTCGAGCCTACGAACACGCCCTATGCAAAGGTGGAAGAACTCGCCGGTTTCATCAGCCGCTCCGGCATGAACACGATCCCGCTGCCGGACGCCCGTGGCGCACAGTGGACCAAGCTTATTTTCAATGCTTCAACGAATCCAGTCGGTGCTCTCACGCTACTTCACCATGGCGCCGCCACGCGCTTCGCTCCCACGGGTCAATTGTTCAATGATCTGATCGACGAGGGCGAAGCTGTTGCCGCAAAGCTGGGAATCAAACTTCATGGGGATCCACGACAACTCGTTCAGAAAGGCGCCAACGCCCCCGGCAAGCACCGCGCCAGCATGCTGCAAGATGTTTTGGCAAAGCGCCAGACAGAAGTCGACTTCATGAACGGCGCCATCGCTGAGTGGGGCCAAAAAGTCGGCGTCCCCACCCCCCTAAACCGGGCGCTCTGGCAATTGACGAAGGGTCTCGAGCACTCCTGGCAGGACCCCGACTAGAGGAGTTCAAAACGCGAAATGCCCCTACCTTTTAATATCGGTGTATTGCAGCTCAGCATGGAGCCGGTCCACGAAACCGTCGCCATGGCCAAAGCCTGCGAGGATGCCGGCTTTGATGCATTCTGGATCGCCGAAGCCTATCCCTGGTGGCGCAAGCACGGCTTTGAAGCTCGCTCTTCGACGGCCATTCTTGCCGTCATCGCCGCGCAGACGCGCCGGATCCAGCTTGGCTGGGGCATCATCTCTCCTTACACACGCCATCCGGTGCAGGTCGCGATGGAAGCGCGCGTCATGCAGGATCTTGCCGGTGACCGCTTTCTTCTGGGCCTCGGCGCCTCCAAGATCTTCATGAAAGAAATCGGTGAGGGTGAAGGCGAAAAAGTCGGCCCCGCCACAGTCATGCGCGAAAGCATTGATATTGTTAAGGGTGTTCTCCGTGGCGGTCCGTTTGAATATCAGGGAAAAGTCTTTGCTGCATCCGTTCCGCCGCTGAAGTCGGGCGCGCATGCGACCACTAAACTGCCGCCGATCTATGTCGCGGGCACTGGCCCGGTCATGCAAAAAATGTCCGGCTCGATTAGCGACGGCTTGCTCACGGCCAGTATCACCACGCCGGCGTTTGTTCGTTACTCACTCAAAAATCTCGAAGAGGGCGCTCGCAAAGCGGGGAAGAACTTGTCCGACCTGGTGCTCGGCTCGGTCATCGTCGGCAGTATTGGCCGTGATTCTGCTAAGGGCAAGGAGGGGGCTCGCGAACAGGCGGCAATGTATCTCGCCAACAAGGTGCAGAACATCAAAGGTTCGGCCGACGTTCTCCTCGATTGCGCTGGCCTCACCTTTGAAGAGCTTCAGCCGGTTGCCGATGCCATGGAAAAAGGCGGCCGCAAAGCCGCGGCCAAAGCAGTCACCGATGAAATGTTGCGCAAAGTTTGCGCGATTGCCGGCACGCCCGACGAATGTATAGCCCGTATTGAGGAATATCGCGCGGCCGGTTGCACGAACATCATGCTCGAAATCTGGGGTGATGACCGGACCGGCCAAGCCAAGCTTTTCGGTGAAGCTGTTCTACCGCATTTCAGGAATTAGCGGCAGAATCAGTTTTCATCACATAATCATCAATTGCCGATTCTTTCTGGAGCTTTCATGCGACTCGTGACATTTCAAAACTCGGTCGGTGCCACCCGCATTGGCGCGTTTGTTGAGGGCGGCCAGGTAGTGGATTTAAATTCCGCCTGCTCCTTGT
>Ga0208983_1000029_pt1 | contig 10039 bp, 6 predicted proteins | sample MedBloCARef_M2_FD_187841 | JGI IMG/M metagenome (GOLD analysis project Ga0208983, IMG submission 187841) | Forest soil microbial communities from El Dorado National Forest, California, USA - Mediterranean Blodgett CA Ref_M2 (SPAdes) (version 2) | ecosystem: Environmental > Terrestrial > Soil >...
GCACTGTGGCCCTTGTGTGTACCGAGGACCTTATCCGAGTTGATGACGTGATGGAATCACCTAAGCTGGCGGAATGATCGGGCTGCTCTGTTTCGTTCTGGCCGCCCTGGCCTCGCCAGCTGTATCGCTGGTGGCGGAGCAGCTCTTTCCTAAGCACGCCGCGCGCTTGGACAAATAGGCTGCGATCGATTGTCTCGTGGGACATGTGATATAACTCATCTTCAGGATGCGTTCTCTTCAGCCAACCGGCTATCTGCTCGGGCGACCAGTTCAATCTGAGCTTCCGCACCACTGCCTGCCGTAGCCCTGGATTGTTCGCCAACTTACAACGCTTTGGTCGAAGAGCTTGCACCCAGGCCTTCTCGTCAGCCAGCGCCGCCCGGTATCGATCATAGCCGCCGTTCCGGTTGATTTCTCGGCTCACCGTCGAAGCCGAGCGACCCAGCAACCTGGCCATCGATCGCGCCGATTGATGCGCTGTAATGCCTCTGGAAATCTCCTCGCGCTCCGAGCGTCAATACCCGCCTCGAGCGATGCGGCAGCGCAGGACGAATCCCCCCATGCGGTGCCACCTGGAAAATAAATTGACGATGACGGCTTACCAAATGCTCGCCCAATCGCCTTCAAGGACTCCCCACGCTGCCAGCGGTCCCATAACTCCGTCTTCTCTGCCGCAGTGAAGCCTCGATGATATCTTGGGCACATCACAATACACTCCATCTTTTCTCTCTAAGATAAAGTGTTGCGTCGACCGGTTGAGACCACCGCCAACAGCGGCCATTCTCGAAAGGCCAGCTTTCGTCCCGAAGCTGCGGTCGCGCCGTAGTTCAGCAGCTGCTCTGATTGGGCATGCTGCCCGTTCTTCCGTCTCCAAGGCCAGCCGCTCAGTTAGCGAAGTCGTCGCCTTCGCCCCGTGGTGGCGCGCTGCAGGAATTGCGGGGCGTGAGGGCGCGGCTCGCGCGGGGCCGGACGCTCAGAGGGATCGCGGCCGAGCTTGGACTGCAATTCGACCAGGTCGGTGAAGACGTCGGCCTGGCGGCGCAATGGCAGCTGCATGAAGTGCGTGCAGCACCGGGCATAGTTCGCCCCCTACTAGTTTGCCCCCGGTCATCGCTCCGTCCATGCCTTGTCGCCGACATTCGAGCGGTCAGCCGTTCTCCCCATAACTACGCTTTGCGGCCGCAGCACTCACATAGCCGAGCCGGACATCGCGCTCGACAAGCTCCCGCGCCCGCAATCTGGCTTCGCCGAAGCCGCCGCCGCCGGAAGTTTCGAGCCGAACGATATTCCCACGTTTCAGCATCATGTTCGTAACCTTGGAGGGCAACGCCTGCGTTTGACCGTCGCGGATCAAATAGAGTGCACTCGGCGCCGCGGCCTCCCCGCCGGCGAGACCAAAGGGACGGAACTTGAAGCGATCGAGATTGGTCGAAAGCTGCGCCATCGCACAGTTGATCCGCCATTCGCGCCAGAGACCCAAGCCGCCGCGTTGCCGGCCGGGACCGCCTGAATCGGTCAACAGTCCGTAACCCAGAAACGTCACCGGCATGTCGCTTTCGATCATCTCCATTGGAATGTTCGCGTTGTTGTGCATGCCGAACGACAGCGCCGACGCGCCATCCGAAGCGGGCAGCGCTCCGATACCACCGACCTCAATCTCGACCAGGACGCGACGGCCAAGCACAGGATCGATGGTCTGCAGCGTGACGACGTAGGACACTGCGTAATAGGCGGCCGGCATGCGCTCCGGCACAGCCTGATGCAGCGCGCCGAACAACACCGTGGCCAACCGGTGCCCGATGGCAATGCGATGCACGACGGGTGCCGGCGCTGCAGCACTCACACACAGGCCCGGCGGCGCAACGATCTTGACCGGGCGATAGCAGCCCGCATTTGCCGCGATGGGCACATCGGCAGATGCGATCAGCGCATAGAAGACCGTTGAGCATGTCGACGACAGCGTTGCGTTGCTCGGCCCCATCACCTGCTTGCTGCAGCCGGAGAGATCGACCGTGAGCTCGTCACCTTCGACCATCAACTTGGCGTGAATGCGTATTGGCGCATCCGAAATCCCGTCGTCATCGATATGGTCCTCGAATTCGTAAGTGCCATCGGGGATGCGGCCGATCACCGCCCGCATGGCGGCCTCGGATCGATCGAGCAATTGACCGAGCGCTGTTTCGAAACGCTTTTCTCCGAGCTTTATGGCGAGCCGTTCAACGTTTGCCGCGCCGATGTGGAGCGAGGCGAGCTGGGATTGCAAATCTCCCCACAGGATGTCCGGCTGGCGGACATTCTGCAGGATGATGTCGCGAATCGGCTCATTGAGCTTGCCGTCTTCCACGAGCTTCACCGGCGGTATGCGCAGGCCTTCCTGGAAGATCTCCGTGGCGCTCGAGCCGTAACTGCCCGGGGAGGAGCCCCCGACGTCGAGATGGTGGCACAGCGCTCCGACGAACCCGATGCGCCGGTCGTTCCGGAAGATTGCCTTGAAGGCGACGATATCGGGGAGATGCTGGCCTCCGCAGTAGGGGTCGTTGGATACGACGATGTCGTCGGGGCCCCACCGATCGGGCGGAATGTGACGAGCCAGGATCTCGGTGAGGAAATAGCTCATGGAATTGAGATGGCTCGGGATGCGTGCCGCCTGCGCGACGTTCCAGCCATCGCGGTCGAAGATCGCGGTCGAGTAGTCGAGCAATTCCCGCACGATGGTCGAGCGACTTGTGCGCCAGATGGTGACGTCCATTTCGGCGGCCGCAGCGGTCAGGGCGTTGTAGATGATCTCGAGCTCGATCGGCGCGATCTCGACATCCGCAACATTCACGTTCATTCATGCCTCCCCGCCACGAGGTGGCCGCTCTTGTCGCGCCGACAACTCCATCCGTCGACGAGAAGGACGCTCGTGTAGGCTTCCTCGATGACGGCCGGCCCCTCGATCGTGGCGCCGAGCGACAGCTCGTCGCGACTCCAAACCGCGACATCCCGCCAACGGCCGGCAAGCCAGACTTTGCGCTTGCCGGGTGGTTGGCCGCTATCTCGCGCATCCGGTGGTTTGGCTGCGGGCTTGGGCAGGCGGCCTATTACCGAGGCGCGCAACGATACGATCTCGACGGCTGAACCAGGATTGGAATAAGAGAAACGCTGGCGATGGAGATCGTGAAAATCGGCGATCAGCGCCGACAGTGCCGCCTCATCGAGCCGCAACGAGCGCATCGGCACCGTAAGCTCGAATGCTTGCCCCTTGTAGTGCATGTCGGCAGCGAGTTCGATGTGACGGTCGCTCGCGGGGATGGCGTCGGCGTCGAGCCTTGCCCGCGCGTCGGCGACGAGGTTTTCGAGGAGAGGCTCGATCGCGCAAAGGCTCTCGGGTTTTGCGTCGAGAACGCGCGAGCGGACAAGGTCATGGATCAGATCCGAATGCAGAATGCCGTAGGCGGACAACGTACTGGCATTTTGCGGGAAGACGACGCGTCGGATCCCCGTCTCGTCCGCGACCGCGACCGCGTGCAGCCCGGCGGCGCCGCCGAAGGCGATCATCGTGAATTCGCGCGGATCGACGCCTTTCTCGAACAACGATAAACGGATAGCGGCGCCCAGATTCGCGTTGATGACCGCCAGCAATCCCTCCGCCGCCGCTTCGACCGAAAGGCCGAGCGGTTTCGCGACTCCCGTGTCGATCGCTGCGCGCGCTGCTTGGCGGTCGAGACGCATCCCGCCGCCCAGAAATTTTTCGCCGTTGAGCCGGCCAAGCGTGACATTGGCATCGGTCACCGTCGGCCCGACTCCCCCGCGGCCATAGCACGCGGGGCCTGGGCGTGAGCCGGCGCTTTCGGGCCCGACCGTCAGTCGCTTGTCCCGCTGCACCTTGGCGAGCGAGCCGCCGCCCGCGCCGATGGCGCGGATTTCGACCATCGGAATGCGCACCGGCATGCGGTCGACCTCACCCTGCATGACGACGTTGACGCGACGGTTGCGGACAACCGAGACGTCGAAGCTTGTCCCGCCCATGTCGACGCCAATGAGGTTATCTTCCCCGAGGATTTCGCTCAGCAGCGCGCAGGCCGCGCTCCCGCCTGACGGTCCCGAAAGCAGGAGGCGTACCGGCTCCAGCGCCGCAGTCATGGCGGAGCATACCCCCCCGTTCGACTGCACGAGAAGCAACCGCGGCGCAAACCCTTCCGCCTGCATGCGGTGAGTAAGTTTTTCGAGATATCCCGCGATGACCGGGATCAGCAGCGCGTTGAGCACAGTGGTCGACGTGCGCTCGTATTCGCGGATCTCCGCGCTCAATGCGCTCGAGCACGAGACCTTGAGCGCAGGTCGGGTCTTCGCAAGGTACTCGGCAATGCGTTGCTCATGATCCGGATTGAGGTAGGAATTCATCAGGCAGACGGCCACGCAGACTGGATTGAGCCTATCGAGCGTCTCGGCGAGGCAGTCCAACGCGGCGGATCTCAGGGGCACCTCGACGCTGCCGTCCGCCCGCACTCTTTCCACGATCCCAATGCGGCAGTCGCGCGGGATGAGGGTCGGCGGTTGCTGCGGATTGAGGGCATAGACTTCGCGCCGAACGTGGCGGCCGATCTCGAGGACATCCTCAAATCCTGCCGTGGTCACGAGCGCAGCTTTGGGGAGCTTGCGCTCAAGGATCGCATTGGTGGCGATCGTCGTGCCATGGAGCAAAAAGCCGACATCGGGAAGCGCGAAGCCGTAACGATCCGCCGCTTCTTTGATTCCGGTCATCAGACCAATCGAAGGGTCTTCCGGCGTTGTCGGCGTCTTAAAGCCAAAGATCGCACCCGAGCGTGCATCAAAAATCTGCAGGTCAGTAAAAGTGCCGCCGATGTCAACACCGATCCTGATCGGCGGTACCCCCATCATCGTCACTTGAATTACCCCGGGTATCGATACACAGCGAACGCCATATGCGATCCTACACCGATCGGATCGTCACGCCAGCGCGCAAATTAGGCGTACTTGTAGGCGCATTGCCCAGTTGGCGAGCATTCGCCGATGCCCAACGAGCCTTGGAGCGCAGGAAGAAGCCGATAATCGGCTGGCGCGAAAATTGCTCAGCGAGCTCGGCGATCAGAGGAGAAAGATGTGATAACCCCACGTCATGGAGTGCTGCCAGCAATTGCCGCATTGTGGCTCGCAACGGCAGCGACTGCTGACGCGCAGCAGAAGCTGACCATCACGGTCGTGACCCAACCCTTCGGCACACAGCCGCAGTTCACCAAAGTCGATCAGCCGATTCTGCGCGACGGACTGAAAGCCAAATCAAACGGACAAATCGACGTCAAGCTTTCGGCTTGGCCGGAGATGGGCCTGAACGGCCCTGAAGTCCTGCGCCTCGTGCGCGCCGGGCAAGTCGACATCGGCGCAGCCCCGCTCTCGACCGTTTCCGGCGACGTGCCGTTCCTCGACGGGATTGATCTCGCAGGCCTCCATCCGGACATCGACCAGGCCCGAAAGGCGGCGGTCGCTTTGATGCCCCTTGCAAACAAAGAACTCGAGAAGTTCGGCAGCCAAATCATCGCGGTTTATCCCTTCCCAGCACAAGTGATCTGGTGTCGCCAGCCGGTCTCCAGCCTTGCCGACCTCAAGGGCCGAAAAATCCGCACCTTCGGCGCCTCGCTCAATGACTTCGTCACCGCCATCGGCGCACAGCCGGTGTCGATCGGGTTTCCGGAGGTCTACAGCGCGCTCGAGCGCGGCGTTGCCGACTGCGCCGTGACCGGCACCGGCTCGGGCAATGCGGCAAAGTGGTACGAGGTAACGACCAACATCTATAACCTTTCGGTCGGATGGGCGGTGGCCGCCTACTACGTCAATATCGCGTGGTGGAACAAGCTCGACCAGCCGACGCGAGACCTGATCTCCGCAACGATGAAGGAGGTCGAGCTTGCGCAATGGAAGCTCGGCGCCGAAGCCACCCAGGACGGCCTCGATTGCAATGCCGGAAAGGCGGCAGGCTGCAAGATCCACACACTTGTCATGGACAAGCCAATGACGGTCGTGGATGCGACGCCGGAGGATAAGGCTGCCCTCAAGAAGATCGTGGAGACCGTGGTCATTCCGGGGTGGGTGAAGCGCTGTGGCGCTCGTTGCGGTGAGATTTACAATGAAGTGGTCGCACCGATCACGGGATTGAAATTCACCGCGAACTGAAGACCGGTCCTGGAAGTTCACCGGGGCCCGTGATGTCGACCGTCGGGTCGGGGCAGCAAGAGTGAAAGCGGGAGAGTTCCAAGTCGATGTCCAGCGCCGCGCATGAACGTGAATTTCGCGTCACCACGGGTGCAACAGGGCTTCCGCGGGCGATGCGGCGAGCCGCGAGTGCCCTGGCGGCATTCATGAACTATGTAGCGGGCTGGAATTACATTCTCTGCGCCACGTTCATCACGATCGATGTCCTGTGCCGCAACTTCGGCGGCTTCTCCTCGAGCGCTACGACCGAGATTACAAGCTACATGCTTGCCTTCGGCATTGCATGGGGGCTGGCCCATGCGCTGGCGACGCGCTCCCACATTCGCATCGACGTCCTGGTCAATCGCTTGCCCATCGGCCTGCGCCAGTATCTCCACGGATTTGCCTTGCTTCTGCTGACCGGATTGTCGTTGTTCATCGCCTGGTGCGCATGGGGCCTTGTCGGCGAGAGCATCCTCTTCAACGCCAAAGACACGAGCGCGTTGGCCATCCCGCTCGTCATACCCCAAGGCTTGTGGGCCATCGGCATCACGATGCTCGCGGTTTTTGCGGTTGTCCTGCTGCTGGAGGTGGTTTGCTTGCTCGCGACAGGCAACGCCGCCGAGATCGACAAGCTGCTTGGTCCCCGCGGATACCAGGAAGAGACGCAGGAGGCGCTGGAGGCGGTCGGCTTGGCCCCGGCCCGAAGCGCCGATGCAGGAGACAAGCAACAGTGATTGCCATTCTTTTCCTGCTCGTCCTGCTCGCGATCGCCATCTTTGCGGCGAGCCAGGGTGCGGCGGCGCTGCCGATCGGCGAGATCATGATGCTGGTCGGGCTCTTCCTCGTGTTCTTCGGATCAGGTGTCTACGTCGCCGTCGTGCTCGGAGCGCTGGCGCTATTGTCGGGTTTCATCTTCTCCGACCGACCGTTCTGGCTGTTCTTGGGCCAGGTGATCTGGGCGCCCTCATCGAGCTTCGTGCTGGTCGCCGTGCCGCTCTTCTTGCTGATGGGCGAGATCCTGTTGCGGTCGGGCCTATCCGAGCAACTCTATCGCGCGCTTAATGTCTGGATGCGCCGCTGGCCGGGCGGCCTCTTGCATACGAATATAGCGGCCTGTGCGGTATTCTCAGCGATCTCGGGATCGAGTGTGGCGACCGCCGCCACCATGGGGTCGGTCGCACTGCCCTACTTCGAGAAGACAGCTTACAACCAGCGCATGGTGTTGGGCTCGCTGGCCGCCGGCGGTGCGCTCGGCAATCTGATCCCGCCCGGCATCACATTCATCGTCTATGGGCTTATGACCGAGACATCGGTCGGCAAGATGTATATCGCCGCCATCGTTCCGAGCGCGCTCGTGTGCCTCTTGTTTTTTGCTGTCATCCTCGTCCACGGCCTGCGTCAGCCGAGCAAAGAAACGCCTCCGCCGGCCACAGCGCGCGAAAGATGGCAGAGCCTCGTCGACCTCCTGCCGACGTCTCTTTTGATCCTGATCGTCCTTGGGACGATCTATGGCGGCATCGCGACGCCGACCGAAGCCGCTGCGCTTGGCGTGGTCGCCGCCATCGTGTTCGCCCTCGTCGCCCGCAAGCTCAGCTTCAAGCTTCTGCAAGAGTCGGCGGAAGCGACCGCCCGCAACACTTCGATGATCGGCCTGATCCTGTTCGGTGCGTACATGCTGAACTTCATCATGACGCAACTGCGCGTGCCGCAGTCGCTGGCGGAAGTCGTGAGCACTCTGCCGCTGCCGGCCTGGGCGATCATGTTGGTCATCATCGGGTTTTATCTGGCGCTCGGCACCTTCATGGAGGGCTTCTCTATGATCATCACGACGATTCCGGTGGTCTTTCCGGTCGTGAAGGCCCTCGGCTATGATCCGATCTGGTTCGGCGTGATCGTAACCATGCTGATCGAGATCGCCATGATCAGCCCGCCAGACGGGACCGTCATGTATGTCTTGCAGGGCATGCGGCGCACGCCGGGGCCCATCACGGACGTTTTCAGTGGGGTGATGCCCTTCGTCGGCGTCTACATGCTGGCCGTTCTGATTCTGTTATTGTTCCCGGGCCTCGCACTTGTGCTCGTGCCGCATTAGGCCGGCGCGCCGCTCTTTATCGCCCACTGATGATTGTCTTTCGCGGCAGTATGGGTTGCCGGGATCAGTTCGACGGCACGGAGTTTCGTGAAACGTCATGACAAACTTCACGATCTTTCCGCTCACGAATTGTCTCAGGCTTTTCGCGCCACAAGCTTTCTCCGATCGAGACGACGCGCCGCACTGGCCGCATCGACGCGTGAGAAAGAGAGATCAACCGCGATCTATGTCGTCGACGCCGAGGATGGCCGGTTCTAACAAGACGACGACGTGCTCCGCCTCTGAGTTCAACGTCCGCTTTGCGCCAAAAGCCGTCGTTGAAAAGCAACGCGATAGTTCGCGGTTTTGTATCGAACGGTGGCAAATTGGGACGCCAACCTACGCCAGAGCGCGACATCGCGGTCAGCAGGCACCCTTCCTACCCAATCGTTTCCGCAAAGCCGAGTTCACACGGCCGCGGTATCAATCGAGCGGCGTATCACCCGCCGCACCTCCGCATTCGATAGGAACAAATCGTGGTTGATGACGCCCCAGCCTGCCTCGGACGCATCGATCACGCGCACCCCGAGCCCCTCGATGGCGGCCTTCTCGGCGGCGCCGACCCGGGTCATCCCACCAGCGATTCGCCCCGACAGCGCCAGCGCGCGGTCGTTCGTCGCGGTGACGACGGTGATCTTGCGGGCGAGCGGACCGATGCGGTTGATCGCCGACGAGAACACATCCATGTCGATGTCCGGTGAGGCGAACACCACGGCCCCGATTTTGTCTGCAACGGTGTCACCATATCGCGCATAGAGCTGGCGCAGGCTTTCGAGCGTCAGCATGGTTCCCATGCTGTGCGCGACGATGTGAACGCGGCCGACGCTCGGGGTCGCGACGACGGACTGGAGCACGCGTTCGAAGTCATCGCGGGACCACATCGCGCTTTCGCGGTCATAGGCGTAGTCGAACAGTCCAGCCTTGGACGGCCAGGAGAATACCATCGTCTGGCCGCGGAACCTGATGCCATCGGCGAGGTGCGCGGCATCGAGCGCCGCTGTCTCGAACGTCTGTTTGAAGCCGTGCACGTAGATCAGGACGTCTGATCCGCCGCCGGCCTGCGCGAGAAGATTGCTGACCTCTCCCGATACCGGCTCGACCCCATCAAGGCGCCAATCGCCAAGCCCGGCTGCGGCGAGAGAAAAACGGCTGTCGTCAGGCGGCACCAGCTTCGCCCGTGCGACGGTCATCGTAGAAGCCCGCTCCGGCCCGAACCAGGGCTTCGCCCGCCCGCCGTTCACCGGCTTGCGTGTGGTTGTGACGAGTAATGTAGGGTCCACTGAGAGCGACGAAGCGTCGAAGCGCGCGCCCGTCGCGCCCAAATTGGCGCATCCGCCGAGCGCGAGCACGCTGGCTAAGGACCCAAGCCTGCCCAGGAACGCGCGGCGGGACGCAATCACTTCGTGTTGCAGCAAATGTCGGACGATCACGCAGGACCTTCAGGAACACTGCCCCCCGTAGGACCCGCCCCTTCCAAGTTTCCTGAATGATGATGGCGGCGAGAAAAGGGCGGGCGGCCCCCGCCAGGACGCAGCGCAAGACCGCAGGGCGGCGCATGAGTCTGCTTATTGGCACTTAACCGACGTCGGCATTTTGGCCAACGTCCGCTTTGCGCCAAGAGCGGTCCTTCATTGACAATCATCATCTACGTTCGAAATATTTTCGGACTTGCTACCGAGTCACCCCTCGATGATGACAACGAATCGAGCGGCG
>Ga0208983_1000031_pt1 | contig 10012 bp, 5 predicted proteins | sample MedBloCARef_M2_FD_187841 | JGI IMG/M metagenome (GOLD analysis project Ga0208983, IMG submission 187841) | Forest soil microbial communities from El Dorado National Forest, California, USA - Mediterranean Blodgett CA Ref_M2 (SPAdes) (version 2) | ecosystem: Environmental > Terrestrial > Soil >...
CTGCCACTGTCGCGGCGAGCACATCGAGGATTAGGACGATTGCGACGGGTGGCCGCTGCCTTGAGGTCTGGTTTGCCAAGAATGTATAGCAATCAATCCCATAACGTGTTCGATCGCTTTGAAAGGCACCGGACCCGGTGCCCCAAAATCAGAACTGACCGATAACCGTCAAACGGATCGCCAACGGTTCGACCGGATGCAACACGCGGTCCATCACGCCGGTCTGACACACCGCGGCGGGCGCGGTCGGCGCCCCCACTGCAGGAAAGCACATCGCGAACAGCGAATCCGATTTGATCAGCGAACCATAGGCATAGGTGATCTGGTCGGATTTGCTGTTCAGCAAATTGAAGCCATCGAGCTGCACGCGCCAGCCGTTTTCGAACCGATACCCCAGCCTTCCATTCAATAGCCCGGTTGCCGGAGACACAAAAGCACCGTCTTCCGTCAATGGCCGTGGCCCGAAATAGCGGTAGCGCAGGCCCGAGAACCAGCCGGTCTTCTCGCCAAGCGTGATACCGGCGGAAGCAATCATGCTCGGCGCGCCGGGAATGTAGTTACCTGGCGCATTGCCGATCTGTGCGGCGGGAAACCCGGCGAGCGAAGCATAAAGCGCCGCCTGATTCGGATCGTCGCCGCGGAAGCGTGCATGTGTCACCGCGATGTCGCCCTCCAGGCCGAGCCATGACAAAGGACGATAATCGTTTGTCCACTCGATGCCGTAGCGACGGCTGGGCCGGCTCGCCTCGGTATCACCGGCGTCGCCGACAAACAGAATCTCGGACGCGGAATCCAGCAGGAAAACACTGACCGCGCTGTTCAGACCCGGAATGAGCTTGCTGCGCAGCCCGACCTCGGCACCGCGCGTCTTGACCAGAAACGGCGAGGCCTGCAGCGGCGAGCCGTCCAACGGCGATTGCGTGATGGTCACGCCCCGCGCGTCGTTGCTATGGAAGCCCTCACCGGCGTTGACGAAAAATTCGGTCTTGGCAAATGGCCCGAGCACGAGGCCGAGCTTCGGACTGCCGATGAACGCATTGGCGGTGCCGGAATTGGCCGGTGTAAAATACGACAGCACCGAGGTATCGTAAAAATCGCCGCGCCAGCCGACGATGGTGCGCAGCCAGTCGGTCCAGTGCAGCGTATTCTCAGCGAAAATTCCGACACTGCCCTCTTGCACCGCGTCGCTGCGGATCGGCGAAAGGAACTGGCGCTGCACGGCATTGTTGAGGTCGAGCCTGATATCGTCATAGCGGCTTTGCACGCCGACTTCGGTTTCCATCGGCAAGCCAACGAACTGGCTCCTGAAGGTGTGCGACGCGTTGATACCGCCCAGCGTGCGGTCGTCGTGCTGATGAAATTGATCGCCATTGAAAGGATCGGTGAGAAAGTACGTGAAATTGTTCCAGAGGTTGAGCGAACTCTTGACTACATAAAAATTAGCTATCGAGGAGCCGCCTTCATCGGTCTGCGCCCAGCGCCCCGATAGCGAGAAGCGATTGGAATTTCCGCCATCGCTGGGATCGAGTGCGCCATAGAGGCCAATCTCGCCGGAAGCGACCGCCCGCGAGGGAATCTGGTCGGTGGAATTCCAACGATTGACGTAGGCCATGCCGGTCAGCGAGAAGCCGTTCTCCGATGTGCCCTGGCTGTATCGCATCACGCCATTCAGCTTGCGCAGATCGTCGGGGTTGTCCCAAGGGCCGTTGTACGCATTGACCTCGCCAGCGACCAGCAAGGTGCCCTCGCCGAGCTTGGTGGACGTGACGCCAAGGCCTCTGCGATAGCCGAAGCTGCCGACCGTCATCGACGCCATCGTCTTGATGCTGTCGAGCAGATTGATATGCACCGAACCGACCGAGGAGAAATCGCCTTCGTCGGCGAAGTAAGGCCCCTTGCGGATGTCGATCGAATTTATCAGCTCCGGAATCAGGAAATTCAGGTCGGCGTATCCCTGCCCGTGCGCGTGGGTGCGCATATTGACCGGCATACCGTCGACCGAAATTGCCAAATCGGTACCGTGATCCAGGTTAAAGCCACGCAAAAAATATTGGTTGGCTTTGCCATCCCCGCTGTGCTGCGTCACCATCAGTCCAGGAACGGCCTCAAGAATTTCGCCCGGGCGCGTCACCGGCCGTGCGTTCAGGTCTTCGCCGGCAATTGTGATCTGGCTTGCCATGTTCGGCGGGCCCACGGGTCCCGAACCTGCATTCGGTGCGCCGGACGGGGACGTCTTTAGCCCAGCTGAAAGGTTGGATGCCGACCGTTGATGGGAAGATTGTGAAGTTATATTGCGCTTGAGTGGTTGGCGCGACCTTTGCGGTTTACTGGGCGCCTGGACCGTGATCGTCGGCAGGACCTCTGGATTCGCAGAGCCTTTCAAAGTCGCTGGCGATGCTTCACCGGCGGCTTCTGGAATAGATTGTGTCTGGGCCAACAGCGTCTGCGGTAGCATTGGCATCAGCATCACACCGAGTACCAATCTAACTAAACCGCTCCACACGCCACATTCCCACTATATCTAATGCAAGATTGGCCGCAACAATTCCCACTACGCGGTGGGCGCGGCTCCGCTCAAAATCGAGCTCAAAGGATCATCGAGCTCATCGCGCGATATGGTCGGACGAATATAATGTCGATCTCCTTCGGTCATACGCATGGTTGTGGCGCTCAGACATATTGAGCGGGAAAAACATTCTACGATTGTGAACCACAATTTGACGACGATTTGGTGACCCTGATTTCCCAAAGTCGGTAGGCCTCCACGTTTGCTTCAGCGCCAGAAGCCTCGCATTGTCAGAAGCCGGGGTCATCTGTGAAGACGCTGACTGAGTGGCCAATGCAGAGGCCAAAAAGGGGATCGTTTTCCGTCTTCGATCTCGTAACGGAGCCGCTTGATATTGCCTTTTTGAATGACTGTCACATATTTTGAGAAATACCCACATAACGTCCGCACCCTGATCCGAATTACGGGGACGCCGATTCCCGTGCCGACCTGATCGGGAATCCGCCGCAAGTCAGGCTTTCAAGGATTTCGTACGTGCCGCGTGAGACGCATCGCTGATCTCGTGCTTGCGCTGCAGGATCCATACAGACATCAAATAGAGTCCCTGCTGCCGAAGCCACGGGAGTCTTCGAGCAAAGGAATACGGCTATGCAATCGGATCCGGAAAGCCGCGCGATAGCGTCAGGCAGTGGGTTAACTTCGAAAGCCCCATTAGACAGCCCGTCATGGGCCCGCGATCGCGAGCGGATCAATTCTGTTTGGGCGCTGATGCCGATCGTCGCAGCGTCCGGCTTCGCAGGTCTAGGGTACGAAATTGTGTGGACCCGCCAGTTGAGCATCGCGTTCGGGACCGAAATGATGGCCGTTTTGGGCGCGGTCGCAGGGTTCTTCGGTGGGCTGGCGCTTGGGGCGTTTGTTCTCGACCGACCGATTCGACGCTTCAGATCACCGCGAACCGTGTACGCCACGCTGGAGGCCGTGATCGGGCTTTGGGGCCTGATCAACATCTGGCTTTTGCCCGCCGCAGGTCGTGCAATATCGCCACTTCTCGGCACTGAGCCTGCGCCGGCATTGCTTTGGGCCGTCAGCTTCGCGTTGCCGACGCTGGTTCTGCTCCCAGCGACTGCGGCGATGGGCGGTACTTTGATTGCGCTTGAACGGATGATGCGGGAAGCTTGCGGCGATGCCCGCGTCACTGCCGGCGTCTATGGCGCGAACACCGCCGGCGCCGTCGCTGGAACATTAATTTCCACATTCTTCCTGCTTCCCGCATTGGGGCTCTCCGGGACGCTCGTTTGTCTTGCCGGCGTGAACGCCGCCTGCGCTTTGGGCTCGCTCGCGCTCGGATCGACTTTTGTTCAGGCGATACCGGAAGCTGACGAAGTGCCACCACGTAAGCTCAAGGGGTTGCGTCTCACCATAACCTTGTTTGCCACCGGTTTGCTCGGGATCGCGTTCGAGGTCCTCGTCGTCCGGCTTGCGGCGCAGGTCATGCAGGACACAATCTATACATTCGCCGGACTACTGGCGGCCTATCTGCTCGGCACGGCGGCAGGGGGTCTCTTCTGGCAGAAAGCCGGACGCCGCGCCCAGGATGCAAGCCTGGGATGGCTCCTCGCCGGAACGGCTCTTGCTTGCCTGGCGACCGCGTTTCTCACGCCCTATATCGCTCGTATCGCCGAGACCGCAGTCAGCGTGGGCATCGCCGGAGAATTGGCTGTCGCGGTGGCGCTCTTCCTGGTGCCGTCGTCTGCGATGGGAGCGCTGTTCGGCCTTCTGGCGCAACGGGTACGCGACCAACGCGGGTCGCTGGGATGGGCGGTTGGTATCAATAGCGTCGGAGCCGCAACGGCACCGTTGCTGACCGCGCAATTCATCATTCCGGCCTTTGGCGCATGGACGGCGCTTATTCCCGTCGCGCTGGGTTACCTGCTGTTGGTTCCGCTCCGCCGAGCTACGCTGGTTTGGTCCGCAGCACCGGCGGTTGCCGCCCTGATCCTATGGGTACGCCCAACGCCCTCGCTAACAAGGGTGCCGCCGGGCGGTGCGCTGCTTGCCGTTCGTGAAGGGCCAATGGTTACGGCGAGCGTCGTGGATGACGCATTCGGGGCGCGGTATCTGGAAGTCAACGGTCGCTTCCGCATGGGCGGAACCAATTCTGTACGATCCGACTATCGGCAGGCGATGCTGCCGCTGTTGCTGCATCCGGCACCGCATCGGGCTTTATTTCTAGGTATCGGCACGGGCGCCACCTTGGTCGGCGGATCGCAGATGCCAGGAGTCACCGTGCACGGAGTCGAATTGTCGCGGGAGGTGGTCGAGTTGCTGCCCTGGTTCGCGAATCACGGGGCAGCAAGTCCTTTACCTCGGGTGACCGTTGCCGATGCGCGCCGATACGTCGCCGCCGACACCGGTCAGTACGACGCAATCGTTGCCGATTTATTTCATCCGGCGCTGGACGGCAGCGGCGCGCTTTATACCACCGAGCATTTCGCGGCCGTGCGAAAAAGATTGGCCCCCGGCGGAGTGTTTTGCCAGTGGCTCCCCTTGTACCAACTCGATCTGCCGTCCTTGCGCGCCATTATCCGAGGGTTTTTGGAGATTTATCCCAGCGGCTCGGCTTGGCTCAATCATTATAGCGTGCGCACGCCGATGCTTGCCCTGATCGGTCCCCGGGACGGCGGCTACCTGGATCTGGACGCGCTGGGCGCGCGGCTTAACAATCCCGCTGTAAGTCATGTCGCACGGCCGATCGGGTTCGAGTCTCCAATGGATCTGCTCGGGCAATATCTGGGAGGTCCGCGCGCCCTGTCCGCCTTTGCCGGCGAAGGGCCTCGCAATACCGACGACTTTCCCTTCGTGACTTTCGATGCAAGCTCAAATGTTCGAGCGCTAACGGGCCCGCCATGGGCCCTGCTGCTCGCCATCACGCGGGCGATGCGAGCCGATCCGACTGAGCTTCTAGCGGAGCCGAAGCGCAATGCGCTGAGCGGGCGCCTTGCTGCCTATTGGCGCGCTCGCAATCGCTTTCTTGAGGCGGGCGCGGCGCTACCGGGCGATCCACGCGGCCCTGCGCTGATCCAGGCAGCGTCTTCAGGACTGCTCGATGCGCTTCGTCTCAGCGCCGAGTTCGACCCCGCCTATGGACCATTGATCGGCATGGCGCGGTCACTGATGGCGTCCGACCGGACGGCGGCCGCGCGCTTGTTGCACGAGATCAACGACGCGGCGCCCTCGCGCGGCGAAGCACGGGAGTTGTTGTCGCGCGAATTCGGCCAATGACTAGACCTGCCTGGGCAACCGAAGCCTCGCTCAGGGCGCGAAGTTGATCCTGTAGCCCCAGCAATCCAGACTGTCGGGAATGGCATTAAAGGAGACAGTCATCCTCTGCTCGCCCTGATTTCGAGGCACTTCGTGATACAGGTAGCTGGGAAACAGAACGAGATCTCCCGGTTCGGCCTCCGGCAATACGTACTTGCCCGCGTTGAAAGGTCCTATCGCGGCACTTCGGGTGTGATGGCGAAAGGAAAAATCAGAACCACCGGGCGGCCGCACGAACACCGTCTTGCACGCCGGGTGCGAAGGAGTCAGGTAGATTATGCCTGAGACAAAACTGTTCGCATGGGAGTGCAGCGTCTGGCTTCCTCCCGTCTCGAGCATGTTGGTCCACATCTCCTTGACGGTCCAGCGCAGCTTTTCACCGAACAGGAGGACGCCGAAATCGACGAGTTTCGGGACAGCCAGTTCGGCGATCTCCTGAAACAGCTTGTTATCGCGCGGATCGGCGACCTCCGTGTGGAAGAGCTGATCCGAGCGCAGATTGCTTTCGGTCCGGGCATTGCGGATCGCTGCCACAGCGGCCTCATTGAGCGCTGAACTAAGCAGCCGCGGCGAACGCAGCAGAGGGATCGGGAAAAGCGGCTCGATCTGGTCCATGTCTCAAAGTCCGTGCTTGTTTGGAATGCCGGCGGACAATGATCGCGCGAGAGTGACACTGCGATGACAGCGGACAAAAATCTTGAGAGCATTGGAATTCAATCTTGCACTCTGCACCGGAGCAATGGGCCGCTGCTGCGTTCCTGCCGCGGAGACTACTCGTTGGACTGCAGGACTTTCAACTTCTCGCCGGGTTGCAACGTGTGGCGCCGTTCTTTTATTTCGTCCGTCGCGCGCGCTGCCGCTTCCATGCAATCGTCAAACTCGCCGTTACCGGCTTCGACCATTGCCTGGTGCAGGTCGCGCTCGGCAAAATAGCGGGAGAGATCGTCTGCGGGCAAGGCCGCCGCCAGAAAGCGCGTCTGCTGCACCGCCGCTTCGCAAGCTTCTTTGGTCGGTTCGGTCGAAACGGGATCGGCGCTACACGGCGTGACCGCTCCGCATGCAAGGCCGACGAGAAAGCATACGGTCAAAGGATTTATTGGGCGCAAAACCACATTCGTCCAATCGAAGACACCCGCTGGACGCGCGGCAGCCGCCGTGTCCACGTGGGAAAAAAGGGTTGGCGGTGCAGAAGTATCCCGCACCGCCAACGTCGTTGATATCAATCCTGGTCGCGATCGTGTCCGCCGTGATCGTTATCGGCCCGCTGACCGGAAAGCCTCCTTGCGAGGTCCGCATTCTGTTCTACCAGAAGCTTCGGAGAGCCTTGCGGCCGAATGAAGATCGGGTTCGCGTAGAACCAGACGTTCGAGTAGGCCTGAACGTCGTAGGTCACCTTCTTGACGCCACTGACCGACGCCAGATGCGTCGGGCAAGCGGCGTCCGTGCAGCTCACTAGAGCGTTGTTGACGTCAAGGAGCGGGTTGCCGGCACTGTCGGTGACATTCGGCGTTGCGACCGGAATGTTGGTACCGCGAGCGCGGATATAGCTAGGTGTATTGCCCGCGGTGAACGTGGTCGTGAACGTCAGATGGGTGGAGCCGTCCTTCTGCCGGTCGCTCCTCATCTTGGTGGCATGGATCTGCTGAGAAATGGCGGCTGTGGGATTGTACACAATCGCCGCGCCGGCGACGCCACCGGAATTCGGTATGGCATAACCTGCACTGCCCGGCGGGATCGCACCCGTGATCTGGCCGGTAATCAGGTCAACGTGGTCGAGCGACGGTTTGTTCAGCGGCTGATGGATGCCCACCTGCTGCAACAGAGGATTGTTGAAGCTGTAGGGGCTGTTGTTCTTGGCCGGGATGGTCATCTCCATCTCGATCGTGATCTTTTCGCCAGGTTTTACAACCAGGGTTTCGCCCATCGTCTTCCAGTCATCGCCGTGTGCTTTGGCCCGGAAGACGAGATCCGGACCGATGATATCGGCGTTGACGGAATACGAGTTGCCCGAACGCATACCGTCGACGATCGATTGCGCCCGGAAACCTTCGGTGTTCGGAACGTAGAGCTTGGTATACTCGCCCGGGATGAAGTCCCCCGTGGTGAACGAATCGCGTGCGCCACCTGCACCGCGATTGTGCCAGTCGGAACTGACATAGATGAAGAAATTGCGGCCTTCGCCAAGCAGGCCGTCCCACAGCCCGCCGACCTTCGCGGTGTAGACGCCGCTAAGCCCATAGGTGCCGCCGCCGACCGCGCTGGTACCGTAGGAACCCGAGCCGCCAGTGATGCCACCCTGGGCCATATGACCCGGCGATTCGATGCCGAAGGCGACGGTTGGCCCGGCGTTGTTGAGGTCGCGGAAATGCTCGATGTTGTAACCGTTGCTGCCATTGGGATTGAACGGACCTTGGCGTTCGCTATGAGTCGGGATGGCATAGGATTGCAGCGGATGGTGCGCTTGCAGCCACTGAACGCCCGAGACCGCCTTTTGATGGCCTAACGTGCCGTTGTTGTTGACGTTGTCCTTGCCCGGCCAAACCTGGTTACTGCTGGAGTCCAGGAGACCGATCGCATCGTTATCGCCGCGGTCGAAGCGATATTCGTACTCCGCCATTTTGTCGGCGTTGCCGTGGCCTCGCGGGTTCTGTCCGGCGATCACCGCGACGTCGGCATGCTCGTGGCCGGGCACTACCCATTCCAGGCCCTCGACGAGCACCTTGTTGTACATCGGTGTGCGGTTGACGATGATCGGATATTCGACTTCCTTGATCGACTGCCAGCGCCACATAGCCGCGCTGGCACCCGATCCATTGGGCGTGCCCTTCAGGCTGGTGACCGTGATGCCATCGATGGTCTGGCCGAGTGTCTGATTCCAGGTGGTCGTTGAGTCACCCGGAAGGTTGGCACTACTGTCGCTGAAGCGGCAGTCGCGGTTGCCCGAACCGCCATGGTTGCCGAGCGTGAACCAATCGAGACCGAAATTGGTGCCGCCGCCGGCAGTGACGCCGGTCGCGACCGAACGATCGATCGCGTAGCCGGCCGAAACAGAACCGTCGGTGCAGGTATTGTGGTTGTGCATATCGCCGGCGACATAGGGGTTGCCCCTGGGCTTCTCTCTTCCCTGATCGTCGGCCGTAGCGGTGTGCGTCAAAGCCAACGAGACCGAAGCCGCAGTCAGCAAGATGGCTTTAGTAGATGAAAACATGTAGTCGCCCCCTAAGGATTTCGATGCCTACCAAACGAAAAAAACTACTTACCCAATGCGCGATGCGCGTGTTTTCGGGATAATTCGACAAAAATCAGAATTCGGAGACAGTTTCGTGAACGTTTTATTTCGCAGCCGACAAACCACCGAAAAAAGAAATCGTACACCCGGATCTTTTTGTTTCGAATTTTTTTATCAGCTGCTCGATTGGCAAGTGACAGACTGACTGCGGCGTTGCATAAGCCTGCCGGCATGTCATGCCGACAAAAGGTTGTGAACAAGAAATGTCAACGCCAGCGATGCCAAACGAAATGCAGCCCCCTCGGGTATCGTCCGTCGGCGGCTCCGACCAGATCGCCGCTGATTCAGCTGATCGCGCGGCGCATTCTTCCCCGCCGATCATCTCCGCCGCCGCGCGCTTTCTGTGGCGTGAACCGCTACTGCATTTCGTTCTGCTCGGAGCGCTGATCTTCGGTGTCGATGCCGTTTTGCATCCACCGCCGAAGGACGAAAAAGTCATCACCGTTACCAAGGCGATGCGCCAATCCTTTATCGACAATTTTGACGAGGACAAATCGCGCGTACCCTCCGACGCCGAACTGGAGAAAATGATCGAGAGCTGGGTCGCGAGCGAGATTCTTTACCGCGAGGGCAAGGCACTCGGCGTCGATCGCGGTGACGACATGATCCGCGACCGCGTCGCCTTTAAATTGCAGTTGCTGATTTTCGACCAGATCCGCGTTTCGCAACCGACGGAAGACCAGCTGCGCGCCTGGTTTGCGGACAATCACGAGCGGTTCGACGAGCAAGAGCGTGTCGGATTTTACCTGACGCCGCCGACCGACGAAATGACGGCGCAGCGGCAACTGGAAGAAATTCAGGCGCAGCACGAGTCCGAGGACCTCCAGAAGCAAACGCGCGCCATCCTCGGACGTCCAGTCGCCAGCCTGGCCGCATCCTTTGGCGAAACATTCCGG
>Ga0208983_1000032_pt1 | contig 9971 bp, 10 predicted proteins | sample MedBloCARef_M2_FD_187841 | JGI IMG/M metagenome (GOLD analysis project Ga0208983, IMG submission 187841) | Forest soil microbial communities from El Dorado National Forest, California, USA - Mediterranean Blodgett CA Ref_M2 (SPAdes) (version 2) | ecosystem: Environmental > Terrestrial > Soil >...
CGGCTCAAAATACAGCCGATGGCGGCGCGCCGGCATGGTAAATCGTCAGGCTTGCTGCGGTTCGGAGCGGAAAACCGGCTTCCAGAAGCCCGCCGTGCTGCCCGCCACCACCCAATAGGCGAGACCGCCCGCGAGGCCCGCCGCGACCATGATCTTGGGCTCGGCCAGGAAGCGGTAATCGTTCTGCGTGTCCTGCATGAGCGACCAGCCGATCCAGGCCGCCAGTCCGCCGTTGGCGGCGTGATAGATCCACGAGCGGATCGCGAAGGCTTCGGAGATCAGCACGCCGACCGCGGCGGGAAGCAACGTCAGGGCGACGGCGAGCGAGAACAGGAAGGCCAGCACCGGTCCGGCGAGCACGAATGCCAGGAGCCAGTATCCCTGCTCGTCCGGCCGCGCATCCGCGAGCGCCGCGAATTCGTGCCAATGGGCGACGACCAGCAGGATCATCGCGACGGTGACCGCCACCGCGCCGCCGAGCGGCACCAGGAACAGGCGCAGGATCAAGCGAAGGACGCTTTCCATCCGGTTCAGTCCGTCATCGCCATGGCGCGCAGCGCCATGCGCTCGCGCGCGGACAGCTTCTCGGTCGCGCTCTTGAGCTGGCCGCAGGCCGCCAGGATGTCGCGCCCGCGCGGCGTGCGCACCGGCGACGAATAGCCGGCATTGAAGACATATTCGGAGAATTTCTCGATCTGCTCCCAATCGGAGCACTCGTAGCGGCTGCCCGGCCACGGATTGAACGGGATCAGGTTGATCTTGGCCGGGATGCCCTTCAAGAGCTTCACCAGCGCCTTGGCGTCGGCAAGCGAGTCGTTGACGCCCTTGAGCATCACGTATTCGAAGGTGATGCGCTTGGCATTGGTGAGCCCCGGATAGTTGCGGCAGGCGTCGAGCAATTCCTTGATCGGATATTTGCGATTGAGCGGCACCAGCTCGTTGCGCAGCTCGTCGCGCACCGCATGCAGCGAGATCGCCAGCATCACGCCGATCTCGGCGCCGGCGCGCGCGATGTTCGGCACCACGCCCGACGTCGACAGCGTGATCCTGCGCTTGGAAATGCCGATGCCTTCGTTGTCGGCGACGATCAGCAGCGCGTCGCGCACCGCCTCGAAATTATACAGCGGCTCGCCCATGCCCATCATGACCACGTTGGTGATCAGGCGGCCGCCCTCCTTGGGCGCGCCGGCGGCGTCCGGCGTCCCTTGCGGCGCGGGACGGCCCGACCAGTCTCCGAGCCGGTCGCGCGCCAGCATGACCTGCCCGACGATCTCGCCGGGCGTGAGATTGCGCACCAGGCGCTGCGTGCCGGTGTGGCAGAACGAGCAGGTGAGCGTGCAGCCGACCTGGCTCGACACGCATAAGGTGCCGCGATCGGTTTCCGGGATATAGACGCACTCGACCTCGTGCGGCCGCTCGCCCGGATTTTCGCTCGGCAGCCGCAGCAGCCATTTGCGCGTGCCGTCGACCGAGACCTGCTCGGCAACGATATCGGGGCGCCCCAGGGTGAATTTCTCCGCCAGCGCGGCGCGCAGCTCCTTCGACACGCTGGTCATCTGCTCGAAGCCGGTGGCGCCGCGCGCGTAGAGCCAGTTCCAGATCTGTTGCGCCCGCATCTTGCGCTGCGATGCCGGCACCCCGACCGACGCCAGCGCGTCGGCCAGCTCGGCCCGCGACAGGCCCACAAGCGAAGGCTTCTCGGGCGCGACATAGCGCTCCAGCGGCGCCTTTTCGACGAAGCCGGCGAGACGGTCCGTGGTCAGGGAAGTGGTCATGTCCCTTTATATAGGAAGCGCCGCCAGAAGGCCGAGTCTCGAAAGCCCAAGACTCACATCAGCGGCATTCCTGGCCCACCTTGTCGAGCGCCTGCGCCAGGCCCTTGAGCGAAAACACATCGCTGGTGGCGGTGCCGCGTGCCGACGTGCCCTTGATGGTCAGGTCGGTGCCCTTGCGCATGGAGTCGACCAGACGCGTCTCCTCGGCGGCATTCTTGACCCAGGCGCCGTCGGCCTGGGTGTACATGGCATACGTGGCCCCGCCCATTTCAAGCGTCGCATCCGAATTGGGCTTGAAGCCGTAGCCGATGATCAGCGAGACCTCGTCCTTGACCTTTTCGGCCGGACGCGACGACACGAACAGAAACGCGGGATCGCGCGGGCGGCCGGGCGGGGTCGTTTGCGAGTTCGCCGGCTTGGCGAGCGCGAAGCAGACCTTCTTGCCGGCCGGCGACGCCGTATAGGCGCCCCAGTCGCCGAAGGTGCCGAGCAGCGTCGGCTGCACGCCGCCGACGGCGGGCGCGGCCGGCGCTTCGGGCGCCGCAGCGGCCGGCGCCGGTTTCGGTTTCGGCTTGGCGGCCGCCTGCGGCGGCTTGGGCGCGGCGGGCTTGGGCGGGTTGGGCTTGGCGGGCGTCGCGGGCGCCGGTGCGGCCGGCTGGGCCGTTGCGGACGCCGTAAGGGCAATCGCCGCCGCAACGACAAGTGATATGCCGAAGATCGAGCGCGTGACGTGACTCATCGGGCCTCGCATTCGGGTGAGTGACTCGCCCCGACATTCATTCATTCGAACTCTGGTCGAACTGTAATCAAACCTTACCAAATAAGGAATCATTTCGGCAACGCCGAGGCGCTACAGGGTACCGACGGCGCGCATCCGGGCCGCTCCGCCGTCCATCATACAGATGATCGCGAAGAAGTCGCTCAAAAACAAACCCGGAATATAAATGACGAAGTTGCCAGGGGTTGGTGGGATCAACCCGCGCCTTGCCGGCTCGAGGGCTTGGCCAAAGCACTCCCAAAAAAAGTTTGACCCGAGCGCCGACCACCGACACCAATGAGGTGAGGGTGGAAATCTCGTCTTTCCGACGAGGATGAGAGGCGATCGGCCAATGGGAGTGGCAGCGGGGGTGACAGCTCCTGACGAATTTGCGGATCTGGTCATGGCGGTCGCGACCAAACGCGACCGCACCGCATTCGCGCGCCTGTTCGACTTCTACGCTCCACGCGTCTACGCCTACCTGTTGCGGCTGCGGCTGGATCCCGGCGTCGCCGATGAGCTGACCCAGGACGTGATGACGACGCTCTGGCAGAAAGCCGAGTTGTTCGATCGCACCAAATCCTCGGTCGGCACCTGGCTGTTCCGCATCGCGCACAACCGGCGCATCGACGTGCACCGGCGCAGCCGCGAGGACGCGGTGCCGGAGCCGCGCCCCACTGACACGCCCGATCCCTCGCCGGCCCCCGACGATTCGCTCGACATGAGCCAGCGCGAGGCGAGCATCCGCGCCGCATTGCGGCTGTTGCCGGAGGAGCAGCTCGACCTCATCCGGCTGGCGTTTTTCGAGGGTCTGTCGCACGGCGACATCGCGTCGCAGACCGGCCTGCCGCTCGGGACGGTCAAATCGCGGCTGCGGCTCGCCTTCTCGCGGCTGCGCCGGTCCCTCGAACAGGGAGGCGTGACCGAATCCGAATAGGCGGCCCGCGGTCTTGCGCGGAAGATGCGGCCGGCAAATCGGACGAACCGAATGTCGCGGCACGCCGCCGGCATGGTATGAGGGGAAATCGATCTCCCGTGGATCGATGCGGACGCGATCGCGGCAGCGAAGCGTCGGCACCGCACCGCCAGCCCCCGCACCCTGCGATGAAAGCCGTTCTCTGCACCCACGCCTGCGGCCCCGACGAGCTCGAGATCCGCGATCTGCCCGACCCGGTGGCGGGCGCCGGCGAGGCGGTGGTCGCGGTGCGGGCGGCGGCGCTCAACTTCTTCGACACGCTGATCATCGCCGGCAAGTACCAGACCAAGCCCGCCTTTCCGTTTTCGCCCGCCGCGGAATTCGCCGGCGAGGTCGAGAGCGTCGGCGCCGGCGTGACGAACCTGCGGCCGGGCGACCGCGTGGCCGCGAATATCGGCTACGGGGCGGCGCGGCAGAAAGTGGCGGTGGCGGCCGACCGGCTGGTCAAGTTGCCGGACGGCCTCGACTTCGAGCGCGCCGCCGGGCTGATCGTCACCTACGGCACCACGCTCTATGCCCTGAAGGACCGCGCGCAATTGCGCGCCGGCGAGACGCTCGCGGTGCTCGGCGCCGCCGGCGGCGTCGGTCTCGCGGCGATCGAGCTCGGCAAGCTGATGGGGGCGCGCGTGATCGCCTGCGCGTCGTCGGCCGAGAAACTCGCCTTCGCGCGCCGGCACGGCGCCGACGCCACCGTGAACTACGCAGAGGAGGACCTGAAAGAGGCCCTGCGCGGCGCAACCGACGGCAAGGGCCCCGACGTGATCTACGATCCGGTGGGCGGGTCCTATGCGGAGGCGGCGCTGCGCGCAATCGCGTGGGGCGGCCGCTTCCTGGTCGTCGGCTTCGCGAGCGGCGAAATTCCCAAGCTGCCGCTCAATCTCGTGCTGCTCAAGAGCTGCGATATCCGCGGCGTGTTCTGGGGCTCATGGGCCGAGCGCAACCGCGCCGGCTACCGCGCCAACCTGAGCGAGATCCTGCAATTATGCGCGCAAGGCAGGCTCAGCGCCCATGTGCACGAGACCTATCGGCTGGAAGAGATCGCGCCGGCGCTGCATGCGCTCGCCACCCGCAAGGCGATGGGGAAGGTGATCCTGCGGCCGTGACCGTCAGGTCGCGCCGGCGTCGGACGGCTCCGCCAACCCGCGCTCGATCGCCTGCCTGGCGGCCGCGCGATGCTCGGGGCGGATATGCGTCGCCACCATCCGCAACGCCGTCGCCAGCACGGCCGCGTCATCGGTGAAGCCGAGCAACGGCATCATGTCCGGAATGATGTCGAACGGAAGCACGAAATAGGCGAGGGCGCCGATCAAGGCGGCCTGGACGTGGCGCGGCGTTTCGCGGTCGAACGCGCAAAAATAGGCGGCGACCAGATCCTCCGCAAACGGAAGCGCCGCCGCGACGCGCCGGGCCTTCGCCCAGAAACCGCGCCGCACATAGGCCTTCTCGCGCGCGAACTTGGCGACACCCGATGGCAAGCCGGCTTCGATCGACATGACGGCTCCTGCAGCGCCGAACCAGGATTAAAATGGCTGGTCCGGCGGGCGTCCGCAAGTGGCGCCGTCAACGCCCCGCGATGCGGTCCATGGCCTGAGCGAGCGTCACGTCGAGCTCGGTCACCCCGCCGGCGTCGTGGGTCGCGAGCGTGACCTCGACCGTCTTGTAGACATTGAACCATTCCGGGTGATGGTCGAGCTTCTCGGCCACCAGGGCGGCGCGCGTCATGAACCCGAATGCCGCGTTGAAATCCTCGAACACGAATTTCCTGGTGATCGCCTCGCGGTCTTTCGCCGCACTCCAGCCCGGGAGCTTGGCGAGCGCAGCCTTGCGGGCTTCCGCGCTGAGTTTCTGAGCCATGATGCAGGCCTCTGGTTCTGGTTAGGCGCATTAGCTCACGCAACGCCCGCCCCGACAAGCCGGTTCCGCCCCCGGAATCGCGGCACGCCGTCCGCCCACTCCTGGCAATCGGCGGCGCGCCTTCCTACATGCCCATCGCGCCGTTTCGCCCTACGCGCCGTTGCCGACAGGGAGACGCCTGCATGTCATGGTCCGTCAACATCGGCTCGATCGCCGGCACGGCGATCCGCGTCCATTTCACCTTCGTGCTGTTCCTGCTCTGGATCTTCGTCGCGAGCTGGGCTTCCGGCGGCCCGGCCGCGGCGTGGAACGGCCTCGCCTTCATGCTTCTGCTGTTCGCCTGCGTGCTGGCGCACGAGTTCGGCCATATCCTGGTGGCGCGCGCCTTCGGGGTGCCGACGCCCGACGTGACGCTGCTGCCGATCGGCGGCGTGGCGCGGCTTGCCCGCATCCCCGAGGCGCCGGGCGAGGAATTCCTGATTGCCGTCGCGGGCCCGCTCGTCAATGTGGCGATCGCGTTCGGGTTGGTGGTTTTGATGGGCGCGCACCTCGAGCCGCAGCATCTCGGCACCATGGAGGACGCGCATGTCTCCCTGATCGACCGTCTCGCCGCAGTGAACCTCTTCCTCGCGCTGTTCAACATGATTCCCGCTTTCCCGATGGATGGCGGGCGCGTGCTGCGGGCCCTGCTGGCGATCCGGCTCGGCCATGTGCGCGCGACCGCGATCGCCGCCGCCATCGGCCAGTTTGTCGCCTTCGTGCTCGGCTTCATCGGCCTGTTCGGCAACCCCATCCTGATCTTCATCGCGATCTTCGTTTACCTCGCCGCGTCGTCGGAAGCCCATCTCGTCGCGATGCGGGCGATGTCGCGCGACCTGCCGGTCAGCGCCGCGATGATGACCGAATTCGCCACGCTCTCTCCCGATGACCGCATGGACGCGGCGGTCGAGACCCTGCTGCGCACCAGCCAGAGCGAGTTTCCCGTCATCGACGCCGATGGCCGCCTTGCCGGCCTGCTCGACCGCGACGGCGTGATCCGCGCGTTGAAGACGCAGGGTCCGGACGCGCGCGTCGCCGACGCGATGGCGACCGGCATCCCGACGGTCGGGAACCGCAGCCGTCTCGACGCTGCGTTCCGCACGCTGCAGGAAACCTCGGCGCCCGCCGTCGGCGTCGTCGACCCGGCCGGACGCCTGGTCGGCCTGATCACGCCGGAAACCGTCGGGGAGATGCTGATGGTCCAGCAGGCCCTGCCCAAAGGCGCCCATATGGAACCCTGGAGCGCCCGGCCCGTTCGCTAAACGAATCCGCAACCGAATCCGACTAAGGTTTTTGCCACCGGCGGCTCGGATTGGTTAATGTCCGAAACGGGTTGCGCGTCATATCGCCGCCGCATTAGGGCAGGATGACCGTCCGGCCATGAATCCTTTACGCAGGATGTTCGCAACGAGCTTCGTGGTGGGAAAGATGTGGAAACCCAGACGCAGCAGGGTGCGCATGATGCTGCACCACACCCTGCTCCTCACGATTGCCATCTGCCTGCTGGTCGCCGGCCTGGTCGGCGCTGCCTTCTACGCGGCGACGCGGCCCGCCACGCTCAAATTCGCCGTCGGCCCCGCCAATGGCGAGGACGCCAAGCTGGTCCAGGCGGTCCACCGGCATTTCTCGAGCGACCGCGCCAGCATCCAGCTCCGCCTGGTCAACACGGCGGGCGCGGCCGAAAGCGCCAAGGCGATCGATGACAAGAAGGCCGACCTCGCCGTGGTGCGCCAGGATATCGCGATGCCGAAATCCGGATTGGCGGTCGCCATCCTGCGCAAGAACGTGGCCGTGCTGCTGGTGCCCGCTGCCGGCTCGCCCGCGCTCGGCGCCGTAAAGCCGCCAGAGACCAAACCCGCCAAAGCCGCCAAGGGTGTCAAGCCCAAGAAGGCCGCCGCCAAGCCGACAGGAATCGAGAAGATCGAGGACATCAAGGGCAAGCGCGTCGGCGTCATCGGACGCACCAGCGCCAATGTCGACGTCCTCAACGCGATCCTGAAGCAATACGAGGTGCTGCCCGACCACATCACGATCGTCGCCCTCGATCCCGACAACGTCGCGGCGTCGCTGCGCGACAATCCGGTCGACGTGATCTTCGGCGCCGGACCGGTTACGGCGCGCTACTTTGCCGACGCCATCGCGGCCTCATCGGCCGACAAGGAGAGCCCGACCTTCCTCAAGCTCGGCGCCGCGCAGGCGATCGAGAACCGCCTGCCGGTCTATGAGGCGACCGAGATCAAGGCCGGCGTCTTCGGCGGCCACAAACCGCTGCCGGAGGAGGACGTCGACACCATCGGATTCTCCCACTACATCATGGCGCGCCGCGACCTGTCGGAAGCGGAGGTCGGCGACTTCACCAAGTTGCTGTTCGGCGTGCGCCAGGCCCTGGGGACGGAATTTCCCGGCGCCGCCAAGATCGAGAAACCCGATACCGACCGCGATGCGACGGTGGCGGCGCATCCGGGCGCGGCGGCCTATCTCGACAATGACCAGAAGACGTTTTTCGATCGCTATAGCGATCTGCTCTACTGGGGCCTGATGGTGACCTCGTTCCTGGGCTCCGGCATCGCCTGGCTCACGAGCTATACCAAGGCCGACGAGCGCTTGCGCCACACCCACGTGCTCGACCAGCTGATCGAATTGATGTCGGCGGCGCGCAAGGCCGAGACCATCGAAGAGCTCGACAAGCTGCGGTCCGATGTCGACGACATCCTGCGCAAGACCATCCAGCAAGCCGAGCAGCACGCGGTCGACGAGCAGGCCCTGGCGGCTTTCGGGCTCGCGCTCAATCAGGCCCAGCTGGCCATCTCCGACCGGCGCGCGATGCTGACAGGTCAAACGCCGAGCCAGGCGACCTCGGCCACCATGGCCGACGTCACCCCGCTGCGCTTCGCGGCGCCCTAGAGTCACGCAAGAGTCGCAAGGCCGTAGCCTTCCTGTCAGAAACCGCCGCCACCCTCCGCGCTGATTCGACGGCGGAGGCCGGATGGCGGTCCTGGTGCCCACCACAAAGGCGCTCACGCGGGCGCTCACGCGCCGCAGGCTCCTGGTTGCGGGCGCGGCATCGGCCGGGCTCACAGCCTTGGGCGGTATCGCCAAGCCGCATCTCAGCCGTGCGGCCGACCGGCCGCGCATCACGCATGGCATTCAATCGGGCGACGTCACCACCGATTCGGGCGTGGTCTGGGCGCGTACGGACCGGCCGGCCCGCATGCTGGTCGAGGTCGCCACGACAGACAGCTTCAAGGACATCCGCGCCGGCACCTATGTGGACGCGCTGCCGGAGAGCGATTTCACCGCCAAGGCGCTGATCGAGGACCTGCCGGCGGGAGCCGACATTTTTTATCGCATCCGGTTCCAGGATCTGGCGTCGCCGACGGTTCTCGGCGCCCCGACGGTCGGGCGCTTCCGCACCGCGCCGGACGATCGGCGCTCGCTGTCCTTCGTCTGGTCGGGCGACACCGCGGGTCAGGGCTGGGGCATCGACGAAGCGCGCGGTGGCATGCGCACCTATGCCACCATGCTGGCGAACAAGCCCGATTTCTTCATCCATTCGGGCGACACGATCTACGCCGACTGCACCATCCAGCCCAGGCGGCAGATGCCAAACGGCGAGGTGTGGCGGAACATCGTGACCGAAGAGAAGGAAAGAGTCGCAGAGACGCTCGCCGACTATCGCGGCAACTACAAATACAATCTGCTCGACGCGAACATGCGCGCCTTCAACGCGCAAGTTCCGATCTTCGCCCAATGGGACGACCACGAGGTGCGCGACGATTGGGGGCCGGGCGAGGTGACGACGCATCCCCGATCGGATCTGCTTCTGCTCGCCGCCCGCGGCTGCCGCGCCTTCCATGAATTCATGCCGATGCGCGAGACGCCGGCCGAGCCCGGACGCATTTATAGGAAGATTCCTTACGGCCCGCTGCTCGATGTCTTCATGCTGGACATGCGGAGCTATCGCGGACCGAACGGCAATGCGGCGCCTGGTCCCTATGGCCCGGCCTCGCATCTGCTCGGACCAAAGCAGCTCGCCTGGCTCAAGCGCGAGCTCAAGGCTTCGCGCGCGACCTGGAAGGTGATCGCCGCCGATGTGCCGCTCGGGCTCCAGAGCTACGAAGGCGTCGGGATGGGCGACGGCCCGCCGCGCGGACGCGAATTGGAAATCGCCGACCTGCTCGCCTTCATCAAGCGCTCCGGCATCCACAACACGCTCTGGATCACCGCCGACGTGCACTACACCGCGGCCCATTATTACGATCCCAACCGCGCGCAATTCCAGGACTTCGAGCCGTTCTGGGAATTCGTCAGCGGTCCGATCCACGCCGGGACGTGGTGGCCGAGCGCGCTCGACGACACGTTCGGGCCGCGCGTCGCGTTCCAGAAAGCGTCGAGCCGGGAGCGCGGCGAGAATCTGCCGCCCAGCTTCGGACTGCAGTTCTTCGGCCACGTCGCGATCGACGGCGCGAGCGAGGTGATGACCGTGACGCTCAAGGACGTCGGCGACGCCGCGCTGTGGTCGGTCGACCTCGAGCCCAAACGAGACACAAGGTCCGGGCCGTCGTAGTCT
>Ga0208983_1000033_pt1 | contig 9938 bp, 8 predicted proteins | sample MedBloCARef_M2_FD_187841 | JGI IMG/M metagenome (GOLD analysis project Ga0208983, IMG submission 187841) | Forest soil microbial communities from El Dorado National Forest, California, USA - Mediterranean Blodgett CA Ref_M2 (SPAdes) (version 2) | ecosystem: Environmental > Terrestrial > Soil >...
GCGATCGTCCGATCCGGCCGCCGCGATCACGGTCGCCCCGATCACATGCTTGGCGATCTGGATGCCGACGGTCCCGAGATTGCCGCCCGCCCCCATCACGAGCACCGTCTCGCCCGCCTTGAGCCGCGCCACGTTGCACAACAGGTTCCATGCGGTCGGCGCATGCCGCATGATCACGGCCGCCTGGTGGAAGCCGAGACCCGCCGGCACCGCGACGGCGGTGCAGGCCGGCAGCGCGACCTGCTCGGCGAAGCCGCCGGGCCGCCGTATCCCCATCATGCCGATGGGTCCATGGTAATCCGCCTCGTCCTGCGCGCAGACGTCGAGCGGCATCATGCCGGCGACGGCGACGCGGTCGCCGATCCGCCAGCGCGTGACGCCGGCGCCGAGCGCCTCGATCACGCCGGCGCAATCGACGCCGGGAATGAGCGGCAGCGTGATGCCGGGCTGCACGGGCTTTCCCGCCCGCAACCCGACATCGAGCACGCGGTTGACGGTGGCGGCGTGAATGCGAATCCGGATTTCGCCGGCGCGCGGCGCCGGCTCGGGCACGTCCTCGTAGCTCATCACCTCGGGCGGGCCGAAGCGGCGGATGACGATCGCTTTCATGACGCTAATCGACCTTGGCGCCCGAGGCGCGCACGATGCGTTCCCATTTGGCAGCATCCGCCCTCACTTCGGCGGCGAACTGCGCGGCCGTCATCGGGGCCGGATCGACAAAATTCCCCGCCAGGCGGCGACGCGAGTCGGCATCCGCCACCATGGCGCGCACATCGGCGTTGAGCTGCTCGACGATATCCCGCGGCGTGCCGCGCGGCGCGAACAGGGCGAACCAGGTCGACACCGCGAAACCCGGGAATCCCTGCTCGCCGAAGGTCGGGACGTCGGGCAGGTAAGGCAGCCGCTTGTCGGCCGCGACGGCGAGAATGCGCAGGTCGCCGCGGCGCACGAATTCCATGTGCGGGCCGGTCGAGATGAAGGTCATCGGAATATTGCCGCTGATGACGTCCATGACGCCGGGCGCGGAGCCGCGATACGGCACATGCACGATGTTGAGGCCGGCGCGGCGGATGAATTCGTCGGCGGCGAGATGCGGCGTCGTGCCGGTGCCGGCCGACGCATAGCTGAGCTTGCCGGGCTCGCGTTTGGCATAGGCGACGAATTCCTGCAGCGTGCGGGCCGGCACCTTGCCGTTCACCACCAGGAACAGCGGCACCTGTCCGAGCGATCCGACCGGGACCAGATCGGTGAGCGGATCGTAGGGCATGTGGCGGTAGAGATATGGATTGATCACGATGTTGCCGGTATTGGCGACGCCGAGCGTGTAGCCGTCGGGCGCCGACTTCGCGACCGCGTCCATCGCGATGTTGCCGCCGGCGCCCGACTTGTTGTCGATCACCACGGTCTGGCCGCTGCGCGCCGTCAGAAAGGCGCCGAAAATGCGCGCGCACAGATCGGTGACGCCGCCCGCCGAGGTCGACACGATGACGTGGATCGGCCTGGCCGGATAAGGCTCGGCATGCGCCGGCGCGAAGCTCGCGGCACCGGCCAAAACGAGCAATCGGGCGACGCGCATCGCGGTGCGGTCGGCGCTGCCGCGCATCACACGTCCTTCGGCTTTTTCAGACCAAGCTCCTCGAAACGCGCATAGGCCGCGTCGGCGTCCTTCTTGTCGGGCCAGGCCAGCGGCGGAAAGCGCGCGCCGTCGAAATCGGGATCGGGGTCGTAGTCGAGATTCATGGTGGCGTCGATCAGCACCCGGTTCCATTTGCCGGTGCCGAACAGCGCCGGATTGCGGTCGCGCCGCCGGGTCGAGGGATCGAGCCCCATCCCGAAGGTCGCCGGCATGATGACGATATCGTCCTCGCCCGCATTGACCCGGTAGGCGATGGCCCAGTCGACCGCCGCATAGTCGTGGATGTCGATGTCGTCGTCGACCACCGTGATGTGCTTGTAGCGCACATGGGCCGCCGACGAGCCCCAGATCGCATTGGCGGCTTGCTTGGCCTGGCCGCGATAGCTCTGCTGCATGCGGATAAGCAGGTTGATGCCGGCCTGCACCGGCGGGCACCACACGTCGGTGATGCCGGGCACGCCGGCGCGATCGAGCACGTTCCAGGCGGCGCCCGCGCGCATGATCGAGGAGGTCATCGCATTCTCCGAATACGACCCCGGCAGCGCGCCCTCGATGGTGCCGCGCAGGATCGGATCGTTGCGATGCGTGATGGCGGTGACCCGGATGGTCGGCTTGGGAACGCGGTCGCCCGCGAAGTAGCCGGTGAACTCGGCGAAGGGCCCCTCCATCTGGTAAGTCGCGGGGTCGAGATCGAGATAGCCCTCGATCACGATCTCGGCGCTCGCCGGGACGTAGAGGTCCACCGTCTCGCACTTGACGAGATCGACCGGCTCGCCGCGGATCGCACCGACCACGTCGTATTCGCAGACGCCCTTCTGCACCGGCGCGCCGCCGACGAAGTCGAGCGCCGGCTCCCACCCCATCGCGACCGCGATCGGCATCTCGGCCTTGCCGCCCTGCTGCCAGGCCGTGACGTGATGGCCGATATGCTGGGCGCGCCACATCAGGATCGGGATGCGGTCGCGGCTCGCGATCATGCCGCGATAGACGCCGACATTCATCACGCCGGTGGTCGGATCCTTGGTGACGACACCCCCATAGGTCATGACGTAGCGGCCGCCGTCGAGCCGGTTCCAGTAGGGCACCGGGAGCTGGTAGAGATCGACATCGCTGCCCGTGATGACATTCTGCTTGACCGGCCCGTCCTTGACGATCCGCGGCGGGATGCTGCCGCTCATGATGTTGCGGCCGACCCGGACCAGCTCGCGCGGATGCGCGTCGGGCGGCAGCCCCAGCAGCATGGCCATGCGGCGATAGCTCGACAGCCCGCCGGTGAATACGCGCCGGCAACGGCTGGTCGGGGCGTTGTAGTCCTTGATGTTGTTGAACAGCAGCGCCGGCCCGGTGCCGGCGCCTTGCGCCAGCCGCGCGATGGTGCCGAGCTCGATGTTCCAGTCGACCTCGCCGTTGATCTCACGCAGCTCCCCGGCCGCCTCCAGCGCCTTGAGCCAGCCGCGCATGTCGCCGTAAGCAACCGGTTTTCGTTTTGGCGTCATGCGCACCTGTCTCCGAAGGGTCCTGGTCCGGCGAACCCCTGGATCGCCGGACCGGGACCTTAGCCGATCGCCCCGCCGCTCGCGAGGTCTGCGGTCGCGGGCGGGCCATGCGCCGGCGCGCGGGCCTACGTGACGCAGCCTATGTTATAGAGCGCCGGCTGCCGTATGTTGTATGACGACGGCTACGCCTTGGCGCCGTTCCGATCAAGCCGATTGGCACAGCGCCAAGATTCTACATCTGGTCGCATTTTCCCGAGCTTTCCTGGTCCAAGCCATGCCGGCTTGAAGTTTGGCTTGAGATTCTGCGTATCGTGCAAGATAAAACGCGGGGCGGCCCGGGCATATCATGACCTCAACCACAAAATTGCGTGACGGCACGCGTCTCGTCTACGACATCCATGGTCGCGACGACGGTCGGCCGCGTCTCGTCCTCATCCATTCGCTCGGCATGGACCGCTTCTTCTGGGAGCGGGTCATACCGATCGTCGCGAACGACGCCGCCATCCTCACCTATGACTGCCGCGGCCACGGCGCCTCCGACAAGCCCAAGGGGCCCTACCGGGTCGAGAAATTCGCCGACGACCTTGCCGAGCTGATGGATCACCTCGGCTGGCCTTCGGCGATCGTCGCCGGCGCCTCGATGGGCGGCTGCATCACCCTCGCCTTCGCGGCGCGCCATGCGGCCCGTGCCACCGCGCTCGGCCTGATCGATACCACGGCTTGGTACAACGCCGCCGACAAGTGGGAGGAGCGCGCCGCCACCGCGACCAGCGCCGGGCTCGCCGCGATGATCGACTTCCAGGTGACCCGCTGGTTCACCGACGGCTTTCGGGCGTCTCACTCCGACCTGGTGAAACGCAATGTCGACCGTTTCCTCGCCAACGACCCGGCCGCCTATGCGGAAACCTGCCGGATGCTGGGCGCCTGCAATCTCGAAAGCGCCCTGCCCGGGATGAAAGTGCCGGCCGCGATCGTGGTGGGCGACGAGGACTATGCCACCCCAGTCGCCATGGCCGAGACCCTGTGCCGCGGCATCAAGGGCTCGATCTTGACGATCCTCAAGGGCGCGCGCCACCTCACCCCGCTCGAGGCGCCGGCCGACATCGCGGCGGTGCTGCAGCGCCTCATCCAGCTCGCACCCGTCCGATGAACATCTCCGGCGAAATCACGGTTCCGGCGCCGCGCGCGGCGGTGTTCGACAAGCTCAAGGATGCGCCCTTCTTCGCCTCCTGCCTCGAGGGCGTGAAAGACCTCAAGGAGATCGACGCGACGCATTACGATGCCGTGCTCGAGACCAAGGTCGCCTACATGAAATTCAGCTTCAAGGTGAGCGTCGAGATCACCAAGCTGTCGCCGCCCGACACCATCGAGGCGAAGGTCGAGGGCACGCCGATCGGCGTGGTCGGCCGCCTGACCGCCACCTCGCGCACCCATCTCACCGAATCGAACGGCCAGACGGTGGTGAGCTATTCGATCGATTCCACGCTCGCCGGCAAGCTCGGCAGCATCGGCCAGCCGGTGCTCAAATCCAAGGCCAAGGACATGGAAAAGAAATTCACCGAACGTTTGCGCGCCGCTTTCGCGGCGAAGGAGACGCAATGACGCCTTTCGAGTTGCTCGAGCCCGTGTCGGTCAAGGAGGCCCTCGGCCTGCTCGATCCCGACGATCCGTCGGTCCGCCCGGTCGGCGGCGGCACCGCGCTGATGCTGATGATGAAGGCGGGCGTCTTCCGCCCGACCCGCCTGATCAGCCTGCGCAGGATCGGCGGCCTCTCCGGCATCAAGGCCGGCCGCGACGGCGGCCTCACGATCGGCGCGATGACCCCGCTCGCCGCACTCGAGCACTCGGCCGACGTCGCGCGCGTCGCGCCCGTGATCACGCGCGCCATGCGGCGGCTGTCGAATGTGCGCGTACGCAACGTGGCGACCGTCGGCGGCGCGATCGCGCATGGCGATCCGCACATGGACCTGCCGCCGGTGCTGATCGCGCTCGGCGCCAGCGTGACGGTGATCAATCCGACCGGCGAGCGCACCATCAAGGTCGAGGACCTGTTGACCGGCTATTACGAGACGGCGCTGGAGAAGAACGAGCTGATCGCCGAGCTCACCATTCCGGCCCAGGGCGCGCGACGCGCGGCCTACATCAAGTTCACCGCCGGCTCGTTCGAGGACTGGCCGGCGCTCGGCATCGCGGTCTCGCTCGACGCCGATGGCGATACGGTGCGCAGCGCCACCGTGGTGGCGAGCGCCGCGACCGCCAAGGCGGTCCGGCTCACGGGGGCGGAAGCCGCGCTCGCGGGCGTGCGCATCGACGACAAGGCGCTGGCGCGGGCCGGCGACGCCGGCGCGCAAGAGGCCGAGGTGATCTCGGACGTGCGCGGATCGGCGCCCTACAAGCGCGAGCTCATCCGCGTCCATGTCGGGCGCGCGGTGCGCCAGGCGCTCGCCCAGAATGGAGCAACCCACTGATGGCAACCACCACCCCTGGCGCCCAAGGGGGCGCGAAAGCCGGCGCCCAAGGGGGCGCGACGGCCGGCAGCCAGATCGGGCGTTCCCTGCCGCGGCTCGAAGCCCGCGACAAGGTCTCGGGCCGCGCCGAATACACCCATAATCTGCGCCTGCCCGGCATGCTGTACGGCAAGATCTTCCGCAGCACCATCGCGCATGGCCGGATCAAGTCGATCGACACCAGCGCCGCGAAGAAGCTCCCGGGCGTCTTCCGCGTCGTCACGGCGGACGACATCCGCACCGTCATCCCGCACCCCTATTACGGGCCGGCATTCCACGACCAGCCGATCCTTGCGATCGACAAGGTCCGCTTCGTGGGCGAGCCCGTTGCGGTCGTACTCGCGTCGGACCCGCATGTCGCCGAGCAGGCGGTGCAGGAGATCGTCGCCGAATACGAGGAGCTGCCGGCGATCTACGACGAGATCGAGGCGATGACCTCGAAGGTCTATGTGCATGACGAGCTCAAGCCGGCCGGCGCCTTCGCGGATCTCAAGCATCTGACCGGGCGCAAGAACACCAATGTGGCGCTGGACTTCAAGCTGCGGCGCGGCGACGTCGAGAAGGGATTCGCCGAGTCGGCGCACGTGTTCGAACACACCTTCCACACCCAGAAGGTGCTGCATCTCGCTTTCGAGCCCTTCGTCTCGATCGCCGACGCAAAACCTTCCGCCGTCACCATCTACACGTCGTCGCAGGGCCCCTCCTTCGTGCGCGTCGAGATCGCGCGCCTGCTCGGCCTGCCGGAGAACCGCGTGCGCATTCGCGTGCCCTATGTGGGCGGCGGCTACGGCTCCAAGCTCTACATCAAGCTCGAGGCGCTGGTCACCGCGCTCTCGCTGCTGTCACGGCGGCCGGTCAAGATCGCGCTCACCATGGAAGAGCAGTTCTACCAGATCACCAAGCATCCCTGCACGTTCCGCATCAAGAGCGGGCTCGACAAGGACGGCCGCATCATCGCGCGCAAATGTGAGGTCTACTGGAACGGCGGCGCCTATGCGGATGTCGGCCCACGGGTGACGCAGAAATCCGGCTTCACGGCGTCGGGGCCCTACGACATCGAGCATGTGCATGTCGATTCCTACGCGCTCTACACCAACGTGACGCCGTCCGGCGCGCTGCGCGGCTTCGGCATTCCGCAGCTGGTGTGGTCCTACGAGAGCCATACCGACATGATCGCGCGCGCCCTCAAGATCGATCCGGTCGCCTTCCGCAAGAAGAACATCCTGCGCAAGGGCCAGAAGCATGCGACCGGTACCCCGGTGAACGACGCGCCGCTCGAGGCGATCCTCGACCGCATCGCGGCGCGCCTGAACTGGGGCAAGCCGTTCGAGCGCGGCAACGGGGCGATCAAGCGCGGCCGCGGTCTCGCGATCGCCATCAAGGCCGTGATCGCGCCCACCACCTCGGTGGCGATCCTCAACGTCACGGCCGACGGCAGCCCGATCCTTTATTGCGGCACGGTCGACATGGGCCAGGGCTCCGACACCGCCATGGCGCAGATCGTCGGCGAGGTGCTCAACGTGCCGGCCGAGTCGGTGCGGGTGGTGCCGCGCGACACCGACATCACGCCCTACGACATGGGCACGCTCGGCTCGCGCTCGCTGTTCCACATGGGCCATGCGGTGCGGATGGCGGCCGAGGAAGCGCGCGGCAAGATCGCGGCGCTCGCGCGCGAAGTCGGCGAGCCGGAGGGCAGCAACATCCCGGTCGCCGAGCTGTTCAAGAAGAAATACGGCATGCAGGCCGGCAATATCGTGGGCAGCGGAACCTACAAGCCCGACTACGTGTCGCCGCAGCCCGGCACCGGGCTCACGCCCAACGTGGCCCCGTTCTGGATGGTGGCGGGCGCGGGCGCCGAGATCGAGGTCGACACCGAGACCGGCAAGGTCAACGTGACGCGCCTGATCAACGTCGTGGACTGCGGCCGGCCGATCAATCCGAAGATCGTCGAGACGCAGATTTCCGGCGCCGCCCTGATGCAATTCGGCTTCACCATGTTCGAGAAGATGCATATCGACGGCGGCCAGGTCACCAACGCGTCGCTCGCCGACTACAAGATCCCCGGCATCCTCGACGTGCCGGCCGTGATGGAGAACGAGACGATCGAATCGATCCAGACCAACGGTCCGTTCGGCGCCAAGGGGGTGGGCGAGACCGCGACCTTCTGCGTGGCGCCCGCGATCGCCAATGCGATCGACGACGCGGTCGGGGTGCGGCTCACCGAGCTGCCGCTCAATGCCGAAGCGGTCTACCGCGCGATCCGCGCCCAGCAGAACAAGCCTCTCGAGGATGAGTGACATGACCGCCAGAACCATCAGCTTCACCCTCAACGGCGGCCCGGTCAGCGCCGAGGTCGCGTCGCACCACACCATCCTGGAAGTGCTGCGCAACGACTTCGCGCTCTACGGCGCGCGCGAGAGCTGCGGCCAGGGCCTGTGCGGCTGCTGCACCGTGCTGGTCAACGGCGCGGCGGTGTCGGGCTGTCTCTATCTGGCAGCCTTCGCGGACGGCGCCGAGGTGGTCACGGTCGAGCATCTCGACGCCAACGGGCAGCTCGATCCGGTGCAGGAGGCCTTCATCGAGCAGGGCGCGTTCCAGTGCGGTTTCTGCACGCCCGGCTTTATTCTCATGACCACGCAGCTGCTCGACCGCCATCCCGATCCGGACGACGACCAGATCAAGCATTATCTCTCCGGCAACCTGTGCCGCTGCGCGGCCTATCCGGAGATCATCCAGGCGGTGAAATCCGCCGCCAAGAAACGACAGGCGAGCCGCAAATAAATACAAAGAAATAAATACAAAATACGGGGAGACCTCATGTCGCAAGCGATCGTCACCGAAACGCCCTGGTACCGCAGTCTGAATCGCGCCCAGTGGAACACGCTTCTCGCCTCCAACCTTGGCTGGCTGTTCGACGGCTATGAAACCTATGCGCTGATCATCTCGGTCGGCGTCGCGCTGCGCCAGCTGCTCGATCCCTCGCAATACGGCCAGATTCCCGCCTATGCGGGCACCGTGATCGCGGTGACGCTGCTCGGCTGGGGCATCGGCGGCCTGATCGGCGGCGTGGTGGCCGATTATATCGGCCGCAAGCGCACCATGATGCTGGCGATCCTCGCCTACTCGATCATGACCGGACTCTCGGCCTTTGCGTGGGACTGGACGTCCTTCGCGGTGCTGCGCTTCCTGGTCGGCGTCGCGATCGGATCCGAATGGGTCACCGGCGCCTCGATCATGTCGGAGATGTGGCCCGACCGGGCGCGCGGCCGAGGCGTCGGCCTGATGCAATGCGGGCTCGGCATCGGATTCTTTCTCGCCTCCTTCGTGTGGCTGTTCATCAATCCGCTCGGCCCGGGCGCGTGGCGCTACATGTTCCTGCTCGGCATCCTGCCGGCGCTGCTCACCTTGTGGGTGAGACGCGCGATCCCTGAATCGGAGCCCTGGCAGCGCGTCGACGCGCAACGGCGCGCGGCCCTCGAACGCAAGCGCAGCGGCGCCGCGCTCGGGGCGCAGGACCGGGCCCTGGCGCGTTTCACAGTCGCCGATCTGTTCGCCGATCCCGAGATCCGCCGGCGCACGATCCTGGCCTTCCTGATGTCGCTCGCCACTACCTTCGCGTTCTGGGGCATCTCGACCTGGATTCCGCCCTATGTGGCGTCGGTGGCGACTGCCGCAGGCCTGCCCGGACAGCAATGGGCGAGCTATGCGGGCATGGCCTACAATGGCGCGTCCATCATCGGCTATGCGGGCTTCGGATTCCTCGCCGACGCCTATGGGCGCAAGCCGGTCACGCTGTTCTATGTGGCGATGGCGTTCATCATGGTGCCGATCTCATTCCTATGGGCGCATGACCTCGGCATCCTGCTGGTGTGCGCGGGACTGCTCGGCGTCTTCGTGTCGGGACAATACACCTGGATGTCGGCCTGGCTGCCCGAGCTGTTTCCCACCCGGGTGCGCGCGACCGGGGCGGGTTTCGTGTTCAATATGCCGCGGCTGATCGCCTGGATCGGACCGCTGATCGCCGGCACCTTGATCGCCAATTTCGGCAGCTTTGGCCGCGCCGCCATGGCGATCTCGCTGATCTACATCCTCAGCCTGGTATGCGCGCCGTTTCTGCCGGAGACGAAGGGCAAGCCGCTGCCGGCGTGAGGCGGCAGGAGCAACCACGTCAGCGGCGGATGCCGGCCGGCACCGGGGCAGAGCCGCATTCGCACCCGAATGAGCAGTGGATTTACATCCTCGAAGGCACGTTCCGGGCAAAGATCGGCGACCAGGAGGTCGAGGCCAACGCCGGCTCCG
>Ga0208983_1000036_pt1 | contig 9829 bp, 11 predicted proteins | sample MedBloCARef_M2_FD_187841 | JGI IMG/M metagenome (GOLD analysis project Ga0208983, IMG submission 187841) | Forest soil microbial communities from El Dorado National Forest, California, USA - Mediterranean Blodgett CA Ref_M2 (SPAdes) (version 2) | ecosystem: Environmental > Terrestrial > Soil >...
CAGCCGCGTCCGGCCCGGGCATGGCGGCGCCGGGCCGCGAGACGAACGGCCGTCGGCTATTTTGCGGCCGTCGCGACGCGCCCCCAATCCTCCATCTGCAAGCGAGCGACCAGGATGTATTTGCCGTTCTCGGGACGGAAAACCGACGTCTCGCCTTCCTTCACGTCGATCCAATCCTTGCCGAGGGCGTCGAGGATGTTCGGCTTGTGGGTGACCAGAAGGGTGTTGGTGCCCGGCTTCGGCGTTGTCGCCAGCAGCTTGCGCATGGCTTCGGCCCGGCGGTTGTTCTCGTTGGGCGACACGACGAGACCGCCTTCGGTCAGGTCCGCGGTCTTCTCGATGTCCGTGAAGCCGGCAAGTGTCGCGGTTTCGTAGGCGCGGTTGAACCTGCTGGTATAGACCTTGCCGACCGGAATGCCGGCTTGCCGCAGCGCCGCGCCGAACGCCTTGGCGAGGGCCTTGCCTTTGTCATTCAGGGCGCGCTGGGCCGCGACGTTATCGAAATTGAGCGGGTCGGTGTCGGCTTGATCCGCGAATGTCGCGCCGTGCCGCACCAGGATGACATGCCCGCCGGCCCGCAAGGCCGTCCCGAGCGCTTTGTCGTCCGCGGGCGCCTGCGCCGGGAGGACGGCGGGAATCATGGCCGTAAGGCCGCATGCGACGACGGCTGCGATGATCTGGCGTCTGTGAATGGCAAACATGTCTGGAGCTCCAATGTTTCGTTCGAGCGCGCGCGTAATGACCGACAATATCATTTTCGAGCGGGAGAGAGATCATCCGGTCGGAGGATCCTTCGGGGTGGCGGCGCGGCGCATGCCGATCCGCTCTACGCAAATCCGTAAAGCGCGGCCGGGTTGCGCACCAGGATGCGGTCGATGTCGTCGGGGTCGCCCCACGCGGCCAGCACGGACAGCAGCCGGCCATAGTCGATCTTGCGGTATTCGGCGTGCGGCGGCTCGCCCTCGACGTGGTGCGGATGGGCGCCGATATGCGGCCAGTCGGAGGCCCAGACCACGCGCTCCGGGTTGGCGGCGATCAGCATGCGGGCCAACGCCGTGACCTGCGGGTTGCCGTAGATCTCGCTCGACACCCGGTAGGTCCCCGACAGCTTCACCCAGACGCGGCCGGTCTGCAGCAGCTCGAGCAGCGTCGACAATCCCTCCTGCGACATGCCGCGCGCCGCCTGCGCCATGCCCATATGGTCGAACACGATGTCGACGGCCGAGCGCCGCACGATCGGTGCGATCGCGGCGATGACCTCGAGGGTCACGAATATCTGCAGGTGCCAGCCGAGCGGCGCGATCTTGGCCGCCAGCCGGTCGACCAGCTCCGCCGTCTCGTCGGCCGATTTGCCGCCCGCGGTCGCGAGATTGAGCCGCGTGCCGCGCACGCCGAGCGCATGCATGCGCGCGAGCTCGCCCGCCTCCGCGGCGTCCGGATCGATCACGACGACCCCGCGCAGCCGCTGCGGGCTTTCCGCCATGGCGTCGAGCATGCAGCGGTTGTCGGTCCCATAGGCGCTCGGCTGCACCAGCACGGCGCGCGCCATCCCGGCGCCGTCGAGCATCGCGGTGAGGTCGGCGGCGAGCGCCGAATCGGGGGTATAGAGCCGCCGGCCATCGAGCGGATAGCGCTCGAACGGCCCGAACAGGTGAACGTGGCAGTCGCAGCCGTCGGACGGGACCGCAAATTGCGGGGGGCTCGGAGGCTCGAACATCGGGATGGCCTTCTTGGCGGCGGCCGGCGGGCTCGGATTACCGGCGATTGCGGCGGTCAGCAAGGCGGCGCGGGGGCGACCCCGGCGGGGGAGGGCGCCTGGGGACAATCGGGGCGGGCCCGAGCTGAAATTGTTCCCGTTTTCAAGGGCTCCGGCCGGCAGGGATAGGCCCCGGCCGCGCCTTGACGGGACTCCGGCTGCTCCCTATGGTCCGCCGCCCGTCGCGCCATGACCGCGCCGCTTGGCGTTCCGCACCCCGGACCCCTTTCACATGCCGCTCACCGATCTCGTTGCGCCGCAAGCGGTCGTTCCCGCGCTCAAGGTCAACAGCAAGAAGCAGGCGATCCAGGAGCTCGCGGCGCGGGCGGCCGGGCTGACCGGCCAAAGCGAGCGCGACATCCTGGAGATTCTGCAGCAGCGCGAACGCCTCGGCTCGACCGGGATCGGCAACGGCATCGCCATTCCGCACGGCAAGCTGCCCAAGCTCGAGCGCCTGTTCGGGCTGTTCGCCCGGCTCGACCGGCCGATCGATTTCGAGGCGCTCGACGGCCAGCCGGTGGATCTGATCTTCCTGCTGCTCGCGCCCGAACCGGCCGGCGCCGATCACCTCAAGGCGCTCGCCCGCGTCGCCCGGCTGATGCGCACGCCCGATACCGCCAAGATGCTGCGCGAGTCGCGCGACGCCGAGGCGATCTATGCGGTGCTGACGCGCTCGTCCGCGGGTGGTTGAACGCTCATACCACTCACATCGTCATGGCCGCGCTTGTCCCGGCCATCCACGTCTTTCTCACTGCGGCGCTGTAAGACGCAAATGCCCGCGACAAGCGCGGGCATCACGTCACTCAGCTTATGACAGCTGCGTAGGGGCGAGCGTTTCAGTGCACGCTCACCGTCTCGAGCTCGTGGCTCCACGCGTTGGCGACGGCCGCCTCGCGCGTGTCGGTCAGCATGATCGGCGTGCCGTCGGCGGCATGCAGCGCGAACAGCTTCACGCCCGGCTCGATCTGCGGCGCCTGCGGGAACAGGGCGGCGACATCCTCCGAGCGGATCGACTTGATGTAGGCGATCTCGCCGTCGCCCAGATGGGCGAGCGCTTCGGGTGAAATCGTCGGCGTATTCATCTCGGTCTTCATCTCATTCATGGCCTCGACTCCTTTTCAACACACAGCTGTCGAGTCCTGTGCGGTTCATTCGTCGTGATCGACAATCGCGATCGTCTTGACCACGCGCTCGGGTTCCGGGCGCGCGAGATCGATCGACAAGAGTCCGTTCTTCAAGTCCGCCGCCAGCACCTCCATTCCGTCCGCGAGCACGAAGGTGCGCTGGAACTGGCGCGCCGCGATGCCGCGGTGGAGATATTGCCGGGTCTTGTCGTCTTGTTGCCGTCCCCGGATGAGGAGTTGGTTCTCCTCGACCGTCACGTCGAGCTGGTCGCGGGTGAAGCCCGCGACCGCCAGGGTGATGCGCAGGCGCTCTGGCCGGCCACTCTCCCGGGCGATCCGCTCGATATTGTAGGGCGGGTAGCCGTCTGCTCCCTTGGCGACGCGGTCGAGCGCACGCTCGATCTCGTCGAAGCCGAGCAGGAAGGGACTTGAAAGCGAAGGAACGCGCGACATGGTCTCAAAGTCCTGTGATAGCGACTTTGTGAGGCCCTTTCGGCGCCTCAACCGGCCAAGGTGCCGCTCAGCGGCCCTGCCTTGCCCGATCTTGGAATAATATGGGGTCGGGAGTTAAGGGTTCAAGAACACCGGTCGCCGCCCGGGCCCGGCGCGCGGGCCATGCAAGTATTTGATTTCGCAGGTCTTCCAGGATTCTGCCGGCACCGGGGCCGACGCGGGGGCGGTAAGATGATAGTCGAGCCTGCCCAACCCTTAAGGATGCCGCCCCCATGACCCCGCCCCCCGAATCGGCCCCGCGCCTCACGGTCCGCTCGCTGCGCGCGGTCGGCGTCGAGGTGCCGATGACCTATGCGCTCGGGACCAGCCGGGCCACCATCACCAGGGCGCCCTTGCTGCTGATCGATCTCGACACCGAGGAAGGCGTCACCGGGCGCGCCTATCTGTTCTGCTACCTGCCGGCCGCCGCGGCCGCGATCGCCCGCATGCTCGACGAGGTGCTGGCCGCCACCAAGGGCGAGCGGGTCGCGCCGCTCGATCTCTGGGCCATGATGTCGCGGCGTTTCGCGCTGATCGGCGTGCAGGGAATCGTCCGCATGGCGATGGCCGGCTTCGACGTCGCCTGCTGGGACGCGCTGGCGATCGCGGCCGGATTGCCGCTGGCGCGCATGCTCGGGGCGCAACCCAGGCGCATCCCCGCCTACAACAGCTGCGGGCTCGGCCTGATGGCGGCGGAGAAAGTCGCCGACGAAGCCGAGAAGCTGGTGGCGGGCGGTTTCACGGCGGTGAAGCTGCGGCTCGGCTACGCGAGCTTGCGGGAAGATCTCGCGGCGCTGCGCGCGGTGCGCCAGCGCCTGTCCGACGACGTCCGCATCATGGTCGATTACAATCAGGCGCTCACGGTGGCGGAGGCGCTGCACCGCGGCCGCGCGCTCGACCAGGAGGGCGTCTACTGGCTCGAGGAGCCGATCCGCCACGACGACTATGCGGGGGCGGCCCGGCTTGCGGGCGCGCTCGCGACGCCGATCCAGATCGGCGAGAATTTCTCGGAAAGCAGCAGCATGGCGACGGCGCTCGCGGCGGGCGCGGCCGATTACGTCATGCCCGATCTCGAGCGCATCGGCGGCGTCACCGGCTGGCAGCGCGCGGCCGCGCTCGCCGCCGCGCATCGCATCGAGATGTCGTCGCATCTCTTTCCGGAGGTGAGCGCGCATCTGCTGGCCGCGACGCCGACCTGCCATTGGCTCGAATGGGTCGACTGGGCGAACCAGATCGTCGAGGAGCCGCTACGCATCGAGTCCGGCTTCGCGGTCGTGCCGGAGCGGCCCGGCAACGGGCTCGCCTGGAACGCGGCCGCCGTCGCGAAGTACCGGATGTGGTGAGGGGCGGGCGCTATTTATTCGTCCGCTCAAACTCCCGCAGCACGACGTTGCCGCGGCTGACCGCGCTCTTGAGCGCGGCGCCCGCCGTCTTCTTGCCCTCCAGGGCCTGCTCCATCTCCTCCTCGATGATGTCGCGGACCGTCACGTAAGAGCCGAGCCGCAAGCCCTTGGTGTCGTCGGACGGCGGGTTGAGGGTGATCTGCTTGATCGAGATGTCGGCGCCGGGATTCTTGTCATAGAAACCCTGGGCGCGCGTGGCCTCGTAGGCGGCGCGCGTGATCGGCAGATAGCCGGTCGCCTGGTGCCATGTCGCCTGCACGTCCGCCCGCGACAGATAGGCGAAGAACTTGGCGGCGCCCTTGTATTCCGCGTCGCTGCGGTCGCGCAGCACCCACAGGCTGCCGCCGCCGATGATCGAGTTGCGCGGCGCGCCCGCGACGTCGGGCCAATAGGGCAGCATGCCGAAGCCGACCTCGAAATTGGCCTGCGCCAGGAAATCCGCGCGGCTCGCCGAGGAGCCGAGAAACATGGCGCATTCGCGCGCCACAAAGCGGCGCTCGCCGCGCGTCGTGCGTCCCGAATAGTCGAACACGCCGCTCTTCTGCCAGATCGTCAGTGCCCCGAGGTGGCTGACCATCGCCGGATGGTCGATGACCAGTTCCGCGTCGAGGCCGCCCATCCCGTTGGCCTCGGTGGCGACCGGGAGATTGTGGAAGGCGAGAAAATTCTCGACATTGACCCAGGACGGATAATGGGTCGTGAAGCCGCAGGCATAGCCGGCGGCGCGCAGCTTCTCGGCGGCGGCCTCGAGCGCCAGCCAGGTCTTTGGCGGCTGCTCGGCGTCGAGTCCGGCGAAGCGGAACTGATCCTTGTTGTAGAACAGGATCGGGGTCGACGCGTTGAGCGGAAACGACAGCATGTTGCCGCCGGTGTCGGCGTAATAGCCGGCGATGACCGGCAGGTAATCGACGGGATTGAACGGCTCGTGCTCGTCGCGCATCAGCTCGAACACCGGGATGATGGCGCTTTTGGCCGCCATCATGGTGGCGGTCGCGACCTCGGCCACCTGCACGATCGCCGGATGCTCGCGCAGCCGCATGGCGAACAGCGCCGCCAGCATGGTTTCGCTATAGAGGCCCTTGAAGACCGGCACGACCCGGTAGTCGCGTTGCGACGCGTTGAAGTCGTTGGCGAGCTTGTCGAGCTGGTAGCCGAGCTCGCCCGGCATGGCGTGCCAGAGCTGGATGTCGGTGGCGGCGCGCGCCGTTGGCACGGCGGCGGCGAGCCATGCGGCCGCCAGGCAACCAAGTCTGCGCAACATTTTGGCGCGCAACGGCATCTCCCCCATGGGACGGGCGCCAGAATGCAGTCAGCGGCGCGATGGAGGCAAGAGGGCTCAGCGGCGACAGCCGCCGCGACAGCCGCCCCATCACTGCCGGGTCAGATGCTTGACCTCGTTGCGCACGAAGTTGCCGACACGCTTGCCGCGATTGCGCAGGAAGCGCAGCAGCCCGGAATCGACGAAGTAAGTGAGCAGGATGCTGTCGCGGGTCGCGACCTCGGCCCCGACCGGGTCGGCCGAATGCCAGGTATTGTCGCCGACCGCGAAGGCATAGCCGGAGTTGCGCGCGAATTTCATCTGCGTGGCCTTGGGCAGCGAGCCGTCGGGCAGGCGGTCGTGGAAGATCGTGCCGATATGCGTGTTCTTGTCGTCGCGCGGCAGGTAGAACTGCACCGTGATGCCTTTCCAGCGCGTGTCGGTGTGCGGCGTGATGCGGTAGCCCGGAATGTCGCGGGTCAGCACGGGAATAGGATACATGCCGGTGTCCGCGAAATTCGCGCCGAAGCGCCGCTCCAGTCCGGGCGCGAGCCGGCGCATGAACGCCGCCTGCACCGGCGCCGAGCACAGCGCGCGGCCGACGCAATCCCATACCGCGCGTTTTTCTGCCGGCAGATGGCGCGTGTATTCCGGAAACAGATCGATCTTCACCCGGGTCGAGCTTCCGTCCTCCCGGATGTTGCCCTTGTTGCGGCCGGGCAGCGGACGATAGTCCGCCGCGTTCGGCATCTGGTCGACCATGGCCGCATAGGTGTCGTCGGGAAACACGCGATCGAATTCGAGGTGGAAGAACGGCTTGTCGACCGCGCGCGCCGCTTCGATATTGGCGACCACGCCGTCGATCAGCTTGCGGATGCTGGCGTCGTTACTCATCTCGACCCCGCCGATAAGAGAGCCTGTGTCGATTCATTTGGTAATGCGTTTGGGGAGCCAGTCAAGACGGAGGGGCACCTTGCGTCATCGAAGCCGCTTGTTGGCAAAGGCCCGCCCGGACGCGGATTTTAGATAGCGCTCGAAAGCGATGGCTTTTGCTTCGTCGGAGAACGCAATGTAGGTGACGAGATCCCACGGCTTGAATTTTGCCGTGTGGGGTGACTGACCTGCGTTGTGGGCCGCCAGTCGCGCCCGCAAGTCGTCGGTACGTCCAACGTAGATCTGTTTCGGAAAACTGATGCTTTTCAGGAGATAGACGTAGATCAGCCTTCGCCCCCTTCGCAGGTGTGCCCTTGCACCGGATGCTGTGTGGTGAAGGCTGGCCTGCCAGCCGAAGCCCCCCCGAAGGGGGGGCGTAGGCTGGTGGAGCCAGGCGGGATCGAACCGCCGACCTCTTGAATGCCATTCAAGCGCTCTCCCATCTGAGCTATGGCCCCGCCGTCGACCGCGGCTGTTGGGGACAGCCGCGACGGAAATCAATCGTATCGATCAGATACTGCGCACGGAGCGCGACCTCAAGTCTCTTCCTCGTCCTCGATGTCGCCGCCGATGATCTCGGTGACGTCGGTGTCCTCTTCCTCGGTCTCCTCGATGAAGGTCGCGTCGTCCTCGGCGCCCTCCACCTCCTCGATCTCGACGTCCTCGACCTCGGCCCCGTCCGCCGGCTTCTTGGCGCCTTCGGCCTCGGCATCGGCCTCCTCGAGCGACACGAATTCGGCTTCCTGCGTTTCCGCAAGCTCCGGCTCGACCGGTTGCGCGGCGGCCGCGCGCGCCGCGGCGGCGGCAGCGGCGTCCGGACGGCCGCGCGGCGCCACGACCACGACCTCATACACCGTGCCGCATTTCGGACAGGTGATCGGGTCCTTGTTCAGGTCGTAGAACTTGGCGCCGCAACCGGCGCAGAGACGTTTTGTACCGAGCTCTGGCTTTGCCACGGTTCAGTATTCCTTGGGACAGGTTGAAAATGAGCCATCCCCTTGGCGTTTCAAGAGGGCGCTGTCAATAGCGCATCCGCCCACCTTCAAAAGTTCCTTAAAGCCACATATGGGTGACGCGGAGCGCCGCCGCATGCTACGACGGCGCACTTTTTTTCACCCCGGACGGCCCCTTGACCGCGCACCCGACGGCTTCGCCGATGACCGCCCGCAGCGCCGGCCCGCTGACCGGGCGTCTGCGGGTGCCGGGCGACAAGTCGATTTCCCACCGGGCCCTGATCCTGGGCGCGCTCGCGGTCGGCAAGTCGCGCATTTCCGGGCTACTCGAAGGCGAGGACGTGCTCAACACCGGCACCGCCATGGCGGCGCTCGGCGCGCGCGTCGAGCGCCGCCGCGACGGCGTCTGGGAGATCTTTGGCGTCGGCGTCGGCGGCTTCCGCGAGCCGGCGGCGGCGCTCGATTTCGGCAATTCCGGCACCGGCTGCCGTCTCGTGATGGGGGCGGTCGCTGGCTGCCCGATCGTCGCGAGCTTCGACGGCGATGCCTCGCTGCGCAAGCGGCCGATGAAACGCATCCTCGATCCGATCGCCCTGATCGGGGCGCGCGCGGTCGCGATGGCCGAGGGCGGACGGCTGCCGCTCACCCTCGCCGGCGCGCGCGATCCCATCCCCATCGTCTACCGCACGCCGGTCGCCTCGGCGCAGATCAAGTCCGCGGTCCTGCTGGCCGGGCTGGCGGCGCCGGGCGCCACCACGGTGATCGAAAGCGAAGCCAGCCGCGATCACACCGAATTGATGCTCCGGCATTTCGGCGCGCAGTTGGTCTCCGCGGCCGAAGGGCCGCATGGCCGCAAGATCACGCTGCAGGGCCAGCCCGAGCTCGCCGCCGCGCCGGTCGTGGTGCCGGCCGACCCGTCCTCCGCCGCCTTCCCGATGGTGGCGGCCCTGATCGCGGCGGGCTCCGACGTCATCCTCACCGGCGTGATGACCAACCCGCTGCGTACCGGATTGATCGCCACCTTGCGCGAGATGGGCGCCAGCATCGAAACCCTCGACACCCGCAGCGATGCCGGCGAGTCCATGGCGGATTTCCGGGTGCGCGCGTCCGCGCTCCATGGCGTCGAGGTGCCGGCGGCCCGCGCGCCGTCGATGATCGACGAATATCCGGTGCTCGCGGTCGCGGCCGCCTTCGCGGAGGGCACGACCGTGATGCGCGGGCTCCAGGAGCTGCGGGTGAAGGAGTCCGACCGGCTCGCCGCCACCGCCGACATGCTGCGGCAGAACGGCGTCGAGGTCGAGATCGCGGGCGACGATCTGATCGTCCATGGCAAGGGCCGCGTGCCGGGCGGCGGGTTGGTGGCGACCCATATGGATCACCGCCTCGCGATGTCGGCCCTGGTGATGGGGATCGGGGCCGCCGCGCCCGTCCGGGTCGACGATGCCGGCTTCATCGCCACCAGCTTTCCCGGCTTTGCCGACCTGATGCGGGCGCTGGGCGCCGATATTTCATGATTATCGCCATCGACGGGCCTGCCGCCTCCGGCAAGGGCACGCTCGGCAAGCGGCTCGCCGCCCATTACGGGTTGCGGCACCTCGATACCGGGCTCTTGTACCGCGCGGTCGCCCAGGCCGTCATCGCGGCGGGTTACCGGCCCGACGATCCCGCCCGCGCCACGCAGGCGGCGAAATCGCTCGACCCGGCCGCATTCGACGAGGCGGCGCTCAAGAGCCAGGCCGTCGGCGAGGCGGCCTCGCTGGTGTCCGCCATTCCGGGCGTGCGGGCCGCCTTGTCGGCCTTCCAGCGGGCCTTCGCCGCCGCGCCGCCCGGCGCCGTGCTCGACGGCCGCGACATCGGCACGGTGATCTGCCCGGATGCGGACGTGAAGATCTTCGTCACCGCCACCCCGC
>Ga0208983_1000038_pt1 | contig 9738 bp, 7 predicted proteins | sample MedBloCARef_M2_FD_187841 | JGI IMG/M metagenome (GOLD analysis project Ga0208983, IMG submission 187841) | Forest soil microbial communities from El Dorado National Forest, California, USA - Mediterranean Blodgett CA Ref_M2 (SPAdes) (version 2) | ecosystem: Environmental > Terrestrial > Soil >...
CCCAGGATGATCTTGAGCCGGCCGATCCGGTCCGACAGCCAGCCGAACACGATGAAGAACGGCGTGCCGATCAGCAGCGAGATGCCGATCATGATGTAGGCGGTGAGCGGGTCGACCTTCAGGATGAGGGTCAGGAAGAACAAGGCGTAGAACTGCCCCGTGTACCACACCACGCCCTGGCCGGCGGTGGCGCCGAGCAGCGCCAGCAGCACGTATTTGTTGTTGGGATATTGGAAGAAGCTCTCGGTGAGCGGGCGCTTGGAGCCTTTGCCCTCTTCCTTCATCTTCTGGAAGATCGGCGTCTCGTTGAGCTTGAGTCGGATCCAGACCGAGAAGATCAGCAGGATGAGGGAGATCAGGAACGGAATGCGCCAGCCCCATTCGGAGAACGACTTCGCATCCTGGAAATAGCGGCCGAGGCCGATGACCAGGAGCGCCAGGAACATGCCGAGCGTGGCGGTCGTCTGGATGAAGCTCGTGGTGTAGCCGCGCTCGTTCTGGCGGGAATGCTCCGCCACATAGGTGGCCGCCCCACCGTACTCGCCGCCGAGCGCCAGCCCCTGCAGCAGGCGCAACGTCACCAGCAGGATGGGCGCCGTCCAACCGACACCGCCGATGGTGCCGAACCCGGGCAGGGTGTGATCACCGAAGGTCGGCAGCAGGCCGACCGCGAAGGTCGAGGCGCCCATCACCATGATGGTGACCAGGAAGGTGTATTTGCGGCCGACGAGATCGCCGATCCGCCCGAAGATGATCGCGCCGAACGGACGCACCAGGAAGCCTGCCGCATAAGTCGCGAAGGCGGACAACAGCGCGGCCGTATCGTTGCCGGGCGGGAAAAACAGCGAGGCGAAGAACGGCGCCAGGATTGCGTAGAGATAGAAGTCGTACCATTCGAAAACGGTACCGAGCGAGGATGCGAAGATGACAAATCGCTCTTCCCCCGTCATTCCTCGGCTTGTCGCTGGGGCTGCTGCTATTGTGGTCATGGGCGGATCATCCCTGTGTAGTTTATTGTAAGGATTGGCCCGCGCATCTCGGCCGCGCGTCCCGTCCCTGGCCGCAATGGTAAGGCGGCGTATCCGGGCGCGTCTTTGCGTAACTGGTCTTAAGTCTAAAGTAGCATCTGGAATCCGAGCGCTGCCGGCGCGTCCGAATTCATGCGGCGCAACATGAAGCGCCGGAAATTCTGCGCTGCACAAAAACCCATTCGCATCGCGTCCAAACCCGCAGCGCGGAGCGCGGATTCGGCGAGAATGGCGCGCCAAACACGCGGTCGCGTTCGCGGCTCGCCCTATGGTAGCGCTCGGTTAATGCTGTTCCGCAATTTCGATGCCGCACTGCACGCGTCGGTATCGGCTTTCGATTAGATTGTGAAGACCAGTCTGGAGACGCCGATGTGCGCCCGTTTGAAGATCGCAGCGCTGGCCGCCAGCCTGATCGCCGGCGTCGTCGCAGGGGCCGATTCGGCGGCGGCGCAGAACGATCCGGTCATCGTGGTGCCGGGCCGTCCGGGCGTGCCGGTGATGATGTACGGCGTCGATGTCTCGGGCGCGGTGATCGAAGGCCAAACGAGTCTCAACCGTCCGGACGGCGCTTATCCCCCCACCGTCATCATGCGGTATTGGCCGCCGGATCACTACCGCAATCCCGGCGCTTATTTTCCGGCCACCGGGCACAAGCCGCACTATGGCCGGCGGGAAGTCATTCCCCCGCCCGACCGGCCTATGCCGGTGCCGGCCCAGCCCTATTACCGCGACTGGATGATCGAATCCGCTCCCGGTCCGGTGTCCGCCCCGGTGCCGTTCGACCTTCCGCAAGTCATGGTCGCGCCGCCCTCGCGGCGCGAGAGGCGCCACAACCCGCCGCCACAATCGCACCCGCGGCCGCAGCCGCAGCCCCTGCTCGATCCGTAGGCGGCCGCGCCGCGCCCCCCGGCCGCGCTTTCCGCTCGTAACCTTGACGCCGGAATCCGGTTGGAGCGCCACCGAAAAGCGTGGCAGATTCGCCGGGCGGCGAAGAGGCGAGTATCGAGGCGTATCATGCGGATTTTATGGGTTGCGGCGGCCGCCGCGTTGGCGGCTCCGTTCTGGTTTGCCGCCACGCCGGCCGCTGCCGGTCACTGCTGCCGCAGCGTGTTCTACGGCGTTCCCCAGGGGCCGCCGTCCCCCTATTATCTCGCGGACCAGGCCAGCCCGTTCTATCTGGTCAATCAGGGGCCGGTCTATTCCGGGCCCGGCATCGTCGCCGACAACAACATTTTTTACCCGAGCCTGCCGCGCCCGATCTATGCGGTGGGGGGCTACGCCTATGTGCAGGGATTCTATCCGCCTGCCATGCAGTATCCCTATGTGCGGAGCTTTGGCGGCTGGCGCTGCCGTGGCGGATACGGAGAATGCGGACCCTACGGGGCGGCGCGGCCGCACTTCTATCGTGCCGCGCGATTCGCGCCCTACGGCGCTCAGCTTTACCGCGGCGGCCCGAGCGCGCGCGTGATCACGCTGCCTTCCTACGGGTATTGAAAGGCCGGTTACGCCGCGTCGCGGCCGGCCTTGGCGCCCAGCAAGCCCGACTCGACCAGCGCCTCGCGGATGCGCTCGATCTCGGGTCGCGCCAGCTTGACCAGGGGCGGGCGCACGACCGCGCGCGGCAGGCGGCCGAGCAGCACCAGCGCTTCCTTCATCCGGTTGTGCATGTCGGCCCACGGCTCGGCATAGAACACGCGCGCCAGCGGATAGATGCGGTCATTGAGCGCGCGCGCCGCCGCCAGGTCGTTGCGCTGCACAGCGTCGAACAGCCTGGCCTGCAGGTCCGCGATCACGCTGCCGCTGCCCGACAGCAGGCCGTTGCAGCCGAGCACGAGCGAGGACAACAGCCATGCGCTGTGGGTGCTGAGCACGTTCACCGGCCGCGGCAGGCTTTGCAGCGTGCGGATATGCATCTCGTGCTGCGGCACGTTGCCGGCCCAGTCCTTGATGGCGCGGATGGTCGGCACCTGCTCGACCATCTTGAGCAGCGTGTCGCGCGGATAACCCTGGCCGGTCGCGAGCGGGTACTGGAACACGATGATCGGCAGGTCGCTCGCGTCCGCGATGCGCTCGAAATGCGCAAGCGCCATCTCGGGCGACTGGCCCATGGTGAAAGGGGCGGGCGGGAAAACCAGCAGCGCCGATGCGCCGCCCTCGGTCGCCATGCGGGCGATGCGCGCCGCCTCGAGGCTGCCGTCGGCCCAGATGCCGTTGACGATCGGCAGACGCTCGCCGATCTCGTCCTGCGCGATGTCGAGCACGCGGCGCTGCTCCTCGAAGGTGCAGGACGCGACCTCGGTCGAATGCGCGTTGATGGTGATGGCGGAGAGGCCCTTTGTTCCCGTCACGTCGCCGAGGTGGCGGCGGAAGCTCTTCTCGTCGATCGACAGGTCGTCGTTGAAGGGCAGCAGCACGGCCGGGATGACGCCGTGCGGAACGTATTTCGGGTGACGGGGCATCGGGGGTCTCCAGGGGATTTTCGAGTGAATCTTATATCAAAAGGGTCGGCCATGGCGAGTAGCGAGTAGCGAATAGAAGGGTTTATCGCCATTCGCCATTCGCCATTCGCCACTCGCTATTTCGCTATTTCGCCACTCGCGCCTTCTCGATCTCCCGCCACAGCTTCTCCGGCGTCGCGGGCATCTGCACGTAGCCGGCGCCGATATGCGCCATCGCGTCGTTGACCGCGCCCATGAGGGACGCGAGCGCGCCGACCGTGCCGGATTCGCCGGCGCCCTTGACGCCGAGCGGGTTCGTCTTGGTCGGCACTTCATTTTCGCCCAGCACGAAATCGCAAAAATCCTCGGCGCGCGGCATGCAGTAATCCATGAACGAGCCGGACACGACCTGGCCCGACGAATCATAAACCATGTTCTCCATCAGGGCCTGGCCGACCCCCATGGCGACGCCGCCGTGAAGCTGGCCCTCGACCAGCAGCGGATTGATCATGTGGCCGACGTCGTCGACCGCGGCGTAGCGCAGGAGCGTGACCTCGCCGGTGGCCGGGTCGATCTCGACCTCGCTGATATGGCAGCCGTTCGGATAGGTGCGCTGGCCGCCGTCGAAGGTGCCGGTCTCGTAAAAACCCGGCTCGACGCCCTTGGGAAGCTTCGCCGGCACGAAAGCGTCGCGCGCCACCTGGGCGAGATCGACCGCCTTGTCGGTGCCGGTCACGGCGAACTTGCCGTCCTTGAAGACGATGTCGTGCTCGCCGGCCTCCAGCATATGGGCCGCGATCCGGGTGCCCTTGGCGATGAGCTTGTCGGCCGCCATCAGCATGGCGGTGCCGGCGCAGGCGGTCGAGCGCGACCCGAAGGTGCCGGTGCCGATCATGATCTGGTCGGTGTCGCCGAACTTGAAGGCGATGCGGGACGGATCGACGCCGAGCTTGGAGGAGATGATCTGGCGGAAGGTGGTCTGATGGCCCTGGCCGTGATCATGCGTGCCGACCAGCACCGTGATGGTGCCGGTCGGGTCGAAGCGCAGCTCGGCATGCTCGATCAGGCCGGCATTCGAGGCCTCGACGGTGCTCGCGATGCCGAGCCCGCGCAGAAACCCGCGCTTTTCCGATTCGGCGCGCCGCTTCGCGAAGCCCGCATAGTCGGCGAGCTTCACGCAGTCCTCGAGATTCTTGCCGAAGTCGCCGCAGTCGTAGGTGTAGACCAGCGCGGTCTTGTAGGGCATGGCGGAGGCCGGGATCATGTTGCGGCGCCGCAGCTCGGCGCGATCGATACCCAGCTCGCGCGCCGCGAGATCGACCATGGTCTCGAGCACATAGGCGGCCTCGGGCCGCCCGGCGCCCCGATAGGGGCCGGTCAGCATGGTGTTGGTCAGGACGCCGTTGACCTCGACATGCGCGGCCGGGATCACGTAGGTGCCGGCCAACACCCCGATATTGTTGGTGGGCGGCCCGGCGCTGCGGTCGGAATGGTAATAGGCGCCAAGGTTGGCGTAGGTGCGGGCACGGAAGCCGACGAATTTGCCGTCCGCATCGAGCGCGAGCTCGGCCTCGGTGATGTTGTCGCGGCAATGCTCGTCCGACAACAGGCTCTCGCCCCGCTCGCCGATCCATTTCACCGGCGCGCCGGCGAGCTTGGCGGCGAGACAGCAGAGAATGTATTCGGGGTAGAGCCCGCCCTTCATCCCGAAACCGCCGCCGACATTCTCGGCGATCACGCGGATTTTCGTCTCCGGCACCTTGAAGACGTCGGCCGCGAGAAAGCGCCGGAACTGGTGCGGGCCCTGTGCGGTGCAGCGCAAGGTCAGGCGCTGGTCGCGGGCGTCGTAGTCGGCGATCGCGCCGCGCGGCTCCATGGCGTTGGTGGTGAGCCGGTTGATCACCATGCGGTGCCTGACGACGTGGAAGGCACTCGCGAAGGCGGCATCGGCCGCCGCCTTGTTGCCGGCTTCGTGCATGAAGGCGAGGTTATCCGCGCATTTGTCGTAGACGGCGCGCGCGCCCGGCTTGATCGCGTCCTCGAGCGTCGCCACGGCGGGCAGCATGTCGTAGTCGATCGCGATCGCCTCGGCGGCATCCTTGGCCTGGTGCAGCGTCTCGGCGACCACGAAGGCGACCGGCTCGCCGATATAGCGCACCGTGTCGCGCGCGAGCGCGAGCTGCGGAGACGCGAAGGCGGGCGAGCCGTCGCGGCGCTTGCGCGGCGTGTTGGGCTTCTGGGTGCCGAGCCCTGTGACGGCCGGGTCGTCGCCGGCGAGCGCCAGCACCACGCCCGGCATGCTCTTGGCGGCACTCACGTCGATCGAGCGGATGCGGGCATGGGCATGGGGCGAGCGCAGCACGAAGGCGCGCAGCAGCCCGACCTGCGCCATGTCGTCGACGTAGCGGCCCGCGCCGCGCAGCAGGTAGGGATCCTCCTCGCGCGGAACCGATTGCCCAACCCCGTATTCACCCATCTTTTCGTCCCTTGATTGTGCGTTGTCGCGATGGCGTCGGCGAAATGTCGTCTCGCGGTTCGAACCGGGCGGACGTCCGATCCGACCAACGAGCAAGCCCCAGGTCGCCGCATCCGGCCCTGGAAGCGTCGGTAAGGTCGGGTTTCCCGCCGAGTTCCCCCTTGTTGGCGACCTTGCCGTCGAGCTCGCGGTGACCGCGCAGGCACGCACCCTGCCGGTCATTCGCGGCTGCCCGCCACGCCGTCATCATGGAGTCGTGCAGGCCGAACAGCATTGAATGGGGTGGCGCAAGGCTCATGGGGGGTGTCGGACGGGGGGCATTGCGGACCAGGATAGCCGGATTCCGTCAAGCGGTTGATGATGTTAAGTGGTTAATGCGTTTATGGGCCCCGGGTCCAACGCAGAAACGCTTGCAGAACAAAGGGTTTCGAGGGCATTTTAGCTTCCTGGCTCGACCAGACGAGCCATACCGCGCCGGCGACCCGCAGGCCAGAGGAGGGGGCCTGTGCGGTATCCGGGTAGGGAAAAGCGCCTCGGAAACAGTTGCCCTCCTGTTTGAACCTCCGTCCATCCCGTTGCGACTAACCTAGTGAGCCGACCGTTGAGCGCGAACCAGGCGACCTCGGATGAAGTTCTGATCGGCAGGATCGCGAAAGGCGATCGGCTCGCGATGCAGGTGCTGTTCGCACGGCATCATGTGCGGGTGTACCGGTTCGTGTTGCGTCTCGTCGGCAATCCAAGTGTTGCCGAGGATCTGATCAGCGAAGTGTTTCTGGACGTGTGGCGCCAGGCTGATCGGTTCGAGGGACGCAGCGCGGTGTCGACCTGGATGCTCGCCATCGCCCGGTTCAAGGCGTTGTCTGCGTTACGCAAGAGGCCGGACGAGGAGTTGGACGACGAGGCTGCGGAGGCGATCGAGGACGTTTCGGACAATCCCGAGGTCGCGTTGCAGAAGAAGGACAAAAGTGCGGTGTTGCGGCAGTGCCTTGAGAAGCTGTCGCCGGAACACAAGGAGATCATCGACTTGGTCTACTACCACGAGAAGTCAGTCGAGGAAGTGGCCGAGATCGTTGGTATCCCCGAAAACACCGTGAAGACGCGCATGTTCTACGCGCGCAAGAAATTATCCGAGCTGCTGCAGGCAGCCGGAATTGAAAGAGGTTGGCCATGAATACGATGAGCGAAAAGGCGAAAGACCACGAGGAGATCGAAAGTCTCCTGCCGTGGCATGCCGCCGGGACGCTGAGCCGCCGCGACGCCGAGCGCGTCGAGCGCGCTCTCGCGAGCGATCAGGAGCTCGTCCGTCGGTTCAACCTGGTGCGCGAGGAGCTCACCGAGACCATCCACCTCAACGAGAGCCTGGGCGCCCCCTCGGGACGCGCCATGGAAAAGCTGTTCGCGGCGATCGACGCCGAGGGCGCGCTCAAGCGCAAGCCCGGCTTCTCCTTCGACCTGCGCACGCGCGTCTCCGAGCTGTTCTCGGGTTTCGCGCCCCGCACGCTGGCTTATGCGAGCGCCGCGGCCGCGCTGGTGATCCTGCTCCAGGCGGGCTTGATCGGCGGCATCATGCTCAAGAGCGGGGCGGGCTACAACACCGCGTCGGCGCCCGACGTGAAGGTCGACAGCCTCGACCTCTATGTCAACTTCGTCCCGCAGGCGAGCACGGAGGAGGTCACCAAGTTCCTGCGCGCCCGCCAGGCCTCGATCGTCGAGGGCCCGAAAGGGGCGGGGACCTACCGGGTGCGGTTCGCCGTGACGGGCCTGCCCAAAGAGGAGCTCGCCCGTCTCGTCAAGGACATGCAGCAGAACCGCAATATCGTGAGCTCCGAGTTCGAGGCTCCGGCCGTCAAGTGACCCATCGGGCGACGGTGACGGCGCTATCGCTGTTGTCATTGCCCGCGAAAGCGGGCAATCCAGTAATCACTGCCGTTTCCGAATAGGCGCTGCGCCTCTGCCGCATCGATACGGAGTACTGGATGCTCCGCTTGCGCGGAGCATGACCAGACAGGAAGCGGCGACAATCAGGCTCGAATGATCGGAGGCAAGGCGATGCGGAGTCATTCCAACCGTCCCGCGCAAAGATCCTTCGACGGGCGTTCCAGGCTCACCTTGGCGTGCCGGCTTGCATGGCTTGCCGTCATCCCGGCCTTGCTGATGGGCGATGCGGCGCAATCGGCGAGCGTGCTCAGCGTCGGTCCGCGCCTTCCGCCCAACATGGGTCCGCCGCCCAGCATGAGTCCGCCGAGCATCGGGCCGCGCGGTCCCGTGCTCAACACGGTCGGTCCGCGCTTCGATCCGACCTTTCGCGGCACGCCGGGCGGTGCCGGCTTTTCTGCGACAGGCGGCGGCAACGACACCGGCGCATCGTCCGGGAACAAGTATAAGCGCCGGCATATCTCGGGCGGCGGCAGCGGCGGGGGAACCAAGCGGCTGGTGGCGGCGCGGCGGACTCCCAGCGGCGTCCCGTCGGGCAACGAGCTGCGCTATTTGCCGGGCGAGGTGGTGTTCGAGGCCGTCGGCACGCCATCGGATCTGCAAATCATCGCTCTCTTCAACCGTCTCCGCCTGTCCCGCCTGGACACGCGGCGGATCGAGTTGCTCAACACCACATTTTATCGTGCGCGCATCCTCGACGGCAGCTCGGTGCCGGCCAAGATCCGCGCGCTCAAGGCCGAGCGCGCGGTACGCTCCGCGCAGCCGAACCATATATTCACCTTTGCGCAGTCCGCGCAGGCGGCGACGGGCGTCCCGGCGGCGGCGGATTCGGCCCAATATGCGCTCGCCAAGCTCCGGCTCGGCGAAGCCCATGGCGTGGCGCGTGGCGACAAGGTGCTGGTCGCGGTCATCGACTCGGGCATCGACCAAAGCCATCCGGCGCTCACCGGCGTGATCGAGAAGAGCTTCGATGCGCTGAACTCGGCCGAAGGCCCGCACAGCCACGGCACCGCCATCGCCGGAATCATCGCCGGCCATACGCGCCTGACCGGCGCCGCGCCGGCGGTGCACATACTGGCCGCGCGCGCCTTCAGCGCCACCCAGGGCTCGACGATCAGCATCATCGCGTCGATCGATTGGGCGGCCGGGCAGGGTGCGCGGGTCATCAATATGAGCTTCGCCGGTCCCTCCGATCCGGCGCTCGGACGCATCCTCGCGGCCGCACGGCAGAAGGGCGTGGTCCTGGTCGCGGCGGCCGGCAATGCGGGACCGAAATCATCCCCGCTATGGCCGGCGGCCGACCCGAACGTCATCGCGGTGACGGCGACCGACTACGACGATCGTCTTTTTGCGATGGCGAACCGCGGCAGCCACGTGGCGATCGCCGCGCCCGGGGTCGACATCCTGGTCGCGACTCCGGGCGAAAGCTACAAGATGGAGTCGGGCACGTCCTTCGCGGCCGCTTTCGTCAGCGGGGTCGCCGCGCTTGTGCTCGAGCGCAAGCCCCAGGCCGGTCCGGATGCCGTCAAGAAGGTGCTGCTCTCGACCGCGCGCGACCTCGGCCCGAAGGGGCGCGACGACCAGTTCGGGGCCGGCCTGATGGACGCCTACCAGGCCGTCAGCACGGTCGATAAGCCTGCCGATGCCGCCCTGCAGGTCCCGGCGCGTTGACGGCGTCGCCATGGGCGGCGGCTGGCGCCGCCATCGACCCCCTGGTTTTGCGGAGTCGTCGGCCGGATGGGGCCCCTTGGCTGCGGCCAGCTCTTCGCTCGTCAACATAACCGATTGAATAAACTTCTGTTTTTGGCTTTCGCGAAAAAGTTAAAAATTCCTTACCGCGGATTGAACCTTTCGGCCCGTG
>Ga0208983_1000039_pt1 | contig 9678 bp, 6 predicted proteins | sample MedBloCARef_M2_FD_187841 | JGI IMG/M metagenome (GOLD analysis project Ga0208983, IMG submission 187841) | Forest soil microbial communities from El Dorado National Forest, California, USA - Mediterranean Blodgett CA Ref_M2 (SPAdes) (version 2) | ecosystem: Environmental > Terrestrial > Soil >...
GGACTGGGCGTAAGGCCACTCCAGGAAACGCTGATAGCGAAGTGCCGTTCCACACGTCTATATATCCAGGAACGAATCGACGGTCGCATTCGTATTAGCTGAAGAAGGTTGGGGGTTTGTTTTGGGGGTATTACCCATCGAAGGGTTTGGTGCAATCACGCGCGCGGCGCCGCGGGCGCAAGCGTCCCTGAAACAGGGACGTTTCCGGAGCGGGCTGATCACCATGCTGGAGACGATGCGGATCTCTCTTGACGCCCTTCGCGCCCATAAGCTGAGGAGTTTCCTGACTTTGCTCGGCGTCATCCTGGGGGTAGCTACGCTCGTTTTTGTGATGAGCGTCATCGCCGGGCTGAACATGTACGTCGCCGACCGCGTGGCCAACCTGGGGGCCAACGTGTATATCGTCCACCGCTTCGGGATTATCACCAGCGAAGACGCATGGATCAAGGCACAGAAGCGGCCGCTCGTTACCTTGGAGGAATACGAACGGCTCCGCGACAACATGAAAGTCGCGAGCGCCGTGGCTGCCGAAGAAGACCATAACGTCCAGGTCCGCAGCGGCAACCTCACCATGGAAAGTACCAGGATGATGGGGGCCACGGCGAACTTTGGCCAGGTGCGGAACCTCACTGTGGCGCAGGGGCGATTCATCACCCAGGTGGATGTGGAACATCGCTCCGAGGTCGTTTTTATCGGGCCGGATCTGGTGAATAAATTTTTCCCGAACGTGGATCCGATTGGAAAAGCGATCCGCGTGCAGACGCACACATACGAAGTGATCGGCGTGGCGGAGCCGCTGGGGAGCGCCTTCGGGGAGTCGCAAGACAATTACATAGTCATGCCGATTTCCACGTGGCGCAAAGGCTGGCACACCAACAATGACTGGGTGGCGATCTTCGTACAGGCGCCGAACGCGGAGATGATGCAGGCGAGCCAAGACGAAGCGCGCATGCTGTTCCGGGCATGGCGGCATTTGCCTTACAACGCCCCAGACAATTTCGCCATTCTTGGCTCCGATTCGATTATGCAATTGTGGCATGACATCACGGGAAACCTGGCGTTTGTGATCATGGCGCTGGTCAGTGTGTTTCTGGTGGTCGGCGGCATCGTAATCATGAACATCATGCTGGCTAGCGTGACCGAGCGGACGCGAGAAATTGGGCTGCGGCGTTCGCTGGGAGCCAGGAAAACGCACATCCTTCTGCAATTTCTGACGGAGTCAGCCGTGCTGGCCGCCACCGGCGGATTGATCGGAATTCTGACGGCTTACTCGTTGGTGTTCTTGGTGAAGGCGCTGTTTTCGTTCCCCATGGAGACTCCGTTGAGTGCCGTGATTCTCTCCTTGTGCATGGCCATCGGAGTGGGTCTCTTTTTCGGGATCTTTCCGGCCATGCGAGCGGCCAAGCTCGATCCCATCGAAGCATTACGCGCGGACGGGTGAGGAACGGAAATGGCGCAGGCCTACGGCGAAAACCTGAAACAAGCCATGGATACGTTGCAAACGCACAAACTGCGCAGCGCGCTGACGGTGTTTGGCGTTGTGCTGGGCGTAAGCGTAATTATGCTGGTGGCGGCGCTGATGACCGGCTTTGACCAGAAGGTTCAAGAGAACGTCAAACAGTTCGGCGCGGATACCGCGTTCATCACCAAATGGGACCAGGGACGGCACGGCGGACCTCCGCCACTGGAGGAACGCCAGCGCAAACCGCTTACCATTGAGGACGCGAAGGCCATCCAGGAGAGGTGCCCAGCGGTCAAGAACGTAACCACTTTCCTGCAAACGAACTGGGATCATGCCCACACTGTACGCACGAAAGCCGGTCAAGTGACGGCCATCGATTTCCGCGGCGTGCAGCCGAACTTCGGCGAGGTTTACGCTAACGCCGCGACCCTCGATGGCCGCTTCATCAGTGAAGGAGACGATCTCCACAAGGAAAAAGTGGTCATGCTCGGGGAGAACGTGGCGCCGGTCCTGTTTCCCGAGGGGCATCCCATCGGAAAAGACGTGAAGATCGACGGCTCGGACTTCCAGGTAATCGGCGTCGTGGAAAAACCCAAGGGCGGATTCGGCATGGGGGACGAAGACCGGCGCGTGCTGATTCCTATCGGTACGTTTCGCAAGGTGTATCCCACCGCGGACGAAGTCAATATGCGCGCGCAGGCCTACCCCAAGATGCTGGACCAGGCCGTGGACCAAATCCGCGAGGTGCTGGAACGGCGGCGGAACGTTCCGTTTGGAGGAAAGGACAATTTCTCGATCGCAACCGCAGAACAGCAAGTGGCGGAATTTCATAACATCGTGGGAAAAGTGGCGCTGGTCACGGTGGTGCTGAGTTCCATCGGACTGCTGGTGGGCGGAATCGGCGTGATGAACATCATGCTGGTGAGCGTAACGGAGCGGACGCGGGAAATTGGAGTCCGCAAAGCGATTGGCGCCAAGCGCGGGGACATTACCTGGCAGTTCCTGCTGGAAGCGATGACGCTGACGGGGGCCGGAGGTGTCATTGCGCTCGTCCTGGTCAATGCTCTGGTGTTGTTGATCCGCGTGACGCTGAAGTGGCCCGGGGCGGTTCCGGTGTGGGCGGCGGTGACGGGGGTTGCGGTCAGCGTGAGTATTGGGCTGATCTTCGGCGTGTGGCCGGCGATGAAAGCGGCGAAACTCGATCCGGTGGAAGCGCTGCGGTACGAATAACGCGGCGAACGCTCTTCTTATTAAATCCCAAGCATTTTCAAGCAGAAACTACTTCAACAGGGCAGAGGTTTTTGCAGTTGCGGCCGCGCGTTCGGAACCCGGCACGGATGCGGCGGGCCAGGTGATATCCAGGGCCACGTCGCGTCGGACGAGCAGCTTGGAATGGTGATTTACATGGACGGCCAGCGTGTTTGCCAGGTCAGAACGAATTTCCGCCAGACCTTCCTTTTCCAAGCGGAGACTCTTATCCGGTTTATAAAGGGCCACGCGGAATTGATGCGGTCCTGCGGGAAGCTGATGCTCGAAATGGATCGGCTGGCCCGGCGTCGTGGTCACCAAGTTTGTGGTGAAAAGTAATTCGCGCTCCGCAAAGATGGCCAACGTGCCTTCGTTGACCGTCGAAGTAATTTCGATCTGGAGCGTGGGGGCGAGAGCAGCCCGGGCCGCAGATTCAGACGCCGGAGACGGAGATGCAATCAAATTGGGAGACGAACTCCCTTGAGAGTCTCGCGAATCGCTGGGTTGCTTCGCTGCAGCGGCAGCAAGCTTCGCCGGGCGAACGACGCGGCGGTTCGAGCGCGCTTGCGCTACTTGCCGAAGGAGGTTAACTGCGGCGTCTGGCTGCGGGGCTTCGGTCACTGTTTGCAACGTGTGGGTGAAGGCTTCGTAAGGCACTCCCGGGAGGTGAAAATGGATTGCGGGAGCAGAGGGAACTTCGAAGCGACCGCGGAAGGAACGATAGGTCGAAACAGATGCAGCGAGAAGCAAACAGGCGGCCGCGGTAATCCAAACGTCGCGCTGTCCGACCGGCTGCGACAACCAAAAAGGCTTCCCGGTCTTGGGCGCTGCGGATGGGGGACGCGAACGCGCCAGCGGATAAAGAGCAGAAGCGAGTTCGTCGCAATGCGCGAAGCGGTCTTTGGGGTTTTTTGCCAGGCACCGCGCGAGGATGAGGTCGAGCGCTTTTGGCACTTCCGGATTGTGCCGTGAGGGAGGTGTAGGCTCGGCATTCAGAATCTGGGCGCAGACGGCGCCGAGAGAACCGCCATCGAAGGGTTTTACACCGGTCAACATCTGATAAAGAACAATTCCGAGAGCAAACTGATCCGAGCGCGGATCTTGAGGTTCGCCCTGAATCTGTTCGGGCGCCAGGTATGCGGGAGTGCCCATCAATCGGCCGGAACCGGAAATCTGCGAGGCAAAGCGCGCGATACCGAAGTCTCCGAGTTTTACTTTGTTTTCCGCCGTGACGAGGATGTTGCCGGGTTTGACGTCGCCGTGAATGATTCCGGCGCGATGGGCAATCGCCAGAGCCCCAGCTAGATCGGCAGCCCAGGCGCAGGCACGCTGAAGTGTCAGAGTGGACGGACCGAGATGATCTTCCAGCGTTTTGCCGGCGACGTACTCCATCACCAGGAAGGGAGTGCCCTGCTCGTCGATTCCGACGTCGTACAGCTGGACGATGCAAGGATTGGAAAGCTGGCCGATGATCTGCGCTTCGCGGAGGAACTGCTGCTCGAGGCCTTCGCCGAAACCGTTCAAAAAGGTTTTGATGGCGACGATGCGGCCAATGACGTTGTCCCGCGCTTTTTCGACGCGACTCGTGGCACCGGAACCGAGGTGTCCGAGAGTTTCGTAGCGCTCCTTTTGCAGTGTAATCATCATGCAGAGCGAAGAAGACGCGCCGCGCGGTCGCGCAGACCATTGCCGTTGCTTTGCGGCGGCGCTTGCGGAATGACTTTGTGGCGCGCCAGCGGATAGAGATCTTCCGCGAGAGCTTCGGCGGTGGCGTAACGCGCGGACGGTTCTTTTGCCAGGCAGCGGGCAACGACTCCATCAAAGGCCGCAGGCAGCGAAGGATTCGCATGCGAGGGCGGCAGCGGCGTCGAAGAGAGAACTCGGCCGCAAATGCCCTGGAGCGAATCGGCGTCGAAGGGCCGTTTGCCGGTCACCATTTCGTAGAGAACAACGCCGAGGGAGAAAAGATCGGAGCGCGCGTCCTGGGGTTTACCCATGATTTGCTCGGGGCACCAGTAAGCGGGTGTGCCGAAGAGCGGGGTGGCGGCGGAATCGCGGCTGGCCAGCCGCGCCATGCCGAAGTCCATCAGTTTTACGCGGCCGTTATCGGTGATGAGCATATTTGCGGGTTTGACGTCACCGTGAATCACACCCTTGCGGTGCGCCACACTCAGCGCGCAAGCCACTTCCGCGGCCCACGCGGAGGCCTTGGAAAAGGGAATGCTGCCCTTTTCCAAAATGCGATCGAGGGGCTGACCTTCCAGAAACTCCATGACCAGATAAGGCGTTTGCGTGGCGTCGTCGATGCCCATATCGTGGAGCGTGATGATCGAAGGATGAGAGAGCTGGCCGACGACGCGCGCTTCCTGAATGAAGCGCAGGCGGGCTTCGCCGGTGGCCAGTTCTTTTGGGAAAAGCTTGATGGCGACGAGGCGGCCGATCATCGGATCGTGGGCGCGCGCCACGCGGCCATGGGCGCCGGCCCCGATTATTTCGAGAATTTCGTAGCGTCCGACTTGCACAGCGGGTCTCCCTCAGACTTGCTGATTCCGTGTCGGTAGTGATGATGGAGGAATGCGATGTTCTATTAAATGAAGCAAGCGTCCCGTTGAGAAGGGTACGGAAGTACTAGGAGAGAGACTTGCTTGGAAAGCTCTAACCTTAAGATTTTGATGAAGTTATGGCCGAACAGGCCTCCCTGGAGGGAGGGCTCGTCCCGGGCCGCGCAGAGGGATCAGTGTTGAGAAGCCTGAACGCGGAGCGGAGCGAGGCCCGGCGAAGAGTTCATCCGTGAAGGAAAATCGTGGACAAAGGTCCTCATGGAGGGGTGCCACAAGCCGTTGAACCCGAAGAAATACATTTCTTTTATGGCTTCTTCAGCAGGCCATTTCTCAGAGGCGATGCGATAAGTGGCGACGAAAACGCCGGTGCGGTCCTCACCGAAGCGGCAGTGCACGAAGATTTTTTGCCCAGGATTATCGTGGAGAAGAGAGAGAAATTGGACGACCTGTTCGTCGGTTGGGGGAGACCAGCCGTTGACGGGGATGTGAACAAAGCGCATGCCCAGCAATTCGGCGCGCTTACGCTCCCATTCGACTTTTTCGCGGTCCTCGGCGCGCAGATCGATGATGGTGGTGATGCCCAACATTTTCAACTCAGAGAGGCCTACTTCGTTGGGCTGCGCGCCGCGATACAAGACATCCGTGATTTTCCCGGCTTTAGGAATGCCGGTGATGTGGAGTTTCTGTCCGTGGGCTGACGGAATGGACGGCGGGGCGGAGGCTGGAGCAGCAGTTTGCGCGAAAAGAGGAAGAGGGAGAACAAGGAAGAGGGCAAGCGATGGCAGAGTGTGTTTCATATTGAAACGAACACAAGTAGTGTAGCGTGAGAGACAACGACGCGAAAAGTGTTGATGCGGAAGTGGTTGGGGAAGAAATGGCACCACTACAGATAGACGCGGTACGGAAACGGCAACCACATTTTGCGTTTTTCACTTGACAGGAAATTTACATCCGTTGATACTGCGATTCCAGAGTCGGGGGACGTGGATGCGCCAGACGGACCGAATCGGGGATGAATCAAGGTCCGTGTGAGCCCACGAAACGGCCCGGGGTTCTAAGCGAAAAAAACCGAACGCGAAGTACCTGCTCCGCGCCCGTATTTGAGGCGGAGCACCTGCTGTTAGGCTGAGTGCGAAGCACCGGCCGGCGGCGGGGCATTGGCGTTTTGCGCTGGAACTTAAGTACGACCGTTCAGCGGTCGGTTTTTTTTCGCCGCCCGCTTTCTCGGTCCGATCGAATCAAAGTTGCGTTAACTTCAGCCCAGACCCTGAAGCGCAGTGCCTCTGCCGGCCGCAGAGGAGTAAAATAATAGGGTTCCCCCGCGAGTGGGGACCTGGAGCGCGGAGGGACGGATGGCAACAGTGAAACATGCATTGGGCGGGAAATCCCTTGCCACGGATACGGCTGCAGAGAAGACAGCGGGTAAAGGTCTGAGCTTCCAACGGTACTTTACCGACGGGAAGAAGTCTCCCTTCGACGCGGTCGAATGGGAGAAGCGCACAGCGTTGATTGGAAACGAAAAGGGCGTGACGATCTTCCGCCAGGAAGACGTTGAGGTGCCGAAGAGCTGGTCGCAGACGGCGACGAACATCGTCACCAGCAAGTATTTCCACGGAAAGCCCGGGACGGCCCAGCGCGAAGGATCGGCGCGACAACTAATCGGCCGCGTGGTGAGCACCATTGTGCGATGGGGCCAAGAGTGCGGGTATTTTGCAGATGCGGAGTCGCGCGACGCGTTCCGCGACGAGTTGACGCACCTGCTGGTCGAGCAGAAGATGGCCTTCAATTCGCCGGTGTGGTTCAACGTGGGCGTGCAACCGAAACCGCAGTGCTCGGCGTGCTTCATCAATTCGGTTAGCGACAACATGGAATCGATCATGGGGCTGACGCGCACCGAAGGAATGCTCTTCAAGTGGGGCTCCGGCACGGGAACGAACTTCTCGACGCTGCGTGGAAGCAAGGAAACGCTGTCGGGCGGGGGAATTGCGTCCGGCCCGGTGAGCTTCATGAAGGGTTTCGATGCCTTCGCAGGCGTGATCAAGAGCGGCGGAAAGACGCGGCGCGCGGCGAAGATGGTGATCCTGAATATCGATCACCCGGATATCGTCGAGTTCATCGAATGCAAGATGAAGGAAGAGCGCAAGGCGCATGTGCTGATCGAGCAGGGCTACGACAGCTCGATCGACGGCGACGCGTACGCTTCGATTTTCTTCCAGAACGCGAACCACTCGGTGCGCGTGTCGGACGACTTCATGCGCGCGGTGGTCGAGGACAAGGATTGGTGGACAAAGAACGTCGTCGACGGGCAGCCGAATGAAAAGCTGCGGGCGCGCGATTTGATGATGAAGATTGCGGATTCGACCTGGCACTGCGGCGATCCCGGGATGCAGTACGACACGACGGTCAACCGCTGGCACACGTCGAAGAACACGGCGCGGATTAATGCATCGAATCCGTGCAGTGAATACATGTTCCTGGATGACACGGCGTGCAACCTGGCTTCATTGAATCTGATGAAGTACGTCAACGCCAGCGGGCAGTTCGACGTTGCGGCGTTCAAGCATGCCGTGGACGTGACGATCACGGCGCAGGAAATCCTGGTGGACAACGCGAGTTACCCGACGCCGAAAATCGAGGAGAATTCGCATAACTTCCGGCCACTCGGATTGGGCTACGCCAACCTTGGCGCGCTGCTGATGTCCATGGCGCTGCCGTACGACTCACCGGAAGGCCGGGACATGGCCGGCGCGATCACCGCGCTGATGTGCGGCGAAGCGTACGCGCAATCCTCGAGGATTGCGGAGCGCATGGGACCGTTCCCGGGCTACGAAGTGAACCGCGAGCCCATGCTGGACGTGATCCGCATGCACCGCGAGGCGATGCGCGGGATCCAGCCGGAGCATGTGCAGACGGAATTGTTCATGGCCGCGCAGGAATCGTGGGACACCGCGCTGGCGCACGGGGAAAAGCATGGCTACAAGAATGCGCAGGTGACCGTGCTGGCGCCGACCGGCACCATCGGCTTCATGATGGATTGCGACACCACGGGCATCGAGCCGGACCTGGCGCTGGTGAAGTACAAGAAGCTGGTGGGCGGCGGGTTGATCAAGATCGTGAACAACACCGTGCCGCAGGCGCTGATGAAGCTGGGCTACACGCCGGAGCAGACCAGCGAAATCGTTTCCTACATCGACAAGAACGGAAAGATCGAAGGCGCACCGCACCTGAAAGCGGAAGACATGCCGGTGTTCGATTGCTCGCTGGCGCCGCAGGGCGGCGGGCGTTCGATCACCTGGACCGGGCACGTGAAGATGATGGCGGCGGCGCAGCCGTTCCTCTCCGGCGCGATTTCGAAGACCATCAACATGCCCGAGGAATCGACCGTCGAAGACATCATGAAAGCGTATATTGAGTCGTGGAAGGTGGGGCTGAAGGCCGTGGCCGTCTACCGCGACAACTCGAAGCGTTCGCAGCCGCTGAACGCGGGCGGCGGCAAGACGGAAGAAAAGAAAACGGAAGCACCCGCTGCGTCAGAGCCGATGCAGCGCGAACTGTTTGCGCGGCAGCAGCGCGAGAAGATGCCGGTGGAACGCGCGTCGGTGACGCACAAGTTCAGCGTGGGCGGGCACGAAGGCTATATCACCGTCGGCATGTATGACGATGGGCGGCCCGGCGAGATCTTCATCAAGATGTCCAAGGAAGGCTCGACGCTTTCCGGCGTGATGGACGGACTGGCGCTGACCGTTTCGCTGGGCTTGCAGTACGGCGTGCCGCTGAAAGTGTTCGTGGACAAACTGCTGAACACGCGGTTCGAGCCATCCGGCATCACCGCGAACGCAAATATCCGGTTTGTTTCGTCGGTGCTGGATTACATCGCGCGGTGGCTGGGCGGCCGGTTCATCTCCGCGGATTATTTGAAGTTGAATGCCGTGGCCCCGGCGGAGAATGCCGCTGCTTCCGCTCCGGCGGCCACCCTTCCACCGATGAACAAAGCTGCGCTCGATGCGATGCAGATGGCGTTGTCCACGCCAAAGCTGAGCAACGCCCATGAGGGCGCGCCGACGTGCAGCGAGTGCGGCATGCTGATGGTGCCGAACGGCGCATGCTACAAATGCGAAAACTGCGGCAGCACGAGCGGATGCAGCTGAGAAGCAAAGGAGAGATGAGACCACAAACACGATGAGCGCCCTCTCCTCCGGCTCAGGAGTAGCAGCACGGCTCGCCCCGGCAAAACCCAAGACGCACGGGTTTCTGCACATCGTCCGGCATGGCGCGGGACCCCACGCCATTTACATCGTGACCTATCACCGGCTGGACCATGACGGAGTGCCGCCGAAGCCGGTGCCGGCGGAGGGCGCGCAGGCGCTGATCGAATTGCTCGAACGGATCGGGGTGGATTTCCATTTG
>Ga0208983_1000040_pt1 | contig 9655 bp, 8 predicted proteins | sample MedBloCARef_M2_FD_187841 | JGI IMG/M metagenome (GOLD analysis project Ga0208983, IMG submission 187841) | Forest soil microbial communities from El Dorado National Forest, California, USA - Mediterranean Blodgett CA Ref_M2 (SPAdes) (version 2) | ecosystem: Environmental > Terrestrial > Soil >...
CCAGCCGGCCGGCCGCCACCTCGGCGGCGGCGCGGCGGGCGGCGCGCGCGATTTCCTGGCGGGCGCCGTAGTTGAAGGCGACGAGCAGCACCAGGCCGGTATTGGCGCGGGTCAGATCCTCGGCCTCCTGCAACAGCCGGCCGATGTCCGGATCGAGGCCCTCGCGTTCGCCGATGACGCGCACCCGCACATTGTTGCGGTGGAGATCGGCGAGGTCGTTGCGCACGAAGCGCCGCAAGAGGCCCATCAGCTCGGTTATCTCGGCCGGCGGACGCGACCAGTTCTCCGAGCTGAAGGAGAAGATCGTCAGGAAGTCGATGCCGAGATCGCCGGCCGCGCGCACGGTGCGGCGCAGCGCCTCGACGCCGCGCCGGTGGCCTTCCACGCGCGGCAGCCCGCGCTGGGCCGCCCAACGTCCGTTGCCGTCCATGATGATGGCGACGTGTCGTGGCGCGCCGAAGCCATCGCTGAGTTTCGGCGCCGCCTCGGATTCGGACATGTCGTCCTGCCCTTGCCTCGTCCGGCCTGCTTCGGCCGCGGCTCTATGTTGTGGCATGTTCTACGGCGGACCGGCGCCCTCCGGACCCAAGTCCGGGCCTTCGCCGCAAACCGCTCTCAAACCGTCATGATCTCTTTTTCTTTTTGCGCCAGCACCTGATCGATCTCGGTGATCATCTGATCGGTCGCCTTCTGGACCTCGCCCGACATGCGCTTTTCGTCGTCTTCGCTGATCTTGTGATCTTTTTCCATCTTCTTGAGCAGATCGAGCCCGTCGCGGCGCACGTGGCGCACCGCGATGCGCGCGGTCTCGGAGTATTTATGCGCGACCTTCACCAGCTCCTTGCGCCGCTCCTCGTTGAGCTCGGGAATGCGCAGCCGGATCACCTGGCCCTCGGTCGAGGGCGCGAGGCCGAGATTGGCGGCGATGATCGCCTTCTCGACCGCATGCACCATCGACTTGTCCCATACCTGCACCGAGATCAGCCGCGGCTCGGGCACGCTGATGGTCGCCAGCTGATTGAGCGGCATGTGGCTCCCATAGGCGTCCGCCTGAACGTGGTCGAGCAGATGCGTCGACGCGCGGCCGGTGCGCAGACCGCTGAGCTCCTGCCGGAGGATTCCCATGGCGCCCTGCATGCGGCGCTTGAGTTCATTGAGGTCGTAAGTCGCGGTCGCCATGAGCGCCTCTCCTCGAAACCGTTTTTTTGCCTCGGACCACTGCGGCCCTTCTTGCGCACCGTGCGCGCCGTCCGACTCAACCGCCGACGGTGGTCGATCGCCCTTTGCCGCGCAGCACGGACTCGATCGCGCCTTTCGCACGGATCGAGAACACGATGATAGGTATACGGTTTTCACGGGCAAGCGCAAAGGCGGTGGCGTCCATGACCTTGAGGTTGCGGTCGATCGCTTCCTGGTGGGTGAGCCGCTCGTAGCGCGACGCCTTGGGGTCGAGTTTCGGGTCGGCGCTGTAGACGCCGTCGACATTGGTGGCCTTGAGCACCGCCTGGGCGTCCATCTCGGCCGCCCGCAGCACCGCCGTGGTGTCGGTGGTGAAGAAAGGGTTGCCGGTGCCGCCCGCGAAGATCACCACCCGGTTGTCGTCGAGATGGCGCAGCGCGCGCTGGCGCTCATAGGTTTCGCACACCTGCGGCATCGCGAGCGCCGACATGGTGCGGGCGGGCGCGCCGGCGCGCTCGATCGCGGCTTCGAGTATCAGCGCGTTCATCACGGTGGCGAGCATCCCCATGGCGTCGCCGGTCGAGCGCGACACGCCATGCTCGGAAATCTCGACGCCGCGCAGGATATTGCCGCCGCCCACCACCACCCCGAGGGTGACGCCGAGCGCACGCGTCGCCACCAGGTCGGCCGCATAGCTCTCGATGGTCGCCCGATCGATGCCGAAGGGCTCCGAGCCGCTCAGGGCTTCGCCCGACAGCTTGATGACGACGCGTCGATAGGCGGGCTCAGGCATGGCGCGATCCCCCCGGGCGGGTCATCGGAGCATTTTCCGGCGAAGTGGGAACCGGTTCGCCGTAGAAAATGCGACAAAACATGGAATCCGGCAGAACATTTTCCTCGCAGCGCGGACTGCCGCAAACCGCAACACGTCACTGCTCCTGGCGCTCGATCCCCTCGCCGACCGCGAAACGCACGAAGCCGGTGACCTTGATCGGGCCGCCGACCTTGCCTTCGGCTTCCTTCAGCGCCTGGGCGACCGACTTGGCCGGATCGTGGATATAGGGCTGCTCGAGCAGGCAGGCCTCCTTGTAGAAGGTCTTGAGCCCCGATTCGACGATCTTGGCAATGACATTGTCGGGCTTGCCCTGCTGGCGGAACTTGTCGGCCAGCACGTCCTTCTCGCGCGCCACCACGGCCGGGTCGAGGCCCGACGGATCGACCGCCTGCGGATTGGAGGCCGCGACATGCATCGCCACCAGCCGCCCGAGCGCCGTGAGCTCGTCGCTCTTGCCCGGGCTTTCGAGTCCGACCAGCACGCCGATCTTGCCGAGCCCGTCGACCACCGAGCTGTGCACATAGCTGCCGATCGCGCCCTGGCTGACCGACAGCGCGCCGGCGCGGCGCAGCGTCAGGTTCTCGCCGATGGTGGCGACGCCTTCCGCCAGCGCATGCTCGACCGTGGCGCTGCCGGCCTTGGCGGCCTTGATCTTCTCGACATCGGGGCCGACGTCGAGCGCCACCTGGGCCACCATCTTGACCAGGCCCTGGAACAGGTCGTTGCGGGCGACGAAATCGGTTTCCGAATTGACCTCGACCAGCACGCCCTTGGTGCCCGCGACCTTGACGGCGATCAGGCCCTCGGCCGCGATGCGGCCGGCCTTCTTGGCGGCCTTGGCGAGGCCCTTCTTGCGCAGCCAATCGACGGCCGCCTCCATGTCGCCCTGGGTCTCGCCGAGCGCGGCCTTGCAATCCATCATGCCCGCGCCGGTCTTCTCGCGCAGGTCCTTGACCATCGAAGCGCTGATGTTCGCCATCGCCATAAATCCTCGATCAATTCACTTGATTACGATGCGGGTCTTGCTCCGGGACCGGTGCCGGTCCGCGGAAGAAAATGCGACCATGACCATGCATGCAGCCGGCCGGCGTGCTCCGGGCGGACCCGACCGGAGCACGTCCGTGCCTATTCGGTTTCCGCGCTGAGCGCCTTCGCCTGCGCGATCCAGCCGTCGACTCGGCCGGGCAATCCCATTTCCTCGCCCACATTGTGGGCGGCTTCCGGACCGAGCGCCGCGATCTGCCAATAATGGAAGATGCCCAGGTCGTTGAGCTTCTTCTCGATCGCGGGCGACACGCCGGTGAGCTTGGCGAGATCGTCGGCGACGCCGCGCGGACCGGAGAGCGCCTCGAAGCCGAGCGACTTCTCGGCCGGCACTTCCTCGACCACGGGCGCGACCGCCGCGCCGGTGTCGACGCCCATCTCGCCCTGTGCGCGCCCGATGCCGTCGATCGCCGCCTTGGCGATCAGGTCGCAATAGAGCGTGATGGCGCGTCCGGCGTCGTCGTTTCCGGGCACCACATAGGTGATGCCGTCCGGATTGCAGTTGGTGTCGACCACGGCGGCGACCGGAATGCCGAGGCGCTGCGCCTCCTTGATGGCGATGTCTTCCTTGTTGGTGTCGATCACGAACAGGAGATCGGGCAGCCCGCCCATGTCCTTGATGCCGCCGAGCGAGCGGTTGAGCTTGTCGCGCTCGCGCGTGAGCGTGAGGCGCTCCTTTTTGGTGTAGCCGTGCGCCTCGCCGGAATCGAGCATCTCGTCGAGCTTGCGCAGGCGCTTGATCGACAGCGAGATGGTCTTCCAGTTGGTGAGCGTGCCGCCCAGCCAGCGCGAATTGACGAAATACTGCGCCGACTTCTTGGCGGCTTCGGCGACGCCGTCCTGCGCCTGGCGCTTGGTGCCGACGAACAGGATGCGGCCGCCCTTGGCCACCGTGTCGCTCACCGCCGTCAGGGCGCGGTGGAGCATGGGCACGGTCTGGGCGAGGTCGATGATGTGGATGTTGTTGCGGGTGCCGAAGATGTAGCTCCCCATCTTCGGGTTCCATCGGTGGGATTGGTGACCGAAATGCACCCCAGCCTCGAGCAGCTGGCGCATCGAATAGTCTGGCATTGCCATTGTCGTTCTCCGGTTGGTTCCTCCGCGGATGTGTGAGCGATAAGAAGACCTTACGGCCGGCTTAGCGCCACCGGACGGCCAGGGGGCCAGAATCCGCGTGTGAGATGGCGGCTATATAACGGGGCGGGTGCCCGAACGCAAGGCGAACGAGGCCAGGGACCCTGGCCGCGCCGGCGTGGCGACAAGGCGGTCCGCGACCGGGCATAGCCGAAATCGGGCCCCTATCGGGCCCGCCTAGCACAGGCAAACGGGTCGCCGTCCTGGTCAGCCAGGGCAGCCCATCATGTGCTACGCACCCCACCCGGCGACCGGCACATTGTTGTCCTTCACCAAGGTCGATGGCGCCTCGTGAATGACGAAGTCGGCCGGCCCCTGGATGATCTTGTTGGCGTCATCGATGGCATTGCCGAGCTTGATGTTGGGCGGCTTCGGGCCTTTCTGGTCGATGAACTTCAGGTAAGCGGCCGTCAGCACGAATGTGTCCTTGTTGCCCGGCTTGAGCAGGAAGGTCTTGAGATCCTTCTTGGCCGGATCCTCGATGAACCAGGTGTATTGCCGGCGGAAGAATTTCGGGATGATGACCGCACCTTTGTCGGCTGCGGGCTTCGAGCCCGCCGGCCGCGTCTTCAGGGTCCGGTCAAGCGTGCCGATATCGGTCGTATAACCGCGCGCGGTCCAGATGTTGCGCTTCTTGTTTTGCGCCGTCTTGGCGACAGCGGTGAGATTCCTGATCTCCTGCACCATCATTGAATCATAGAAGGTCGGAAAGGCCCAGCCTTGCTCGACCAGCCAATGATTGATGTTGACGTCCTTGCCGCCTTTGCTGACCACGATATCGCCGACGAAGCGGCCATATTTATCGAAGACGTCGTTGGGCTTGTTGACCCGCGTGAAGACGCGGCACGGCAATGCGCCGGTGCCGAATGTCTTGAGAAACGCCGCCAGGCCGATCGTCGCGCTTTCCCCGAAATGCTGGCGCAGGTTTATGTGTCCGCGCGGCGGCCTGTAATGCAGCTCCGGCGCATCGATGCCCTGCAGGCGGACGGTGATCTGCGATTTGCTGTTGATCACCATCTTCGGCTTGCGCTTCTTGCCGGTTTTCTTGTCGACGGAATCGGAGCCTTTCATGAAAGCGCCCGCAAAGGCGCTTGTCGGCTTTGCGGGCGCGCCCGGCGTTTTCTGAAAGGTGAAGGATGACGGCCCGACGACGTGCACAATGATCTTGGCCGTGTCGGCGTCAGAGGTGCCCGTCGGCCAGAATTGGGCGAGGTCGATCATCCCCGTGACGGTCAAAATCCCCTTAGGCTTTTCCATTTTATCGCCCCCGCGTGCTGATCCCGAGCCTGCCACCCTTCGTTGTCATGGGCAAGGGTGACACCCTCACTTGCAGCATCGGGTTCCTGGCCGCGCTGGCGTTGCGCCAAGCCCTGCCCCAATGCGGGGCTCGCCCCGGTCCCGGATCGGATCAAATACGCCGGAAGGCTTTGTCGCATCGCGGGCGTCGTGCGGCCTCATGTCACGGCGTTGGCGTCCCGCAGGCTGTCGAACAGCGCGGCGCGCCGCATATAGGTCTTGGACGCAATCGGATCGTCGGCGGTGCACCGCAGCTCGTCGAACTTGGCGGCGCGCGCGGCCGGGTCGCGCTCTTCCATCAGGCGCTTGTTGGCGATCGTCTGCGCCTGCACGTATTCGACCGCGGCGTGGCGGCGCTGCCGGCTGTAGAGATCGAGCAGGTCTTCCGTCGCCTCGCGCTTGATGACGCGCGCGAGCTTCTCGGCGAGGTTGATGGCGTCGTGGATCCCGCCATTCATGCCCATGCCGCCGATCGGATTGTTGACGTGGGCGGAATCGCCCGCGAGCAGCACCCGGCCCTGCCGGAACGCGGCCGCCACCCGCTGGCTCACCGGATAGACGTTGACGTATTCGATCTGGTAGCGGCCCGCCTTGGGAAAGAATTTCTGCAACCGCTCCTCGACCCGCTCGGGCGACAGCGACACCTCGTCCGGCTCGTCGCCGCCGACCGGGAAGATCGCCCGCCACAGCCCGCCCGGGCTCTCGCCGCGCACCTTGAACAGGTTGCACCATTCGGTCGGATCGGAAAAATAATTGCGAAACACCAGGTCCGGATTGACGGTGCCGAAATCGAAACGGGTCGCGATCTTGATGAATTTTTCCGGATAGGTGAATCCCTGGAACTCGATGCCGGCGAGCCGGCGCACGGTCGAGCGCCCGCCGTCGCAGGCGATCACATAGGAGGCCGGCAGCCTGCCCTCGCCGTCCTGCGACGTGAAGGCGATCTCGACGCCGTCGGGCGTCTGCGTCATCCCGGTGACGCAATGGGCGAAGCGCACGTCGAAATCGTCCGCATTGGCGTATTCCGCCGCGATCGAGGCGGTGAGCTTGTATTGCTCGTATTGCAGCACGAAGGGAAACTCGAACTCGTCGCGCATGCGGCCGAGGTCGAACTCGGCCACGACCGCCTGCGTCGCCCGGTCATGGAAGCGGTAGCTCGGCGACACCAGCCCGAGCGGGATGATCTTGCGCGTCACGCCGAGCTGGTCGAGCAGACCCAGCGTCGGCGGATGGATCGAGGCGGCACGCTGGTCCTTCACCGGCGCCGGTTCCTGCTCGAACACCGTCACCGGCACGCCGCGCCGGTTGAGCGCCAGCGCGCACACCATGCCGACCGGGCCGGCGCCTACGATCACGACCCGCGAATTGGCTTTCTGTTCCGTCATGCTGCGATGTCACTCTTTCGACAGATCGGCCCTTGGTCGCATTTTCTGCGGCCGGCCGCTATCCATCCCGGATCGAGTCCGGGAAACGTGTTGGCGACGAATGCTCCCCTACTCGGCCTTGATGCCCAGCTCGCGCACGAGATCGCGCCACAGCTCGGTATCCGCCGCGATGATCCGGGCGAATTCCGCCGGCGTATTGACCAGCGGCTCGGCGCCCAGGCGCGACAGGCGTTCGAGAAATTCCGGGCTGCGCTCCGCCGCCATGAGCTCGCGCGACAGCGCGTCGATGATATCGCCCGGCGTGCGGGCGGGCGCAAGCAGGCCGTTGTAGGTCACGACCGGCGGGCTCGGCAGCGTCTCGGCGATGGTCGGCACTGACGGAAGCTGCGGCGAGCGTTCGCGGCCGGTGACCGCGAGCGGCTTCACCTTGCCGGACTCCAGATAGGGCTTGAGCTCGACCGGCGTCGCCGACAGCATCGCGATCTGGCCGCCGAGGAGGTCGGTGAAGGCCGGCGCGAGACCCTTGTAGGGCACGTGGATCATGTCCAATCCGGCGCTGTGGATGAACGCCGCCGAGCTGACATGCGTGAGGCTGCCGGCGCCCGCCGACGCAAACGGGACCTGCCCGGGCCGGGCCTTCACATAGGCGATGAACTCGCCGAGCGTGCGCGCCGGAACCGAGGCGCCGACCGTGATCACGAAGGGGCTCGAGGCCACGATCGCGACCGGCGCGAAGTCCTTCACCGGATCGAACTTGATGACATGGGTGAACGGCGCCATCGTGACCTGGAACACCGGCGTGAACAGCAGCGTGTAGCCGTCGGGCGCCGCTCGGGCGACCCGATCGGCCGCCACCACGCCGGCGGCGCCGAGCTGGTTCTCCACGATGAAGGTCTGGCGGAAGGCGGTCTGCAGGCGTTCGGCCGTCATGCGCGCGAGCAGATCCGTGATGCCGCCGGCCGCGAAAGGCACCACCAGCACCACCGGCCGCTCGGGCCACGCCGCCTGCGCGGCGCCCGCGCCGGTCAGCAGCATCGCAATGACGATAGACTTGACGCTACGCCACATGGTGACCCGCATTCTTTCCTCCTGAGGCCGGCATCCGCACGCTGATGCGGTCGCCCGGCTCATGCACGGGTCATGCCAGCCGATCGCGGCCACGGGGGCCCGTCGGCACGCGGCATTCGGCCGCGCGCGCCGCTCACGCGGCCTTCAGCCGGATTGCGTGCGGCCTCACGCCGCCTTGGTGGCCGGCGTCACGTCCTTGACGGCGCCCTTCCATCCGCTCTCGGTGACGTCGAACACGATGCCCTCGGGAGTCTTGTACTTGACCTCGTAAAAGACGTTCGGATTGGTCTCCTTGCGGCCGGTCAGATAGCTCCCGCCCGCCGCCGTGATCGTCTTGTCGATCGCGTCGAGGTCGTCGACCCACATGCCGAAGTGGATCAGGCCGCACACGTTCTTCTGGCCCTCGAAGCCCGCGATCGGCTCGTCGCCGAAATTCAACAGCGCCACATTCATGATCCCGTCGGTCATGTAGACGCCGCGCTGGGCATTGCCGGCGCGCGTCATGCCGAAGGCCTTCTCGAAGAATTTCGCGGTGGCCTCCGGATCGCGGACCGAGATGGCGATGTGGCGCAGCTTGTTGGCCATGTGACGGCTCCCTGATGTCTGTGCGTCCGCTATATGACCGCCGCGGCCGCGCCGGGTCAATCGCCTCCGCGGTTTTTGCCGCAGCGACTTGAAGTTGCGCGCGCCGGACCGGCGCTGGAAAGCCGCAGGATCGCAGCGTATCGTCGCGGCGGGCGGATGGCCCGCGTTCCGGTCGGATATCAAGATGCGCACGCAGGTCGGGATCATCGGCGCAGGCCCGGCGGGGCTGTTCCTTTCGCACCTGCTCTATCGCGAGGGCGTCGACTGCGTGGTGCTCGAATCCCGCAGCCGCCAGCATATCGAGACGCGCGTGCGCGCCGGCGTGCTCGAGCAAGGCACCGTCGATCTGATCCATGAGCTCGGGCTCGGCGCGCGCATGGGTCGCGACGGCATGATCGACCATGCGCTCGACATCCGCTTCCGCGACGGCCTCATCCATCTCGATCTTCCGGCACTCACCGGCGGCAAATCCGCCACCATCTACGGCCAGCAGGAGCTGGTGAAGGATCTGGTCGCCGCCCGGCTCGCGGACGGAGGCGCGCTGCAGTTCGAGGCCGAGGTCATCGGCCTCGACGGCGTCGAGAGCGCCACGCCGGAAATCCGCTACCGCGTCGCCGGCGAGACCCACACGCTCGCCTGCGACCTGATCGCCGGCTGCGACGGCTTCCACGGCGTCTGCCGCAACGTCTTTCCGCCCGCGACCCTCACCACCTATGACCGCGTTTTTCCCTTCGGCTGGCTCGGCGTCCTTTCGGAATCCCCGCCGTTGCGCGAGATGACTTACGTCAATCACGCGCGCGGCTTCGCCTTGTGCAGCCGGCGCTCGCCCAAGGTTTCGCGTCACTACCTGCAGGTCGCGGCGGACGAGAATCCGGAGTCGTGGCCCGATGACCGCTTCTGGGACGAGCTGCGCGTAAGGCTGGGACAAGGGGCCGGCGAGCTGGTGGAGGGACGCATATTCCAGAAGGGCGTGACGCCGGTGCGCTCCTTCGTGGCCGCGCCCATGCGGTACGGCCGGTTGTTCCTCGCGGGCGACGCCGCCCATATCGTGCCGCCGACCGGCGCCAAGGGCCTCAACCTCGCGGTCGCCGACGTGCGCGTGCTCGCGCGCGCATTCACCGAATATCTC
>Ga0208983_1000041_pt1 | contig 9567 bp, 10 predicted proteins | sample MedBloCARef_M2_FD_187841 | JGI IMG/M metagenome (GOLD analysis project Ga0208983, IMG submission 187841) | Forest soil microbial communities from El Dorado National Forest, California, USA - Mediterranean Blodgett CA Ref_M2 (SPAdes) (version 2) | ecosystem: Environmental > Terrestrial > Soil >...
CGCTCTCGCGAAGCGCTTCCTCGGCCCGCTTGCGATCCTCGATGTCTGTGGACGACCCGTACCACTTGACGATGTTGCCCGACTCATCGCGCAGCGGCTCGGCCCGGAACAAGAACCAGCGATATTCCCCATCAAAGCGCTGGAGTCGAGCTTCAAGCTCGCCTCGCATACCTGATTCCCGTATTGCGGCCCACTTCACCAACATGCCCTTCTTGTCGTCAGGATGAAAAGCGCGAGGCCAGCCAGTTTTGGCCTGGTCAAGTGAGAGGCCCGTGTAGTCGAGGGCTGTTTGATTGAGGAAATCGGGGACTCCGTCCGGTCCGGCGCGCCAGACCAGCGTCGGGATTGTGTCGATGACCAGTCGAAGCCGATCCTCGGACTGCTTGATTTCGTCAAAGGCTTTTTGCAGCGCCTCCCTTGCGAGGTGCTGCTCGGTGACATCGATATGCGTACCTACCAACTCGGTCACGTCTCCTATCTTAGTTCAGTTGACGACGCGCGCGAGCCACGCACGCGCGCCTTGTAGCGTTCTGAAGTCTTCCAGGCTACGAGCCGAGATATCGGGATAAGCGCCGGCGGCCATTTCGTTGAGTGCCCGGCCAGGGCCGAGTTCGAAGAAAACGCTCGCTCCTGCTTCCACGCAGCCTTCCAGGCAGCGCGCCCACTGGACCGTGTGGGAGATCTGTTTGGCCAGCTTGTTCAAGCCGGCTGAGATGTTGACAACAGGAGAACCATCGATCCCGCTAAAGAGACGCACATTCGAGTCCGGCGCAAGTTTCGTCGGAGTTTGGTCTAAAATTTTGCGGAACTCCGACGAGGCCGCAGCCAGGCGCGGGGTGTGAGAGGCCACGTTCACCGCTAACCGAACGGCGCGAGCGGCGCCCATCCTTTTTGCGACATCAGCTATGATGTCCAGCGCTACACCGGGGCCGCCGAGAACGAAGGCGTCGCCGGGATTGACGATGGCGATCGCTGCATCGTGGCGATTGCACAGATCTTCGACAGCGCCATAAGACAAGCCGCGGACGAACAGCAAGCCGTCTCCGGGCCTGCTGGGTGCGTCCATGGCGTTGGCACGTCGCGATACAAGGTCGAGGGTCATCGTGGCGTCCATCAAGCCCGCGACACTCCAGGCCGCCACTTCGCCCACGCTGTAACCTGCAATGATCAGCCTGCGAGGCCAAGCATCACGGAGGGTCGCCGTCGCAGCCAGCGCCTGCAACGTACAGAGAATTTGTCCGACGCGGTTCTGGTGCAGAGTGTCATCGGGATCGGTTTGAACCATTTCGCGTGGGTCGCGTCCGCCGAGTAGGGTCGCTGCGTGAGCAAAGAGGTTCGCGGCTTCCGGTGCGTCGCCGGTCAAGGCAAACATATTGGACCGCTGTGGCCCCTGTCCGGAGCATAAGACGGCAAGTGTCATCGACAGCACCTCATTAGGGAAAGAGCACCGCGATGGTGATCGCCAGCGTCACAATACTGAACGCGGTGCTCGCGATCACCGTGGAGCCTACTTGGGCCGAGTCCAACCGATAGTTCACCCCGAACAAGATGCCGAAGAAACCCGACGGCGCAGCCGCCAGTAGAATGGATACCTTGGCAATCTCTGAGGGGATCGGAAGCACATGAACGATCGCGGCGACCAGCAGGGGCCGGACCACGTTGGCCGTCCCGGTCGCGGCTACGACCTGCCGGTCCAGGCGGAGCGACTGGGCCGACAAGATCAGGCCCGTCAGGAACAGCGCCACGCCGCCCGCCGTCTGTCCGATAAGATCGAGAGAGGCTCCCGCGACGGTACCCAAATTCAATCCGGACAGCGAGAGCAGGATCCCCAGCGCGGGGGCTAGGACGACGGGCGTAGTCAACGCGTGCCGCAGAGCCCGGCGCACCCGTGCGGCAGAGGTCTCGGCATCGTTCTGTCCCTTGCCAACGGACAGTTCGAGCAGCATCAGTGTGAACGGGATCACCAGGATCGAACCCGCAGCGAGAGCGACCGCGACGGACACGGTCGCGGTTGGGCCAAGGACCGTACTCGCGATCGGCAGCCCGATCCCAGCATAGTTCGGAAGTGCCACCGTCAGGGCTTGTAGCGCAGCTTCACCTCTGGATCTTCTCAAGGCCTTACGCTCGAAGAGATACCAGAGCAGATAGATAATCAGCATGACCGCTCCGAGGATTGCGAAGAGCGGCCCTTGCGCCATCATCTCTCCGCGCGGGGCAGAGCCGGTCGACGCGAACAGAGAGGCCGGCAGGGCAAAATCCATGACGAGGGCGTTGATTTCGCCCACATGATGGTTGTCGATGGTGCGCATTCGCCCGGCGACATAGCCGAGCGCCATGACGAAGAAAATGGGCGCAAGCACCGTGAAGATCACCTGCGGCATGAGAAGAACTCTGCTTCGCAAGCCTGGATGAAGAGTGTCATCGCGAGAAGGTCTGCCGACCCGCCCGGACTGAGCCGGCGTGTGACGAACGACTGGTGCACGACGTTAGCCCGCTCGCGCCAGTTGCGTGTACCCACGCCGCCATCATCAAGAAAAACGCGGGCGGCGCACTGGGCATAGCGGAGGCCGGACATGCCGCCCCGGTGCAGAAGGTTGGTGTCCTCAAGAGAGGCGATCAACGCGAAACAGGCCTGTACGCGGGCTGCTTCTGTGTCGCCTGGTGCGATCAGGGCGCCCCATTGTAGGGCGGGCAAACCGACCTCATAGACGCTCAGAAAACCTTGAGCGGCCTCCGCTCGCGCACCGCCAGCTCCATAGTGTAGGCGTGCCTCGCCACCATGGCTGTGCAGCTGCACAGGCCCATCCAAGATATTCCTGCCCCACAGCCTCGCCACCACGTCGCCGAGCGGCATCGTGGGATCGGCCAGCCCGCCTACCTTGGCGCCGGCAGCCGCGCAAAGCAAACCCAATCCGAAGATGGCACCCCGGTGTGTGTTGATACCCCCGGTCGCGGCAAACATCGCAGCTTCGGCTTCAAGACCGATGATCCTGAGACGCCCCATGCCACGACCCTTGGCACCAGCTTCCGTCAGGGCGTGTAGATAGGGCTTGATCGCGGCGACGCTGCGCTGGAATGTGCCAAAATTCATATCCGAATGGCTGCCGGAGTCGACATGGCTGACAAGCCCGGGCTTGGGCCAAGTCTCCAACTCGCGCAGAAGGCACCGGACGGCAATGGCGGCGATGGCCTCTGCCTCATAAACGTTCGCAAACCTCGCCTCGGACGGGCCGCTCTGGTGTGAGTGTCGTGCTAGAGCGGCTGTCATGACTGGGTCCCATTGCTGAGGAAGAGGTTCGCGTCGAGCAAGGCGACGCCATCGGTGGTCTTGACCAGCAGCTCGCGCGCGCCACTGTGGAGTTCGCGCCAATTCACGCCCGCACCGTCATCGCGCACTAATTCGCCGTCCAGGCGCATAGGCGCCGTAGCTTCGATTGCAGCAAGATCTGCAGTCAGCCGTACAAGATCGCTGCCACAATGGATCGGCAGGAGAAGATCGAGGTCCGAAGTGTCAGTCAGGTAGTCCAATCCTGTGAGTGTGCACCACGCCAGACTGCCGAAGATTCGCGCCTCCACGCCATACCGGGAAGCCAGGCTCACCACTGCGCCGAGTGTGTGCTGCCACCGATTCGGTGCCACGCTGATGGCGGCGCTCAACCCGGGCGGCGGTGCTGTCGAAACGATATCTTCAGGCTGGATGAGGACCGAAAGCCGTCGTTTGCCGGCGAATGGTGGCAAAGGTAAACCCAACGGCAGCCCGTCCGCCTCGCCGGGCAGGGTGCGCCGTGCGACGAGAGGCCAGCCCCGATCGACCCACTCGATGACCAGCGGCTCTCCGGCAAGATCGTCTCGCGTCTTAAGCAACGAGCGCCACGCCACCGGCGACACGAAGATGAGATCGTGGCGGCGTGGCCTCTGATTATTCTGATTGGAGTGCGAGATCATGCACACGCTCCGAGATATCAGCCGCCTTCGGGCGTCCCCTACGAGTCTTGCCGAGACGGTCGCGCCGATCGCCACCATCCTGATCGCTGCCGAGCAGCGTCTGAAGCTGCTCTGCCAGTGAGGTTTTCTCGTCCCAGGTGGAAAGCACCGCGCCCGTCTGAGCCAGGTTGTCCAACCCCGGGGCGAAAACTGGTGTGGACTTGGCCTTCTCCTTGAGGACGTCGATAGAGAGCTTTGTCACCTTGGACATCGAGGGCAGGTCCATAACCTCTGGCTCGGCCCCCGGTAGCGCCACAAGGACCCGGGTCGCCAATGCCGTCGCGAGGAAAGCGCCGGCGGCGCTGTGACCGTAAAGCAGGCCCACGGTTTGGCAGCCCTGCATGTCGGCGTAGATCAGGCACTTGGCGAGATGAGCCAAAAATTCATTCAGTCCTAGAAGCTCGTCGCGTTTGCTCATCCGCTGGCTGTCGCTGTCCACCAGCACTAAAATGGGACCGGTGCCTCCGCGCTCCATCGCATTCAGGACGTGGCGCGACAGGCGGATCGCCTCGTCTACGCCGACTGCGATTCGATCGGCGATGCCGATCACCACCGCGCGACCACCGCCCCTCAATGGCCCCGATCCTAACAGCACACCATTGTCGTTCCTGACGTCGTGACCTTCTGGAAACAACGAGGCGAGCATGTCATCGAGCGTCATAGCGGGGTTCCCCATCTCTATTGGCAAGATCCATAAAGTCCAAGGAGGATATGGCCGGAACGGCTTCCGCGTCGAAGATGTCTTCGGCCCTCCAGATATCCGTGGCATCGGCACAGGTGCCGAAGCGTTGGAGGCGTTCCTCCAGGCGAGCCTGCTCGGCTTTCAGAACGTCCAAGCCGAAGCTCGGCACGGACCCGATCAAAGAGAGCGCGATGTTACGGAAGCTCTGTATCGTGTCGTCGACGAAAGCCTCGGCGCCGCCGAGCAAGCGCCGGTGTTTGCCGCCCATCGTGCGCCACACCAGCGCGCGATCCCTGGAGTCGAACTCCTCCACTCCGCGGTTTGTCTCGATGACCTCGGGACCGGAGACGCCGATGCGACCTTGCTCGGACACGGCAAGCGCCGAGCAACAGCCGGCAATCAATCCGCCACCACCGTAGCAGCCTGCCCGGCCACCAATCAGACCGACAATCTTCACACCCGCCATCCGCGCCTCGATGAGCGCGCGCATGATCTCGGCGATAGCCAGTTCACCGGCATTGGCTTCCTGCAGGCGCACCCCGCCGGTGTCGAACAGAATCAGCACCGGCACCGACTTGGTGTCCCGCGCGGCGCGTAGAAGGCCTGTCAGCTTGGCGCCGTGAACCTCGCCGAAGGCGCCGCCCATGAAGCGCCCCTCCTGAGCAGCAACGAATATAGGCGTGCCAGCAATCCTGCCGCGCCCGACGACGATGCCATCGTCGAACTGCGTTGGAAGATCGAACACCCGCAAATGCGGACTCTGTTCACGCTGCTCCGGGCCGATGAACTCTCGGAAGCTGCCGGCGTCGAGCATCAACCGGACCCGCTGGCGTGCGGATGCCTCGTACCAGCTCACGGTCTTGCTGTTTGCGACGCGCGACAAATCCGGCGCCTCCAATTTTCGAGCGTTCATCGATCTTCCTCCTCGATCAGGCGGACGGCCTGTGCCAGGCGCAGGGCGACCGTATCTGGACGCGCACCCCCATCGTTGACGGAGAGCTTCAAGCCGCCGGGTGAGCGACGCTCGACGAAGTCGGCAACGACCGCTTCCCACACCGCACCGAAGCCTTCAGCCGCGGTGTTGATGTCGACCTGGCATTCCGTATCGGGCAACAACCGCTCAACCAGGACTTCCAGATTTCCGGAGGCGACGACGCCGATGATGGCCAATGATTTGGAGCCAGCGGCGCGCTCTTGCGCCTTGTGGCGATAGCTCAGGGTTTCCATTGATGTTTCCTTCTCACCAGTTGCGGAATTTGGAGGGCGGCGCATAGAGGCCACCGGACCATCGGACGAGATCCTTGATAGAACGCGCCGCTAACAGACTCCTGTCCGCATCGAGCGGATCGATGCCGAGGTCTTCCGGCCGACGGATGACGCCTCGCTCTCGCAGGCGCCGAACCATCTTCCCATCCCGGCCGCGGCCGACATCGGTGTAGCCCGCCACGCCACGGATCGCCTGCTCGCGCTCGTCTTTGTCGCGGCAAAGCAGGAGATTGGCGATTCCCTCCTCAGTAACGATGTGGGTGACGTCGTCGGCGTAGATCATCAGAGGAGCGAGTTCGAGATTCAGTTTCTCGGCAAGCGTCAGGGCGTCGAGCTTCTCGACGAACAGTGGGACGTTCTTGTCGCCGAAGGTCTCGCCGATCTGCACGACCAGCTTGCGGCCGCGCCGCAGGGGTGGCGGGCCGTCGGGGTCGGCCTCCTTGCCCGCCTGCAGCCAGGGCGCGCTCGGATGGCGGCGTCCCCGAGCATCAGAGCCCATATTTGGCGCCCCGCCGAAGCCAGCAATGCGCGAGGTGGTCACGGTGGAGGAATTCCCCTGCAGGTCGATCTGCAGGGTGGAGCCGATGAACATGTCGCAAGCGTAGAGCCCGGCGACCTGGCAGAAGGCGCGGTTCGAACGCAGCGAGCCATCGGGGCCAGTGAAGTAGATGTCCGATCGGGCGCGGATGTAGTCGTCCATCCCCACTTCCGATCCGAAAGAGTGGATCTGCTCCACCCAGCCGGACTCGATCGCCGGGATTAGTGCGGGGTGCGGATTGAGTGCCCAGTGGGTGCAGACGCTCCCCTTCAGACCGAGCTTCTCGCCATAGGTTGGCAGGAGCAGCTCGATCGCGGCGGTGCTGAAGCCGATGCCGTGATTTAGTCGGCGTATGCCATAGGGCGCGTACAGCCCCTTGATGGCAAGCATCGCCGTAAGGACTTGAGCTTCAGTGATCGCAGCCGGATCGCGCGTGAACAGCGGCTCGACATAGAAGGGCTTTTTCGCCTCGACGACGAAATGCACCTGATCGCCCGGAATGTCGACGCGGGGCAACCTGTCGACGATCTCCGCCACCTGCGCCACAACGATGCCGCTCTTGAAGGTCGTCGCCTCAACGACCGTCGGCGTGTCTTCGGTGTTGGGGCCGGTATAGAGATTACCGTCCCTATCCGCGCAGACCGCTGCGATCAGCGCAACGTTCGGCGTCAGATCGACGAAGTAGCGGGCAAACAGTTCTAGATATGTATGAACAGCTCCCAGTTCAATTTTGCCGCCGAATAGCAACCGCGCGACGCGGGCTGCCTGCGGACCGGAATAGGAATAATCGAGCCTGCGCGCGATGCCCTTCTCGAATACATCGAGATGCTCGGGCAGCACGACACCTGACTGGACCATATGAAGATCGTGGATCTTGGCGGGATCGACGTCGGCGAGCGCAGCGGCGAGGACGTCCGCTTGTTTCTGGTTGTCGCCTTCCAGACAGACGCGGTCGGCGGGCCGAATCACCGCTTCAAGGAAATTCGGCAGATCCACGACTTCGATAGTCTTGCCCGAAGCGTACCTGCGTCCGTCGGCGAGGCGCTCCGCCAGGGTAGTCTTTTGTGCGTTCCAGCTCTTCATTCCTGATCTCTCTTATTCTAGTGGCTTTCTTCCGCGGTCATGCCGCGATCGTATCGCCATGGTGCAGCCTCCAACCGCTGATCCGTGCAAGAACGCCCTCGGCCTGGGGTATGCGGATCCCACGATGGATTTGCCTCATTTCGATGCCCTGCTACGCCATGACGCCATACTCTCGAACACTCCATCGCGGCGGATCAGGCCGTGGAAAAGGGCTGCACCGAAATGGGCGAGGAACGTGAAGAAGAGCAAATAAGCGAGATAGGTGTGCAGGGATCGCAACCACGCATACAGCGCGACGTTGTGTGGCAGGATCGAGGGTAGCTGAAGCGGCCCGTAGAGTACGATCGGGTAACGTTCAGCCGAAAGCATCCCCCAGCCGACTAACGGCATCGCGACCATCGAGGCGTAAAGCACGATGTGGGAGGCCTTGGCCGCCCAGCGCTGGACGGGCGGGACCGTGTCGGGCAGCGCTGGCGGCGGATTGAGGCAACGATTTACCAGGCGGACGACTACCAGGATGAGGATGGCGATCCCAAGCGGCCTGTGGATCGAGACCAGAAGCTCGTAGCGTTTGGAGACCGTGGCAACCATGCCGATGCCGATGAACAGCATCGCCAGGATCATCGCTGCCATCAGCCAGTGCAGGAGCCGGGACAGGATCGGGAAGCGCGCCGCGTATGCAGTCATGACTTGCCTCCTGCCTGTACGTCCTGCCGCGTGATCGCACTCGGGGGCTTTTCCGCCTCCTCGCCGGCACGAAGAGTGAAGGAGCGCGAATAGGCCGCCGATCGAGCACTTAGCAGCGGGTCGTCGGATGGCGCGATGCCGGACGGCAACACCAGCGGGTCGTAATTGACGTAGGCGCAGGGCCCTGTGTCCTCACTCGACACCTCGTCAATTGTCACAGTGCCGGCGTTGATTTGCTGCCGATCGGCAGGCCAGGGCAACGTCGCGTCGTCGGTGGGGTCTCCAGGTTGGCCAATGGTAATCATCAGGCGCCATCGCAACGGATGCTGGTGAATCTGCTGTATTAGGTCGTCGAAGAGATAGTTCTCGTCGTTCGATGCCGACCGCGCCGTAGACTCTGCCACGAACGGCTGCATGGGCACTGTGGCCCAGCGAACCGGAATGGACGCGCCGGCCGCGTTGACGAGACGGAAGGCGTTGAGACTGTTGAAAGTTGAATCGGCGAAGCCCTGGGACGGCGGGCTTTGCTTGATGACCGCCATGGCCCGTACGGTCTCGGGGTGGGCAGCCATGAACGCCTTGACCTTGGCGGGATCAGGCTTTCCGGTGGCCGGGTCAGGGATGGAGGCGAGGACCTGGTCGCGGAAACCTTGCGCGGAGTTCACACCAAACACTGCCTCGTTGTTCATCGTAATCCGCCATTCCCCGGCCCCGGGCAGCAGGAACTTAACGGCCATGCTGCGCACGATTGCTGGCTGATCGGCCTGGAACGGGTTGGCGCCGGAGAGGCCGAAACGGCCGACGATGGCGGTGCGGCCCGGCTTGAACACGGTGGCCGTGGAGAACGAGACTGCCTGTCCGTTGCTGTCGAACCACCCGCTGACGCAGACGCCTTTCGCGTGATTCCGGCGAAACCCGGGGTGCAGACCTTCAGCGTCCGTGAAAGCCGCCAACATCCGGTCCTCAGTCAGCCGGCGAGGCGAAAGCCAGCCCCCCGTGTAAGCGAATGCGCCGGCGACGCAGAGCACGGCTACGCCAATTGCACCCAACCGGATGACCACCCCTGCGGTCGTCAATGGCCGTTTGCTAGTGGTTTCTCCTGACTGATCATCCGACATCTCATCAAACTCCTGCATAACCGCCTAGCGACGCCATTTCGGCGTTGTCTTCCAAACAAGCATCACGACCGGCTCGTTTCTTGCCAGTGCCTCGCCCAATGCTCTTTCGTTGCCTCCACGAGCTGGTCGCGCTTCGACGGCTTAGGCATCCGGTCGCCTCTCGCCTGATCGACGCAGCAGGAAAGCGCGGGAGGTTCGGTTCCACCTCG
>Ga0208983_1000042_pt1 | contig 9541 bp, 7 predicted proteins | sample MedBloCARef_M2_FD_187841 | JGI IMG/M metagenome (GOLD analysis project Ga0208983, IMG submission 187841) | Forest soil microbial communities from El Dorado National Forest, California, USA - Mediterranean Blodgett CA Ref_M2 (SPAdes) (version 2) | ecosystem: Environmental > Terrestrial > Soil >...
GAGGCGATCGCGAGCGAGGTCTACCATGGCGAGGCGACGGCCACTGACAATCAAATACCGGAAGGTTACTTAGGCCATCGCGGGAATTTGCTGCGCTATCCCAAGAATGGCGATCTCACTAAAGCGAAGGAGCTGGTGTCGCAAGCCGGCCTTAGCGGGTACGAAGTCGAAGTGATCACGAGCGACAAGGACTGGCTTCGCAGGGAACTCGAGCTCGTTGCCGACATGGTGTCGCAGATCGGGATAAAATACAAAATCCGAAATCTCGACATGGGAGGGTACAATAATCTGTGGCTGAATGCTCGGTACGATCAGCTTCTGGAAGACATTTCCCTGAACGGTCCGGATCCTGATGCGACGTCTTGGAATTTCCTGAACGGAAAGACCTCTCGGGGATACAACAACCCAAAGATGGACGAACTGCTCGTCAACGCGCGGTCGGAATTCGACCGCGCCAAACGCGAGGTCCTCTATCATCAGATTGTGGATCTAACGCTGGATGAATGTCCGATGATCTTCCACGTCAACCCCAACCTCGTGCAGATCCACAACAGCAGGCTGCAAGGATTTACCCCGAGCCATCGAGAAGAGACGGAAAAGATGGACACCGTTTATTGGGCGTAGCGCTGCATGAGGTCAAATTCGACACTGCTGCCCGATCAAGCATGCGTTCCCCTCTCACTTTGCCTGTTCCTTAGGGCGCATCAGGAGACTTTCCATGAGTTACGGCATAATTGCCCGCTGTCCACGAACCGGACGGCTTGGGCTCGGTATGGCCAGCTACTCGCTCGCTGTCGGGCTCTATTGCAGCGACACGGCGCGTGCCAATACCGGCGTGTCAATCACCATGGGTACACCGAATCCCGGCAATAACGCGCTGGCGATCCGATTGCTTGCGCAGGGCTTCCCCTCCGCCCAGGTTCTGGCAGAGCTCATCGGCAACGATCCGAATTCAGATTACCGGCAGATCGGCGTCGTCGATCGCGAAGGCAAGGCGGTGGCCCATACGGGTGCCAAGACGCGGCCGTGGTCCGGGCATCGGATCGGCGAAGGCTATGTCGCGTTCGGCGACATGCTGGCCGGAGAGAATGTGTTAGACGCCATTGTCCAGGGTTACCTGGCGGACCCCGCGACCGAGCTGGAAGAGCGTCTGCTGACGGCGCTCGAAGCAGGCCGGAATGCCGGTGGACAGGTCGGCAGCTCGGGCCGGGTGCCCGAGCGTTCGGCGGTGCTGGTTGTCCACGGCATCTTCGACTATTCCGATTGGGATCTTCGGGTCGACAAACACGAGAAGGCCGTCGACGAGCTCAGACGGTGCCATGAGGAATTCAAGCTCTTCGCCGCCTACTATGTTGAACGTTCCCGAAATCCCCGCGAGGCGATACCGCAGAGGGAATTCTCCGACATGCTGGCGGCCAATCGAAACAGGAAAAACCCATGACTTATTCGATCATTGCGCGTTGTCACCGGACCGGCCGTCTTGGGATCGGAACGACGACCACGTCTCTCGCTTGCGGGCGTCGAAACGAGAGCGTCCGACCCAATGTCGGGATCAGCAAATCGCAAGCCATGTATGTTCGGGCGCATGATCCACGTGCTCTCAACCTGCTTGCGCTTGGCTTCACGCCCAGCGCCGTGATGCGCGTGGTGGAGGAGCACGACGACAATTTCGACTATCGGCAGACCGGCATCATCGATCGCGAGGGAAATGCCGTTGCACATACCGGCGCCAACTGCGGGAAATGGGCCGGACACAAGGTCGGTCCCTACTATGCGGCCTTCGGCAACTGGCTTTCGGGACCCGCCGTGGTGGATGGACTCGTCGACGGTTTCCTTGCCGAAACCGACCTCCCGCTGGAAGATCGCCTGCTGCTCGCTCTTGAAGGCGGGCGCAAAGCCGGTGGGCAGAAAACCGAAAAGAACCCAAAGGCCGAACGCTCCGCTTGGCTCCGCGTCGTTGATCGACAGGATTATCCGGAGATAGACCTGCGGATTGATATGCACACCAATACCGTCGCAGAGCTTCGCCTTCTGCTGCAGGAGTTTCGGCTTTACCAGGCCTATTACCGCGAACGCTGCCGCAATCCGCAGGAGGCGATTACGGAAGAGGCATTCGTGGCTCAATTGGCGGCAAGCACGCGTGAGCCCTGTTCATCAGCCCATTGACCCACCCACCGGGCAAGTCTGACCTCTTGGGACTTTTGCCGCCAACAGGAACTACTCATGACAGAAGAAGCCCACGCCGCGCGCTACCTGATCCGCGGCGGACGGATTTATGACCATGACGGCGACATCCATCAGCCTGCAACCGCCGACCTTCTGATCAGCGGCGGGATCATCGAACGGATTGCGCCGCAAATCGCGGCAGACGATGGGGTCGAGGTTGTCGACGCGGCCGGCAAGCTCGTGGTGCCGGGTTTCGTGAACGCCCACTATCATTCGCATGACGTGATGGCGAAGGGTCTGTTCGAAGAAATGCCCTTCGACATCTGGGCGCTGCACTCCAATCCCGCGAACTACGGCCGACGGTCGCATGACGAGGTCCGCGTGCGTACGTTGATCGGCGCCGCGGAGTCCCTGCGCAACGGGATCACGACGATCCAGGATTTTTTGACCTTGGTGCCGCAGGACGAGGCCTATGTCGATACCGTGCTATCGGCCTATGAGGAGGCCGGCATCCGCGTCGTTTTCGCGATCGCGGCGCGGGATCGCGCCGCCCTCGACATCGCGCCGTTCATTCCAAAGGATCTTCCGGAGTCGGTCCGAAAGCGCCTCGCGGGGCAGGACCGCAGCGCCCGCGACGAACTCGACTTCGTGTCCGGACAGATCAGGCGGTTGGGGCTGGCCCCGACCCGACGTCAAACCTGGGCGCTCGCCCCGTCCGCGCCCCAGCGCTGCTCGACCGAACTGCTGGAAGGCATCGCCGCGCTATCCCGCGAGCACGGGCTGCCGGTCCTGACGCATGTCTACGAAACGCGCATCCAGGCTGCCGCGGCACGACAGATGGGCCCCGACACATCCTTCTCGCTCATTGACGTGCTCGCGCGCGCCGGGTTGATGAACGACCGGCTGGGCGTCGTCCATGGCGTCTGGCTATCGCCGCGCAATATTGCGCAGATCGCGGAGGCCGGTGCGCGCGTCGTCCATAATCCGATCAGCAATCTCAAGCTCAAAAGCGGGGTTGCCCCGATTCTCGATCTGTATCGCGCCGGGGTCGACATCGCGCTCGGCTGCGACAACTACAGCTGCGCCGAGACCCAGAATATCTTCACGGCCATGCGGATGCTCTGCCTGCTCCCGGCGGTCACCGATCCCGAGCCGGGCCCGATCAATGCCGGCTATGCCTTGAAGGCTGCGACGCTGTCGGGCGCGCGCGCTGTCGGGCTTGGTGGCAAGGTCGGGGCGCTCAAGCCCGGTATGGCGGCAGATCTGATGGTTCTCGATCTCAACGAGCTTGCTTTCGTGCCGTTCAACAGCGCGGCGCGCCAGATCGTCTTTGCCGAATCCGGGCGCGCGGTCGAGACCGTGTTCGTCGACGGGCGTCCCGTGGTCCGCGGCAGAAAGCTCGTCACCGTGGACGAGGCGGAGCTGGCCGCCGCAGCGGCGGAGCTCGCGCCCGCCTTCCGTCGTGACGCCGCTGATCTCGCGGCCCGCAACGCTGACCTCGCGGCGCCGCTGCTCGACGCCAATCGCGCCGCATGGAAGGTCCCGCTCGGGCTCACCCGCTATATCGGCCGGACGGAGACGTGACGTCGGCTCTGGACGGTCGGCCGGGAAAACCGGGTCCTACCCATGGGGAAGATGCTTGTTTTTGCCTCTGTGGCACTGTTCTTGCTTTTTGAGCGGTCCAGCGGCACCGGCCGCCAGCCACGAGGGCCCGAAGATGCCACGATACCTGCTCGTACGCCGCCTCTTGACGGCCATGCTGACGATCGCGCTCGCGACTTCGTCGGCGATGGCGGAGACATGGCCGACCCGGCCGGTCACCATGGTCGTGCCGTTTGCCGCCGGCAGCGCCTCCGATACGGTCGGGCGCATCCTCGCCGCGCGCCTGTCCGAGGTGCTGGGCCAGCAGGTCGTGATCGAAAACATCGGCGGCGCCGGCGGGATGACCGGAACGGCGCGCGTCGCGAATGCGCCGCCGGACGGCTACCAATTTGTGCTTGGCAGCGTCGACACCTTTGCGATGAATCAGTCCCTCTACAAGAAATTGCCCTACGACGCCGCCGCCGACTTCGTTCCGGTCGGTCTCGTGATCGAGCAACCGATCCTGCTGATTGCGCGCAACGACCTGCCGGTGAACACGGTGCCGGAATTCATCGCCTATGCGAAGGTCAACCAGGCCAAGATGCAATACGCATCGGCCGGAGTCGGGTCGGGCTCGCATCTCACCTGTGCGCGGATGAACTCCGCCATGGGTATCGACACCACGCACGTCCCCTATCGCGGCTCCGCGCAGGGCATGCAGGACCTCATAGCCGGGCGGATCGACTATTTCTGCGCGCTGGGGGCGGCTGCGATGTCGCCGCTCGAAGGCAAGACCGCCAAGGCCATCGCGATCCTGACGCACGAGCGCTCGCCGCTGTTTCAGAACTTGGCGAGCGCCCATGAGCAGGGCCTGACCAATTTCGAGACTTATTTCTGGAGCGGCTTCTTTTTCCCGAAGGGAACGCCACCGGAAATCACGCAGCGGCTGCTCGATGCGACAGCCGAGACACTGAACACGCCGACGACGCAGGAGCGGCTCAGGAGCGCGGGCGTCACCGTCGTCGCGATCGACCGCCGCTCGCCGGACTATCTCAAGAAATTCCTCGGCAGCGAGATCGCCCAATGGGCGGGGATCATCAAGGCCAGCGGCGTCAGCCTGGACTGATAGGCTTCGGCGCCCTTGGCGCCGGGAACGAGTCCGGGCGGCAGGCGGTCGCGAGAGACGGCCTGCCATTGATACTGCGGCTGCATCATGGAGGGAGACTGCCTTGCGATATCTCATTGGACTGTCGATGGCCTGGGCGATGCTGACCCTTCCGGGCTCGCCCGCAAGCGCGCAGCAAGGTCCGTTCCGTTTCCAGGAGGCGACGATCGCCAGCATCCACGCTGCGCTCGCCGCCGGGCAGCTGACCTGCACCCAACTGACCAGGCTCTATCTCGACCGGATCGCGGCCTACGACATGCAGGGCCCTGCGCTGCATGCGATCATCACGGTCAATCCCAGAGCCATGGAGATTGCAGCCGAGATGGACCGCAGCTATCGGGCAAACCCCGCGAGCGCCGGGCCGCTGCACTGCATCCCGGTCATCCTCAAAGACAACTTCAATACCTTCGACATGCCCACGAGCGGGGGCAATGTCAGCATGAAGACATCGGTGCCGCCCGCCGACGCCTTCACGGTGGCGAGGATACGCGACGCGGGGGCGCTGATCCTGGCCAAGGCGAACATGCAGGAGTTCGCGCGCGGGGGCATGTCGATTTCGAGCCTGGGCGGACAGGTGCGCAACCCTTACGATCTCGGCCGCACCCCCGGAGGCTCCAGCGGCGGCACCGGCGCGGCGATCGCCGCGAATTTTGCGGTGTTGGGCACCGGCAGCGACACCGGCCAGTCGATACGCTCTCCCGCCTCCGCCAACAACCTCGTTGGCATCCGCCCGACCCGCGGCCTCGTCAGCAGGGCCGGCGTCATTCCAAACAGCCTGACGCAGGACGAGGTCGGACCGATCACGCGCACGGTGACGGATGCGGCGCTGCTGCTCGACGTGATGGCCGGCTACGACGCGGCCGATCCCATCACCGCCTTCGGCAACGCGCGCATCCCGGGGAGCCATGCGCGCCTCCTGACCACAGACGCGCTGAAGGGCGCGCGCATCGGCGTCATGGCGAACCTGTCGGGAACGGAAGAGCGTCATACGGAGGTCAACCAGGTGATGGAGGGCGTGATAGCGAGGATGGCGGGACTCGGCGCCATCGTCGTCCGCTTCAACCTTCCGGACTACGACGCGCTCGCGCCGGCGGTGGCCACGTCGCAATTCGAGGCCCGCACCGTCATGGACCGCTATTTTGCGACGCTCGGCCCCGACGCGCCGATCAAGAGCTTCGCCGAGCTGGTCGCTGCCAAGACCTCGGCGGTGCAGAAGACGCTCGAAACCGAGTTCGCCGTTGCCGACGGCATGAACAGCCAAGCCTACAAGGACCGCACCCTGAACCGGGACAAGCTGCGGCTCGCCGTCGCCAAGATCTTCGCCGACCTCAAGCTCGATGCGATCCTCTATCCGCTCCAGAAGATCCTCGTGGCGCCGGTCGTGGCCGAGGACCAATTGGAGCGCAACGGCACGTTGTCCAACGGTACCGGTTTCCCGGCGGTCACCTTCCCGGGAGGTTTCTCCTCTCCGACCGAATCCGCGCCGCTCGGCGTGCCGGTCGGTGCCGAACTCCTGGGTCTCGACTACACCGAGGCAAAGCTGCTGGGCTACGCCTACGCATTCGAGCAGGCGAGCGGGCTTCGCAAGCTGCCGAAAAGCACGCCTGCGCTTCCGAACGAGCCGTAGCGGACGGCGCTGAGGCGCGCCCAAGTCAACAATATTTTCAGCGAGGCCACGATGAAACTTCCGCGCCGTCAATTTCTGCATTTGGCAGCGAGTGCCGCCGCTCTCCCGGCCGTGTCGCGCATCGCCTGGGCGCAAGCTTGGCCCGCAAAACCGATCCGCGCGATTGTTGCGGGCGGCGCGGGGAGCGTGGTCGACGTCGTTCCGCGGGTCGTGTTCGAACAGCTGTCAAAGCAACTCGGCCAACCGATCGTGGTCGAGAATCGTACCGGGGCTGGCGGGACGATTGCGGTCGCGGCGGTCGCCAAGGCCGATCCTGACGGGTACACGATCCTGGCCCAGTCGTCTGCGCTTGCCGTCGCTCCGTGGTTTCATCCGAACCTGTCCTACGATACGGTGCGCGACATTTCCGGGATCGCCCCGATCGGGAGCGTGCCCAATGTGCTCGTCACTTCGCCGATGAAGGGCGCGAAAACAATTCAGGCCTTTGTTGCCGCCGCGAAAGCCAGGCCCGGATCATTCAACTACACCTCGACGGGCGTCGGCACGGCGACCCATATGAGCGCCGAACGCTTTCGCGTCAGCGCCGGTATTGAAGCCGTGCATGTTCCGGTCAAGAGCGGCCCGGAAGCGCTGACGGAAATATTGTCGGGGCGAGCGGATTTCTATTTCTGCCCCATTGGCACGGCGTTGCCTTTCATTCGCGAAGGAAAGCTGTCGGGCTTGGTCGTGAGCGGTGAGAGGCGGGCGCCCGAGCTGCCGGAGGTGCCGACCACGTCGGAAGCCGGGTTTGCCAATGCGGATTACATCCTCTGGCTCGGCTTGTTCGCCCCTGTCAGGACGCCACGCAGCCTCGTCGACCGACTGCACGGCGAGACCGTCAAGGCCATGCAGGCAGGGAGCGTACAGGAAAAGCTCGCAATCCTCGGCGTCACGCCAATGTCCATGACGCCCGAGCAGTTCGATGCGCATATCAAGGACGAGATCGCGTCGAACGGGTTGTTGGTCAAGGCGGCGGGAATCAAGCCGGAATGATCAGTCCGGCCAAATAGTCTCACACCGCCAAAATCGAAAGGATTTCCGGACGCCGTTGTCGCCTCACGGCGCCAGCCGCCGTGCCGCGGCAAGCTGCCCCTGGCTGTAACCCTGGATGTCGATCGTGCTGCCGGCATTGACGGTCGCGTCCATGCCGATCCGGGATTTTCCGTCGACGACTTGTTGCGAGCCTCGCGGGCGACCGTCGGCGAAGACGTCGATCCGATCGATGCCTTTGGTCTCGATGTCGAGCATGGGCCGGCCGTTCGCGTCCGCGACCAGCCGCGCCGCAAGGACGTAAACCGGCATCGCGGCGAGAACCGCGGCCGCGGCCTCGATCATATTCACGTTCCCCTTCAGCAGGTCGTCGCGCGTCATCTTGTAGAAGATGTCCGGCGTGACGCCGAGATCCTCGACCTCGGTGCCGGCCTGCGGTCCGACGCGCAACGAACGCCGGATGGCGACGCGCATGCCGGCTTCTTTCGGCAAGGCCTGGAAAGGCGACGGCGGATCGGCCAGGAGCTGGCACAACAGGGCCTGCGTCCAGACGTTTGCGCCGCCCGCCCCGGTATTGTTGTCGACGCCGAGAATGAGGCCGATCTCGTGATCCTGGAAGCCCGCGGCGAAAAAATCCGTCGTGCTGTAGCAGCGTGCGCTGGTGATGAGCAGCACCGGCCCATGGTAGCGTTGCCCGATGGCGTTGCACTTGTCGACGGGCGTGAGCGGAAAACCCAGCGAGAAGGTCGCGCCGGTCTCGACCGAACGTTCGATCGACTGGATCCACGGCCTCAGTCCCATGTCGTCGGGATGGGACTGGCACAGGAAGAGATTGAGCGGGGTGTTGATGAATTGCACGCGCTGCGGCTCGATGCGATTCGGGGTGAGGACCTGCAGCAACTGCTCGCCCGCATAGATGAGACCGCCGCCGTTGTCGCGCACGTCGACGATCAATCCGTTCTGCGGAAGGAGCCCGGCCAACCTGACGAACTCGGCCGCGAAGGCGTCCGCATCTGAGACCGCGAAGGTCCAGATCCGGATGTAGCCGAAATTTCCCCGCGACGTGGCGACCGCCTGGGCCTTGAAGACATCCGGCATGATCGAGTCGGTGCCTTGCAGCGTGGATGTCGCCATCGGATCGCCCGCCATCGCGGCCGCCCTGGCGCTCGCCGCCACGACCTGTGGTGCGAACAAGAGCTTGTTGATCTGCCTGACGGCGTCCGTCTCGAGATCGAGCCCGAGCGCCGTCGCCGCCAAGGTCGGCGCCGACGCATCGACGGAATCTTCCTGCGGCAGGCCGGTCACGATCCAGTCCAGGCGCAGCTCGTGATCCTGGCCATCCGCCGTACGATAACCCACGATCACCCATTCCTCGTCGGGCGGCGGCGATATGTTCAGGGGGCGCGCCGTCAATCCGGCGACGCCGCGCGAATGCCTTGCTTCCGGGTTGCTGCCGGCGTGCCGCGCCGCGGCGATCTCGACCGCGCGCGCGATCGGAATGCCGTTCCAATAGCGCACCTCGACGCCCTCGCCAAAGGAGGGGTGGCTAAATCCCGCCATGACGTGGCCGACGATGTATTTGCGGACGTCATTGTCCCAATAGGCTTCCACACCGAACGGCAGCGCGGCCGCCACGCCGTTGAACGGCGCCGGCAAGAGGTAATTGGTGTGAAGGTCGCGAAGCGACGTGAAGATATCCGTCATCTCGGCGTGGAACGAGCTTTCCGTTGCAAATTGCGCGAGCCGGTGCCTGAGCAGCCGCAGACGCTGCAGCGGGTCGACCGCATGCATGGCCCGCTTCAAGGGCAGGTGGGCGTAGCAGCCCTCGAGCAGAACGATCGCCTGCTCGACGATGAGCGCGCGTTCCTCCGGGGTGAGCGCCACCACGGTGGCGAGGAATTCGTTCAGCGGCGTGGCTGAATTCAAGACCGGACTGACCGCGTCGTCGGTCGCGCGGACGAAAGGAAGGGAAG
>Ga0208983_1000043_pt1 | contig 9285 bp, 2 predicted proteins | sample MedBloCARef_M2_FD_187841 | JGI IMG/M metagenome (GOLD analysis project Ga0208983, IMG submission 187841) | Forest soil microbial communities from El Dorado National Forest, California, USA - Mediterranean Blodgett CA Ref_M2 (SPAdes) (version 2) | ecosystem: Environmental > Terrestrial > Soil >...
ACCGATGTATCACCATCGGAGCAAACACCGGACGCGACCTGACAGGCCGCGCCAAGAGAACCGTACCCTCTCGGGGTACTGGGAAATCAACGGCGTGAAGGCCCACTGTCTGCTAGACAGCGGGAGCGAGGGAGTGTTACTCTCCCCCGAGTTCACGCGTGCGACGGGCATGAAGACATTTGCCCTCGAACAGCCAATTGCGCTGCAATTGGCCTGCATCGGTAGTCGATCGACGATCAACTACGGGACGAACACGACCATTAAATTTGGTCGCGAACTCTACGACGAATATTTCGACGTCGCGAACGTCGAGTATTACGACGCGATCCTAGGAACCCCGTTCCTCAGGAAACTAGGGATCATCCTGGACTTCTCGAGCCCAGGAACAGTGCGCGTAGGGAACGAAAGCGTCCCCATCGGAAAGAAATCTGCAGACGACAAGTCGTCTACAGCGGGCCAGCGACCAGAGGCGAGCAACAGCTCGCCCGAATCGCTACCCCACCTGGCTAATTGAAGCCAGGAGGACGAGTCGACACGCGACTCGTCCTCATCGTCTCCCTACAATCGTAGGGAGCGTCGCTCTCATCTTGCGATGAGAGCGCTAGGGAAAAGAAAAGAAACCCCGCGCGCCGCGGGACCTAATCGTAGGCTGCGGCGCCTAATGGCGTCACAGCGCGTTGTCCTCACGGACAACGACATTCCTCGCCTGCGCGAGGAATGGATGGACAAGATCGATGATCTTGTCAGTGGAATACCACTAGAACTTCCGCCTTTGCGTGAAGTAAACCACGAGATCAACCTAGTTGATCCCGCTAAACGCATTAGGTATCGCCTACCTAAGTGCCCAGAACACTTTCGCGAAGACTTGTCAGCGAAAATAGAACGATACACCACCGCAGAGTGGTGGGTACCAGCCGTAGCGCACCAAGCGGTGCCTATGCTATGCGTACCGAAAAAGAACGGTACGCTCCGTACCGTCTTCGATCTGCGCGAGCAGAACGAGAACACGGTGAAGGACGTTACGCCCTTCCCGGACCAAGATATCATTCGGAATGATATCGCACGCGCCGCATATCGAACTAAGCTCGATATGTCGGAGGCATATGAGCAGATCCGCGTGGATCCGGCTCATGTGTCGAAGACAGCATTTGCTACCATACTTGGCACCTTCAGGAGCCAAGTAATGCAGATGGGGGACTGCAATGCACCGTCCACCTTCCAGCGACTGATGACCGCGATATTTCGCGACTGCATCGGCCGCTTCGTCCATGTCTACATGGACGATATCTTCATCTTCTCATGCTCGATCGAAGAGCACGAGAGGCACCTCGGCATAGTCTTTGACAGACTACGCAAGAACCACCTTTTTCTCAGCAAGAAAAAGGTTGACCTTTATTCCGAAAGGATGGAGTGCCTCGGTCACATCATAGATGACCGAGGAATACACGCCGACGCTGATAAAATGCAGCGCGTACGAGAGTGGAGGACTCCGAGGACGTACAACGACGTCCAAAGATTCCTCGGCCTCGTACAATATCTGGCACACTACATGCCAGATGTCAGCGCGTATACAACCCCCTTAGCGGGTTGTGTAAGAAACAACCGTCCATTCGAGTGGACGCCGCTGTTGGACAAGTGCCTGCAGAGCATTAAAGCTCTCGCATGCAAGGTACCGATCCTAAGACCTGTGGATCCGAAAAATCCGGACCCGATCTGGGTCATAACGGACGGATCCAAGTCAGGGATCGGCGCAGTGTATGGGCAAGGCCCGGAATGGCAAACCTGCAGGCCAGCAGGTTTCCTGTCCAAGAAATTCAGTGTTGCTCAGCAACACTACAGAACACACGAGCACGAGACAATAGCCGTGCTTGAGGCTCTCATGAAATGGGAGGATAAACTTCTAGGGCGAAAATTCACCCTAGTGACCGACCATAAGGGTCTCGAATATTTCGAGACCCAAAAGAACCTGTCTGACAGGCAGGTTCGATGGTGGGAGTTCCTCTCCCGCTTCAACTTCACCATCATGCATGTTGATGGCGTCGACAACAAAGTTGCCGACTGTCTCTCTCGCTACTACGAGAACGACACGGGCGACGAAAGTCACCCGGAACACATCTACGTAAACGCAGATGCGAGGCTGGACCCTGACGGTGAGCTGTTGCCCACCGACAGGTACATGGAGCTGAAAACAGCGGCAACGAGACGGTCAAGCCGTCTCGCCGAGAAGAAAGAGGCTCGGATTGTAGAATCCGAGGCAATGAACGACAGCGCACAGAAGGCGCTGCCGGTAGCAACGCCACCGTCGGAAGACGACGACGATATCGCAGTCACTGCCGCGAGCGGTGACGGCACGACCTTGAGAACCAAGGTCGAGAGCAGCATGGATCTTCCCAAGATCCTGCGCGACGCGTACCACAAGGACGCCATGTTCTCTAAGATCATGGCGCACCCGGATGCCCATAAGAAATTCGGCATCCGGGACGGGCTGATTTGGACAAAGAATCAGCTCCGGCGCGACGTTGTCTGCGTGCCCCGGAACGTGTTTCACGGGGGAAGGAGGGTGATCGAGATCATCCTCGACCACGCACACCAAACGGTTGGGCACTACAGCCAACTGAAGACTTCGAATTACATTCGAAGGGCGTATTGGTGGCCGAGCATGGCCACCGATATCGAATTGTTCTGCACGTCGTGCGCGACGTGCCAAATGAACAAAACGAGCACGCAGCTGCCCAAGGGCCTGCTGCACAGTCTGCCCATACCGGACAGACCGTGGCAGTCGATCGGAATCGACTTCATGGGCCCACTGCCCAAGTCGAACGACTGCGACTACCTTATGGTAGTCATCGACCGACTCACGTCACAGGTTCACCTTGTCCCAACCACGACAACGGTGACTGCCAAAGGAATAGCATGGCTATTCCTTAAAGAGATCGTCAGACTCCACGGAGTCCCCGACTCTATAGTCTCAGATAGAGACTCCAAGTTCACGTCGATCTTTTGGCGTGAACTTCAACGACTCATGGGGACCAAGCTCCTCATGGCAACCGCGTTCCATCCGCAAACGGATGGCGCGACCGAACGAGCGAATCGCTCGATCGGCCAAGTACTTAGGTCCGTCGTCCGCGACGACCAGAAGGATTGGGCATCTAAATGCCCAATGGTCGAGCTCGCGCTGAACAGCAACGTCAGCGCGACGACCGGGTTCGCCCCGTTCGAGCTGAATCACGGCTACATGCCGCGAATAGACCTGCCGGTCAACACAGACACCACCTTCAAGGGTGTCTCGCAATTCGCACAGCAGGCTCGTTGGAGCCTGATGGCAGCCCACGATGCGATACTTGAGCATCGTGTGGGCCAGACGTTTCACGCAAACCGGAAACGCAGCGAAAGCGAGATATATGCGGTCGGCGACCGCGTATACCTCTCAACGCAGAACCTGACCCTACCGAAAGGAAGGGCCAGAAAGCTAGTACCGCGGTACATAGGACCGTACCGCGTGACCGAGGCCCACAACAAGGCCTCGACGGTAACTCTCGAGTTACCGGACGATCTAAAGAATCGGCGAGTGTCGCCGACCTTTCACACCAACCTCGTGAGGCGATACATCGCCAACAACGACGACCTCTTCCCGAAACGGGAAGCAAAGTCATTCTATGACTTTGGGGCCGCCGCCGACGAGGAATGGCTAGTCGATGAAATTATCGCGCATCGACGAATCAATTCGAAAGAATTGGAATTCCAGGTCCGTTGGACCTTAGGAGACGTGACATGGGAACCCATGTCAGCGTGCAAAGAGCTCGAAGCTCTAGACAGCTATCTAGAGCTCCGGGGCGTGTCTAAACCACGCGACTTGCCGCATAGGCAATAATCGCGCCGGACACGTGACGATCACGTGATTCGCCCGACGGCAAATCACTGTACAGCTGGTCTCGGCGAACGCCGAGAACCTTAAACGCTTCTTCACAGAAGCCATCACCACCCCCAACATCTTCGCACGCGAAGATGTCATCCCGCAAAGAAGCGATGGACGTCGACCCAGCGACGTCCAAACCATCGGCTTCATCTGATCTGATGAAGCTGATTGACGACGCAAACCGCGTCACCACTGTTCCGGAAACGGAACAGTGGACGATCAGAGGATGGCCGAAAGGCCTGGCAATGTTCCATAAGAACGATTGCCGGTGCTGCAACGACTACGTTGCACACGCCATCCGAGCCTGCAAGGACGAGGGCATGACTTTGCCCCGGCAGGCAGTTGGCGACGCCGTCACAACGGCGTGGCCGGAGCTCATGCGCGACCTTGAGAGGCACGCAGAGGAGAAAACCCTGGACGAAGTCAGGGATCTCGAGGAGGACGTCGACCGGCTTAAAGCCAAGCTCGAATCGTCCCAGGCCGCGCTCGCTAGCGAGCGCAGCAGAGTCGAGAGGCGAAACGAGACGATCCGCGATCTCCAAAACGAGATCGAGGCTCTCAAACGCCCTCTCTCAACACTGTCGACGACTACGTCGTCGACGCGACCCGGAGCACAAGCTTCGGGTTCATCAGGGCCATCATCGAGACAGATGGCCCCACTACCGGCTCGGGCTCACTCGGGGCTCGCAGCCCGGATCTCTCAGCCGGGATTGGCATCCCGTATGAATGTCTCACCCGCGGCAGATCGGTTCAACGATCTGCCCACCGATGACATGCCGGGGCCGGACGAATCCAAGGCGGACGCATGGTCCGAGCCGGACTGGCCGTCGGACGACTCAATGTGGGATCAATTGCGAGATCCCAATGACCCCCCCAAACCGCTTAGCAAAAAGCGGAAAAAGATGGGTCTCACCTACGAGCCGATCGGCCTAGCGGCCGTCCACGAAAAAGTCACGAGGGAATACCTCGCGCGATCCTCGACGCACACCGTCGAAGATGAGGCACTGACCGCGGAACTGCGGTCAGCTCGCCGTACCTACGCTCGAGAAGAAGCAGAACGAGCGAAAAAGGTGGTCATCCCGGCCCCTCAGTTCGCGGACCTGACGGTCCGCACAAGATACCCGGGGGAAGGGGAACCGCTACCGCACGGAGACCCCCCCATACCCGTGACGGGGCGTCTGCCCCGCCCGTTAGGCCGATCGGTACCACGAACGGCCGGCTGGGTCGATGTATGTCCTCTCAATGACATACAGTTCGTCGAGCTCTACGAGCTCGCAAAAGTGACTCCTGCCGCGGAACGTACGCGGGAGATGATCACAGCCTTTCGACGCGTCCAAGCCCAAAGACGCCTCGACAATCCCAAACCGGACCGGTTTGGGATTCACCACCGTACACCCGGGGACATGGTGCCCGTGCTGAAAAGCTGGCAGCACAACCCCGAAGGCGTTCCCCTCCCGATCCGCGGCGAGGCGGATGGAACGCTCAACACATCCGATGTCGACATCTGGATGTGGATGAAGAAGCTCTCCCCAAAGAGCCGGCCGCCCAACGCGACGCTATGGGCGTCGCTGATCAGCCTCTTCAGCGAGGCAGGTCAATGGGGCAGCCTTGTCGACCCGCGGGAATGCCTGACCCCGCAGACGGAGAACCTCAGAGGTTCCGTCACGTCGCCCTTCCCCATCAACGGGCGCGACACTTCAACAATCCCGCCGAGCGAGATTGCCCGATGGCTCGCCACCTATGGCGGGCTGACGCCTGATCGTGCGCCTCGCATCGAGGCATACATCGCGCGCCTTCTCACCAAGAAGGCGCACAATTCCGTTGCCACAGAAGGGCAACAGAAAATGAAGAGAGCAGCGACGCGGAGCACCAAGCGTGCCCGCACCAAGTCGGGTGCGCCGACGATGACGGCCGCACAGCTCGACCTCGAGCTGGCCGCCAACCGGCAACCCTCTCTTCCTCCCGACCCTGCCGCATCAGCGGCATGGCACCAGGACAACGGTCTGGCCTTACCAGACCATTTGTCCGTCGAGCCCGGCCCCTCCATCCAAGGGGCCGGCCCCTCGAACGAAGCAGCTCCCGCCGACCTCGCGGGAACCCTTCAACCGGATCCCCGGCCCCCGCCGGATCCATATCTCGACGTCCCCATGGGGGACGGCGAAGACATCGTCGACTATGAGCCTGACTCATAGTCCGACGTTGGAGTTGTTGATAGAAGGGGAGGGTGTAAGTGGGCTAATAGACTAGTAGCACAATATAGTTATATTCTATGCATTGCCTTGCGGCAATGCATCTTATTGCGTATGTACAATAGTGGGTCGCCTACGCGGACCCACTGTATAGTTAGTGCGTGGGAATCGCCCCGGCGATTCCCCAGTCAACCCTTACCTGTAACCGTCACTACGAGACATACTGAATACCACACACTGGTCGAGTTCAGCGTGCCCTTGTGATAACACAAGTAACATAAGACTCCTAACACTTTTTTGAACTTCCTGCGGTTGTTTGCTTTGCAAACAACTGATTGTGGTCCCTGCAAAGCTACTTTGCAGGTGCAGTGTCTTGAAAAAGACAACTGCGTGGAGACGGTAGTTCGCCGTTGAGAAAAACCGACGTAGTCACACTACGTCCGTGCTTAACGCAGCGATGAGACCGCGTCAGAGACAGACGCGAGCTAGCAGCTCGCGCAACAACAGAGAGGCCGACGCCAGCCAAAACAGGGCTGACGGCACTCTGAGCCCGAACTCCAGGGAGCTCGAAGACGGTGAAGTCGCAGACTTCACCGAGCTCGCCCCTGAAGGACATGGCATAGCCCAGGATGTCGACGACATCCCGGATGCCGACCACGTACCTTCAAGCGTGGTCGACGAGGAGGAGCCGCCCCTCGAACAAGCGAGGGTAGCCACACCCCCTTCACCCTTGCCTCAGGACAAAGGCAAGGGCCGTGCTCGGACGACGTCCGAGGACAGCGTGATCGTAAGACCACGCAACACACCATCGCGGGCCTCGCGACGAGACCCAAGTCGAGACGACGACCGACCCCGAAGGAGTCGATCGACGGCTCGCCCCCCGCGAGAAGCGAGGAGCAGACAAAGCGTCGCCGACAGCGACCAACGCTCCGAATACTCCAGTACGAGCCATCATAGCTCGTACGACCTGGATAGACGCGTAATGTCTAGCATAGATCTCACGGATGAGATGGCTGAGATCAAGACGCTGTTCACTCAGGCAGCCGCAAGAAGGGCTGAAGCGCGACAGCGCGACAAAGAAGCCGATGAGGAGGAAGCTCGCTCCCACCTCAGGCTCAACAACCTGGAAATCGCGCTGCGGAACATGCAGCGCGACACGAATCGGCGGCTCAAAAGAGCACGCTCGCGCAGCGAGCGTGAAGATGAGCCGGCCGCCAGGAAACACCAGGAGGAGCAACGCGACAGACGTCGCATGCCGCCTCCGACTAATCCGTTGGAAACAACGGAGCAAACTGACGACGCCCCGCGTCGTCAGCGCCGCTCTAAAGCGGTAGAACCACCAAGAGAGACGAGGTCCCTCCTGGGAACGATACGAGAACAAATCGTATCGGAAGTCGACGCTGAGACGGCATCGACAGGGCTAGAGCTCGAGGCCGAGCACTGGCAAAAGAAGGAGGCCGCGGCAGCGCGCCGCTACACTCGGGCACTCGAACTGCGAGCACAGCTCGCAGAAGAGGCCGTAGGCCAGCATCAGGATGGCAACCATCCCGATGAGCTGCGCTTGCGTGCCGTAGATGAGGCACGAGCAACGCGCCGAGCTGTGGAAAGCCGGCACCGCGTTCAAAACGCGGGACTAACGGGCGACACCCGCCACGTTGTCCTGCCGAACGAAGAGCCCCACAGGGCACCACGACCAGCTGTAGCAGCTGGCCCAGAACTCGCTAGGTTATACGATAACCCAGCGCGCGCGATTAGACAATCACGCGAAAGATCCGTTGCCCTGACCGACGGTCAAGGCATAATGGATAACTCGGATGGCTCGAGAGAGCCATACGACGGGATCACGCAGATGATCCGCATTGCGCTCGCCGACGCAGTGGATATGGACCCTGATAAGTCCCCACTGGCAAAGGCCGGCGTGAAGCTCAAGCACCCGGAGCCTTACTCCGGGGGTTCAGACCTCGAAGAATTCGAGGGCTTTATAGCCAACATCTTGAGGTGGCTCAAGATGAACTACCTGTTGGGGCCGACCAGCACAGACCTGCAGGTCAGCTACCTGGGCACCTGCCTAACCGGCGAGGCCCAGGAGTGGTTCCATCGAAACGTGGAACGTTTCGATCGCCAGTTCCGCGACTGGACATTGGAAATGGTGATACAAGGGCTGCAGAAGAGGTTCCTGCACACCCTCACGTACCACCACGCGTCGAACAAATTCGACGCGGTAATGCAGGGCACAAAGACCGTACAGGAGCTCATGAACGAGCTGACCAAGTACGCGGCCCGCATGATACAGCAGCCGGACGAGTACACGCTCCGGCGGCGATTTGTATCAGCGTTGCGCGAGACACTGCGCAACGAGGTCCTCAAAAAGGGCTACAACGCAGAGACTAGCTCTCTGGACGCGTTGTGCGATACAGCCCGTATGATCGAGGAAGCATCCCGGTATAACCAGGGGATGCGACGAGCGGAAGCTGCAAATACTGCAGCTAACGCATATCGAATTGCTCCTAGCAAGCCGAATATCCAGACGGGTCTGAACAGACCCGCCCCGTTTGTCAAAGGCGGCACGTTTCAACGCGCACCGCCACCGCGACCAGCACAAGCTGGCAAACCACCTGAGGTGAAACCACCTCAGGCATCAGGCAGCTCGGCGAAGCCGAACTACCCACCGAAACCGCAGATGCAGGGACGGCCGCAGAACCGGCCGCAGACCAGCTCTGCCTGTTTCGAATGTGGTCAACCGGGCCACATTAGGGCTAACTGCCCGAAGCTCAAGCAGGGCCTGAGAACGGCTGCCGCAAGGCAGGATGACGACGTGGATCCAGAAATGGATCCAGCGGATGACCCCGACCTTTTAATAGAAGGGGAGGGTGACCCTCAAAATGAGGATCAAAACGATGAGCTCGTCGCCGACGAATGGGAGCCTGAGGAGGCTCAGTACCAGTTCGACGACGACGAGGACGCGACGGACGACACCGTCACGTATCGAACCGGCGCGATTAGAGTCGCGCCGGACGACGTCGCCATCACGAAAGTGATGGCAGTACGTAGCAAAACCGCAGCGCCGAACAGCGCAGCGGAACCGATGTATCACCATCGGAGCAAACACCGGACGCGACCTGACAGGCCGCGCCAAGAGAACCGTACCCTCTCGGGGTACTGGGAAATCAACGGCGTGAA
>Ga0208983_1000046_pt1 | contig 9057 bp, 7 predicted proteins | sample MedBloCARef_M2_FD_187841 | JGI IMG/M metagenome (GOLD analysis project Ga0208983, IMG submission 187841) | Forest soil microbial communities from El Dorado National Forest, California, USA - Mediterranean Blodgett CA Ref_M2 (SPAdes) (version 2) | ecosystem: Environmental > Terrestrial > Soil >...
AGCCGTTTTGACAGTTTTTCCAGCTCCGGCGATGCTTCTTCCTTCAGCGCAATAACCGCCATGTCGATTCCCTGGCTGCGTGCGCCTTCCAGCACCAGAAACGGAAATCGCCCATTTCCTGCGATGAGTCCCCAGCCTGTCGTGTTGGTATTCGCGTCCGGCATGAAATCAGCAGTCTGGAGTTACTTCACGATGCCGCGCTCGGCGCTTTCGATAAACTTGATCAATTCCTGCACGTCGGCGGAATCGCCCAGCGATTTCCGCATTTCCGCCAGCGCCTGCGAGGTATTCAGCTTCGCGCGCACGAGCAAACGATAGGCACGCTTCAATGCCTGCAAACGCTCCGGTGAAAATCCTTTGCGCTCCAGGCCAATTGCATTGATGCCAAAGCTTTTCGTCTCGCGTTCGGTGACGATTTTCGAAAACGGCGGCACATCCTGGGTAATCACCGTCGAAGCGCCGATGTACGCGTAGCGGCCGATCCGGCAAAACTGGTGCACCGGTGAAAACGCGCCAATCGTCGCAAAATCCTCCACAGTGACGTGTCCCGCGAGGGTTGCGCCATTCACAAACAGGGTGTTGCTGCCGATCGAGCAATCGTGCCCGACGTGCGAATAAGCCAGAAGAAAATTGCCGTCGCCCAGGCAGGTTTTCCCGCCTCCTTTTTGCGTCCCACGGCTCACGGTGACGTATTCGCGGAAAATGTTGCCGTCGCCCGCAACCAGTTCGGTTCGCTCACCACGAAACGTATAATCCTGCGGGTCCCCGCCGATTGCGCTGAACGAATAAAAGGTATTGTTCTTTCCGAACTTCGACGGTCCCCCTACCATCGCGTGCGCGTGCAACACGCAGCCGTCGCCCAATTCCACTTCCTCGCCAACCACGGCGTATGCGCCGATTTTTACTCCCTCGCCAAGCTTTGCGCTCGCCGCCACCGCAGCCTGCGGATGAATTTCGCGCATCCTCATTTCGCGGGTTCTTCGGTCTTGCCCGGCGGCTCACGATCGATCATCTTGCACATCACCGTGCCTTCCGCAGCCAGTTGTCCGTTCACCGTCGCTTTGCCTTCCAGCTTGCAGAAGTCGCCGCGCCAGTTGAGGACCTTGACTTCGATGCGCAGTTGATCGCCGGGCACCACGGGACGCCGGAATCGCGCCCCATCGACGGCCACAAAATAGAGCAGCTTATTCTCGCGATCCGGAACATCCAGCAACAGCAAAAGACCGCCCGTCTGCGCCACTGCCTCAAGAATCAGGACCCCCGGCATGACAGGCTTTCCGGGAAAATGTCCCTGAAAGTAGTACTCGTTGATCGAGACATTCTTGATACCGACGATGCGCTTGAGGCGTTCCACCTCGACAATCGCGTCCACCATCAAAAATGGATAGCGGTGCGGCAGCAGTTTCTGAATTTCCACGACGTCCAGTATCATTCGCGCTCTCCGTCGCCGCAGACCCCTTCAGCGGCATCTGGCCCTACCCCGGCAAACTTCTAATTATATGCGAACCCCCGCCCTCCGCGATACGCGCTCTTGCCGGCTAACCGCCGTCTCTTGCCCTCTGCGAAGACGGTGCGTCAGACCCCGAGTCTTCTCCCTCGCCGCGAGAGTTTTGCCTGATTGCTCTGATCGCGGCGCATTGATAGCATCTCCGCACCATGCCGGATTCCCATCTCCCCAAGAAGTTCCTGCGCCTCCTGAAGCCGCGCCTGCCGCAGATGCTCGCAACGCTGCGCCAGTTCGTGACTGCGGAATCACCCAGCCTGGAAAAAGCCGCCGCGGATCGTTGCTGTGGCGTCATCGCCGAAGAATGGAATAGGCACGGCGTGCGCGTGGAACGAATCTCGCAGAAGCATCGTGGGGATCTTCTCCGACTCACTCAAGCGCCGCACATATCTCGCCCTTCGGGCCAGCTCCTGATACTGGGCCACTACGATACGGTCTACTCCACCGGAACACTCGCCAAGATGCCTTTCCGCCTGGAAGGCGGGAAAGCTTACGGCCCAGGAACTTTTGACATGAAGGCCGGAATCGTTCAGGCGCTTTTCGCGCTGCAAGCGCTTCAGCAAGCGGAAATACCGCTTCGCAAACGCCTCGTCTTTGTCTGGACTTCTGACGAGGAGATCGGCAGCGAATCCTCGCGCAAATTCTTCGAAACGGAAGCGCGCCGCAGCGATGCTGTTTTCGTCGTCGAGCCTTCTTTCGGCCCGCGCGGCCTGCTGAAGACGGCGCGCAAAGGAGTTGGCGAAGCCGAATTGATCGTGCATGGCCGCGCCTCGCACGCGGGTCTCGCACCGCAAGAAGGCATCAACGCCATCCACGAATTGGCGCGGCAACTCGCGCGCATCGAAGGCTGGAATGATTTTCGCCACGGCGTCACCATCAACGCCGGCATCGTCGAAGGCGGTACGCGCACGAACGTAATTCCGGAACGCGCGCGCGCTGTTCTTGATCTTCGTGCCGTGAGGGTTTCCGACATGCGCGGCATGGAACGCCGTCTGCATGCCCTGCGTCCATTTCACCGGGGAGCCCGCCTGGAGATCACCGGCGGCTTCGACCGCCCTCCGCTCGAACGCAAAATGAGCGCAACCCTCTTCGCGCGCGCCAAATCGCTCGCGAAGCAAATGAATCTCTCCTTGGGCGAGTGCACCGTGGGCGGTGGCTCGGACGGAAATTTCACAGCCGCGCTCGGCATCCCCACCCTCGATGGCCTCGGCGCCGTGGGCGACGGCGCGCATTCCACGCGCGAGCATATTCTCATCAACACCATGCCCGCCCGCGCCGCTCTATTAGCCGCTCTTCTTGCCACTACGTAGCGCTGTGCAACTGTGCACGGCAAACATTGATGTTGAGGGCAGAGGGCGCAAATGCCCGCGCGAAGGCGATCAGCGCCCGTAGGTCGCCCGCAGATATTGCGCTGTGGATTGCATCACGTCGTTGTAATCGCTGTGCAACACTTCCCGCAGCGCCGCCTCGGTCGTCATTCCCGCCCCGATGCGGTCGAGGATTCGTTCAACGTCGCCCATCCCATCGGCATGCACGATGTATTCGACATTCGCCAGCGCCCAAGCATAGGCATAGCGCGCCGCATCCCCGCTCATGTTTAGCCACGAGCCTTCGAGGCGGCTGAGCGAGATGGCTTGACCCGCGCTGTAAATTTGCAGAAGCACCGCGGCATCCTCTCCGCTGCGCTGGCCCTCCATCCATTGCGCCAATCCTTCCTGAATCCAAGCCGGCGCGTGAATCGCGCAGCTGGCTGCCAGACCCATGCAAGCGCTGCGCGTCTTCTGCGCAATGAAACTGTGCGTCAGCTCATGTTTCAGGACGCGCGACAATTCCGAGTCCACGCCCGCCAGTCCCTGCACCGGCACGCGGATGCGTCCGTCGTTCACCGCTCCGGCCCACGCCGGCGCCTTGGTGATATCGCTGAAGGCGTCTTGCGTGTACAGAATCACTCCGATCAGCTCCGGCGGCGTAAAGTTCAGCTCGGATTCAATCGCCGAAAAGTGCCTCTCCAGCGTTCGCAGCACGTCTCGCGCCAGCGCCGGCGCGGCTGCGCCGCTGTAGCGCAATTTGAAGTGACTGCTCTCGTTTTCCTTGTAGCTTTCTTCTTCCTTCTTATCAGCCAGTGCCTTGTCCAGCGCCACCTGCACTTCTTTGTCCGGCCGCAGCGCCTGCGCGCGCTTCCACTCGGCAACCGCCTGGTCCAGTTTGTTCAAACCGTAGTAGGCCCAGCCTTCCAGCTTTGGCACATCCGGGTTGTCCGGCGCAAAACGCCGCGCGCGCTCCAAGTATTCCAGGGACTCCTTAAACTCGCTCCGCCTGAGAAGGAGGTAGCCTACGTTCATGAGGAACACCGGCTCTTCCGGCGCATAGGTTAATGCCGTTCGCGCGTCGATGAGCGCATGCTCCATGTCGCCGCGAGACAATTCGAAATTCGCTGCCGCATGATGCCCCAGCGCCGCGCTCTGATTGCCCTGCCGCCCGCCGGAGTGAGCCGCGCTTTCCAGTTTCGCAATGTATTCCCGGTCGATCGCCCCGTCGTGGACCGCACCGTGTTCGACCTCGGTGATTGCCTCGTTCGATTCCATCGCCGGCGGAGCGATCGCCAGGTTCGCGGTATCCGCTCCCGGCGAACCGGCCATCCGCACCGAGCTACCTCTCTCAATATGATCGACGATGGATTTCGGCAAGCTTAATTCGCCGGCGGAAGTCAGGTACTTCACCTTGTCGCCTTCTTCGAAGGCGCTCAGAGCAATGATGCGCCGGCCGTTTTTCAGGACAATAGTATCCGCCGCTGTCCGGCCACTCAAAAAGAGGAGCGCGACGCCCAGCAAAACTGTGCGAATTCGGAAAGATAAAATCATGCCCCGCGTCTTTCCATCTTAAACCGCGCGCAACAGCCTGCGTGGTCCGCCTTGTTCCCTCATGCCGAATGTGACTACACTTCTTGTATGAGGGTGTGGGGAGTTTTTTTCGCGTTGTGGTGTCTCCAGGCGCCGGCGGTTTTTCCAGCCACGGAAAGATCACCTCATGAATTGTATGATGCGATCAAGGCACTGCGCATCGACCCCACAAATGTCTATCGCATCGCTCCCGCCAATCACATCCAGCTGCGCCGCGGCGATGCCGTTCTATCCTTTGACGAGGGTACGCTCACCTTTTTCTCCCCGCTCGATGGACAGATCACCGGCGCCGTCTTTTCCGGGCGCGGTCACGTTCTGGCGGCCCCCCGCGATCCGGTCGAAAAACAGCAGATGGGGCGTTTTCTCGGCGCTCCCGTCCTCGATCAGCAAATCTTCAACGGTTATCTCCGCTTCACGGACGATACCGCCGGCGAACTTCTCCGCCAATTCAGCGCCGCGAATCTTGCGGCTCAGACGGATGCTTCCGTCGGAACGCAATGGGATTCCGCTGTAACTCAGCTCAATCCCAGTTACACCCTTCGCATTCTTTATGATCGGCTGTCCCCCAACCCTAAGCCCTGCTTCTACGCCGGGCTCGAAGGCGCGGCCACCGGCCCGTTCGATGTCGTGCTTGACGCACAGCGTGAGGAGCAATTCCTCCTCGGACAAGTTCACAAAGCTGGCGGCAAAGCTTTCTACGATGTCTGGACCTCGCATCGCGTTCCGGACTCTCCCGTTCTTCCGCCAGCTTTTCGCGCTTTGCACTACTCCATTGAGACAACGATTTCCTCCAATAACTCGCTGGATGCCACCGCCAGCGTGCGTTTGCGCGCGCAGACAGGAACGGAACGCGTTCTCGCTTTCCAACTTTCCCGGGCTTTGACGATCGACAGCCTCACCGGCGAGCACGGTGAATCCCTCCCCTTTTTTCAAAATGAGGGCATGAGCCTCGAGGAGCGCAGCGCGCGCGGCAGCGACTACTTGGATGTCGTTCTTCCGCAAACCCCGGCGGGCGGCCAGGAATTCACGCTTCATTTTCATTACCGGGGCAACGTCATCCAGGCTGCAGGGAACGGCGTGTTGTTTGTTGGCGCGAGGGAAAGCTGGTACCCGCACCTTGGTGACAGCGCGGAATTTTCTTCCTATGACTTCCTCTTGCGCTGGCCGCGCAAGCTTCGCTTGATCGCCACCGGCTCCAAACTCGAAGAGCACGAGGAAGGAGAATTCCGCGCCGGCCATTGGAAGACGGAGAAGCCCATGTCCGTTGCAGGCTTCAATCTTGGCGAATACGCCTCGGACTCCGTTGCCTCGGGAGCGTATTCCATCGAGGTCTACGCCAACCGGGAACTCGAGGAAGATTTGCAGAAGCGCCTGTCCGCTCCGGGCGCCTCCGCATTCCCCTTCCCGCCCGTGCGATTCGGTTCTGCCGCAACGGGGCGCTTGGTCGAGCCGCCTACTCCCTCTCCCAAACCCGCCGATGCTCTCAAGCAACTTGGCAAAGAAATCGATTCCTCGATCCGTTTTTACGAAACATTCAGCGGTCCCTTTCCTTTCCATAACCTCAACGTCTCGCCGATTCCTGGCACTTTCGGGCAGGGCTGGCCCAGCCTGCTCTACGTTTCCACCTATTCCTTCTTGCCCTCCGAAGCCCAGCAGCGCGCAGGACTCTCCACCGCCAGCCAGGAACACTTCACCGAGCTGGTTCCTTATCATGAAGTTGCGCATCAATGGTGGGGCAACGTCGTCGCATGGTCGAGCTACCGCGACCAATGGATTGACGAAGCCATAGCAAACTATCTGGCGGTGCTCTTCGCCGACACCAAGAAAAACCCGGACCACACTCTGCACGTCTGGTTGACGCGCTACCGCCAGCAGCTCGCTGAAAAATTGCCAGGCGCCACCGAAGCAGCGGGAGATATCGGCGCGCTCACCCTGGGCACTCGCCTCAATTCGTCGAAGTCCCCCAACGCCTACGAGGAGATCATCTACAGCAAGGGCTCCTGGATTATTCACATGTTGCGGGAAATGCTGCGCCAGCCCGGCGCCAGGAATCCCGACGCGCGGTTCACCGCTCTCCTGAAATCACTGGTGACAAAGTACGCCTACCGCGCCCTCTCCACCGATGACTTGCAGCACGAAGTCGAAGCCGTTATGACGCCCGGCATGGACCTCGAAGGCGGGCGTTCCATGGAATGGTTCTTCGAAGAGTGGGTACGCGGGACCGGTATTCCGCATTATCGCGTGGAATTCACGGCTCATCACACGGAAAAAGGCTATCAGATTCGCGGGAAGCTCTTTCAGTCCGGCGTGCCGCGTTCGTTCGTCGCCAGCGTTCCGCTGTATTCCGGCGGTGCCGGGCACGGCGCGCTCCTCGGCACGGTCGTAGCGGCCGGGCCGGAAACATCGTTCCACTTCGTCGCTCCGAATCTTCCGCGCAAAATTGTCATTGATCCGCAGATGACACTGCTCTGCACCTCGGAATAATTTAGCCTGCTGTCCACTTGGAGCGCGGCAGTTTACCCCGACTCCTGTCAGGGCCGCGCTGCCGCTTTTGAGTTTCCTCCCAAGCTTTAATTTCGATTTTCAGTCTGGAATCTGAAGCAAAAGAATTACATCTACGAGCGGAGCTTACTTGAAACGATCGAGCAACAACTGTTGTTCGAGGAGCGGGCTATCCAGATTGAGCTCCGCTTTTCCATCCTCGCCGAAGATGTAAGCGAAACCCAGAGGATCGCGGGGAATTCCGGGGAGCAGCCCGGCCTGGACCATCTCGCTCATGCGCGCCGGGCGTTTACCGTACCGCTTCGCGTATTCATTGGCCAGCGCATCGAGATGCTTGCAGTCTTCTTTCACCTTGAGCAACTGCAGATGCTGCAGTGCATTCTTTTTGACCGAGGGATCGGGCGTCGAATCGTAAATGTCCTTCCACAAAAACATCGAGGTTGCGAATGACTCCCCTTCCGCCGCAACCTTGGCAGCCATCACTTTCATCCACATCTGCGCGTTTGGTCTCTTGCCGCCTTCCAGAAAAGCTTCCGAAGCCTTCTGGTAATCTTTCAAATCGAAGTAGTAGACGAATCCCAGGTCTTCATAGAGGCGCCAGTATTCCGGATTCGCTTGGATGCCGCGCTGGATCAGTTGCACCGCAAGGTCCGGCCTGCCCGCGCCGGCCGGTGCCGCCTGGCTGAGAAACATCGCGCCGAAACGGTAGGAAATCAGCAGATTCGGATCGAGCGTCGTCGTGATATCCAGAAGCGGCCAGAGCAACTCGAGATTCGCCTGGCCTCGTACGTGTTTGTTCCCGTAGTATTGCACCACGCGCGTCCAGTAGATGTCCGCCAGCAGCGGCGCATATTCCAGGCTCATCACCTTCACGAGCTTTCCCGAGCGCAGCAGGACGTCGTCGCGCTCCTGGCTTAGCGACTCGCGCTGCGCGTCGATGCCGTGTTGCAGCCGCCAGATGCCTGCAAATCCAAGCGGCAGGACCAGCAACAGCACCCACGCAATGGGATTCTGCGATTTCATTTCAAATCCCGCCGCGAAAACACCACGGCAGCTGCCGTCAAAACGATTGTGCAATAAACCACCGTGTACAGCGTATTTTGCAGGATCAATGCACGGGGAACCGCTCGCCCGTGCGCGGCCATGGCCATCACGTTGAAGTTCTCAAAATTCGGAAGCAGATAGGAAAGCCATTTCGTGAAGGCGGACATCGCCGGACTCATCACCTCGACCGGCAAATTCCGCAGCTCCTGCACGTACAAACCTACGATGTACAATCCCACCGTGAACAAAATCGCCAGCAGCGGCGTCGTGAAGCAGGAAAACAGCAGCGCCAGCGCAACGATCAACGCCAGCTTCAGCAGTATGAAATACACCGCCACCAGCACCACCGCATCGCTTCGCTCCAGCGAATGCTTCATGTAGATCATGACAAGCAGCAGTCCCAGCGCCATCGCCGCCGTGTTCACCGCCAGCGTCAGCACCAGTCCCGCGAATTTTCCGAGCAGGAATTCCCATCGCCGCACCGGCTTCGCCAGCAGCGCGTAGAGCGTGCGCTTGTCCATTTCCTTGGATACCAGCGCGACGCCGATGAAAATCGAAATCAGCAGCCCGATCACCGAAATGGCGCTCAGCCCCAGGCTCACGATCACCGTCTGCTCGATCCCGACCGAAATCTGTCCCACCGCGATGGCCGCCGCCATCATCAGTAGCGCGAAGAACACCAAGTTATACAGCACGCGGTCGCGCACTGCTTCGCGAAACGTATTCAACGCCACTACGCCGGCGCGCCTCATTTTCCGCTCACCTCAACCGCCGGCGCCTGCGCGCGATCGGCTTCCACAAGGTGCATGAAGTATTCTTCCAACGTGGCCTTTACCTGCGTCACCGATAGGATCTTTGCCCCCGCGATGCCCAGTTGCTGAAGCGCCGCGTACAACTCTGCTTCCGGTAGCTGTAAACGATAGCGCTTTCCCGTTTGCGTCGATTTCTTCAGCAAACATTGCAGTCCTGCTTCGGCGCCATCGTATTCAAAAAAAACTTCCATGGCCTGCGCCTTCATTCCTACAATCTCGTCCGGCGCTCCCACTCCGCGCAGCTTCCCGCCCACAATCACGCCGACGCGGTCGCACAGCATTTCCGCATCCGGCA
>Ga0208983_1000051_pt1 | contig 8752 bp, 6 predicted proteins | sample MedBloCARef_M2_FD_187841 | JGI IMG/M metagenome (GOLD analysis project Ga0208983, IMG submission 187841) | Forest soil microbial communities from El Dorado National Forest, California, USA - Mediterranean Blodgett CA Ref_M2 (SPAdes) (version 2) | ecosystem: Environmental > Terrestrial > Soil >...
CGTCCGGCGGATCGCCCGCGAGGCGCGCCCGCGTGATGCGATCTTGCAGCACCTGGAAGGCGTCGACCATCACGGTCGACAGGCCGGGGCGGTCGGGCGTGCCGAAGACCTTCCGCTTGATGAGACGCTCGGCCCGTCCGCGCAACCCGCCGCGCATCTTGAGCGCTTCGCGGCGCAGGTCGTCGTCGGCATCGGAGCCGTGATCCTGGATGACGGTGCCGCGGCCGAAATTGTCGGCATTGAGATTGACGCCGATCACCAGGCGCGCCCCGAAGGCGCGTGCCGCGGAGATCGGCAGCGGATTGACCAGCGCGCCGTCCATCAGCCAGCGCCCGCCGATCCGCAAGGGCGGGAAAATTCCCGGCAGCGCACACGAGGCGCGCACCGCGTCGCTCACCCGGCCGCGCGTCAGCCAGATTTCGTGGTTGGTGCGGATTTCGGTCGCGACCGCGGCGACCCGGATGGGCAACTCCTGGAAAGTGATGTCGCCGAGAATTTTCTCGAGCTGGGCGAACAGCCGCTCGCCGCCGATCAGTCCGGAGCCGGCGAGGCTGAAGTCGAGATAACCGAAGACGCGGCGGCGCGTGAGGTGCCGCGCCCAGGTTTCGAATTCGTTGAGATGGCCGGCCGCGTAGCAGGCGGCCGCGATGGCGCCGATCGAGGTGCCGGTGATCACATCGGGCTTGATGCCGTTCTGGACCAGCGTGCGGATGACGCCGATATGGGCAAAGCCGCGGGCGGCGCCGCCCGAAAGCGCGAGCCCGATCGACACGGGCTTGCCGCGATCGATCTCGCCGACGTCGGTGGAGCGGTCGTCACCGTTGGGCACGTGGCGTCTCAAAATATCCAGCATGGCGAGCACCTGCTTGACGCACAAGATCGGTCCGCCACCGACCCCGCACAAGAGGTAGATGCCACCTTGGTAAATCGGTTACCGGTCGGCCGTGACCGAGAAGCGGCTGTTGCGACATAAGAAGTGGCCGATCCTGTCTTAATGAATGGGGCTCGGGTTCGAGCGCCTGTATGGCGCGCCCTGGCCGGCGCGACGCCGGTTGCGTCATCCGCCGCCCTTGGGCCGCGTGAGCGAAAATTTCGTTTCAGGCGTGCCGACGAAATAATCATGATAGCCGGCGCGCGCGATCGGCCGCATCGCGGCGGTGTCGAGCTTGCCGTCCTTGATGAAATTATCGTCGATATAAACACCGACCACCTGTCCGAACACGACGTAGCGCTCGGTCACGTTGCCGGCGAGATCCGACAGGCGCACGGTCTGCAGCCATTTGCATTCGAGGGCGCAAGGCGAATCTTTCACGCGCGGCACCCGGACCAGGCGCGAGGGCGCGGACGCCAACCCCGTCTTCTCCATCTCGTTCACGCCGCGCGCGAATGGCGCCGACGTATCGTTCATCTGGTCGCGCAGATCATAGGTCGCGAGATTGCAGACGAACTCCCTGGTCTCCTCGGCGAAGACGACCGAATCCTTGCGCCCCTCGCTCGCGAACATCACGGTCGGCGGATGGTCGGTCAAACCATTGAAGAAGGAGTAGGGCGCCAGGTTGATCTCGCCCTTGTGGCTCATCGAGCTGATCCAGCCGATCGGACGGGGCGCCACGATCGCCTTGAAGGGATTGTAGGGCAGGCCGTGGTCGTTCCTGGCGGTCTCGTAGAACATGGTCGATCTCACATGCCGTAGCGCGTGACGATGTCGGACAACGGTGGCCGCGGCCGGTCTTCGGCTGTGGCCGCCGGCCTGCCGATATGGATGAATCCTGCGATCTTTTCGTGCGGCGCCAGCCCGAGCGCGTCGAGCGCCGATCGGTCATAGGCGTACCACTCGGTGATCCAATTGGCCGCATAGCCGAGCGCGTGGGCGGCGAACACCAGGCTCATGGCGGCGGCGCCGGCCGAGAGCACCTGCTCCCATTCCGGGATCTTCACGTGCGGGGCGGCGCGGCTCACGACCGCGACCACCAGCGGGGCGCGCGCCAGGCGTTTGCGCTCGTAGTCGATCTGCTCCGGCTTCGCGTCGGGATATTTGGCGCGGAACGCCTGTGCGATCGCCTCGCCAGCCTTGAGGCGCGCCTCGCCGTCGAAAACGATGAAGCGCCAAGGCACCAGCTTGCCGTGGTCGGGCACGCGCGACGCCACCGTCAGCAGCGTGTCCACCTCGGCGGCCGACAGGCCGGGCCCGGCCAGTTCGACCGGTTTGACCGACCGCCGGGTCTTCAAGAGATTGAGCGCATCCTGCATGTCTGGCTCCGGACAGCCCGAGCGCGTACCACGCGGCGGCTTGCTGAGAAAGGGGCGGCTTGAAATTGCCCTGATTCCAGTCGACAAGCCCAAATATGAAGCGGGTCGAGGGGAAGGGGGCGCGGCTGCGCGATCTGGCGGCGGCCGTGGCGATGCTGGCGGTGTTGATGCCGGGTTCGGCGTCGGCGCAGCAATCGCGTTCGGGCATGCCGGGAGCCCAGCAATTCGCGCCCTCGGGGGGCGCCGGCGCGATCGCGCCCGGCCAGACGCTGGTTCCGCAAGCTCTGGTCCCGCAAGGGACCGCGCCTGCCATCGCGCAGGGCGGTCCGCCGCTCGCCGCTCCGTCGGCCGCCATACCGGCCGGCCAGGTCGGGCTGGTGGTGAGCGCGCGCTACGGCCGCGACTTCGCGCAGCCGATCAATTCCAACCTGGTGTGGCGGGTCTACCCGGTCAGGCCGGATCAAGGCGGCGCATTCCGGCCGCTCAAGGAAGACAAGTCGGCGACGCCGACTTTCGTGCTCGCGCCCGGCGACTACGTGGTTCACGTCACCTTCGGGCTGGCGAGCGCGGTCCGCACCGTGCATCTCAAGTCCGACGTGACGCGCGAGGTATTCGAGCTTCCGGCCGGCGGGTTGCGCATGGAAGGCCGGGTCGGCGACGTGCGCATCCCGCCCGGTCAGATTTCGTTCGAAGTGTTTCGCGGCAGCCAATTCGAGCCCGGCGACAAGCGGGCGCTCGCGCCCGCGATCGCCACCGGCGACGTCGTGGTGCTGCCGGAGGGGACCTATCACATCGTCTCCAACTACGGCGACAGCAACTCGGTCGTACGCTCCGACATCCGGGTGCAGCCCGGCAAGCTCAGCGACGTGACGGTGACCCACCGTGCGGCGGTCATTACGCTCAAGCTGGTGAGCGAGCGCGGGGGCGAGGCGCTCGCCAACACCAATTGGTCCGTGCTCACGCCCGGCGGCGACGTGATCAAGGAATCGATCGGCGCATTCCCCAAGGTCATCCTGGCGGAAGGCGACTACCGGGCGATCGCGCGCAACAGCGGCAAGACCTACGAGCGGGAGTTCAAGGTGATCACGGGCGTCGACGGCGAGATCGAGGTGCTGGCACGCTGACCGGCGCCGCCGCCCGGTCGGTGCGCCTCACCATTATGATCCCCGCGCCGCCTTCTGCCGCCTCACGTCCGGCGGGACCGCCTCCTCGGCGAGTGCCGTGAGCGCCGCATCGAGCTCCGTGACCTGTTGGCCTTCCCGGCCGAGCCGGCGGATCGACACGCTGCGCCCGGCGGCCTCGTTCTTGCCGACCACCAGCAGCACCGGGACCTTGGCGAGCGAGTGCTCGCGGACCTTGTAGTTGATCTTCTCGTTGCGCAGGTCGCCCTCCACCCGCAATCCCAGACGGCGCGCATGGGCGACGACCTCGCGCGCGTAGTCGTCGGCGTCCGACGTGATGGTGGCGACGACCGCCTGCACCGGCGACAGCCAGAGCGGCAGATGGCCGGCATAATGCTCGATCAGGATGCCGGTGAAGCGCTCCATCGATCCGAACATGGCGCGGTGAATCATCACCGGCGTGACCTTGTTGGAATGCTCGTCGATATAGAAGGCGCCGAGACGGCCCGGCATGTTGAGATCGACCTGCACGGTGCCGCATTGCCAATCCCGGCCGATCGCGTCGCGCAGCACATATTCGAGCTTGGGCCCGTAGAAGGCCCCTTCGCCCTTGTTCAGCGTCCACGGCCGGCCCGACGCCTCGAGGGCGGCCCGCAGGGCGCTCTCCGCCTTGTCCCAGACCGCGTCGTCGCCGATGCGCTTGTCGGGCCGGTCGGAGAACTTGATGCGCACGTCGTCGAAGCCGAAGTCGCCATAGATCGACAGGATCTGGTCGTTGACCCGGAGCGCCTCCTCCGCGATCTGGCTCTCGGTGATGAAGATATGCGCGTCGTCCTGGGTGAAGGCGCGCACGCGCAACAGCCCGTGCAGGGCGCCCGAGGGCTCGAAGCGGTGGACCTTGCCGAACTCGGCGAGCTTCAGCGGCAGGTCGCGATAGGACTTGAGGCCGTTCTTGAAGATCTGCACGTGGCCGGGACAGTTCATCGGCTTGATGGCGTAGACGCGCTCGTCCTCTTCGCGCTTGGCGGTCAGGAACATCATGTCGTTGTAGGTCGGGATGTGGCCGGTGGTGACCCACAGCTCCCTGTCCATGAGCTGCGGCGAGTTCACCTCGACGAATCCGAAATCCTGCTGGCGGCGGCGGATATAGTTTTCCAGCGCCTGGAACAGGCTCCAGCCCTTGGGGTGCCAGAACACCGAACCCGGCGCCTCCTCCTGGAAATGAAAGAGGTCCATCTCGCGCCCGAGCCGCCGGTGGTCGCGCTTCTCGGCCTCCTCGAGCTGCTTGAGATAGGCGTCGAGCTCCTCTTGCTTGGCGAAGGCGGTGCCGTAGATGCGGGTGAGCATGGGGTTGCGTGCATCGCCGCGCCAATAGGCGCCGGCCACCTTCATGAGCTTGAAGGCGTTGCCGATCTTGCCGGTCGAGGTCATGTGGGGGCCGCGGCAGAGGTCGAACCAGTCGCCCTGCTTGTAGATCTTGATCTCCTGGTCGGGCGGGATCGCGTCCACCAGCTCGACCTTGAACAGCTCGCCCTTGTCGCCAAAAACCTTCTTGGTCTCCTCGCGCGACCACACTTCCTTGGTGAAGGGTTTGTCGCGCGCGATGATCTCGCGCATCTTCTTCTCGATCGCGGCGAAATCCTCCGGCGTGAACGGCTGGTTGCGGAAGAAATCGTAATAGAATCCGTTCTCGATGACCGGCCCGATGGTGACCTGCGTGCCGGGCCACAGCGTCTGCACCGCTTCGGCCAGCACATGCGCGCAGTCATGGCGGATCAGCTCGAGCGCGCGCGGATCCTCCCGGGTGAGGAATTCGATCTTGGCGTCTTTCCTGATGGGATCGGCGAGATCGACGACCGTGCCGTCGAGCGCCATCGCGACCGTGCGCTTGGCGAGCGAGGGGGAAATGCCCTTCGCGATGTCGAGGCCGGTGATGTTGTCGGGATATTCGCGGCGGGCGCCGTCGGGAAAGGTCAGCGCGACCATCATGCACTCCTGTTGCTCACTCGCTGCCTACGAACGCAGGTAAGCGTCGCGCAGGAGATAACGCAGCGGTCTGCGCCAGGCAACAGGCCGCCGAGGGGATTTGGGCGACGCGATTCACCACGCCATGGTGAATTCCGACTGGGGTATTGAAACCCGAAGTTGCGCCCTGCTAGCCTCAGCCTCGTCAATCCGATCAGGCTGCGACCCGCCCCATGACGTTCCGCCTTCTCGTTCTTCTGGCCGTGCTCGGCCTGCCGGCCGCTGCATCCGCCGGCCCGTCGATGGCTTCGGCGTCGGGCAAGCCCGATTCAACCCAAACCAAGCCAACCGAAACCAAGCCGACCCAGACCAAGCCGACCCAGACCAAGTCCGCTTCGCTGCCGCCGCCCATCGTGTTTTTTCTTGCCAAGGGCGAGCCGAATGCATGCGGTCCCGGATGCCAGGAATGGATCGCCGCCGACGGCACTTTCGATCCCGGCGCCGATGGCCGTCTGCGGGCGTTGCTGAAAAAGCTCGGCGGCCGCAAGCCGCCGATCTTCTTCCATTCCCCCGGGGGATCGATCACGGCGGGGCTCGGGATCGGCCGTTTGATGCGCGAGCGCGGCCTGACCGCGGGCGTCGGCTGGACGGTGCCGCAAGGCTGCGATCCGCGGCAGGCGCGCGAAGAGGCTTGCGACAAGTTGAAACGTTCCGGCCGCAACCTGATAGCCCAGCTCGATACCACCCGGACCATGTGCAATTCCTCCTGCGTCTACGCCATGGCGGGCGCCGCGGTCCGCAACATCGGGGCCGGCATTCAGCTCGGCATCCATTCGTCCTCGATCTCTTTCTCGCTCAAGCGCACGGATGAATCGGGGCATGTGACGCGGGTGCCCACGAAGGCATCGCCGGCGGCCATCCGCATGGCCCTGCAGGCGGGCTATGACCGGATCGCGGTCTATCTGCGGGAGATGGGGATCTCCCCCGGCCTTCTCGCCGCCGCGCGAGAAATCGAGAATGATCGCCTCCGCTTCCTGTCGCGCGGCGAGCTCGCCGCGTTCGGCATCGATCGGCGCGATTCCGTGGAAGGTGCGTGGTGGTTCGTCGACCAGCCGACGGGCGGAAGCGCCATGAAGGTGATCGAGGCGAGGGATCCCGCAGCGGGCGTATTTCGCAAGACGGTGCTGCGCCTGGCCTGCAGGAACACCAAAACGATCCGGTTCCAGATCGCCCGCGAGCTCGACGCCGACAGGGCGAGCCTGTCGATTCCATTGCGGGTGAGGGCAAGCGGCAAGGATTTCCCGCTCCCCCTTGGCGTCGCCGTTGCGCAAAGCGGCGACAAGCCGCCGCTCGAAGTCCGCAGTGCCGACTTGCCGCTGTCGGTGCTCACGGACGCGGCCCTCATCGTCGAGACCGCCGAATCGTCCGCACCGGTGCCCGTTTCGGCGGCGCCGCGTTTCGCCAAGCTGACCGCGCAGACCTCCGGTCCGTCGTTTGTCTCCCTGCTGCGCCGATGCGGCAATGACCCTGCGGTCGCTGATCGAGGGGCAGCGGATGAACGCGCGGCGTCTCTGCCCGCGCAGACCCGCGAGTCCGTGGTCCGGGCCGATAGCGGCGTTCAGGGGCGTGCCGAGGGAACTTTTTCCCCGGCGAGCGCGGGAAGCGAATCGAAAAACCCGTAACCTCCGATTCCCGATCGGTCTGCGTTTGAGCGCGTGATTCGGCGCCGACGCCGCGCCCGATCGCATTGACGCGCCAACCGGCAAGAATTTGGCGGCTCGGAGCGGTTCGGCGGCCGTAAATCGCGGTCCGACCGGGCAATCTGGGCGAAAATGCCTCACCGTGGCCGCACTGAGGTCAAATTGCCTGCCAACAATTAACCCCGTCCGATTTGCTCGATGTATCAAGCGTGCAAGGGGAGCGCCCGGCGCCCCGTCCAGATCGGGTGGTTGTTGCGCGAGGCCGGAATGCCGCATGAACGTCCGATGGGGCGTGCCGGCTGATCGTCGCGTTTACGGGGGAAATCATGGATGGCGCGCGGCCGGCGCTGACGTCTGAGCGGATTTATCGCGGCTGCGTGATGCTGTGCGCGGCCCTGATGATCGGCTTCGGGGGCGCTGAGTTGCGCGCCCAGGCCGCACCGGCGACCAGGCCGCTCGCCCCGGCGGCCAAAAAGCATGCCGCCCCCGCGCAGCCCCTGATCGCAACCCAACGCAAAGCGCCGTCCCGGCAAGCGGCCCACACCCACACGGCGCGACTCAAAAAAGTCGCGCGCGCCTCCAAGGCGGCGCGCAAGAAAGCGCGCGCAGGGATCGCCAAACCCGTGGTCGAGAAACGAGCGGTCGAGAAGCCCGCCGCCACCAACGACCCGGCCGCGGCCCTCGGCGAGCGAATCAACAGCAACACGGTTTCGGTCATCGCGGGCGAGCTCGGGTCCACCGACCTGGCGATCGCTCACGAGCTGTCCCTGGTGCTCGACGACGGCGACAATCTGCGCATCATGCCGATGGTCGGGGCGGGCGGCGGCCGCAACATCCGCGATCTGCGCTTCATGAAGGGCGCCGATCTCGCCATCACGCAACCTAACCTGCTCGCCCGCATGCGCCAGAGCGGCGAGATCGGCGCGATCGACGACAAGATCGTGTATCTCGCCAAGCTGTTCAATGAAGAGATGCATCTGGTGGTGCGGGCGGATGCCGGCGTCGCCTCGATCCAGCATCTTGCCGGACGGACGGTCAATCTCGGCGAGGCCGGCAGCGGCACGCAGAGCATCGCCCGTGATGTTTTCACCCGTCTCGGCATTGCGGTGCGCGAGGTCAACATGACCGAACGGGCCGCCATCGAGGGGCTTCGATCCGGCGACATCGACGCGACCATCGTGATCGGCGGCAAGCCCGTCCCCGCGGTGGCCCTGATGTCGGCCGGTTTCCGATTGTTGCCGGTGCCCTTCGTCAAACAGCTGCGCGAGGATTTCCTGCCCGCCATCCTGTCGAACGAGGACTATCCCGGATTGATCGAGCCCGGTCGCCGGGTCGAGACGCTCGCGGTCGGGTCGGTCCTGATCGCCTATAACTGGCCCAGGGACAGCGACCGCTACCAGAAAATCGAAAAATTCGTCGATGCGTTCTTCCCGCGGCTCGCCAAGCTGCAGGCGCCGCCGCACCACCCGAAATGGCGCGAGGTCAACGTCGCCGCAACCCTGCCGGGCTGGACGAGATTCGGCGCCGCGGAGGATTGGCTGCGCGACCACCGCGAGCCGAGCGCGGCCGCGCGCGAGCAGTTCGAGCACTTCGTGAGCACGCGTCAGGCCCGGGCGGGAACGGCGGAAGAACGCGAGCGGCTGTTTCAGGATTTTATGCAGTGGCAGCAGGCGCGCGAGCGCCGTTGAGTGCGGGCGGCGCGCAAGCGCCGTGGGG
>Ga0208983_1000052_pt1 | contig 8662 bp, 7 predicted proteins | sample MedBloCARef_M2_FD_187841 | JGI IMG/M metagenome (GOLD analysis project Ga0208983, IMG submission 187841) | Forest soil microbial communities from El Dorado National Forest, California, USA - Mediterranean Blodgett CA Ref_M2 (SPAdes) (version 2) | ecosystem: Environmental > Terrestrial > Soil >...
CGTGATGAAGACCGATGTGCGTAGCCTTGATCCCGATTTCCTCGTTTTTCCCACCTACAAGTGGCTGCTCGGGCCCTACGGGCGCGCTTTTCTTTACGTAGCGAAACGCCGCCAGGATGGTGTGCCGTTGGAGCAGACGAGCTACGGTCGCCGCGCCATCACCTCCGAGCGCGAGATTTACTACCGCGACGTCGAATTCGTCGCCGGCGCGCGCCGTTTCGACATGGGCGAGCGCGATCATTTCATCTCGCTGGAAATGGCATCGATCGGAATGGAGTTGCTGGCGCAATGGGGCTGCGACGCGGTGCAGGCGCGGCTGCGTGCGCTTACCGCGCGGCTGGCCGAGGGACTGCGCGATTGCGGCGTGATGGTCCCCGACACGTCGGTGCGCGCGCCGCATATCCTGAGCCTGCGCTTTCCGGCCGGCATGCCGGAAGGATTGATCGAGCGGCTGGCGGCGGAGCAGATCTACGTTGCGCCCAGGGTCGGACGCCTGCGCATCAGCCCGCACGTCTACAACGACGAGGACGACGTCGACCGCTTCGTGGCGACCTTTCGCCGGTTGGTGTGCAGGGCCTAGATTTTCTGCCGTTCGATCGTCGTCGAAATACGTCAGGCGTGCTGGCCCTTCGTGCGAGCGTCACGCCGGACTGCTACTATCATCGACGCCAATTCGGTGCTCATATCGAGCTATCGGCACAAGCCGAACAGCCCGGCCCGGTCATGCTTCGGCGTCACTGGCGCGCGCGGGAACAAGGGCGACAAGCAAGCCAACGATGTTTGCAACCCACACCCTAGGAGGAAATCATGTTGCGTATTCTCGTGCCTACGGCCGCGCTCGTTCTCGGCGCGGCGCTGGCGCAGCCGGCGGCTGCGCAATCGGGCGTCGAGCTCGTCAAGCAGGCCGTCGCCGCGCAAGGCGGCGCCGCCGCGATCGGCGCGCCCAAGACCACCATCATCAAGGGCGAGGCCAAGCATTGGGAGCCCGGGCAATCGTACTCGCCGACCGGCGAGGCGAGGTTCCTCGGCGACGCCACCTATACGCAGACCGTCGACAACGCGGCCCGCACCGCCCGCATCGACTGGGATCGCGACATGAAGTATCCGGCGGTCGAGCGGCTCAAGTACAGCGAGATCACCACGCCGACCACGAGGCCGACAATCATCAAGGGTGCCGATACCACGACCAATGTCATGATCGCGTCGCGCGCGACGTCGAGCACTTCGGGTCCGGTCATCGCGTCTCCTGACGGTCTTGCGGAAGTATGTCGGCTCGCATGTTCGACGCGAGCCGGCCGGTCAAATGCTCCGGCGATCAGATCGGCATCTGCATGATCTGTTGGTAGGAGGCGATGACCTTGTCGCGCACGGACACCAATGTGGTGATGGCGGTCTCGGTTTCGGCAACCGCCGTCACCACGTCGACCAGGTTGGATTTCTGGCCGGTCACCATGGCCTGCGTCTGGGCATCCGATTTCGCGCCCGCCGAGCTGACCGCGCCGAGCGCGTCCTTGAGGAGGGAGCCGAAGCTCGGGCCTTGGCCCGCCGCGTCGCCGATCGCCTTGTTGAGGCCGCCGAGGCCGGCGGAGGCATCGGTGATGCGCGCTATTTGTGCATAGGCGCTTGCGGCAATTCCGGGTGTCGCCATCATCCAGGTCCTTGTCAGCTGCGCAGAATGTCGAGGGTGCGTTGGATCATGCGGCGCGTCGCGCCGATCACGTTGACATTCGCTTCATAGGATCGCTGGGCGTCGCGCATGTCGGTCATTTCGACCAGCGAATTCACATTGGGATATTTGACGTTGCCGGCCGCATCCGCGGCCGGGTTGCCAGGCTCGAACCTGACCTGGAACTGGCTTGGGTCGGCGCGCACCGGGCCGAGCGACACGACCCGCGCCTCGAGCGAACGGTCGAGCTCGGCGCGGAACGTCGGTACCCGGCGGCGGTAGGGATCTCCCCCCGCGGTCTGGGCGGTCGAGTCCGCATTGGCGATGTTTTCCGAGATCACCCGCATGCGGCCGGCCTGGGCGCGCAGCCCCGACGCCGCGATGGCGATCGATTTCACGAAATCCATAGGTCACCTCCGGCTGATCTAGCCCTTGCTGCCGATCGCGTTCTTGATCAGGTTGAGGCCGCGGCTGTAGAGCTGGGTCGCGGCCTGGTAGTCCATGTTGTTTTGCGCCATCTTCATCATCTCATCCTCCAGGTTGACCGCGTTGCCGGCGGGCCGGACCTGGTACTGGTTGGGCTCTCCCCGAAAGCTGGCCGCGCCGCCGAAGCCTTGGAGGTGGCCCGCATTGGTCCGCGCCAGCTGCAGCGGGGCCGCACTCGGCGCGGACAGCGCGAATTTCGGCTCGTCGAGATCCTGCGGCCGGAAATTCGGCGTGTCGGAATTGGCGACGTTCTGCGCCAGAACCTGTTGACGTTGCTGATGCCACTGCATGCGGGTGCGGAGCATCGCGAAGATCGGTATGTCGGAAATGGCCATGAGCCCTCCTCACGTCGCTGGTTTGCGTCGCTGGGCAGACTTTGCCGGGTGTATGGTTAATGTCGGGTTAATTGGCCCGCGGGGCAGCCGACCCGCTCAGCTGCGTTTTCCCGTAAAATCCGCGGAAACGCGGATGTTTTGCCGCCGAACCCCGTTCCGTGTTAAGGATTCATTAAAGGCTTGCACGGCAAGTTTTGCCGCGGCCGTTAACCATATTTGGCGAGCCGGGTGAACGGCCCCACGACGCGGAGCGCGGAGAGAACCGATGTTCGAAGCACTTTTCGGCACCGAGATGCCGCTCGCCCTGCGCTTCTTTATCGCCTTCGTGATCGTGCTCGCGTTGATCGGGGCTGCCGCCTACCTGGTGCGCCGGTTCGGCGCGACCGCCCTCAATGCCGCCGTCGCGGCGCGCGGCCGCCAGCCTCGCCTGGCGGTGATCGACGCCGCAACCATCGACGGGCGCCGCCGTCTCGTCCTCATCCGCCGCGACAATGTCGAGCATCTGGTCATGATCGGCGGCCCGACCGACGTGGTGATCGAACCCAACATCGTGCGCGCGACCGCGACGGCGCCGGCTCGTGAGACGCCGCCGGCGCGCGTGACCGGCGGCATCGCCGATGCGCTGCCGCGCGCCGTGCCGCTGGCCGAAGGCGGGATGTGGCCGCTGCAGCCGGAGCCGCGCCCGCAGCGCGCATCGACGCCCGTGGAGGACGACGCCGCCGCCTGGACGTCGCAGCCGGAACCGCTCCCGCGCGCCGCCCCGGACATCCAACCGCGCGCACCGGCATCCGACCGCTTCGTGGGCTCCGCGCCTGATCTGTCGCGCGGCTTCGGCGAACCCGAGGCGCCCGCCGTGCCGCGCCGCGTCGCGGAACCGCGCCGTGCGGCCCCCTCGCCGGTCCAGCCGATCCCCGAAAACGAGGACCACAACCTCGCCGAAATGGCCCATCGGCTCGAATCGGCGTTGCAGCGGCCGCGAAAATCCGCCGAGCCGGAACCCGTGGCGCCGCCCGCGCCGCGCGGCAACGAGGCCGCGCCGGCCGAACCGAAGGCGGTCCGGCCCGAGCCGAAGCCGTCCGCCAAGCCCGCCTTCGACAGCCTCGAGCAGGAGATGGCGAGCTTGCTCGGCCGTCCGTCAGGAAAAGCGTGAAACTCGCCCCATCCAGCCGCCGTGTTCGTCTCGCGACGTTGGTGGCCGGAGTAGCGATCGTCAGCTTGCTCGCGGCGCCGGCGGGCGCCCAGGACGTCAGCATCAATTTCGGCCAAGGCACCGGCCTGACCGAGCGCGTCATCCAGATGATCGCGCTCCTGACGGTGCTCTCGCTCGCGCCCTCGATCCTGGTGATGGTGACGTCCTTCACCCGGATCGTCGTGGTGCTCTCGCTGCTGCGCACCGCGCTCGGCACCGCCACCGCGCCGCCCAATACGGTGCTCGTCTCGCTCGCCCTGTTCCTCACCGCCTTCGTGATGGGCCCGGCCTTCGAGCGGGCCTACGACGTCGGCATCAAGCCGCTGATCAACAACGAGATCACGACCCAGCAGGCGTTCGAGCGTTCGTCCGAGCCGCTGCGCGCCTTCATGCTCAAGAATGTGCGAGAGAAAGACCTCACCTTGTTCGTCGACATGTCGCGCGAGGCGCGGCCCGACAAGCCGGAGGACCTGTCGCTGCGGGTCCTGGTGCCGGCCTTCATGATTTCCGAGCTCAAGCGGGCGTTCGAAATCGGCTTTCTGCTCTTCCTGCCCTTCCTGATCATCGACCTCGTGGTGGCCTCGGTGCTGATGTCGATGGGCATGATGATGCTGCCGCCCGTCGTCGTGTCGCTGCCGTTCAAGCTGATCTTCTTCGTGCTGGTCGACGGCTGGAGCCTGGTGGCGGGCAGCCTGGTGCAGAGCTACGGCACCTGAGCGGCAGGTAGACCGACGGCCGCACGCGCGGACCGCACCGGGGCGGTCGTTGCCGGGGTCTCCGGCGCGCGCGATTGCTGGCCGCCCCCGAAGGCGGCATTCACCGGCGCGAAGGATCCGGTCGCGGGATAGCGCGAGCGCATATCGCGCAGGAACCCTTCGAGCGTATCGGCGGCAGCGACCGCGCGGGCGACGTCGCGGAAGTCCGCCGTGCTGGCGCTTTGCGGCGAGGTCGCGATCTCGAAGGCGCGCCGGTCGGCTCCTTCCGACATCTTGGCCGCATATTTGCCGCTGAACCGGTCGAGGCCCAGCTTGTCCTCGGCCAAGGCGTAGCCCACGGCGGCGCGTAGCAGATCGCTGCGCTCCGTATCGTTGAGCGGCTGCCAGTCGCGCCAGCGCTCGCCGTAGAGCAGCTCGATCTGCTCGGCCGCCTCGCGCCAGCGCTTGCCCGCCCACATGATGTCCGAGCGCAGCCGGATCGCCACGCGCTCCTCGATATTCGCGATGATCTCGAGCGCGACGTCGTGCCGCCCGGTATCCGACAGGGCGCGCGCCTCGAGCAGCAGGCGCTGATTGCGCAGCTCATTCGAGAGCTCGGCGGTGCGCGTCGTATTGAGGGCGGCAATCGCCCGGTCGGGCTTGTGGTTCATCAGGTAGATGACCGCGAGCCGCGTTGCCACCTGGGCGCGCGCCGCGCCCTGCAGACGATGGTCGACCTGGTGTTGCAACAATTCGGTCGCCTGGTCGAGGAGATCGACCGACACCAGCCGATCGGTCATGCGGCGGATCATCTCGTCGCCGCGCCGTCCGATCGGCGTCAACTCACGGAAGTCGTAGAACAGGCTGAGCGCGTCGATCGCCGGCATGGCGTCGCCCCTGCCCGCGAGGAACAGCGTGTCGAAGGAGGCCGCCGCCTCGTCCTGGATGCGGCGCGTCATCTCGGAATTGGGATGCGCCTTGAGGGCGGTGCGCATCACATGGAAGGCATCGCGGTAGCGGGTCTCCTCGGTATAGAGCCGCGCCAGGATCTGCAGCGCCTCGATCTCGGTTTCGTCGCCGCGCCAGGCGGCGGTGAGCGCCTCGAGGTCGGAAATGACATCGCTGCGCTGGAGATCGCCGAGCTGATAACGCAGCACGATCTCGCGCAGGCGGCCCTGGGCGGCGGCCGGACGGTTCGTCGAGTCGGCGGCGGCCCGATAGGCGGCGAGCGCGTCCTCGTTGCGGCCGAGCGCCTCGGCAAGCTTGCCGTTGAGCACGGCCACCACCGGGGCGAGGCTGGGCGGCAGGCCGACCTGATCCAATTCGTTGAGCTGGCTGGCGGCGGTCGCGAAATCACGCGCCTCCACCGAGGCGCGCACCGCGTCCCTGAGCACCAGCCTCTGCAGCTCGATCGGCAGCGTCGCGAGCGCGGATTCCATGCTGCGGAACGCCTCCCTGGCTTCCGCCCATTTGCCCTGCCGGGTATAGGCCACGCCGCGCCAGAGCTGCGTGTCGCTTTGCCCGGTGATGAGCGGGTTGGCGAGGTCCTTCAAGGCCTCGTCGGTCCGCGACAGCATGATATTGGCGACGGCATGCATCACGATGCCGGTGGTGTCCTCCGCGGAAGGGCGTTCGTCGCCGAGCGCGACGTCGAGCACCGCCTTGGCTTCGGCATACATGTCGCGGGCGAGATAGAACCGGGCGAGCTCGAGGCGCGGCACGGTGCGCTTGGTGTCCGGCGCGGCCGCGGCGGCGTTGAACAGCTTCATCTGGCGATCGGTGAAGTCGGCTTCCTGGTCGAAGCCCCACAGCTGGGCGTCGAACACGAGCGGGCGAAAGCCGCCGGTCCGCTTGTTGGTCGGGCCGCCCGCCGACATGGTGAGGCCGCTCGGCCTGCCGAGCACGACCTTGTCGGCCCCGACCTCGACGGTCAGGTCGTCGGCGAGCGGCTGGATCACGATGCCGTGGGTCGAGGCAAGCGCGCGGAACTCGACGAAATCCTGCTGCTTGAGAAAGCCACGTGCCGGCCCGAGCGCGGTGACCACGAACAACGTGTCGCCGACTTCCGGATCGTTCAACCGGTGCAGGGTGCGCGGTTCGTCGAACGGAACGATCGCGGTCGCGCGCGGCGCGCCGGTCGTGTTGCGGACGATGTTGAGCTGCCGCGTCGGTTCGAGCACGACTTCGCCGATGGTGACGGTCCAGGACGAGCCGTCCTCCGCGAAGCTGGTGAGCCGCGGCCGCTCCAGGGCGATGCGCACGACCTGCCCGTCGCGCGACGGCGAGATCGCGGCGGCGCGGATCGTGTGGGTGCCGTCCTTGGTGAGCGCCGCAAGATCGATCTTGGCGGCCGAATCGAACACCAGCCAGAGCGTATCGGCGCGGCGGAAGACCGCCGCCGGCGTCGGCGCCGCGAACGGGAAGGTCAGCTTGAGATTTTCGCCCTGGCGGCGCAGCCCGACGACGACCGGCCCGTCGGGATTGCCGGGCTGGACCATGTCGGCGCGGGGGCTGTCGGGTGGCGCGGTGGTGGCTGCGGGCTGATCGGCCGGCGGCGCGAGCATGGGTTGGGCCGCGGGCGGCGCGACAGATGGGGGCGTGGCAAGAATCGGCGCCGGCGCTGGCGGGGCCGCCGGTGGCGCTGCGGGCGCCGCTTGTGCGATCGGCGCGGCTTTGGCCGGCACAGTCAGCGGCGGTTTCATGGCCGCCTCGCCTTCCGGTGCCTCGCGCGCAAGGGGCGCCGGATTGGCTGGCGGGATCAGCTCGCTGCGATTCTTGCCGTCGATCGGCATGACGTCGAAGACATAGTTGTTGTCCTCGCGGAAGCTGCGGATGTCGACCTTGCCGATGAAACCGAAGGTGACCGACGCGGTCTGGCCGTCGGACGCGGTGGCGATCGACTCGATCGTCGGCGGCAAGGTCGATTTCGCGCCCGCGAGGTCGAATTTGACCGGCGCGTCGAACACGAGCTTGACCTGCTCCTGCGATCGCTCGGTCGAGACCGGCATCAGCTCGGGCAATTCGAACACATAGCGCGTAAAGGTCGGCTGATGGGCGACGCGGACGCGTGCCAGCGGCACCGGGCGCGCGCGCGCGATCGCGCGTTGCTCGCGCTGCTTCTTGTCGGCCTCGCGCGCCCGCTTGGCGAGTTCCTCGACCACCTCCTGGGGCAGGCTGGGCGGGGCTGCGGTCCAGCTATCCGGCAGCAGGTCGATGAACAGCCGTTCCGCGGCCATCATCGAGTTGACCGTCACCTTGCGGCCGAGCGCAATCCGCACCGCCATGCCGTCCGGATCGCTGCGGGCGGCGCTCACATAGCCCGGTGCGTTGGTCGACAACCGGTCGACGGGGGCGCTCACCTTGGTCTTGAAGCTGATCACCAGGATGCCGTTCGCCATGCGGACGTCGGCGTCGATCTCCTCGCCAAAGCGGAACACGATGCGGGCATAGCCGCCGCTGGTATTGACCGTGATGTCGGCCTTGATCGGCTCGGCCAGCGCGGGCCGCATCCCCGCCAGGACGAAGAGAAGCGAAGCCTGGAGCAGGACCGCAATCGCCCGCAGCCCGCGCCGCGCGGTTGCGCGCGCGCGATAATGCGCGACTGCGGTGGCTCCGGTGTGCATTTTGTCGGTCATGACGCGTACTGCGCCGGGTTCCCTCGGGCGCAAACTCGTCAACGCGCCTACGCCGCCACCCTAGGCCTTTGCGTTTAATGAGGCGTTAATCCAATCGAAGATAATCGCCGCTATTTCAAAGGCTTACGATGAAAGCCAGGAAATGCGGGATTTTCGGCGCAGCCGGATCAGGAACAGCCTCTATTTGGCCCGACCCTCGATCTTCGGCAGTTCGACCGGCGGCGGCACCGACTCGGTGCCGCTGGCGCGGTTGGCGAGCTCGACGGTGAGGCGTTCGGCCATCTCGGGCTGCATTTGCGCCATGATATCCGACATGCGCCGGGGATTGATCAGCGAAACCACATCGATCAGCACGCGCATCTCCAGCCGATCGAAGATCTTGGCGGCATCCTTCGCCCTCATGTTCTCATACATGGTGACGAGACCCTTGAGGCGTGCGGCGTCGGCCTGCTTCTTCTGCTGCGCCGCGCCGCCGAGCTGCGACTCCATGCCCTTGATCTCGTCGACGCGCCCGTCGAGCCGCTTTTCCGCCGACTTGAGCAGATTTTCGCGGATCTCGAGCTCGCGCGCCCGCGCATCGAGCTCCTGGCGACGTTCGCCGAGCCGTTCCAGGATCGCGCGTTCGGCGGGCGACGAGACGGCATTGGGATCGAGCG
>Ga0208983_1000053_pt1 | contig 8651 bp, 8 predicted proteins | sample MedBloCARef_M2_FD_187841 | JGI IMG/M metagenome (GOLD analysis project Ga0208983, IMG submission 187841) | Forest soil microbial communities from El Dorado National Forest, California, USA - Mediterranean Blodgett CA Ref_M2 (SPAdes) (version 2) | ecosystem: Environmental > Terrestrial > Soil >...
AGCTCGCCGCCAAGCTCACGGAGAACATGGAGCCCTTCGCCGGCAGCGAGCGGACCGAGAAGCTCGGCCGCTGCCTGTCGTCGATCGAAAGCCTCAAGAGCGTGCGCGACCTCACCGGGCTCCTTGCCTTGCCGGAAGGATCGGGCGTTGACGACGCCAAGGTAGAGTGAGGGACGTCCGGCCGCGCGCCCTTCAACCCGGATCGTTGGGGCCCTGGCCCGGAATGGTGCCGGGCGGCAGCGCGTAGCAGGCGTCGGCGACCGCGCCCGGCGTGGTCCACCACACCCGGTCGCGCTTGGCATGCGTCACGCAATGCGTCAGCGCCTTGCGCAACGACGGCATGCGGAACGGCTGCCCCATCACGAAGGGATGCAGCGACAGCGTCATCACCAGCGGCTGGTCGCGGCATTGCTCGATCATCTCGTCGAAGCCGTCGACGATCATGTCGGCGAAATCCCGCGCCGTGCCCTCGCGATGGATGATCGCGGCGGAATCGTTGAGCTCCGCCGGATAGGGCACCGAGAGGATCGGACCGGCGCGCGTCTTGAGCCAGAACGGCTGGTCGTCGGCCGGCCAATCCATCACGTAGCTGTAGCCCGCCTCCTTCAACAGGTCGGGCGTGGCGTTGCTTTCGGACGCCGCCGGCCCCATCCATCCTTTCGGCGGACGGCCCTCGCGGCGGGTGATCTCCTGGGTCACGTCGTCGATCAGGCGGCGCTCGTCGAGCTCCCACAGGTCGCCCTGGCGCTCCGCATTGGTGCGGCCATGGCCGACGACCTCGTCGCCGCGCTTGCGGATGCGCTCGCAGATCTGCGGGTGATATTCGTAGAGCAGCGAGTTGATGTTGTGCGCGGCGGGCAGTTTCAGCTGGTCGAACAGGTCGAACATCCGCCAGATGCCGACCCGGTTGCCGTAGTCGCGCCAGGAGTAGTTGCGCTGCTGCTGCGGCTCGCCCTTCTTGGCCGGATCCCAGCCGGTGCCCTTGCGATAGGCGTAGACCTCGATGTTCGTCGTCGCGCAAAAGGCGAGCCGCTTGCCGTCCGGCCAGGAATAGTCCTTGCGCTCGCCGATGACCGAATAGTCATAGCGGTTGTGCTTGGGAAGCGTCAGCATCGATTTTCCTCCGTCGGTCACGCGAGACATCGTCTGCCGGCGCCCGCGTCGGTGTCGCACGGCGCCGAATTGCGCCGATACTCATACATCGGCGCACCCGCAAGCGCGATGACCCTGCGGCTGTGCTGTGATCGAGGACGGTGTTGCGGCTATCCGCGCGCCTGTCCCCCCGGCGGCTTGATCGCGCGTGCGCAAAAATCGGTGTCGTGCTCCAGCACGCTGACCGCCGTGAAGCCCGCACTCAGAAGCGTCTCGGCCAAGCGGTCTTTCGATTGTCCCGAATGGCGTGTAAAGCCGAGCGCCAGCGCGCCGCCCGGCTTGAGCACGCGGTGGACCTCGCGCAGGCCGCCGATCGCATCCGGCCATGTCTGCATGGAGTTGATGGCGAGCGCCCGGTCGAAGGTGCCGTCGGCGAACCGCAAACGCTCGACCGAGCCGCGCTGCAGGCTGACCCGGCCATGCGCAATCGTCTCCGCGTTCCGGGCGGTGGCTTGCTCGACCATCTCCACGGACTGATCGACGCCCGCGATATGACCTGCCGGCGTCTCGGCCAACAGCGCGATGGCCACGCCGGGCCCGAAACCGATTTCGAGTATGTTGTCGCGCTCCCGTATCCCGAGCTGGCCGACCACCCAGGCGGCGCAGTCGCGATTGGATCGCGCCATGATCCTGCCGCCCAGGCGTCCAAAGATGCCTTCGGGCCGGCCGAACATGCGCATCAGAATGTTGCGTGCGAAGCTCATCGGTCGCTGGCCAATATGCACCAACGCCTTCACGGAATTCAAACGCCGAACACCGTTTCCGGCCGTATGGCCGCCTCACCCGATCGCCGCGGCCGCCTTCTTGGGCTGGGGTATGGCGTTTTCGTGCGCCGTCGTAGTGATCGCGCAAGACGCGGCCGTCACGATGCCGGCCTGCGCGACATTGTCGAGAAAGCAGCGCGCGCTCTCGTCCCAGCTCATGGACTCGGCATAGCGGCGGCAGGCGGCGCGCGGAAGCGCCAGCGCCCTGAGGCAGGCGGCGCGCAAGTCCTCGTCGAGCGCCGCCACCGGCGCGTTCCCGACCACATCGCGGGTCGCCGCGACCGGAAAGCCCGCGACCGGCGTCCCGCAGGCGAGCGCCTCCAGCAGCACCAGCCCGAATGTATCGGTGCGGCTCGGAAACACGAAGACATCGGCGGCGGCGTAGATCCTGGCCAGCTCCTCGCCGTGCTTGGGGCCGAGAAAGATCGCCTTGGGACACAGGCGGGCCAGTTCGTCGCGCGCCGGGCCCTCGCCGACCACGACCTTGGTGCCGGGAAGGTCGAGCGACAGGAAGGCGGCGATGTTCTTCTCGACCGCGAGGCGGCCGACGGTGAGAAAGATCGGGCGCAGCAGCCCGAGACCGGCGTCGGGCCGCGGCCGGAACAGCCCGGCATCGACCCCGCGCGGCCAGCGCAGCACCCGCCTGAAGCCGCGCCCCGTCAGTTCGTCGGCGAGCGAGGCCGTGGCCGTCATGGTGCCGCGCCCGCCATTGTGGAACCAGCGCAGCCAGCGCCAGCTCAGGCGTTCGGGAATCGGCCAGCGCGCCGCCACATACTCGGCAAAGCGTGTGTGGAAGCTCGTGGTGAATGACCGTCCGTGCGCGCCGCAATACCAGCGCGTGACGAGGCCGATCGGGCCTTCGGTCGCGATATGGATGGCGTCCGGATTGATCTCGGCGATGCGCGCCGCGATCCTGCGCGGGCTCGGGAGCGCGACCCGGATGCCGGGATAGCTCGGCAGCGCAATCGTCGGCATGCCCTCGGGCGTCAGGAATTCGATCTCGACGCCGCGACCCTCCATGGCTTTCGCCAATGCGGTCAAGGTGCGCACCACGCCATTGACCTGCGGAAACCACGCGTCGGTTGCGACCAGAATACGCATTACGCGGCTCTGGCCCCCGCAAGCCCGGCCTCGGGTGCGGCGCGACGCGCGTCCCGCACCCAGGAGATGATCTCGAATTGCCCGTCCGGATGCTCGACGGCCGCGCAGCAGCTCTCGACCCAGTCGCCGCAATTGATGTAGCGCACCGCGCCGATGTCCCGGATGGCGGCGTGGTGAATGTGCCCGCAGACCACCCCGTCCGCCGCGTGACGGTCGGCCTCGATCGCAAGCGTGCTCTCGAACGCCCCGATATAGTTGACGGCGTTCTTGACCTTGAGCTTCGCCCATTGCGACAGGGACCAATAGGGCAGGCCGAGCCGGCGCCGGATGCCGTTGAACGCCGTATTGAGGATGAGCGCGAGCCGATAGGCGTGGTCGCCGAGCAGCGCCAGCCAGCGCGCGTGGCGGACCACGAGATCGAAATTGTCGCCATGCGTCACGTGATAGCGCCGCCCGTCGGCCGCGAGGTGCAGCGCGTTTTCGACCACCTCGACGCCGCCGAAATGCGTGCCGTAGAAGTCGCGCAGGAATTCGTCGTGGTTTCCCGGAATATAGATCAGGCGCGCGCCTTTACGCGCCTTGCGCAGGAGCTTCTGCACCACGTCGTTGTGGGAGGTCGGCCAGTACCAGCTCGACCGCAATTGCCAGCCGTCGACCACGTCGCCGACCAGGTAGATCGTGTCGGCATCGTGGTGGCGCAGGAAGTCGAGCAGCTGGTCAGCCTGACATCCGCGGGTCCCGAGATGCACGTCGGATATGAACAATGCACGAAACCGTCGCGTCGTCTCGCTTGGCGTGGCCATTCAGCATTCCATCGGAAATCGCCTTCACGTGACGGATAGTCGATTCGTATCTCAAACTGATGACAAACAACGGTGGACAAGACGCGCCGCCGCGTCCCTTTGTCGTAAATCTGTCGCCGGACGGTGAGAAGCTTGATGCCGAGTCACGAAGCTTTACGGGGTGCGGGGACGCCGATTGCTCGCTCGGGGGTGGAAAGCTGCGACGGCGGTCTCATCGCAAATTCGCTGGAGCAGGGTCGGCCTCCTGCTGAGCGCGACCATCATCGCGATCTCCTTCGCCATTCTGTGGCACCGCCTGCAAGGCCTCGACATCCCGCGGGTCGTCGCGACGCTCGCCGCCATGCCGATCCACAAGGTCGTCGGCGCCGCCTGCGCCATCGCGGCCGCCTACGGCACGCTCACCTTCTATGACTGGTTCGCGTTGCGCACCATCGGCGCCTGTCACGTGCCCTACCGGATCGCCGCGCTCGCGAGCTTCACCAGCTATTCGATCGGTCACAATATCGGCGCCACGGTGCTGTCGGGCGGCGCGATCCGCTATCGCATCTATTCCTTCTGGGGGCTTCGCCTCGTCGATATCGCCAAAATCTGCTTCGTGACCGGGCTCACCTTCTGGCTCGGCAATCTCACGGTGCTCGGGCTCGGCATGGTCTATGTCCCGGAGGCGGCGAGCGCCGTCGATCACCTGCCGCCCTGGGCGAACCTGGCGATCGGCGTCGCGGCGCTGTGCGTCCTCGCCGGCTACATCGCCTATGTGCAGCTCGCGCCGCGCTCGTTCGGCTCGGACCGGTGGCGGATCACGTTGCCGAACGCTCGCCTCACGGCGCTGCAGATCCTCATCGGCATCGCGGATCTGTTCTTCTGCGCGGTCGCCATGTCGCTGCTGATTCCGTCGGAGCCGGCCATCGATTTCGTCGCGCTCGCGGTGATCTTCGTATTCGCGACGTTGTTCGGTTTCGCCAGTCACGCGCCCGGGTCGCTCGGCGTGTTCGACGCCGCCATGCTGGTCGGCCTCGGCCAGTTCAACAGGGAGGACATGGTGGCGGGCCTGTTGCTGTTCAGGCTGATATATTTCATCGTCCCATTCGGGCTCGCCTTGCTGATCGTCGGCGCCCGCGAATTGTGGCTGGCGGTCTCGCGCGCCAAGCCGGTTGCACGCCCGGATTGCTGGCCATAATCTCCGCTGTCCGTCGCTTGCGGCCCTTGCCCATCATTCCCGGGATCATATCTATCGAGCTTGCCGGCCATGCGGGCCGTTTGGAACCTGCGGCAACACAGAGAGTTGACTTGGAATTGTAGCCGCGTCCCTCCTATTACCGAGCGTAGCCATGGCCCAGACTGCTCCCGCACCCCCCGGGCCTCCGTCCGCCCCCGTCGCGCCGCTCGAAGGCGACATCCGGCAGGATCTCCGCTCGACCTCGATCCAGGCCTTTCGCGAGGTGCGTGCCGAGACCGAGCGGCGCGCCGCGCCTCTGTCGGCAGAAGATCAAGCCGTCCAATCGATGCCCGACGCGAGCCCGACGAAATGGCATCGCGCGCATACGACCTGGTTCTTCGAGCAATTCCTGCTCGCCCCGCACAGGGACGGCTACACGCCTTTCGACGCGCGCTTCGCCTTTCTGTTCAACTCCTATTATGTGGCGGCGGGTCCCCGCCATGCGCGCCCGAAGCGCGGCCTCATCACGCGGCCGACGAGCCAGGAGGTCGCCGCCTATCGGGCCCATGTCGATGCCGAGGTCGAGAAGCTGATCGGCGACGCGCCTGCCGACAGGATGAGGGAGATCCTCCGGATCCTCGAGATCGGACTCAATCACGAGCAGCAGCACCAGGAGCTCATGCTCACCGATATCCTGCACGTGTTCGCCGAGAATCCCGATTTCCCGGCCTATGATCCGGCGTGGCGCATGCCTCACGCTGGCGCCAAGAACGCAAGCGGGTTCGTCGACGTCGCGGAAGGGATCCGCACCATCGGCCACCAGACCAAGGGCTTTTGCTTCGACAACGAGCAGCCCGCCCACCGGGCGCTGGTCGGACGGGTGTCGGTCGCGCGCGGTCTCGTCACCAACGGCGACTGGCTCGAATTCATCGCCGACGGCGGATACGAGCGGCCCGAGCTCTGGCTTTCGGATGGCTGGGCGACGGTCGTCGCCGAAGGCTGGACGGCGCCGGGCTATTGGCGTTGCATCGACGACCGCCTGTTCGCGGGGACGCTGGCGGGGCTCGCGCCGGTCGATCCGGCGCTGCCGGTATGCCACGTCAGCTATTACGAAGCCGACGCCTTTGCGCGCTGGTCCGGCAAGCATCTGCCGGCCGAGGCGGAGTGGGAGGTGGCGGCGCGCGGGAGCGAGCTCGACGCGGTATTCGGCACCGTGTGGCAATGGACCCGCAGCGCCTATTTGCCCTATCCGGGCTATCAGCCGGCGAGCGGCGCGCTCGGCGAGTACAACGGCAAGTTCATGGTCAACCAGATGGTGCTGCGCGGCAGCTCCTTCGCGACCCCGCGCGGGCACACGCGCGTCAGCTACCGCAACTTCTTCCCTCCATCGGCACGCTGGCAGTTCACCGGACTGCGGCTCGCTGACTTTCCGGCCTGACTCCGCGGAGAACCCAGACCATGAACGTGCTCGCCAGAACCAGCGCGGCCGCGCGGCCGCAAATGTCCGACTTTGCGCTCGACGCGATGGCGGGCCTATCGGCCGAGCCCAAGACGCTTCCCGCCAAGTATTTCTACGACGACGGCGGCTCGGCCCTGTTCGAGGCCATCACGGCCTTGCCCGAATATTATCCGACGCGGACCGAGCTCGGCATTCTCAAGGAACGCGCCGGCGAGATCGCGCAATTGATTCCGTCCGGCGGCGCGCTGATCGAATTCGGCAGCGGCTCGACCGCGAAGGCGCGCATCGTGCTGGACGCGGCGGCGGTCGCCGCCTATGTGCCGGTCGACATCTCGGCGGGGTTTCTCAGCCAGGAGGCGGCGCGGCTCGGGCGCGACCTGCCGGGTCTGCGCATCCTGCCGATCGCGGCCGACTTCACCAAGCCGTTCGAGCTGCCGCCCGCCATTCGCTTGCGCGCGCGGGTGGGCTTCTTCCCGGGCTCGACCATCGGCAATTTCGAGCCGCCCGAAGCGGCCCGCTTCCTGCGTCATGCCGCCGCTCTGCTCGGCCGCGGCGCACATTTCATCGTGGGCGTGGACCTGATCAAGGATGTGGCCGTGCTCGACGCCGCCTACAACGATGCGGCCGGCGTGACGGCGGCGTTCAACCTCAACCTTCTGCGCCGCATCAATCGCGAGCTCGGCGCCGATTTCGATCTCAACCGCTTCCGCCATCGTGCCTTCTTCAACCGCGCGCGCAACCGCGTCGAGATGCACCTCGCGAGCAGCGCCGCGCAGGACGTTCGTCTGTGCGATCGCACGATCTCGTTCGCCCGCGACGAGACGATCCACACCGAGAACAGCTATAAATACTCAGTGGACTCGTTCCAGGCGTTGGCGGCGGACGCCGGCTGGTCGCCCGTCGCGGTGTGGACCGACCCCGACCGATATTTCTCGCTGCACGCCCTGGCGCTGCGCTGACGCGCCTAGTTCGTAGCCCGGATGGAGCGACCGCGCCTTCGCTCGCTGCGCGAGCTACGGCGGGTCGGAGCCGGGCGAGTTCGCCGACCCGCCTTCGCTCACTCCGCGAGCTACGGCGGGCTTGAGTCCGCCGAAGCACCGAGTGCGTAGGCGGAAGCGCGTAGCGCGAAGGTGGAAGCGCAATCCGGGTCGGCCCTAGGCATTCCGTTTCACGCCATGCGGGCTACGGTCGCGGGGCGGCTTGTGGGGCCTCGCAGGAAAATGCTCTAAATCGCATCCAGCCATGGGGGAGGGGACGCCTCGCTCGCCTGCGCTCAACCGGAGAAAGAGGACCAAGATGAAAATCGTGAGTTTCGAATCGCCCACGGGCCTGCGGCTCGGCGTCGTCGAGGGCGACCAGGTCGTCGACCTGCAGGCGGCCGACCCCAAGGTGCCGACCGATCTCGGCGCGCTGCTCGCCGGCGCCAACGGCGATCTTTCCGGTATCAAGGGTCTCGCCGGGCGCGCGCCCGCTTCGGCCCGCCGTCCGCTCAAGGGCCTCAAATACGCCATGCCGGTCGGACGTCCGGGCAAGATCATCTGCCTCGGCCTGAACTATCTCGAGCACGTCAAGGAAGGCTCGCAGCGCGACAACATCCCGAAATTCCCCACCATCTTCATGCGCTGCCTGACCTCGATGGTGGCGCATGAAAGCCCGATCATCCGGCCGCGCGTCTCCGAGACGCTCGACTACGAGGCCGAGCTGATGCTCATCGTGGGCAAGCCCGCGAAGCATCTCACCATGGCGAACGCGACCTCCTGCGTGGCCGGCTATTCCTGCTCCAACGAGGGCTCGGTGCGCGAATTCCAGCGCAAGACCACCCAGTGGGACATGGGCAAGAACTTCGACCGGACCGGCGGCTTCGGGCCCTGGATGGTGACGGCCGACGAATTGCCCGACGCCGGCAAGGGGCTCAAGATCGAAAGCCGGCTGAACGGCAAGGTCATGCAGTCCGACAACACCGACAACATGATGTTCCCGGTGCGCGAGATGCTGGTCTATCTCACGCAGGGCATCACGCTCGAGCCCGGCGACATCATCTTCACCGGCACGCCGTCGGGCGTCGGCCATGCCCGCAAGCCCAATCCGGTCTGGATGCGGCACGGCGACACCTGCGAGGTCGAGATCGAGGGCATCGGCGTTCTGCGCAACCCGATCGAGGACGAGAAGGCTTGACGACATGCGACCGCCGCCGCCTTCGGGCGGCGGCGCGCGCC
>Ga0208983_1000056_pt1 | contig 8579 bp, 7 predicted proteins | sample MedBloCARef_M2_FD_187841 | JGI IMG/M metagenome (GOLD analysis project Ga0208983, IMG submission 187841) | Forest soil microbial communities from El Dorado National Forest, California, USA - Mediterranean Blodgett CA Ref_M2 (SPAdes) (version 2) | ecosystem: Environmental > Terrestrial > Soil >...
CTCTTTTTCCTTTTTCTCAGCCACTGCCGGTGCTGCTGGCGGCGCTGGCTTTTCGCCCCAGATATACTGCGCAAACCACTTCTCATTTTCTTCCATCACCGCGCGCTGCTGCTTCGGTTTTGTAATCCCGTGCCCGAATCCTTTGTACACCACCATTTTCACCGGAACGCCCCGGTCTTCCAACGCCTGCCGCAATTCATACGCGTTCGGTATGGGCACACGGCGATCATTTTCTCCGTGCTGGATCAATGTCGGGGTTTTCGCTTTCGCAATATACGAAATTGGCGAAGTCTTCCGGTAAATCTCCGGATCGTCCCACGGCGTGCCGTGCAGATACTGCTGCGTGAAAGGCGTAATGTCCGTATTCACGTAATACGTCATCCAGTCGGAAATTCCCGCGCCCACCGAAACCGCCTTGAAGCGGTCGCTCGACGCCGTGATAAACGCGGAAATGTACCCGCCCTGGCTCCAGCCCATCGAGCCCAAGCGGTCCTTGTCCACCCAGCCTTTCGCGATCAGCGCATCCACTCCGGAAATCACGTCGGCATAGTCCCCGACGCCGAGATTGCGCACGTTCAGCGCGCGGAATTTTTCGCCGTAGCCCGCCGATCCCCGGTAATTCGGCTTCAGCACGAGCGCGCCCTTGGCCACAAACCGCTCAATCGGATAGTAACGGTCGGCGTTCACGATCGGCTGATCCACTCCCGTCGGCCCGCCATGAATTACCACCAGCAACGGGTATTTTTTCCTTGGATCGAAGCCGGCCGGCTTGTAAAGGACTCCCTCAATCGTTGTTCCGTCCGCCGATTTCCACGAAATCACTTCACGGTGCGCCAATGTAAATCCCTTTAGCTGATCGCCCATCGCCGTCAACTTCTTGCCCTCCCATGGCGCGACATTGGACGAATACACCTCTGCATATTGATTTTCGAGCGCCGCCCGGTAAGCCACCTGCCCGTAGTCCTGCGAAAGTGAAAAAGAAACGGACGCCATGCGATCCGGCGCGCTCAGTTTTTCGATGGCCTTTGTCGCCGGATTCAACCGGAAGAGATGCGCGAACGTTTTCTGCTCGGCGGCGAAATAAATCCCATCCGGTCCCCAGCCGATGAGTCCCGGATCTTCATCGAAGGCTTCCGTTAGGATCTGAGGCGTTCCGCCCTCCGCGGCCACCACTGCGATCTTTACATTCGTATAGTAGTAATATTTCCCGCCCGCCGCCGTTTCGAACGCGATCTTTTTCCCATCGGGCGACCACTTCGGGTTCGTATCCGGCCCCGGGGTACTCACGATTTTCTTCAGCGCGCCGTCGCTTACTGTCACAACGTACAAATCAGCCGTCTCCGACGAAATCAGGTCCGGATCTTTCTGCGCGCTGAACGCGATGCGCGTCCCGTCCGGCGACCACGAAAACTCTCCCAGGCTGAATTTATCGCCTTCGGTCAAACGCTTCGGCTCGGCAGCCGGCGCGCTTCCTCCGGGAACCTCAATGGTCCAAAGATGCGTCATCTGGTAATCGGCGTGAACCACCGAATACTCGCCGTATTTTTCTTTGCGGTCTTTCAGCGTCTTCGGCTCCGGGTCCGTCATCGAAAAAGCAATCCGCGCCGAATCCGGCGCCCAGTCGAACGCATTCACGTCATTTTCGGTTTTAGTAAGCTGCTGCGCTTCGCCGCCGTCTGCCGAGATCACATACAACTGCTTCTTGCCCTCGGGTGTTCCCGTGATTTGCCCCGGCCGATCGGAAAGAAACGCGATCCATTTCCCGTCCGGCGACCATGCCGCGTTCGTGCTGGATTTTTTCGCCGACGTCAACGCATGCGATTCGCCCGTCGCGATGCCTGCGATCCACAAGTTCCTTTCGAACGCATTCTCTTCCCAATTCGTCTTCTGCAGCTCGTAAACGACGCGCTTCCCATCTGGCGAAATCTTCGGATTGAACGCGCTCTTCCATTCCAGTGACTGGTCGATGGCCGGCGTCTTGGAAGCGGTTGCCTGCGCGGCCTTCCCCGTCTCCTGCGCTGCAGCAGGAATCGCGAGCAATCCGTACACCGCGAGTACAACGGCAATCAAAGACACCTTTCGCATCGCTCCGTACCCCCATTTATTGCAAGAGAAAGGAACTCAATCTTTGCGGTTCCAGCGGATGAATCCGATGAACAGGCCAATTCCCACGACGGCAAATCCCAGGTAGATGTGCCAGCCATGCAGCAGCGTGGCAGACACGATCGCGCCCGCGGCGGACAGCATCATCAAAAGGGCAGCCCTGCCCTTCGTTAGTCGCTTCTGTTCGGCCACTCGCGGTTCGCTTCTCGCCCTTGCGATGCCCACTCTGCACCGCGTGGGCGTTTATCCCTGGCCTTAAGTTCTCGCCAACTCCCGGCTCAGGTACACGATCTGCCCTACATGATGATACGCATGGCCCGCGCAACGCACGAAAATTTGAAAGCGATCCGCGGCTTCCGGTTCCCGCTCGGCCGTGTACGCCTTTCCCCAGTCCTCCGCCTTCTGCTTTCGAATCGTCGCCACCACCATGGCAATTGTCCGGTCAAATGCCCGCAGCGCTTCTTCCTTCGGCGGCGGCTGCTTGTCCGTAAACTCGCGGTCCCGGTCCCGCACGTATCCCGTCTCCGCAACACGTGCTCCGATGTAGTAATTCAAATTACCCGTCATGTGCAGCACCAGGTGTCCAACGCTGTTCCCGTAAGGATACGGCTTACGCCAGAACTGTTCGTTCGAAAGCGGGTCCACCCACTTGTGTAAGTGCGCTGCAATATATTCGTAATATGCTGTCAGCCCCGCAACCACCGTTTCGTTCACTTCTGCCATGAAGAAGAGCCCCTTTGCACCCATCCTGTGAGTTACCTAAATGAACTCCAGCGCCGCCGGGCTTATTCCCCCTGGCGAGACGCGCTACTCCGGCTATTCTCGTACAGGAGGTCTTTCCATCGTTTCCAATCGAATCTTGGAACGCCGACAATAGCCCGTCTCTGCCAAATGTCAAGCAATTCACTTTCGCGCGCGTCTTTCAGGAGGCTTCCACGGCCACTGCATTGAGTCTCTTCTCGTCTGCTTTTTCTCTGCGGTTGCGGGCCCCCTCTCACTTTTGCACAATCCTCAAGGGGGGGTCCTTCCGTACTATTGACCCTGTTACCAAGCCCCACCGACACTGGTTACAGATGGCTCGCTACTCCGCCTTTCTCGGGCGTCGCGTGGAGGTGCAATATCGCGCCGGCGATATCCTTCTGCCCGCCTCCGGCACTTTTGTCGCCGATTCGGGCCGCTCCATCTTTCTGGAACAGAATTTCGAGCAGCGCGGACAGCACAGGCACTTCCGCTGGGAAATCCCTTATCAATATCTGGTGCGCATCGAAGTAAAACCCGACACCGGCGCCGCTGCAGACGGTGTCTCCGTTACCGCTCCTCCCAAAGCCAAGCCCGAAGCTTCTGCCGCCTCCAAGCATGACGATCAGCCTCTCAGCGCCGCTGCCACCGCCTCGGCCGGCGGTGCCCCTGGTCTCCTCCCCCTACCCCACCGCCCCAAGACCGCTTGATTCAGGCTGTCGGGACCTATCAAACCTCGGCGTTCCTCCCCTTTATAAGTAAGCCCATCAAGGAGGCGATGACCGTTGTCCTCGGCGCACCGCGACGGTAAGCTAGCTACTGAGTAATTGCGCTTGGGAATACTCAATGAGAAGCTCATCCTCATCCGCCACGCCGCCTGATTTCCAGGCGTTATTCCAATCAGCGCCTGGACTGTATCTGGTTCTCGCGCCGGACCTCGCCATTTTGGCGGTTACCGACGCCTACCTCCACGCAACCATGACGAAGCGCGAAGATATCCTGGGCCGCGGCGTCTTTGAGGTCTTCCCGGACAATCCCAATGATCCTTCCGCCACTGGCGTCCGCAACCTTCGCACCTCTCTCCAGCGCGTGCTCCAAGACAAAACTTCCGACGCCATGGCCGTGCAGAAGTACGACATCCGCAAGCCGGAATCGGAAGGCGGCGGATTCGAGGAGAGATATTGGAGCCCGGTCAATTCCCCCGTCTTAGGGCCGGACGGGAAAGTGCTCTACATCATCCACCGCGTCGAAGACGTCACGGGATTCATGCGCCTCAAACAACAAGGGCTCGCGCAGGAAAAAATTGCCGAAGAGCTGCGCACCCACGCGGGCCAAATGGAAGTGGAAGTCTACCAGCGCGCGGCCGAAGTTCAGGAAGCCAATCGCCGCCTCGAGGCCACCAATCAGGAACTCCTCCGCGCCAAGGAGGAAGCCGAGCGCGGCAGCCGGTTCAAGGACCAATTCCTTTCCACCATGAGTCACGAGCTGCGCACCCCGCTCAACGCCGTCCTCGGTTTTTCCGATTTGCTTGCCGACGCATCCTACGGCCCGCTTAACGATCGCCAGCGTCGCTACGTCGAGCACATTCACACCGGCGGCAAGCATCTCCTCAGCCTCATCAGTGACATTCTGGATTTGTCCAAGATCGAAGCCGGCCGCATGGAATTGACCAACGAAAGCCTGCGCGTGGAATCCATTTTTGGCGAAGTCCTCAGCGTCATGCGGCCTCTGGCGGACAAGAAATCGCAGTCCTTATCGAAAAACTCCCAACCCGGGTTGGTCGTCCGCGCCGATTCCGTCAGGTTCAAGCAAGTGTTGATGAACCTCCTCGGCAACGCTATCAAGTTCACACCAAAAGACGGCAGCATCGAACTCGGCGCGCACTTGGCCGGCGGCCGCGTTCGCGTCGAAGTGCGCGACAATGGGCCGGGCATCCCTCCCGCCGAACAGAAACGCATCTTCGAAGCCTTCTATCGCCTTCGCGAATCCGGCAAGAAAACCGAAGGCACGGGTCTTGGCCTTGCCATCACCCATCGCCTGGTCGAACTGCACGGCGGCGAGCTCACTTTGGATAGCGAACTCGGCAAAGGAAGTTGCTTCTATTTCTCTCTTCCCGTTGCCGTGGCGATTCAAGATGCGCTTCCCCATCCGCCACAGCCGGCCGGGACGCGCGTCCGCTTGCCGCGCGTTCTCGTCATTGAAGACGACCGCGCCGCGGCGCAGCTCATTCAAACCCAATTGATCTCGGCCGGCTATGAGGTGCTGGTGTGTCCAGAGCCGCAAAACGCTTTGGAACTGGCCGCCCTATTCCAGCCCGGGGCCATAACTTTGGATATCGTCATGAAGCCGAAAAACGGCTGGGAAGTTTTGACGCAGTTAAAGCGCGACTCTCGCACTTCACATATTCCCCTGATCGTTGTCTCCATGGTCGATCAGCCCGGCATGGGAACTCTCTTCGGTGCCGACGAATATCTCGTCAAACCGGTGGACAAGGCCACTCTCCTGGCTGCTCTTCAACGTCGCGCCAGCATTCGCCCGTCCTCGAAGCCAACACGGCCGATCCTAGTGGTCGAAGATGACGTCGCCACGCGTGAGTTCATCGTTGAAATGCTCACCGCGCAGGGCTACGCCGTCGCTACCGCCTCGGATGGCGCGCAAGCCCGCGCTCAGGTCGCCGCGAACAAGCCCGAACTCGTGATCCTCGATTTGGTATTGCCCGGAGCAAGCGGTTTTGAACTCCTCGGCGAATGGCGCGCCAGCCCTCGCACCGCCGATCTTCCCGTCTTCATCCTCACCAGCAAGGATTTGACCCCGGAAGAGCAAAGATTCCTTCGCGCTAACGCAGAATCCCTTCTGCTCAAACAACAATCCTGGCAAGAAGCGCTCATCAAGCAGCTCAGCCGCGTGGTTTCCATGGGTCCGGCGGAGATAGTGTGATGCCTCGCATCCTCGTTGTCGAAGACAACGCCATCAATCGAGAGCTGCTTTGCGATTGGCTCGAAGCGCAAGATTATGCAGTTCTCAGTGCGGAAGATCTGGGCGGCGCGCAGCGCTTGCTCCAGGGCGAGCAACCCGACGCCGTTTTGCTCGACGTCCAGCTCGGCAGTGAAGACGGACTTTCCCTCGCCGCTTGGATGCGCCGGCAGCCGAGATTCTCTGGGATCCCCGTCATCGCGGTGACCGCCCACGCCATGGTCACCGAGCAACAACGGTTCCTGCAGTCCGGCTGCAACGCCTGCATATCAAAACCCATCGATTTCAAATTGCTTAGCCGGGAACTCGATAAATGGCTGGCCCCCCTGCAGAATCGTCCCTCCCGCGCCTGACCTTCTCGCCTTCCGCCGCCTGATCCAGTTGGTTGTACTCTCTCCCTCCTCGCTGCTTCCACCTCGCAATTCGGCTACAATCGTCTCCTCTTTTCGCCGGCAACATCGGCGCGCTTCACGCACGTCGCTTTCGAGGAGGCATTCTTTGGAATCCGCCGCAGCCCCTAAAAAGATTGGACTCATTGGTCTCGGCCTGATGGGTCGCCCCATGGGCATGAATCTCATCAAGGCCGGCTATTCTCTTACCGTCTGGAATCGCACGGCCTCGCGCGCCGATGAACTCGTCGCCGCCGGAGCCAAGCTCGCCAAATCCCCGCAGGAAGTCGCCGCTTCCTCGGACTTTCTCCTCACCATGGTCAGCGATCCTCCCGCCCTCGAACAAATCCTCTGGGGACCGAGCGGCGCCATGCAGGCGCTCCAGCGCGGCAGCACCTACGTCGATTGCAGCACCATTTCCCCGGCGCTTGCCCGCAAAATTGCCGCCGCCTGCGCCGAACGCGGCGTGCGTTTTCTCGACGCGCCCGTCACCGGCGGCGACTGGGGCGCCAAGAAAGGCGAATTGATCTTCATGATCGGTGGCGATGCCGATACGCTGAAGGCCGCCGAGCCCATCCTCAGTGTGATGGGCAAGAAATGGTTCCACCTGGGGCCCCACGGCGCCGGCCAAACCATCAAGCTCGCGATGAACCTGATCCTCGCGCTCCAGGTCGACGCGCTCGCCGAAGCTCTCGCCCTTGTCACCGGCGCAGGCCTTCAGGGCGAAAAGCTCGTCGAAGTCCTGCAATCCAGCATGGCCCGCTCCGGCGTTCTGGACGTAAAGGCGCCGAATCTGCTCAAAGGTGAGTACGTCCCGAGCTTCCCGCTGCGCCTGATGCACAAGGATCTCAGCCTCGCGCTCGACCTCGCCAATCAGCTTGGCGTCGCCTTGCCCGCCACCGCCGCCGCTCGCGAAACCTACAACTACGTCAAAGGCGCCGCGAAGGAAGATCTCGACTACTCCGCCGTCATGAAATTCTGGAAACGCTGACGCACACTCGATCACACTGATACACTTCCCCGATCTGGAGGTCACTCATGAGCGCGCCTGATTCGGCAAAGATCCAGAAGTTCCGCGAGCATCTTCACCAGGAGTGGACCGGCGACAGGACTGTCGCCGCCTGGCGCAAATGGCACGCCCAGATCGCCGCGTTCACCCATGGCGCCACCGAGGCAATTCTCGAGGCCGCCCATCTTCGTCCCGGCATGCGGGTTCTCGATCTCGCCAGCGGCGTCGGCGATCCCGCGCTTTCGATTGCCGTGGAAGTTGCTCCATCGGGCCGTGTGACCGCGACCGATCTCGGCCCTGGCATGATTTCGCTTGCCGAAGAACTCGCGCGCAAAAAAGGCATCACCAACATTGAATTCCGCGAAGCCAGCGCGGAGTCGCTTCCGTTCCCCGGCGAATCTTACGACGTCCTCACCTGCCGCTTCGGCATCATGTTTTTTCCGGACCTCCCCAAAGCGCTCCGCGAATGCTTCCGCGTGCTGAAGCCCGGCGGGCGCGCCGCGTTCGTCGCCTGGGGCAAGAAGGAGCAGCCCTTCTTCACCACCACGGCAGGCATCGTTCTGAAGCACGTTCCGGTGCCTCCGCCGCCACCCGATCCCGATGGCCCGAGTATGTTCATGTTTGGCGAGCGCGACCGGCTGCGGCGCGCGCTGGAGGCCGCCGGCTTCAGCAATGTCCATGAGGAAGACCGCATCATCGCCGGCCGCTGGGCGGCATCCGTCGAAGAATACTGGGAGCAGTTCACCGAAGTCGCCGCGCCCTTTCGCCCGCTCATCGACCAACTCACGCCCGAAAAAATGGCTCAAGCCAAAGCCGAAATTTTCGCTGCCCTGAAGAAATTCTGGGACGGCAAGGAATTGAACATGCCACTCGAAATCGTCATCGGCACCGGCACGCGCCCCTGAGCCGGGTTTCTGCGGCCGCAGGCGATTGCCTGTCCCGTCCTTGACGGGATCGAGCCCTCTCTTCGCCTCCTCAACTTATTTCCCTCGACTCACAGTAAAATCATCCAATGACAATCGAACTCGTTGCCCAGCCTTGGTGGGTAAACCTCCTCGTCCTGGTTCCGCCGCTGGCCTGGTTCTCCTGGCGTCGCGGCGGAGTTCCCGTCTCCGTGCGGCAACTGGTCATCAGCGGAGTATTCGCGGCGTCATTCGGATTTATGGAAGCCGTGGTTGTCGTCTATCTTCGCGCAGCTGTCGGTTTGCTGCCCGGATATCAGGGAACGCTCTCCGACGTTATCCGCATGTCAGGAGACTTTTACCGGCAGTCCCAAGCGATCAGCCAGTTCCCTGAGAGCCTTCTCACCCTCGAAGTCCTTCGCGAGGCCGCCACCATCCTCATGCTCCTCAGCGTGGCTTTGCTTA
>Ga0208983_1000057_pt1 | contig 8573 bp, 10 predicted proteins | sample MedBloCARef_M2_FD_187841 | JGI IMG/M metagenome (GOLD analysis project Ga0208983, IMG submission 187841) | Forest soil microbial communities from El Dorado National Forest, California, USA - Mediterranean Blodgett CA Ref_M2 (SPAdes) (version 2) | ecosystem: Environmental > Terrestrial > Soil >...
GGTCTTCCAACTTTAAATACTTTAGGAACAACATTTTCTGGTAAAATAAGTCTTGATCCATCAGTAACATATCCTTGTTTTAAGTATTTGTTATATTGAACACCATCAACATCTATTTTTCTACCATTTGGATTAATTATTTTTAAACGATTGGAATCTTTGACTGTACCTTTAGGTCTTCCAACTTTTCTTACTTTTGAATCAGCTGTCATTTAATATAGGAATTTATTTTCTTTAAGTCATTTTTTAATTTGTAATAGAATGTATTACAAATTACTTTATAGTTTATACTTTCTCATTTTCATCTTCACTGTCACTCTCACTTTCAGTACAAGTCGGACATTCATTTCTAGTACGTTTATTAATTTCAATTTCAATTTCACTATCGCTCTCACTTTCACTACAAGTCGGACATTTATTTCTGTTATGTTCTATTGTTTTTAAATGATGCTCTTTTTCAGCGATAGGTATTTCAATATTACAGATATCACACTTCCAAGGTTTATAATTCATTTTAAGATGTTTGTTAGAACGTAAATGTTTTCCTCTTGAATTATACGACAATTCAATATTGCAAATATCACATTTCCACAATTTCATACCATATAGACGATGATATTCATTGTTGGCTTCATATTTTTCTTTATCCGACGAATATTTAGTAGGTCTTCCCATTTTATATAGAATTTTTTTTCTTTAAGCTATATTTTCAATTTCATTCATAGGTTTCCATTCATTAAATTTCTCATTATAACCTAACCATTTTACTAATCCATGCTCGACGCCATTTATTTTCTTCTTTCTCAATACTTTTTCAATTCTATACACCTCCTGACTCGTATTTTGTAACTCTTCATAATAAAAACTTCCAGATAGTACTTCACCTTGAGTGTCTTTCAATATATATGTACGTGGGTTAGTATCCAGCGCTTTAAATATTTCAAATACTTCTTCAGACCAATTAGGTAAATAACCTTTCTCAAATAATCCTTTTATTCTACTTATTCTAACCTTATCACCTACTTTAAATTTATGCTTTACAACTTCTTGGTTTCTAAATCCTTGATTATTTAAAACTTCAATTTCATTCTCCTTATCACTAGCTTCAGTTGGAGTCATTTTAATTGTTGTATGGTATCGAGTATTGTAATCATTCATTAATTTATCCAACATATTAATCCAATTTCTAGTATTTTCAGCTGTAAATCTCTTCCACATATTAGTTTTCAAAGTTCTATTAAATCTTTCAACAACTGCAGACTTGTGTTCACCGTGGGTTGAATATCTTGTAATATTATTTTCCTTCAACCATTCAGTCATGAGTTTATTATAAAACTCTTTCCCTTCATCTACCCAGATAAATTTCGGTATTCTTCCAGATTCTTTTACAATTTGTTTGAATCCAGCTAAAGTTGTTTCACCAGTTTTATCTTTCATTGGTATACTCCAAGCAAATTTAGAAAATACATCAATAACATTCAACATATACCTGAAGCCTTTATTTACCTTACTCCATTCTTGCATTTCAACTAAATCACAACTCCAAATATCATCTATTTCATGAGATATTACTTGGCGTCTTTGGAACTTCCTTCTCACTGGTTTGTGTAACTCATCAGCGAGATCTTCATTCCAAGACGCCTGCTCTAGTTTTTTGACTTTTTTGATTCTTTAACTCCAAGTCCAAATCTTGCTTTAGCTTTCATTATTGTTTTGACAATGTTAGCATCTCTTCTTTGCTGATCATCATATAATGAACTTCTTGCTATTTCTTCAGCTCTGTGAGCTAATGCAATATCACTAATATTTCTAGACTTTGTGTCCAAGTTTGTACTATAAAATTGATCATGTATTTTAGCCATTCTGTCTAATTCATTGATACCTTCATATCCTTCTCGTACTCTTTGTTCATACTTAGTTCCAGGTCCAGCGTATGAATACTTTTGAAGATTGTTAAAAGAACCATTAGGTACATATTCACCTCTTTCTGTTGGGAGATGTAGTTCGAATGGTAAATTATTTATGAGATTATTTATTAAACCTTTACCACTTTTATTAGAAACAAAAGATGATTTATTAATACCACAAATAGTACAAACACCTTTTAGCATAGATCGATTATTCTTTGTTTGAACTTGTATGATATTATTACTTTCAGTCTTTTTCTTGCATTTAACACAATACATTTACAATAGACAAATTATTATTTTATTACAAAATTGTAATAAAATACTTACATCTGTATTGCTGTCATGTTTTTTCCATCTGAAGATAATTTGAAAAATCTGTCAGAAATCATAATAGCAGTAGCCAGTGTATTTGCTGGAACAACTGCTCCAAACTCTAATCTTATTTGAATATCTACTACACCAGATTTTAATGTTTCATTTTGACGTCGTACATCAAATACAATAATTGGAAATAAAGTTTTAAAAGCAGCTACATTTACTAGGGTACCTCCAACAAGTGAACTTATTCCATGATAATCTCTTTTAAAGTCATCAAACATATCATATAATTTCATATAATCATTTTTTGCAAAATTATTATTTAAATTTCTCACTGGAAATCTTACAGAATTTAAAGTAACATGTGCATTGGTTAAACTTAAATGATCAAAAACTGCAGGATTTTGTAGTTGAGTTGTACTTTTTGATGTCTGAAAGCCAATTATAATATATCTAGGTTTTTCAACTCCTCCAGTTACTGATAATCTCCAAGTATGATTTTGAGTTTGCGGTAAAGTAGTTTGTTCACAAGTTCTCGCTCGAAAAGCCAGAGGAACTGAAACTTTTTGTTCAATGATCGCTCTCATACTTGAAAGATATTCGGGTGCCATTTGAACTTGTGGCATATTCCATGTAATATCAGTAATATGAACTTTACCATCTTGTACAGCATTATCTTTAAATAGAGCTTCATTATCATTACCATTTCTTGTCAATGTTAAAGTATGCTTCATTCCATAAATCAACTTTTTATATTCAGCAAATCCAAAAATATGATCTAAAGGAATATGAAATGTAAAAGATCCAATCGGATCTGAACTGAATAAATAACTTTTCCTTGTTGCAAACCCCTGATTATATCTAGCATTTTCTCTCGGTGTAAAAGTATGTTCAGGGATTTCTGGTACAGCTGCACCGGCTGCTACATTGACTACTCTTGGAGATTTGTGATATTTATAACTATAAGCTTCACTAGTAGTATCCTTACTCCAACAAGATCTTAATGCAGCACTTGTATTATAATCATCAGGATATGTTAAATAACCGAGCATTGAAGTAACTTGTCCTGGATTGTTGATCGTTTCAATCATTGTTGATCCTAATTCATATTTTACAGAACTAAAAAGATACATCATTGCATTATTTATAAGAGTAATTTCATTTTCCGCAACATAAGCATTACCATTATCTAATCTTTGTATTTGACCAGTAATAGAAATATAACTTCTTGAAGGTAATGTATATATATCTTGTGCATTTATATCAATTCTTATTGGATTACCATAACTATTGTTATTTCCTTGAGTTTGTGGTGTATATTCAAAATAATTCATTTCACTAATGCTTTCATCATATCGAAATGGGTCAGTTATATCCATCATCTCATCGTGAAATTCTTGTTTCATATTGTCCATTTATAATAAAAATAAAAATTTATTTAAAACTTTTTAATTCCTGAACCTCTTTTTTTATGACCACTTCCTATAATATTTGACACTGGCATCATTGTCTCATTAGACATATTGCTTTGCATATTCTGAATTATTTTTTTATATACTGGATCATCTAGAATTTTTAAATCAACATCTGGGGGTGGTGGTCTCTCACTTAAAATTTTATTTTTGTTTCTATTAGCTATTTTAGTTATTAATGCAGGGAGTCCTTCTGTTAATGCCTTTGCTCCTAGAGTTCCAACAGCTCCGAGTAAAGGTTTTAATATTTGATCTTTATTAGTTGAAAGATATGATCCAATACCTTTAAGTGACGGTTTGATTGAATTAAATATTGATGTTAATGAATCTACAAAACCTCTTCCAACAACATATTTTTTATTAGTTGAATACCCATGAACATTTGTATTAATATACATTTATAAGAAGGAATAAAAAAATTAATTTCTTTTATATTCTTTCAGCAGATTTTCAATACTTCCCACTATATCTTGTACTTCTTTAACAATAATCATCACAGTCAACCTTTCACCACGTAAATCAACTGGTTTATTATCTTGATTCGTTAACCAAACTCTCATTATACTTATATCATTTCTAGTTATTGGATGATAAATAAGTTGTGGGTTTGGTTTTTCTATAATCTTATATCCCGGTGAAACATTTGGATAAAACGAATATATTACTGGCAATTGATGTCCATTGACATAACTTCCTGATATGATATCAACATTGACAAGAATTGAATTTGTAGTCATAATATCAACAATGTTAGATGATTCATTATATCCAGAATTGATAACTATTTTATTAAAACCTAGAAGAGGAGCAAAAGATTTTGAAAAAGTGAAATCAACTTTATAATTTGAATTAGTAATATTAATAATGGATGTTAACTTTGATTTATTTGGACTTATTGTAATATAATATTCTGTATTGACATTATCATAATCACCATTAATAATCATTAATCTTTGTATCTCATCACTAAGAGTATCTATTTCATATGATCCAGTGTCTAATTCTAATACTTTCCAAGAAATACCATTGTCATTAGAATACTTAAATTTATTATTTTTACCTTTGGTGATATTTGGAAATGAATTATATGTATCAAGAGATAGTAATGCCGCTTCATATTTTTTATTTGGATCTAAAATAATAGAGCTATGTGTTATTCTAAAATCTGATCCGTCACCAGATAAAACATAAACATTAGTCATTTATAATAAGCTAATGAAATATTTTTTTATTTAATTCATCATAGTCATCTATATCAATGGCATTTGATTCTAATAATTTATCAAGAATGGTATTTATGTGATTATCTACACCACTATTTCCAGCTGTTTTAGCTGCACAAAATTTTCGAAGTTCAACATACATATCAGCAGGATTTGAACAAATAATAAGATCAACACCTAATTTTTTCTTATTTTTTAATCCTTTACCGGTTTTAGATGGAACTATATCTTTCATTGATTCTTTATGATGTTCAAGTTTTGATATATATTTTTTAAGTGTGGTATATTGTGACTTATACATATCTGATGTTCCTTCTCTAATAGATTTTTTACTACCTTTCCTTTGTCGAAGACTACGTTCTATTGTATCAGCATCTAGCAGTGCCATATCAATATTATCAATATTTTGATTAACTGATTTATCTGTTTGAAATATTTCACTGGGTAATTTTAGATTCATCTCAATAAGATTTTGTTTATCTTCTTCATTGAAACTTTTGTCTGGATCAACTACACTTGAAGGTTGTTTCTCCGGTGTTGATTCTGCAACTGCAATAGGTTCCTCTATCTGAGCTTGATAATATGGTTGACTCACTAACATATCAATCTGATCATTTCTTCTTTGCATTTCTTGTACTAATGGTACTAGTGCATTAGTTGTAGCTTGTTGATTAGATATAGTATTATCTTTAATCGATTTTGATGTTTCTTTCTGAATATTTATTAATGGTTCAAATACTTTAGTTTGTTGTGTTTGAAATACTTGATCACCTGAACGTTCTGAATCAAATCTGTTTTTTAAAGATTCTTTCAATCTTTTGAATTCATTCATATCTTTGATTGGATGTATGGGCATTTAATAATAAGAGAAAAATAAGATAATAAATATATTTTCATTTCAATTGTTCAGAATATTTATTTGGAATATAAATATCGGTGTAATTAGCCCAATATCTTCCACAATAAGGTTTATCCCAAATATTGATTACAACGAATCCGTAAGGCTTTTCCCATGCTTTGTAACAAAATGTTTTAAATTCTTCAAAATCCATATCTCCTTCACAATTAGTTTCATGAAAATATTTTAAACTTTTTTTATCATGATGAAACAAAATAAATATATTTGCATTTTGTCTGATACAGTGTTTTGCAATAGCATGGAGTGACTGAACTAAATAAAATACATTCACATTAGAATGTCTCCCTCTACAGAAATAATCTTTTATCTGTTTTTGATCCATATGCATGACGTCATCAAATATCATTACATGATTATAATTTTTATCTAAAGTTTCTGGATTCACAATTTCTTCATCAGGATCTAGAAAATGTCCAATCTTTACTGTTTGATTAGTTTGATGTTTGATCATTTTCTCCATGTCTCCATAATAATTCATCAAATCTTCATAAGCTGGTTGATAGAGAGTTGCTGAGTAAATATATACATCTCTATAGTCCATTTTATAACCTGACTTTAATAAATCAATCAATAGATTTGTTTTTCCACATCCAGTGGATCCGGCAATAATACAAAATATATTCTTTGGGAAAATCTCAGAATGTTTTCCACAATTATTTGGTTTAATTTTATATTCTTTTGTGCGATCTTTTATAGCAAGTTCCATATTTATTATTGCTTTTTTTTTATTTTTTTATTAGTAAATGGTTAAGACAATGTATGAAAACTTTGGTGTTAAACTATCGCAAGCTCAAATAAATAAAATTATAAAGGCTAGAAAAGTTCAAGCAGGTGTAAGAATCAGATTATCTAAAAATAATTTAACTGGAGAACATGAATTAGCACTGACTAAAACCCAAATAAATCGACTAAAGAATTCAAAAGCTGGTTTAGATTTAGATTTATCTGCCGCACAATTAAAATATCTAGAAAAAAAGGGAGGTTTTCTTCCTCTTTTAGCCTTATTGCCATTAATATTCGGAGGAATAGGGGCAGCAGGTGCAGCAGCTGGAGGAGTGGCAGGAATAGCTACTGCAGTAAAAAATTCTAAAGCACAAAGTGCTGCACAGGCAGAAGCGGAAAGACACAATAAAGCAATTGAAGAACAGAATGCTATAGCCCTTAAATCTGGAACTGGAATACTTTCCAATGTTGCTGGTAAGATTCCTGTATTCGGTGAAACTATTAAATATTATCTACAGAAACTTGGACTAGGAATCCATGATTGTAATAAAATAAGAAAAGGTGAATGCATTTGTATAGGAAAAGGTTTATTTCTTGGACCTGTTGGCAGTGGTTTATTTCTTGGACCTAAATCTGGAGATGGTTTATTTCTTGGGCCTCAATCTGGCAATGGTTTATTTCTTGGACCTCAGTCTGGAAATGGTCTTTTTTTAGGGGTGAACCCGGGATAATGACTTTTGAAAAGTTTATCTCGGGATTTAAAGTCATTGAACCATTGAGCAATTTTCAAATAATAGAAAAATGTGAAGAACTTAAGATTAAAAATTTTACAGGTGTTTTTATGAGAGATGAATTAAATAATAAAAAAGCAAATAAAAATGAATGTATGATACTCAATATTGATCACAGCAAAAATGAGGGAACTCATTGGACAAGCTTATTTATTAAAAATAATATTGGTTATTACTTTGACTCATACGGATTTCCTCCTACAGAGGAAGTTAAAAAATATTGTAAAAATCTAATATATTCTAGTTCATTTAAAATTCAAGATTATAATGAAGTCATTTGTGGTCATTATTCTATTTACATTCTCTATAAATTAAGTAAACAACATAAACTAGATGAGAAGATATTTCATAATATTTGCATGGAATTAAAGAAAGAAAAGCTAAAAAGCTAATAGCTGAAAGCTAAAAAAGCTAGAAGCAGAAAAGCTAAAAGCTAAAAAGCTGAAAGCTAAAAGCTAGAAAAGCTAAAAGCTAAAAATTTATTTTAAATATTTTTTTTGATTTAATTTAAATTTCACTAATATTAAATGAGTGTCAACATTTTTGGTTCTAGTGCTGGAAAATCTTCTGCTAAGCTTGATACTAAATATGTGGATCGAAAATTTATGACCTTATCACTAAATTTGAATACAAAGGTTAATAAAGGTGGGGATACTTTAACTGGAGATTTTGATTTTGGTGAAAATAAAATTATGAGTAGTTATATACCCTTAACTGAAAATGACTTGGTTAATAAGAAATATGTGGACACACTTGTTAGTACAAATATTCCAACAACGGTTGTTCAAACTAGTACAGATGTATCTTCAAAAGTTAATAAATCTGGAGATATAATGACTGGTGATTTAATCTTAGGTTCTAATAAAATAAAAACTACTAGTATTCCAATCAGTGATGATGACGTCATAAATAAAAAACATTTTGATGAACTTATTGCTAGACGATTAGGTGATAATGATTTAATACATATTGAAAATAAATTAAATTTGAAACTAAATAAATCTGGAGATAATATGAGCGGAAACATAAATATGGGTTCTAATAAAATAACGAGTAGACATCTTGCCGTGAGTGCAAATGATTTGATTAATAAAAAATATATTACTATGAGATATGTTTCAAATAATGCTGGCTATATTCCAGACTTAAATGCAGCAGATGCAAAAAGTGGATTCATTGTTTCATCTAGTAGTGAACGCTCTGGATTTCTAGCTTTT